>PVMK01127898.1_pt1 | contig 80734 bp, 80 predicted proteins | sample 1853481 | NCBI WGS metagenome assembly PVMK01 (sample SAMN08533507, study PRJNA380276) | Marine sediment metagenome, whole genome shotgun sequencing project.
ACTATCGCGTCGTAATCTGCAACGTCAAATTCGAGCTGGTCGTTGAGGTCTTGGACGAGAACCTCGACGCCCGGAACTTCGCCATCGGGCAGGATGGCATGAACGGTCGTAACAGAGCAACCCACATCCACAAGGGCTTTGGCGACGCCTCCCGGACCAGCACCAAGGTCGATGACACGAGAACCCGCCTCGACAGCCCCTACAGCCAGCGAATGCGTGCTGACGAAGCCAAGTTTTGAGTGATAACGCGACTCCTTGATAACTACGGGATCAAGTCTCCGTTGCTGGAAGAGACCAAGCCGGTGAACAAAGTTGGCGAATGTGTTCGCGATGACGTTCCAGGCATACCGCAGACCGTTCACCCGAGAGATCTCGTCTCCGTAATAGGTCTGGATCGGGACCTCTGAGATCTTGCTTCCGTTGTTCATGAGCTGCATGATGATCTGCGTATCGAAGTGGAAATCGTTGGTATTGAGCTTGTAGTGGATCTCGTCAAGTGCTGCAACGCGGTAGGCGCGATATCCGCTGTGGTACTCGGACAGGTCACGTTTCAGTAGAAGGTTCTGGATGCGTGTGAGGATTCGGTTGCCCACGTACTTGTATGGCGGCATACCGCCCGCCAACGCTCCGCCACGAACCATCATTCGACTCCCAAACACAGCATCGGCCTTGTCCTCAAGCAACGGTTGGATCAGATCGCCGAGTTGCTCGGGCGCGTATTGACCGTCGCCATGGAGAAGCACGACGAAGTCGAACCCATGCGTGGAGGCATACGCGTAACCGATCTTCTGATTACCGCCGTAGCCTTGGTTGTACACGTTTCGGAGTACGACCAGCGGCAGCTCGGGATGCGCATTCGCGTATTCGAGTCCGATCTCGAACGTCCGATCACTCGACGCGTCATCGACGATCAGGATCTCGACTTCGAAGTTCCCCAGAATCGCGGTGGGTATTCGATCGAGTACCTCTTCGAGGGAGGACTCTGCCTGGTAGGCGACGATGAACACCAATAGACGATACGCCGATCCGCCAAGTCCCCTGTTCTTCTCCGTGCTCGACCCCCTGTCGTGGGATGACTCTAGAGCTCATTGGCTACGAATTGTTGAGCCACTTGTGTAGAGGCCACGGCGGAATTGAGGCGTCGCGCGGTTTTGGGCCGAGGCCACCGAGCAGCGTCAGACCGATACCGCAGTTATGAGTGTGGCTCCATGAATTCGAGGCGCGCCCGGACTCGCCGGGGCGTTCGTTGAACCGCTTCTGCGCGACTAGGCCTCTTCGGACCCGTCTCTGAGTGCTGCGGCAGTTTCACGCGCGGCCTCGAGGCCGCCTTCGGTGAGTTTGGCGCTGTCTGTGAGCAGGGTCACCTGGTTCTTGAAGATCTGGAGGAAGCCACCGTGGATACCTGCTGCGGTGACCTTGCCCTCGTGGTGGATCGTCACGGCACCGGTTGCCAACGCGGCCATCGTCGGTTCGTGGTCGGCGAGCACACCGATGTCGCCCTCTGTGGTGCGGGCAGAGACCATATCGGCCTCGCCAGACCAGATGACGGCCTCGGGTGTGACTATGTCGACCTGGAACGTCTTTGCCATCAGAGAGCCGCCTCGAGCTCCTTGGCCTTTGCCTTTGCATCGTCCAAGCCACCGACCATGTAGAACGCCTGCTCCGGCAGATGGTCGCCCTCACCGTCGAGGACAGCCCTGAACGATGCAACCGTCTCTTCGAGCGGCGTGAAGATGCCTTCCTGGCCGTGAACTGCTCGGCAACGAACATCGGCTGGGACAGGAACCTCTGGATGCGCCTTGCACGGTTCACAACGAGCTTGTCCTCCTCGGAGAGTTCGTCCATCCCGAGGATCGCGATGATGTCCTGGAGGTCCTTGTAGCGCTGCAGCACGAGCTGCACCTGGGTTGCAACGTCGTAGTGCTCCTGACCAACGACCAGGGGATCGAGCGCACGGCTGTTCGAGTCGAGCGGATCCACGGCAGGGTAGATACCAAGAGCAGTCAGCGGTCTGGAGAGCACCGTCGTTGCATCGAGGTGAGCAAACGCCGTGTGTGGTGCGGGGTCAGTGATGTCGTCAGCGGGCACGTAGATGGCCTGGAGCGACGTGATCGAACGTCCCTTGAGTGACGTGATGCGCTCCTGGAGCAGACCCATCTCAGATGAGAGCGTCGGCTGATAGCACACAGCGGATGGCATGCGGCCGAGAAGCGTCGAAACCTCAGAACCTGCCTGGGTGAACCGGAAGATGTTGTCGATGAAGAGCAACACGTCCTGCTGCTGTACATCGCGAAAGTACTCAGCCATCGTGAGCGCCGAGAGCGCGACACGGAGACGCACGCCCGGCGGCTCATCCATCTGGCCGAACACGAGGGCGGCCTTCTCAAGCACGCCCGAATCCTTCATCTCGAGGAAGAGGTCGTTGCCCTCACGGGTCCGCTCGCCAACACCGGCGAACACAGACACACCGCCATGGTGGGTTGCGACACGGTTGATCATCTCCTGGATGAGCACCGTCTTGCCAACACCCGCACCACCGAACAGACCGATCTTGCCACCCTCGAGGTAGGGCGAGATCAGGTCGATGACCTTGATCCCCGTCTCGAGCACCTTCTTCTGTGGCTGCACGTCCTCAAAGGCAGGCGGATCCCTGTGGATCGGCCACCACTCGCCTGAGAACTCCAGATCTGGCTCGTCGAGTGACTTCCCCCACATGTTGAAGATGTGGCCAAGGGTCTGATCACCGACAGGGACCGAGATCGGCCCTCCCGTGTTACGCACCACCGCGCCACGAACAAGTCCGTCCGTAGGGGCGAATGCAACCGCACGTATCTTGTCATTGCCGAGCTGCTGGGCAACCTCACAGATGAGGGTGGACGCCTTGCCCTCAACCTCAAGATCCACCTCAATGGCGAAATTGATCTCTGGCAGGCTGTCCGGCGGAAACTCGACGTCTACCACCGGGCCCGCAACTTTGGTGATGCGACCCGTGGCGAGGGTTGTCACGCTGGTTGTGACGCTCATGTGATGCTCTCCGTCTTTCTCTAGATCTTTCAGACGTTCGACAGCGCCTCGGCGCCGCCAACGATCTCGCTGATTTCTGTTGTGATCTCTGCCTGACGTGCCTGGTTCGCTTCGCGCGTCAACAGACGTGTCAGCTCTTCTGCGTTCTCGGTTGCTGCTTTCATCGCCCTGCGACGCGCAGCGTGCTCGGAGGCCGACGCTTCGAGCAACATGGCGAATACCGCACCTTCGAGGTACCGCGGAAGCAACCTGCCGAGGATCTCCTCTGGCGAAGGTTCGAACGTGTAGCCGACAGGCTCAGTGATGCCCTCGGCCTCTGGCGGCTCGATGGGAAGCACGGGCTGGAACAACGCTGTCTGGGTGAGGGCTGACACGTACTGGGTCGTGTATGCCTCAACGGCATCGACACGCTCGGTCGCGAACTCGTCGAGAAGATTGTTCGCGATCGACCTCGCATCGCCATAGGTCGGAGTATCCGTGACGTTGAGCCACTGATGCTCGATCTGGTACTTGCGGTACCTGAAGTATGCGAGTGCCTTCTCGCCGATCGTGTAGAACCTGACGACCCGGCCCGCCGCCTGGTGGCGTTGGACAGCGCGCTCAGCGAGCCTGATGACGGACGTGTTGTACCCACCCGCCAGCCCTCTGTCAGACGTAACGACGAGCACGCCAACCGTCTTGACATCTCTGGTTTCGAGGAGCGGATGGCTCAAAGACCCCGATGCCACCGCGATGTTTCGGATCACGTCGTTCATCTTCTCGGTGTACGGCTTGGCTTGCGCGACTCGCACCTGGGCCTTGCCTATCCGAGCGGTGGCGATGAGCTCCATGGCACGCGTGATTTTCATCGTCGATTCGACGCTCTTTATACGTCGACGGATCTGGCGTACTTCGGCAGATGCCACGGTTCTCTAGGCCTCCCCGACCGGTCCGGCCTCTGTGCCCTCTGCGCTCTCCACAGCGAATTCTCCGGTATCGGTCTGACCGCGAGATTGCCAAGCGTCCTTGAACGCTGCAATGGCCGCCACGATCTCGTCCTCGTGCAGTTCACCTGTGTCGGCAATTCCAGACAGGACCGCTCCGTGGCGGGTGCGGGCGAACTCGCGAAGCCCGATCTCGAATTCTGCGATCTGGCCGGGAGCGATGTCGTCCATGTGGCCCTCTGTCACGGCATAGATGACCAGTACCTGCTCTTCGACCGGAACTGGGTCATACTGACCCTGCTTGAGGACCTCGACAACCCTGCGGCCCCTGTCGAGCTGTGCAAGTGAGGTTGCATCGAGCTCGGAACCGAATTCGGCGAAGGCTTCGAGCTCGCGGAACTGCGCAAGGTTGAGCCTCAAAGGACCGGCGACCTTCTTCATCGCCTTGACCTGGGCAGCTCCACCGACGCGAGAGACAGAGATTCCTGCATTGATCGCGGGGCGGATACCTGAGAAGAACAGATCGGTCTCGAGAAAGATCTGGCCGTCGGTGATCGAGATCACATTCGTCGGGATGTATGCAGAAACGTCGTTTGCCTTCGTCTCGATGATCGGAAGACCTGTGAGAGAACCGCCTCCTAATTCGTCTGAGAGCCTGGCGCAACGTTCGAGCAAGCGGCTGTGCAGGTAGAAGACGTCACCCGGATAGGCCTCACGTCCCGGTGGGCGGCGAAGCAGCAGCGAGATCTCGCGGTACGCGACCGCCTGCTTTGTCAGGTCGTCGAAGATGACGAGGGCATCCTCGCCTTTGAACATCCAGTACTGGCCGATCGCCGAGCCTGCGTATGGGGCATACATCTGGAGGGCAGCCGAGTCAGCAGCAGATGCGTTCACCACAACGGTGTACTCCATTGCACCGGCCTGCTCGAGGGTGTCAACGACCTCTGCAACGGTCGAGTTCTTCTGCCCGATCGCGACGTAAATGCATTTCACGCCGAGACCCTTCTGGGCGAGGATCGTGTCAACAACCACTGCCGTCTTGCCTGTCTGGCGGTCACCGATGATCAGCTGGCGCTGACCGCGGCCGATGGGCGTCATGGCGTCGATCGCCTTGATACCTGTCTGCAACGGATCTGACACAGGCTGGCGCTCGACAACCGATGGCGCCTGGGTCTCGAGGAGACGACGCTCGGTTGTGTTGAGCGGACCCTTGCCATCGATCGGTGCGCCGAGCGAGTCCACGACACGTCCAAGGAGCTCATCACCAACCGGGACGGACAGAACCCGGCCGGTCGAGCGGACCTCGTCGCCCTCTTCGATCCCTGAGGCATCACCGAGGATGACCGTACCGATGGAGTCCTCATCGAGGTTCAACGCGACACCGATCAGGCCACCAGGGAACTCGAGCAGCTCGGATGCCATTGCGTTCGGGAGTCCGGCAACGCGCGCAACGCCGTCGCCAACAGACAGGACGTATCCCATCGTTTCGGATTCGAGTGAGGGCTCCCAGCCCTCGAGATTCTCCCGGAGCGCAGCTGCGATGTCTGCGGTATCGAGTGTGAGTTCAGCCATCGTGCATCAGCCCCATTGCTCTCGAAGCTCGGTGAACCGGTTCTGGACCGACCCGTCGAGCACGGTATCTCCAACTTTGGCGACCAAACCGCCCATGACGGTTGGGTCGATGACGACCTTGACCTGGACACGCCTACCCGTGGCAGAGTTCAGCGCGGCCGTGAGACGTTCGATCTGGGATGGATCAAGATCCATCGGTGTGCGAATCTCCGCAACCACTTCACCCTCAGCTTCAGCAGCGAGAGCGACCAATTTGGCGGCGATGTCACCCAAGTGCTTCGCCTGTCCGGCAGCCACGACGAAGTTGATCGCTGCAACGGTGACCCGCGAAGCCCGCTTACCTAGCAGGTCATCAACGATGCCCTGCTTGCGGTCCTGTGGAACTCGCGCATCGGCGAGAACGTCGATCAATTCACCGTTTCCAGCCAGTGCATTCGCGGCGGTGAAGATCTCGTCTGTGAGACCGCTTGTGTCACCCTCGGCCCGTGCGATGTCGAGCAGCGCGGCGGCATACCCATCCACACGGCCAAGCTGATCGGTCGCGGTGTCCATCAGCTACTTCACTCCACCGAGTTCGTCGATGTAGCGGTCGACAAGGTCACGCTGGGCATCGACGTCAATGGCAGACCCGACGACCTTCTGGGCGACGTCGATGGACAGATCGGCGACCTGGCGACGAAGGTCTGACGCGACCCGGTCGCGCTCTGCAACGATCTCGTCATCGGCACGAGACTTGATCTGTTCCGCCTCGCCCTCAGCACGGGCGATGATGTCGGCCTTGACCACCTCACCGGCATCCCTGGCTTCGGACACGATCTTGGAAGCCTCATTCTTGGCCCCTGCAACCTGGCCCCGATAGTCAATGAGCAGAGACTCTGCCTCGACCTTTGACTTCTCAGCAGATTCGAGTTCAGCCGCAATGGCCGCCTGACGAGCCTCGAGGGTCTTGTTCAACGCAGGGATCGCCCACTTCCAGATGAAGTAGAAGACGATCGAGAACGCGATGATTCCCGCGATGAGCTCCTCGGCAACGGGGAGTAGCAGGCCCACGCCACCCGATTCCTCAGTCTCTTCTGAGATCGGTACCACTTCTTGGGCAAGGAGAACCTGTGCGAACACGTGCATAAGCATCTGTTGCTCCTTGGGCTATGCCAGGAAGAAGAGCACGAAGCCGATGAGGGCAAGTGCCTCCGTGAACGCGATACCGAGGAACATCGTGGTTCGGACCATGCCGGCAGCTTCCGGTTGACGGGCCATCGCCTGGACGGCATTACCAGCGATAATACCGATGCCGACACCCGGGCCGATGGCCGCCAGGCCGTACCCGATGAGGGAGATCGCTCCCTTGAGTTCTTCCATTGTTTCCCTTTCCTTGTCCTGTGACCTGATCGATCTAGTGTTCGACGTTGACAGACGTGTCGATGTACACGGCGCTCAACAGCGTGAAAATGTATGCCTGAAGCAGGATGACGATCATCTCGAAGCCGAAGATCGCCAGAGCCAGCGCCCACCAGGCAAGTCCGAATGCTCCCTTGACCAATCCGATGTCGCCGATGCTGATGATCGAGATGAACGCGGTCGAGAGCAGCAGCGTCAACATGACGTGACCGGCAACGAGGTTGGCGAAGAGCCGCACCGCAAGGCTGAAGGGACGGACGAGGAACGTCGAGAAGAACTCGATCAGGCCGACGAGGGGCTTGAGGAACACGGGAACGCCGGGAGGCCAGATGATCCCCATGAGATAGGACATGCCGTTCGTCTTGAATCCTGCGACCACGAATATCACCCAGGTGAGGAGTGAGAGGAGTATCGGGATCGCCATCCGCGAAGTGACAGGGAAGTTGATGAATGGGGTGATCTCGAACGCGTTGCTGATCAGGATGAAGATGAACAGCGACATGAGATAGGGGTAGTACTTGATCCCTGTCGGTCCGATGATGCCTACGGCGACCTCGTCGCGAACGAAAAGCATCAGGCTCTCGATGGAGAGCTGGAACTTTCCGGGTTGGGTCGCTCTCTTCCGAAGACCGAAGTACAGCAGGGCAACCGATATCAGCCCGGCGAGGAAGATGAGGAAGACGGTTCGGGTGATCGGAAAGCCGAAGATGCTGAAGACAGCTTCGCGGAACTCAAAGAGCTCGGTGACATCCTCAGGGGCGCACACCGACGTGACGCTGAGGTCGCATTCAGCTGAGGCAAGGATCAGTTCGTCCACTCAAGTTCCCTTTCCGCGCCTTTGGTCACTGCTACCGCTTCCAGCGAGAGCAGTATGAGATAACTGGCGACCGCTGACACGCCCATGGCCACCCGATCGATATCGGCCACACTGGCGATGAGCAGCATCGTCAACGTGATTAGGCCAAGCCGGATGAAGAATCCAAACAGCGCAGCGGCATGATACAGAGTCAGTGACACTGCCGCAGCCGTGGCAAGGATCCAGCCAGCGATCAGGAAGTTGGCGACGACGATCGCCACTCCTATACCTGCAGCGACGGCACCATGAACGCCGTTTGTGACGCCGAAGATGAGCATGAGAACGGGCGCGATCCACACGGCACGCTTGACCATGTTCCTGCTCATGATCGCCTCGACGGGCCGTCGCTCAACAGAGGCCTTTTGCATCGCCTCGTTGAAGTCCTCCTCAGACGCCATGGCTTCTCGCCTTCCCCTGCTCCTCGAGCTCTTCCGAGTTCTTCCAGAGGCGGAAGAAACCCACGGCGATACCCGCAAGTGACCAAAGGATGATCATGAGCGGCCGGGTGCCGAAGATCCAGTCGAGGATGAGGCCGATCAACAGACCGGTTACGACGTATGAGATCAGGTCGGCGTTCTTGGAGAAGCCACCTGTGATGAGGTCACGCGCCGGAATCAGCTTGCTTTGTTTGGATTGCACTTCTGGGTTCCCTGTGCGCGTCAATCGGGCGTGGGGAAGGATACCGACTCAGCGCCTTGAGCGAAAATTGGGGAGTAGAACAGATGTCAGATATCAGAACGCTTCGCTCTCAGAAGTCAGATATCAGAACGCTTCGCTCTCAGAGATCAGAAGCCAGATGCTTCGGTCTAGCAGCGAGGCGGAGCCGACCGTTGGGGCTCAGCCCCAATTAGACATAACCGTTGAACTCCACCGGATATGCAGGGAACCCGTCGATGAGCTCTTTGACGATGGCGCGGAACTCATCGAGGACCGCCGGGTCCTGACGGTGGCGAAGAATCTCGACGATCACACGCCCGAGCACAACCATTTGCTCCTGTTTCATGCCGGCAGTTGTTACAGATGCCGTACCGATTCGGATTCCCGAAGTGATGAACGGTGAGCGTGGATCGAAAGGAATCGAGTTGCGGTTCAGCGTGATCCCCATCTCGTCGAGCAGGATCCCAGCTTCCTTGCCCGTCAGGTCCTCATCGATGCTTCTGACGTCCGTGAGGAACATGTGGTTCTCGGTTCCGCCGGCCACAACCCTTGCGCCCGACCCGATCATGGCGTCGGCAAGGACAGAGGCGTTGCGAACGATCTGGGTCGCATAGCTGGCGAACGCCGGTTCGGCTGCCTGTTTGAAACAGAGAGCCTTTCCCGCGATCTGGTGGTTGATGGCCCCACCCTGTGCGTACGGGAACACGGCCTTGTCGATCACCTTGGCGTATTCCTCCGTTGAGAGGATCAAGCCGCCCCGAGGGCCACGAAGAGCCTTGTGGGTGGTCGCAGTGACGATGTGGGCATGCGGCACCGGATTCGGGTGGGCACCTCCGGCGATGAGACCGATGATGTGAGCGGCATCAACGAGGAATATCGCGCCTACTTCATCAGCGATCTCTCTGAAGACCGACCAGTCGAGCAACCGAGAGTACGCCGAGTAGCCGGCCACGATCATCTTCGGCTTGTGCTCGAACGCGAGCTTACGGACCTCGTCCATGTCGATGAGCTCTGTCTCCGGGTCGACTCCGTATGCGACAAAGTTGAAGAGTTTCCCTGAGAAGTTGACAGGCGAACCGTGGGTCAGGTGACCCCCCTGGTCCAGTCGCATGCCGAGGATCGTGTCTCCGGGCTCGAGGACAGAGAGATACGCGGCCATGTTCGCCTGGGATCCCGAGTGGGGCTGAACATTGGCGTGTTCAGCCCCGAAGAGGCTTATCGCCCGTTCGATGGCGAGGTTCTCGATCTCATCGATGACTTCACAGCCCTCGTAGTAGCGGCGCCCCGGATAACCCTCGGAATACTTGTTTGCAAGGACAGACCCCGAAGTCTCCATCATCGCGTAGCTCACGAAGTTCTCTGAGGCGATCAGCTGGATCTTCGAACGTTGCCTGTGCGCATCCTTTGCGATAAGGGCTGCGAGAATTGGATCCGCTTCAGCAAGCGGCTTCATGTCGGTCATGTGGATCCTCCGCGAGTTCGGTCTTGAGAAATCTAGTCGGTTGTCTCAGCCACGATAGAATGGCCCTTGTCGAACAACCTGTCTGCGAAGCCAACGGCGGGTAACGCGACCAGAGGGGCAACGAGTGCGTACACGGTGTGGTCCACCCAATAGACGGAGACGACGACTGTGGTGACCAGCGCTGCCGCAGCGACACGGACCAGCGTTCGGTACGGACTCCCGTGAGGCGGAAGACCGACGGCGCCGCCAACGCCGATGGCCAGGATCGGGGCAGCGATCACATAGGAGGGGGAACCGGTGATGGTGAACAGCACCACAAGGGTAGATGCGGTAACTATCGCGTACAGCGCCGCTCGGAATGCAACCGTGCCGGGATCGTCAACGCCGCTGACGGCGGCCATACCGTACATCGCAAAGATGACGGCAACTGAGATCATCGCAAGTCCTGTCAACCGGCTTGTCTGGATCGCAAAGAACCCGAACCACATGCCAAGGGCAGCTATCAGCGTCCCAATGGCTATGGCTGGCCACGTGCCTGGTCTCACGGACGGATCGGACCCGACCGCAAGACGACTTCAGAGGGCTGGGTGAGGTCAACGAGCGTCGACGGACTTCCGCCACCCGCCTCGCCCGGAAGATACGTCAGCACCTCGCCGTCGAATATCGACGCAGCTTCCTCCGCTGTTCGTACCGGTTCGTTGTCCGCCTTGTTGGCAGATGTCACGGCGAGAGGACCGGTCAATTCGAGCAGTTCGAGCGCAACAGGATGGTCGGGACACCGGAGAGCGACCGTGCGACGTTTCTTGTCACCAAGCCAGCTTGGAGCAGTGTCGAGGCGGGGGACGACCAGTGTCACGGCTCCAGGCCAGTGGCGATCGGCCAACTCGAGCGCACGATCGGTCATCGCCCCCAGAGACAGCCCTTGCTCCAATGACGCGACAAGGATCGCGATCGGTTTCCCGTCGTCGCGGCCCTTCAGTTCGTATAGTCGGTCGAGGGCTGCCTCGTCGTAGAGGTCAGCTGCGATCCCGTAGACGGTGTCTGTTGGCACACCGATTATCTCGCCTCGTTTGATGGCTCTCGCTGCAGCGGCAACGTCCATTCACCCTCCTGGTGCGGTGGATGCAACGCTACCCGAATCCGAGGCTTCCGATGACGTAGCGATCCCGGCCGTTGAGATCCCGCCTGATCTCTGCGTCGTAATCTTGGAAAAGTGCAGCGATTCGATCGCCGTGGAACTCCGATATCTCACAGGCGATCAAGCCACCCGGCGCCAGCCAGTCCCCTGCCTGTTTCGCTATGCGTTCAAGGACCTCATCACCCAGCGGCCCGGCGACGAGGGCCATCCCAGGCTCAGCCAACACATCAGCAGGGAGGTCTGCAAGCTCACGGGCGGCGAGATATGGCGGGTTCGCCACAAGCAGATCAACGCGACCCCTGAGCGACTCTGGCAACGGATCGAAGAGATCACCGACAAGCACGCTGACGTTCAGCTCATTGGTCCGCGCGTTCTTGCGCGCCACATCGGCAGCATCGGGTGAGAGATCCACCGCAAACACGTCAGCGTTCGGATGGACCGCCGCCAATGCGAGCGCAAGATTCCCGCTCCCCGTACAAAGATCGACGATCACAGCCGGATCCTCGATGAGTGCCGACACGAGCTCGAAGAGATACTCGGTCTCAGGCCGCGGGATAAGGACGCGGTCGTCAACATGGAGTTCGACTGCTCCAAACGCCACAGTGCCTTCGATGTATTGAAGTGGCTCATCTCGAGACCTGCGCTCAACGTACGACACGAACGTGTGGCGTTCTTGTGACGAAACTTCGAATCCCAGCAGTACCTCAGACCTGGTCCGCCCTGTCGCCGTGACGAGCAGCCTGATCGCCTCGTGCTCAGGCAGGTCACCAGCGGCGGAGAGCACATCTCGCGACCGCACGGGTCACACTTCCTCAGCGAGCCTCTGGGCAACGTCATCAGCGATCAATGCGGCATGGAGCTCTTCGAGGTCTCCGTCGAGGATTGCAGGCAGCGAATGCACGGTGAGTCCGATCCTGTGATCCGTGACACGGTTCTCCTTGAAGTTGTATGTGCGGATCTTCTCAGACCGTTGCCCCGTGCCGACCTGTGATCTGCGGACCGAGGCCCGCTCCCCCATCTGCTCCTCGATCTGGATCCGGTAGAGCCTTGCACGAAGTACCCGCATGGCCTTGAGCTTGTTCTGCAGCTGGGATTTCTCATCCTGACACGAGACCACGATGCCGGTTGGCTTGTGCGTCAAGCGCACAGCAGAGTCCGTCGTATTCACCGACTGGCCTCCCGGACCCTGGGACCGCATCGTCTCGACGATCAGATCGTTGTCGTTGAGTTCGACCTCGACAGCTTCAACTTCGGGTAACACGGCAACGGTACCCATCGACGTATGGATCCGGCCCTGTGACTCAGTCTTCGGGACCCTTTGGACACGGTGAGGGCCGGCCTCGTACTTGAAACGGGCATAGGCCCCTTTGCCCTTGACCGCGAAGGTCGCTTCCTTGATTCCGCCACCATCGTTCGGTGCGATATCGATGGGCTCGATCGTCCATCCGGCGCGCTCCGCGAAACGTTCATACATGCGATACAGGTCACCCGCCCACAGGGCAGCTTCGTCGCCACCGGCGGCGGACCGTATCTCGATGATGACGTCCTTGTCATCGTCGGGGTCCTTGGAGATCAAAAGCCCCCTGAGTTCGCCCTCGAGCTCATCGACCTGTTCAGTACGCTGCGAGATCGTGTCCTTGAGGTAGTCGAGCATCTCGGCATCCTCCTCGACATCGACGAGTTCGCGAGCCTCCTCGATCTCCTGTTCGGCTTCGAGATATCTGCGGTACACGTCCACGACAGACTTCAGCTCTGCATGCTTCGTCGAGACTTCGCGGTAGCGGTTCTGGTCACCGAGAACGTCAGGGTCTATGAGTTGGACGAGCGTCTCTTCGAATGTCGCCTCAGTTGCCGCGAGACGGGACCGCAGGTGGTCATCCATCGGTCACGCCCAGGTCGTACTCAACCGCCAGTGCTGCGGGAACAACGGCGCCCCTCGACTTGACCTCATCAACATCGCCTGGAGAGAGCGCCGTCAGCAGTGAGGCCACGGCGACCTCCACCTGGTCGTCTGATGGCTCCTTTGTCGTGATCCCCTGGATCCAGATACCAGGCTTGGATGCAAACGAAACCCACCGATGCCCTGCAGCGGCTTTGAGAACCTCATATGAGATCCCTGCGATGAAGGGGATGAGCAGGATGCGGGCGGCTATCTGCCACTGGAACGGGAGGGGTGCAAGGGTGAGGAACACGACGAATGCCACCATTGCAACGATGATGATGAACGAGGTGCCACATCGTGGGTGGCGAGGGCTGTACTTCTGGATCGACGCGATGTCGAGCGGGTCACCATTTTCGAAGGCATGGATCGTCTTGTGCTCGGCACCGTGGTACTGGAAGACCCGTTGGATCTCTGCCGTGCGACCGATCAACCAGATGTAGCCGACGATGAGCCCGATCCGGAACACCCCATCGAGCACGACGAAGAGAATCGAGTTGCCTCCGAGAAGATCCTTGAGCCAGTTCGCCGCAAACGCCGGGCCGATGACGAAGATGGCAAGAGCACCGACAATGGCCACAACCATCGTGATGATGATCTCCTTGCGACCGAGCGCCTCTTCCTCATCGCCAGACTTCTCTGCTGACCAGGAGAGTGCTCGGAACCCGAGTGTCATCGACTCGATCAGGACGAACACGCCGCGGAGAAAAGGCACCTTTGCGAGGGGGTTCCGCGCAGAGAGCGCGGGGAGTTCGTTTCGCTTCACCTCAATGACGCCGTCCGGGCGACGCGCAGCTACTGCCCAGGCGTCCGGGGCGCGCATCATGACGCCCTCGATGACCGCCTGGCCGCCTACTGACGCGCCAGGGGACCGGCTCACTTATACCTCTGCTTCAGCTTCAGGAGTGGCTTCAGGAGTGGCTTCAGGAGTGGCTTCAGGAGTGGCTTCAGGAGTGGCAGCCTTTGCCGTCTTGCCGTAGCGTTTACGGAAGCGCTCGACGCGGCCGGTGGTGTCGACAAGAATCTGCTTGCCTGTGTAGAACGGGTGGCTAGCGGAGCTGATCTCGACCTTTGCCAGCGGGTATGTGTTGCCGTCGTCCCATTCGATCGTCTCGGAGGTATCGATCGTCGACTTCGTGAGGAACGCAAGGTCTGACGATGTGTCCTGGAACACGACCGGACGGTAGTTCGGGTGGATATCGGTCTTCACGGGATCTCCTGGTGGTTATCTGAGAACAATAGTGCTTTGGATTCGCAGATCCCTACTGACCGCTCTTGGCGATCGTGAGCAGGAACTCTGCGTTCGACTTCGTGCTTTTCAGCCGATCGATGAGCAGTTCGAGTGCAGGACCGGATTCGAGAGCGAGAAGGACCCGCCTGAGCTTCCACACTTCCTGGAGCTCGGCACGATCGAACAGCAATTCCTCGCGGCGGGTGCCTGATGACTCGATGTCGATGGCCGGGTATATCCGCTTGTCCGCAAGCTTGCGGTCGAGGCGGAGTTCCATGTTGCCTGTGCCCTTGAACTCCTCGAAGATGACCTCGTCCATGCGGCTTCCGGTCTCGATGAGAGCGGTTGCCATGATGGTCAGGCTTCCGCCCTCCTCGATGTTCCTTGCTGCACCGAAGAATCGCTTCGGTGGGTACAGGGCTGTCGAGTCGACACCACCGGACAGAATCCTGCCAGATGCAGGTGTGGCCAGGTTGTGGGCCCGAGCAAGACGGGTTATCGAGTCGAGCAGGATCACGACGTCCTGACCTGCTTCGACGAGACGCTTCGCGCGCTCGATGGCAAGCTCAGAAACCTGCGTGTGCTCTTCAGCAGGACGGTCGAAGGTCGAGTAGATGACCTCACCCTTGACGGATCGCTGCATGTCTGTGACTTCTTCAGGACGCTCGTCGACGAGCACAACCATGAGATGACACTCCGGGTTGTTCGCCGAGATGGAGTTTGCGATGTCCTTGAGGACCGTTGTCTTTCCCGCCTTGGCAGGCGACACGATCAGCCCACGCGTTCCCTTACCGATCGGAGCGATCAGGTCGATGATCCGAGCCATCATCAGGTCGGGGAATCCATCCACTTCGAGACGGAGACGATCATCGGGGAACAGCGGCGTCAGTTTCGAGAACTTACGACGTTCCTTGGCTTCGTCTGGCTCGATACCGTTGACCTTGACGGGGCGCACGAGCGCAGGGAATTTCTCCTGTGCACGAGCGGGGCGGATGGGACCTTCAACGATGTCGCCCTTGCGTAGATGGTTCTTGCGGACGATGTTCGCCGCAACGTATACATCGTTGTCGCCGGGCAGGTAGCCATTGACGCGAAGGAAGCCGTAGCCCTCAGGGAGGATGTCGAGAATTCCTTCTCGAACCTCAAGAGTCGATTCGTCAATCGGTTCACGGTTGCGACTGCGGTTGCGATTGCGGCTCCGGTTCCGGTTCCGACCACCCTGGCGATCGTCTCGTGAACCGTCTCGGTTCTGGAACCCGTCGCTGCGGTCACTGTCGGAATCCTCCTTCGGCTCTACAGACGCGGCCACCGGCGCCTCCTCGGGAAGCGTCGAGGGATCGAACTTCACAGAATCGATGATCGCGTCGATCAGCTTCGATTTCTGGAGTCCATCGTGTTCAACATCTACCGATGTTGCAAGATCGCGTAATGCCGGGAGTTTGAACTCCTGGAGTTTGGCCCTAGGTGTACTCATCTCGTGAGTGCCCCTTTCGAGATGGTGGTTCATATGGCGCATAGGCCTCGAACACAGCGTCATGAGGCTCGAAGCATCAAAGCGCTGGGGGTACCCCACTACGCGAACCTCGAGCGGGTTGCCTAGCTGGGAATGAGGGCAGTATAGGTAACGACGACCGATAAGTGCAACGTTTCGGAGATGGGTGTCGGCGAGGATCAGGGAGGACCTGCCGCGACACTCGCAAAACCCGTCCTCCCTCTAGGGGAAACGTGAGCCTGCTATCTGCAACCGCGTCCTCCCTTCAGGGGGGACAAGAGACGAGCGACAGCGAGTATCTAGGGGGGACCGTGAGCCTGCGAGCCCGGTACGCGAGAACCACCGCCAGATCAGCCCCGCAACGCTCGCGGGCGGCACTCCCCTAACGGTGCCAGCGATCCGGGTGCTCGAGGAGACGAGCAAGACGAACCCTCAAGAGACCAGCCCCGCAACGCTCGCGGGCGACACTCCCCTAACTGTCCCCCTGAGATGAGTCATGCAATGCTCGCGGGCTCGCACTCCCCCCTGCATCGCTTTGCTCTGCTGTCCCCCCTGAAGGGAGGACGGGGTCTGCGAGGTCGAGGTCTTCGATCTTGTCTCCCCTGCTCACGATCTTCTTTGAGCTCTTCTTTATGTCCTCGATGTCGCGTGCTGCCTGGTCAAAGTGTTTGTCGAGGCTCGTCACTCGGGTATTCAGTCGTCCGATGTCCACGAGGAGAATGCCGACCTCGCTCTGGATGACCGATGCCTGTTTTCGCATCTCCACATCACGAAGGATCGCCCTCACGGTGGTCAGGGTCGCCATGAGCGTCGTCGGCGAAACAAGGTAGACCTTGCGTTTATGACTCTCAGCGATCACCGAGGGGTGATGTGCATGGAGTTCCCCGTACACGGCTTCGGACGGGATGAACATGAGTGCGTTCTCTGCCGTTGACGTGTCGTCGTCGATCGGCTGGCCGACGTACTTGTCTGCGATGTCCCTGATGTGTTTCTTCGTGTCGTTCGCCAACTGCTTGCCTGCGTTGTCGCGATCGATCTGGTTGTCTGCCGCAAGCATTTCCTGATAGGCCTTGAGAGGGAACTTCGCGTCAACTGAGATGGGTCCCGGAGGATCAGGCAGCTTGATGAGACAGTCGACCTGCTTGCCGTTGAGGAGCGGGGCTTGCATCTGGTAGGCGAACGATGGAAGCATGCTCTCGACGATGTCTGCCAGCTGAACCTCGCCAAATGCCCCTCGGGCCGGGTTGTCGTCAAGGACGTGCTGGAGACTCACGACCTGCTCGGAGAGGGCTTTGATGTTGTCCTGTGCCTTGTCGATCGTCTCGAGGCGCTCCTTCAAGCCGGCCAACGACTCAGCGGTCTCCTTGGAGGACGAAGCCAGGTTCTTGTGCATCTCGGACTCGACCTTCGCCAGGCGCTCGCTGAGGGTCTGGCTGAGGTTCGCTTGGGACTTGCTGACGGTGTCCGTGACGGCCTTCACGGATTCGATCTGCTGCTTGGACACGGTGTCAACCTTGCCAACCAGTACTTGTTGGGCCGCCATCATGTCCAACATGCGTTGCTCGATCTGCCCGATCTGGTTCAGGCGAAGATCATCACTCGAATCCTCGCCACGTCTCTGGGCACGTATGACTACCACCGCGAGGACCACCATGGCTACGACGAGAAAGGCGAGCAGAACTTCGATCACGTTGTATTCCTCTGGGGTTCGCTACTGGACAGCACAATAGATGCAGGGAGTGACACAGCAGGTGTTACCGACGCAATATCAACTGACGCGACCACGCCGATTCATGATTCGTCCTACCCGAGACCCACGGCCTCGATGACCGAGCCCAAGGTTGCCGGCACAGATCGAGGCAACTCGAGCCCTGCCACGGCAGTGTCCGGGTCCTTCAGGCCATGGCCCGTGACAGTGCACACCACGGGTCCCTCGGGCAGCTCGTCCTTGTACTTGAGGATGCCTGCAACCCCTGCTGCGGACGCAGGCTCACAGAACACACCGACTTTCTGTGACAAAAGACGATAAGCAGCGAGGATCTCGTCGTCGGTCACAGCCTCGATCCGCCCGCCGGATTCGTCCCTCGCGGTGACGGCACCGTCCCACGAAGCAGGGTTGCCGATGCGGATCGCCGTTGCAATCGTTTCTGGTTCGTCGAACACCTCGCCGAACACGATCGGGGCTGCACCTGCTGCCTGGAAGCCCCACATGACCGGCTGGGTCCCGACCTCGGTGTAGCCCTTCCAATATGCGGTGATGTTCCCTGCGTTTCCGACAGGCAGTGCATGGACCGCTGGCGCCTCGCCAAGATCCGCGATGACCTCGAAGGCGGCTGTCTTCTGCGCCTCGATGCGATACGGGTTCACAGAGTTGACGAGGGCGACGTCGTTCTCCTCGGTGAGGTCACGCACGATCCGGAGAGCGTCGTCGAAGTTCCCATCGATCGGGACGATCGTTGCACCATGAGCAACCGCCTGGGCGAGTTTGCCGGCAGCTATCTTGCCTGCAGGGAGAACGACGATGCACTCGATGCCTGCCAAAGCTGCATAGGCAGCCGCAGAGGCAGAGGTGTTCCCCGTCGAGGCACACGCAACTGCTTTTGCTCCGGCTTCCACTGCTTTGGAAACCGCAAGCGTCATCCCACGGTCCTTGAAGGAACCCGTCGGGTTCAGGCCTTCGAATTTCAGGTACACATCACGCTGAACCAGGCTCGAGATGTGTCGCGCAGGTATCAGCGGGGTCCCACCTTCGAGGAGCGTGAGGACCGGTGTGTCATCAGAGACGGGGAGGCGGTCTCGATGCTCTTCGATCACACCTCGCCAGGTCATCGGCCGTCACCCAGAACGCGGATCACCGAGCCGACGTCGATCACTTCATCTATGGCGCGGAGCGAGCTCAGGGCTTCTCGCTGGGCACGCTCGGCCGCAAAATGGGTGACAACGATCAACGCGGCTTCCGTTTCTCCGCCTTCCTGCCAAACGGATCTGATCGAGACACCTGCGTCTCCGAATCCGGTCGCGATCTTCGCCAGCACGCCAGGCTTGTCGTCGACGAGAAGCCGCACATACCACTCGGTGCTGATGTCGTTGAAGTCGATGATCTCACCCGGTGAGAACCTGATGCGTGGGGCGACCTGGGCGCCTGCCAGGGTCTCTCTCGCTGCATCGATCATGTCCCCGAGAACTGCCGTTGCGGTGGGGTCGCCTCCGGCGCCTGGCCCTGCGAAGAGCAGTGAGTCGATGGTCGGACCCTCGATGAAGATGGCGTTGGTTGCGCCTCTGATCGATGCAAGTGGATGCTCAACAGGGATCATCGCGGGATGAACCCTTGCGTTGACGCCTGCATCGGTGCGTTCACAGACACCCACGAGCTTGATGGCGTACCCGAAGTCTGCAGCGAATTTGATGTCTGCAGCTGCCACCTCTTCGATGCCTTCGTAATAGACATCGTCGATGCCAACCCAGGTGCCGAAGGCAAGCGATGCGAGAATCGCCGCTTTCGCAGCAGCGTCCTGCCCTGAGACATCGGCCGTCGGATCCGGTTCGGCGTATCCGAGTTCTTTCGCCTGCTCGAGCGCATGGTGGTAGGTGGTTCCGTGCTCGCTCATCTGTGTGAGGATGAAATTCGTTGTCCCATTGACGATGCCGACAACGCGGTCGATCTTCTCGCCCGCGAGCGTTTCGGAGAGGGGACGGATGATCGGGATTCCCCCACCGACGGCAGCCTCGAACAGGAACGCCACCCCTGACCGCTCAGCTGCTGCGATGAGCTCGGGACCACGAGTTGCGATGAGTTCCTTGTTGGCCGAAACGACGGGCTTTCCGGCGTCGAGCGCTGCAAGGATGAGGTCGCCGGCTGGTTCGAGTCCGCCCATCACTTCGACCAGGAGTTCAACGGTTGGATCCTCGATGACCTCCATCAACCGGTCCGTGAGAAGCCCTTCAGTCACAGGGAATGGGCGTTCCCGATCGAGATTTCGAACCCCCACCCTGCGCACGTCGAACGTGAGGCCCGTCTTCGCTGCGATCGCATCTGCCTCGCCGATGAGTCTGGACACAAGGGTTCCGCCGACAGTGCCTGCTCCGAGAAGCCCGATTCCGATTGATCTCTCCATGATTGGCGACGATAGCCGACGGCCAGGAGCCAGATTCTGGATTCTGGATCCTGACCTCTGGCCTCTGGTATTGGCTATAGTCGGGTATGGAACCGGCCGAAGGTTTCTTTATGGGCCGAACGACCTACGTGCGGAGTGCGCTCCTTGTTGCAATGGCTGCGATTCTTGTGATCGTTGCAGTGCCCGCGCCTGTGACATCGGCAGAACCGACTTTCACCCCTGTGAAGCGATACGACGTTGTTCGCGAGCTGGTCTTTCCAGTCGTCGGTGTCACGAAGTACTGGTCCGGTTTCGGTGATTGCAGGGACAACTGCACCAGGGAACACCACGGCGTGGACATCCTGACCTATGGGTGGAAGGGCCTCCCCGTTGTCGCAGCCCACGCAGGAACGGTCACAAAGGTCACATACAACGAAGGAAATTCCGGGTGCTCGATTCGGATCCGCTCGAGGGATCGTTGGGAGACCCGCTATCTGCACCTCAACAACGACATCCCCGGAACGGATGAGATCGGTCACCCCTGCCCCGCACCGGGTATCGAGGTCGGCACACAGGTTGAAGCCGGCCAGCTCATCGGATGGATCGGTGACAGCGGCAACTCGGAGAACACCGTTCCGCACATACATTTCGAGCTCCGCAACCGATCGGGCTATCCGATCGATCCGTACAGGTCGCTGAAGAAATCGAGGAAGGTCGTGTACGAGTGGCTGCCGAGCGATGCGAGCGCGACCTCGATCATGTTGTCCCTGGCCAACCATCCCGATGGTGCCGCCATCACTTTCGTGATATCGGGTGCAGACGTGGAGGCGCTCGAGAGGAGCGAAAACGCAGCATCGGTGTTCCGGGCTCCTGTCATCGTGTTCGACCCCGATAACCCGCAGCCTGCACTCGACGAGATCGCTCGACTCGACTCAGACCGAATCGTGATCTTCACCGATGAGGACGTGTCCTGGTTGACGGATCAACTCATGAGCTCAGCGCGGATCGTTGAGAACACTGCCCTGCCTGTGCCCCGGGAAGCACCGATCGTGTTCACACCAGATTCCCAGGAGCCGCCAGCGGTCGAGCCGAATACGCCCGATCGGTTCCCAACCATCATCTCGGGAAGAGTCGACCGCATCTGGCGCTCGTACCAGGACGAGTACGCGGAATTCATCGTGAACCATCGATCACTCGTCCTCACGGAAGACCGGTGGGCACAACGATATCTCGGACAGAGGTCTTGGACATCGCCCGGAAAGTATGCAGACAACAACCTGTTGTGGTGGTCGACTGGCAATGGCTGGATCGGCACAGAGACCCTCCAGGACGCCCCGGATCTGGGCTTCGCATACGTCACCGAACGCCGCGCCACTCCGTGGACGCTCGCCTTCCTTGGCTCACTCACCGAAGCTCCCCCGATGCCCGTGTGGAAGGACTGATCGAGTCAGCGTGCTGTGAGCTTCGAGGTCATGATTCGAAGCCTGATGGATCTCCTGCAGCGGGTAGCGGGCGATGGCCCCCGCCCTCGATCGGGGATCCGAATCCCCAACGGGCCTCGTATGTGAAACCAAGCTCTTCGACCGCTTTGGCTGGGTCTTTCAACACTGCACAGATCAGATCGATCACATACTGGGTTGATCCAACCACCTCATCGTCGGTGAACCGCAGAACGGTCCATTCGTTGTCGATGAACCACCGATCGCGGAGATAGTCCTTCTCGACGATCGTGTGGCTGTTGCCATCGGTCTCGATCACCAGACGGCGGTCTCGACAGGCAGAGTCGGCAATGAATGGACCGATCGGATCCTGGCGACGAAACCGGACGCCTAACGCGCCGCCACGTAGCTCTCTCCACAGGATCCTCTCTGCGCGCGTGGAGTCCTTCCGGTTCTCCCTGGCGAATCCGACGAGACGATCGTCAACCGACACACCCCAGAGCTACCAGATCCAGTTGCACGAATCAACACTTCCAAGAACGCCCCGTCCTCCCTTCAGGGGGGACACGAGACAAGCGCAAGCGAGGATCGAGGGGGGAACGCGAGCCCGTGAGCCCGGCACGCGAGATCAACCAACAAGAAGGTCAGCGCAACACGAGCCCCGCAACGCTCGCGGGCTCGCACTCCCCCCTAACTCGCTCCGCTCGTTTGTCCCCCCTGAAGGGAGGACGTGGCCGGGGGGACTCTAGCCGACGTCTCTGGTGAGCATGTCTTCGTAGGTTTCGCGTTCGATGACCAGCCTTGCGGCTCCGTTCGCTACGAATACCACGGCTGGCCTGGCGACCTTGTTGTAGTTGGATCCCATGGAGTGGCCGTAGGCACCTGTCACCGGAGTGCACAAGATGTCGCCAACGACCGTGTCCGAAGGCAGGTCGGCCTCCCTCACGATGATGTCGCCGGATTCACAGTGCTTGCCTACGATCCGGGCGCTCATGGGGCGCATCGACTCAGGTGCCCTCGGCAAGAAAGCCTCGTAGCCGCTCCCGTACAACACCGGTCTCGGGTTCTCCGAGATGCCACCGTCAACCGAGAGGTACGTCCGAACGCCGGGAAGATCCTTGATGGTGCCAACCGTGTAGGCGGTCACAGCAGCGCGCGCCACGATCGAGCGTCCGGGTTCGGCAAGGATCTTCGCGGTGATCCCGCCGGCCCTCGCTGCGTCGAGGATCGTCTGTGCCCAGACCGTGATCGTGTCGGCAGACTCGCCCTCGACATAGGCGACGCCGAGGCCACCGCCGATCGAGAATTCCTCCGAGCGTGACGCGTTGACGAACGGGGCAAGGGCCTCTATCGCCTTCGCGTAGTTCTCGACTTCGAACACCTGGCTTCCGATGTGGGCGTGCAGTCCACGGAACTTCATGGCCTCAGAACTTCGCGCCCGTGCGATCGCCTCGGTGGCGACCCCATCTGTGAGAGGGAACCCGAACTTCGAATCGGGTATCCCTGTTTGGAGGTATTCATGTGTATGGGCATCGATTCCGGGGTTGATCCTCAGCAACACGTTCGGCGCCGGTCTGCCTGCCCCGATGAGCTCCTCGATCCGATCCATCTCATCGAACGAATCGACCACGATCCTGCTGATCCCCGAATCGATCGCCATCGCGAGCTCATCGCTCGACTTGTTGTTCCCGTGGAACACCAATCTGCCACCCGGAACGCCGGCCGCGAGTGCGATATGCATCTCGCCGCCGGTAGCGACATCGATGTCCATCCCCGCTTCGTGAGCCACCTTGGCCATTGCCCGGCACAGAAACGCTTTCGATGCGTACGCAACGCCGTCCCCGAATGCATCGACCGCTTCTCGACAGCGGCTCCTGAGATGCTCCTCGTCGTAGATGAACACAGGCGTACCGAAGCGCTCCGCAACCTGAATGACATCACACCCACCGATGTGAAGCCGACCATCAACCATCCGGGCCGTGTCGGGAAGAAGATCCCACGGGATAGGATTGGCCGTCACATGCGCTCCGGGATCTCGATACCGAGAAGATCGAGTAGCAGGGCGATGGTTCCAAGTGTCACCTCGACAAGGGTAAGCCATGAACTCTGGCGGGCGGCATCGGTCTCCCTGAGGATGTGACAATGCTCGTAGAAGCGGCTCAGGTCGGTCGCGACCTCGTAGGCGTACTCCGCGATCACGTTCGGTGCACGCATGTCGGCTGCGCGATGGATGACCTCGCGAAGACGCACGAGGCGGAGCATCAGGGACCGCTCCTGGGCAACAGTTGGTGCGATGAGGTCGCCTGCGCTGAGCCCGGCGTCAGCTGCCTTACGCAGGATCGATTTGATGCGCACAGCGGAGTACTGGAGGTATGGCCCCGTCTTCCCCTCGAACGCTGAGAACCGATCGAGATCGAACACGTAATTCGAGGTTCGGTGATTCGACAGGTCACCGAACTTGAGAGCGGCAAGCCCAACCTGTCTTGCGATCTCGTCTCTCTCCTCCGCCGGATAATCCTGTGCGATGTGAGCCTCATCGAGGCGCACCCTTGCACCCTCGGTAACGAGTGAGATCAGGTCGCCCAGACGCAGCACACCGCCCTCCCTGGTCTTGAATGGTCTGCCGTCCTTGCCGTTGACGGTGCCGAAACCGATGTGCTCGAGGATCGTGCCCTCGTTCGCGTAGCCAGCCTTGCGGGCTGCACGGAACACCTGGATGAAGTGGAGGGACTGCCTTGCGTCCACGACGTAGAGGCCCGCGTCCATGCCCATCTCGGCCACCCGCATGTCGATCGTTGCGAGGTCCGTCGTCGAGTAAAGGTAGGAACCGTCCGAGCGGGTGAGGAGGAGCGGAGGCATCTCCTTCTTGTCATCTTCCTGGCCGACATCAATGATGACCGCGCCCTCTGATTCACGTGCCGTTCCGGACGCGAGAAGACCGCGAACCATGGGTTCCAGCCGATCGTGGACAGTGGATTCCCCGTACCAGACGTCGAACTCGACACCGAGCGCACCGAAGTCCTTCTTCTGTTCCGACACGGACACGTCGTGGAAATGCTTCCACACCGCGAGGTAACCCTCCCGTCCGTTCTGAAGATCGAACGTTGCCTGGCGGGCACGATCAGCCACCTCTGGATCTTCGGCGCAGCGTTTGGTTATCACCGGATACATGTCGGACAGGTCATCGAGCGTCACAGGCGACTCTGTCGGGTAAGGGCCATCGATCTCGGTGTCGTACGTCGGATCGAAGTACACGAGGTCTGGCCTGCGATGCTGGAGTTCGACGATGAGCTGGCCCACAGGCATCCCCCAGTCGCCGATGTGGATGTCACCGATCGTGTTGTACCCGAGAAATCTGAAGATCCGCTTGAGGCTCTCGCCGATCACGGCGGCACGGAGATGACCCACATGGAGCGCCTTTGACATGTTCGGGCCGCCGTAGTCGACGACGACCGTGCGATCATCGTCGGTCTCCTCAACGCCGAGCCGCTCGGATCGAGCCATGTCCGAGACCGATTCTGCAAGATGTGCATCGACGACGACGATGTTCAGGAACCCCGGTCCCGCAATCTCGATACTCGTGATCAATTCCGGTGCGTCGATACGGCCCGCGACGCTTTCGGCAATCTCACGTGGGTTCCTCCCAGCGCTCTTCGCAGCGGCGAGGGCGCCGTTGCACTGATAATCCGCAAGCTCGGGGCGTTGGGATACCACGACGTCGCCGAATGACCGGTCGACGCCTTCGGCTGCAAACGCATCTCCGACGATATCGGTGAGTTGCTGCTGGAGTGACATCTGTTGCCCGTTTCGATTGTGATTCAGCGGCGGCGACGAGAAGTCGGGTGCCGAAGACGTCAGGTTACAATCCGGCTGGGCCCCAGTAGCTCAGGGGATAGAGCACCGGCCTCCGGAGCCGGGAGCGCTGGTTCGATTCCAGTCTGGGGCACGAAGGCGTACCGAACACCGTGAACCGAACCGGTCGGTCAACGTCGCCCGCGGCAATCGAGGCAACGGCCTCTCAGCATGGCCGTCGTCGCCTCGAACTCGTCCCCAAGGAGATCGCTGATCCGGTTCATCATCGTCGACGGTGCGATCGCTGCGCCACAGACCTCACACGTCTCCACCGTTCCCTCGTTCAACGAGTGTCGCCCCGCACCAAGCAACGCAACGTCGACGCGCCCTACCACCGCAATGGCTCCACGCCTTATCTCGGGACACGCCGAGACGCACTGTGTGCAGTTGACACACGACCGGGCATCGAACGAGATCGACACGACGTCTCCCTCGTAGCTCTCGATGAGGGCATCGGTCGGACACGTCTTGGCACATTGGCCACACAATGTGCACACAGATGCGTCGATTTCCACAACTCCCGTGTTGGACGCAGGGTGGACGATATCGATGTCGCGCTCTGCGACATGTGCGATCGCCAACATCACGTCTGGCGCCTTCCCGTGTCCGAATGGATCCTCGAACCCATCAAGGAGGAGCGGCTCGTGGATCGAGGCACCCGTGACCATGCCAGGCTCCAGACCTGATTCAGACAAGATGGTGTGGGCGAGGTCGTTTGCCTGGATGGCACCGACGTCGAGCCCGAGTGGGCATCCGCTCTCGTCACAGGGCACCGCAGTGGCTGCTCCAGCCCCGATCAACAGACATGCCAACAACCACGAACCCGGCACCATCGAGGTGCACGGAACGCTGACGTCTGACCACCGGACGCGAGGCTCAATCGAGCCGCGGGAACAGACGAAACGGATTCCGGTTGGTTCGTCAGTGTGGTCCAGGAGCGTCCGCACCTGCGCTTCGAGCATCGTCGATGTGACCGCAGGATTCTCGATCGCTCCGGTTGGACAGGTCGTCACGCACCGCCCGCATGGGATACATGCTTCCTTTTCGTACACGACGCGGCCTGCCTGCCATTGATACGCGCTCTGTGGACAGACATCCACACAGGCTCGACAGCCATCGGACGCGACGCACATCTCGTGATCAACGCGTGGAGCAGCTATGTACATGGGCGAAGGAGGCCGAAGGAACCCTCTACGACTGACAGACTCCGGATACAAAGGCTTTGCGTTCTCAGGGGCGCTTCGCACGAAGGCCGAAGCACGGGCACGTAACCCGCCGATCGTGGCGGAGAGAGATGTCGCGTCGACGCCTGGTCTGACATCGGTTATCTGAACGCCCAGAGGATCCACATCGATGCCGCGAAGTGCCTTCTGCACGTCAGGTAGGTCGTAGCTCTCGTGGTGCAGGACGAGTACCACCCGATCAGTGTCGAGAGCGAGGGACATCATCTGATGCGGATTCCGACACAGACCATCGACAACCACCGCACCGGGCACGTCGTGGGTGACATGCGGTTGATCGCCGCACACGAAAACGGTTGTAGTCACGTTGAGATGCTCCGTTTCACAATGCTATGAGCGTGGTCAGCCTCATGCACGACATACGCGTGGAGAAGGTCAACCAGATAACCGTAGAATCCGTCCGCGTCGGCCGCTCTCGCACGCTCCGCGAACAAGGGAACCCACACTGCGAGGTGGGCTTTCAAGAAGCGAGCCTCGACCGCGAGAGATTCCACCGCGAGACGCGGCTGTTCGGACTCCCATGCCTCGGCCTCCACGCTGCAGAGATACGACATGACCTCCATCTCGGTCGAGATGTGGTCAGGTGACTCGGCGGTGTCGACCGAGACCAGACCCATCGATCGGTACTCGCCCTCGAGGGTGGAGATGAAATCAGCGATTCCTCCATCCCCTGCAGGTACCCGATAGAAGGACTCGGTTGGCATGGCTGGCGTCCCCCCCATGCCCACACCGAACAGTCGTACGTATTCGACCTCAAGCGGCTCGATCGACGTGACAGAACCAAGCTCATCACCGAACCGTCGCCAGCTCATCGAGTACACGTATCTGTCGAGGTCACGCCCGTCAAGGAACTCGCGCGCGGAAGCGAGCAGCGCGAGCCGCTCGCTCTCCGGTGGGCGCAGGGCCACCCCGATGAATCGGTAGAGGCCCTGCCGTGTTCGCGCTTCGTCAGCCCACTCTGTCATCGTCCCTCACGGGCAGCAGTTCGTAGACAAGTGCTGCCGCCAGGATCGAGACGATACCTGTGATGAAGAGGGCCGGCGCACCCAGGAACGCTGGGTCACTGTCTCCGACCGAACTCGAGCCCCATGGGGCTGAGGACAGATAGCCGACAAGCATCAGTCCAAGACCGATCAGTATGAAGAGCGATGTCAGAATCCTACGCATCGACGAGCACCTCCTGCTCTGGCCGCTTCCCATTGAGTGGGACGATCGGGAATACCTTCATGAACAGACCTATGAGCAGCGCCCCGAGGGCGAACAGCCCTGCGACCACTGCAAACTCGACCCACGTTGGAAAGTAGGAACCGGGCTCGTAGGGAAGCATCATTCCGTGTGTCTGGGACGGGATGATCGTCAGATAGCGCTCTGCAACCGCCGATGTCGAGATGGCAACGCTCGCGATGACGAGGACGCCGACACTCCACCGGCGCATCGCTGCCTGGGTTACGAGAAGCACCAGACCAAGGGCCAGCAGGAATATTCCAAGCCAGAAGATCCAGGCGTAAGGTCCTCGGAGGAGCGCATCTGCGAGCTGACGCTCACTGCCGGGCGTCGCGTAGAGCAGTGTGACCAGTTCGACGATCTGGAAGTACATCGCAGCAGCTGTCGCGGCGAGGAGCAGACCACCCAACCACCCGAACACCTTTCGACCTATGAGCACGGAGTCATCCTTCAGCACTCTGCGCACGATGGCCGTGAGCACGATGAGGTTCGCAAGCCCTGATGCTGCGGCGAGAACGAGGAAGTCAGGTCCCTGAAGGGATCCGAACCATCCCGGGCGCCCCACCTGGATGCCGAACACCAGTCCCTCGGTTGACAATGCGATGACGACGAGAGGCACGATGAGGATCGACAGCCAGAACATCGTTCTGCGATGCCTCTCCCGCTCAGCCTGTGTATCGCCGTATCCCGAGGCCCACAATCTGTGGTACCAGGTGAGCCCTGACGGGATGGTTGCCAGATAGGCAGCGTCGCGTCTTCCATCGAGGAAGAAGTACAGGAAGCTCGAAAGCAGCACACCTACGGCCACCAAGGTGAACGTTCCGAAGAACGGCGACTGAGGCCGAACGTACAACAGCATGTTGATGATCCCTCGGATCGGTTTCCCGAGATCGAGTAGAACCGCCAATATGCCGACCATCAGCGAACATACCGTGAGTAGCACTGCGAGCCGCGAGATCGGCCTCAACACCTTGATGTTGAACACCTGGGCGAACGACACGAGCACGATGCCCGCAAGGCTCACACCTATGAAGTACTCAACCATCACGACGTAGAGGCCCCACGTGGCACCACCCTGGGTGCCGGTGGTTGCCATCCCTGTCACGAACATGCCCTGGTTCGACTCGTAGAGGAATGCAAGGACTCCGATGATCAGAACGATCATCGACACAGCGCTGAATATCATCCACGCTGGACTGAAGTTGCCGACACCCTGGGGAAGCGACCTCTCAACTTTCCTATCGGTCACCATGTCACACCGTCGCTTTCGGTCGTTCGATCTCCGACAGATCTCTCGAGGGAGGTTTGCCGCCCACGTAGTAGACGTTCGGTCGAGTGCCTGCCTCTTCGAGGAGCTGCCATGTCTGGTTCTCCTTCAGATACCTGCTCATGGGAGTATCGGGGTCGTCCGTATCCCCGAACACCAGGGCGTTGGTTGGACATGTATCGACGCACGCAGGCTCAAGGTCCTTCTCGACCCTCTGGACACAGAACGTGCATTTCTCCATGACGCCCTTGGCGTGTCCGCCACCTGCGGTGCGACGCTGCTCGTCGCCCCACAGCTTGTCAAGGTCGGGGTTCTTGTACGGAGGTATCAGGCCTCCGGTGATACCGGCGAGATTCTCGTCCTTCCAATCGACGATCGAGTACTGAGCCTCATCGGGTTTCTGCCAGTTGAAGTAATTGACACCGTACGGGCAGGCGAGTTCGCAGTAGCGACACCCGATGCAACGGTCGGCATCCGTGAGCACGAGGCCATCCTCACGCTTGAATCTCGCTCCCACAGGGCAGACCTTGACGCACGGAGCGTTGTCGCAGTGCTGACACGGCCTCGGGAGGAAGCTCATCTCTGTGTCCGGATACGTGCCTGCCTCGAAGCGGAAGACGTACATCCAGAAGTTGCCTTCGACCGTGTTGTTCTCGACCTTGCAGGCGACCATGCAGCCACGGCACCCCTGGCATTTGTTGAGATCGACGGCCATTGCGTACCTGGTCATCAGGCATCACCTCCCTTCGTGATTTTGACTTTCACGTGGAACACCTGGTCCGCCGTGGCGCTCGTGTAGCCCTCACCGGTGTAGTAGATCTCGTTCGCCGAGGGACCCTGGCCCTCATTGCGCGGATGGGTCCACATCCCAAAGTGGTGCGGCATAGCCACGGTGTCAGGCCGGATCGAGTCGATCAGCGTCAGGGACGTCGTGAGCCGGCGGGTTTCGCCTGTGATCGCGTTGTGCGACTCGACGGTTACGGTGTCGCCCTCCTTGAGCCCGAGCCGATCAGCGGCCACCGGATTCATATCGAGCGGCGCACCGGGAGCGAGCTCAGCCAGCATCGGTATGAAGCTGGTCCGTGACTGCTTGTGCTCCACCTGGTGGTAGCTGAGCAGTATGAACTCGTACTCACTCGGTGAAGAGTCCATCGTCAACGAACGCCACGTCGGGAAGGCTGTGTAATCCTGCCAATAGATCTCCTTGGCACCCTTCTCGATCATCTGGCGCTGCGCATCGAGCAGGCTCTCGCCGTACAGTCGATGGAGCGCACCGGCGAACGGTACTTCGGTGACGTACCCGTACATCTTCGTTGGCTTCATCGGACCCTTGACGTAAACGCCGTGTTGGGGATCTTCGAAATACGCCACGCCCTCCTCGATGCCCTGGCTCTTGGCCCACTGATCGAAGATGTGGCGAACCTCTGGCTTCTTGTCGAGCGGCAGCTCGAACTCCGTGTCTGTGAGCTTCAGTTCCTTGTTCACGACAGACAGATACCCGTCCTCGCCATAGAGGACACCCATCCTCTCGGTGAGGTCCATGTAGATGTCGATCTCACCTCGCGACTCGAACAATGGCTCCATCGGCGGGATTCGCATTGTGACGGCATCGATGTACTGATCAGTGGCCGACGTTGGACCCTCATACTTCTCAATCGTGGCTGCAGGGAGTACAACATCCGCGAAGTAGTCAGCGGTCTCGGACAGCCAAGGGCTGATCACCGAGACGAACTTGAACTTCATGTAGGACTCGAGATACTCAGGCTGTGAAGGGAAAGACGAGAGGGGGTTCACCATGTGCAGGATCGCAACTTCAGGGATCTCATCGACACCGAAGCGATCGGGATCGATCATCGTCTGGGCCACAACCCCGGGGTGTCCTGTGTTGATCGGGAAGTACTTGCTGTTCATGAGCTGGAAATCGTATGGAGGATCCTCGACCTCGATCTTCTCGAACTTTGCGTAGTTCTTGTGGATCTTCCACGTGAAGTCGCTCATCTGGCCGCCCGCAGCGCCGACAGCGCCTACGAGCATCGGAACCATCGTGATCGCTCGTGCGGTCTGGAATCCGAGCTCCTGCTGGGTCATGTGGTACGCCATGATCCCGACGGGACGGTACGGAACCTCGACGCCGTCGACCACGATCGTCGATCCGATTTGCGCACGGGAGCCAAATTCTTCGGCGACAGTGCGTATCTGAGCGGCGCTCAGGCCTGTGATGTCCGCAGCCCACTCCGGCGTGTACTGCTCGACGTGCTCGATGAAGAGCTGGAAGCCCGTCTTCACCATCTCACCGTCGACCTCGAACTCACCTTCGAGCGCCGGGCTGTCCGTCTCGCCGAACGGCACGGCTGAGCCGGTCGCGTCGTCCCACACCAAGCCGATCTCTTGTGCCTCTTCGCCCTCACCGACGGTGGTCTTGAGGATCATCCCGTCGCCCTTGACGAGCATGGGGGCGTTCGTGTAAGTGGTCAGGTACGGACGGTCCAGATAATCCGAGGCGATGAGTTCGCGGCAGAGAGCCAGCGCCATCACGAGGTCGGTCCCCGGCCGGATGGGCAGCCAGCTATCGGCGAATGGTCCAGCACTCCGCAGACGTGGGTCCAGGTGGGTGATCTTCATCCCGCGTTCACGAGCCTTGACCATGTGCCTTGGCCACGTCAGCCAGCAGAACTTGTTACCACCCGCATTGGTGATATTCCAACCCCACGACAACATGTAGTCGCAGTAGCGGAAATCCGGGTGCAAGACGGCGTGGGTGCCGAGGGTGTACTCGAGGGCGCGGTACCCGGCGTCCGAGCAGAACGCACCGTGACCAATCTTCGTAGCCCCGGTCGACTTGACGAAGGCATCGTCGTAGAAGTCCTTCGCCTTGCTCCGACCCTTCTGCCAAAGGACCAGTTTCGGGTTCCTGGCGCGGACCTCGTTGACCTTCTCTGCGACGAGGTCAAGTGCCTCGTCCCACGAAGCCCTCCGCCACTCTCCTGAGACACCCTTCTCGTTGGTGCGAATGAGCGGCCACTTGACGCGGTTGGGGTCGTAGACGGCCTGGATCTGTGCCTGACCCTTCGGGCAGAGCGTTCCGACGTTTCGGGGGTTCGTGGGATTGCCCTCGAACTTCACCACGCGGCCGTCGATGCGGCGCGCGATCATTCCACAATCCTGCTTGCCGATCCAGCATGTCGTTGCGATGAAGTCCTCGACACCCGTCTGTGCAGCGACCGTCTCTGCCGCCGCGACGCCGTCAAGCGTCTTGAACAAGAACGTACTCGCGACCGCGGTGGTGCCGGCGACCGCTGCCGAACCCTTCACGAAGCCTCTTCGTGTGATCTTTGGCATCCCTAGAAACGTCTCAGGCATCCCTACTCCTAGCTATCGAGCGAATGGAAAGTGGTCGTGCGCCCCCAATGACCCCGTATCGCACCACAACGGTGCGCTGAGCGCGGACGGGCCGGTGGATCTATGCGCCTCGCGGCGTACCGGTGTGTTGATCAACATCACGTATCACGAGACCACGGATAGCGCCGAGGCGATAGCGGGGAAAACCCGATTCGACGTAGGGGGTTCTCCTCTATGTGGCAGGACGATCTGTCGGGGAAACCCCTACACCAACCGAGAGCCGTCAGTGCAGGATGTCGAGCTCAAGCGCGGCGCGTACCAGGGACGCACGGCTCTCGAGATCGAGCTTCCTCTTCAGCCTGGCCTTGTACGTCTCGACCGTCTTGACGCTGAGGAAGGTCAACTCGGCGATCTCGGAGTTGCTGTGGCCAAGGGACACCAGCCGGAACACCTCAGACTCACGCTCGCTCAAGGACTCATAGCGCCGCACGAGATCGCTCTCGGCAGCGGTGTCCGAGCGCCCATCGTCCGGCTCGTCCATCACAAGCAGGTGCGCGTGGTGCGGATGGATGTAGACGCCACCGTCGTGCACCGTGCGCAACGCTGAGAGCAGATCCTCGCTCGCAGCGCTCTTGAGCACGTACCCAGCCCCACCGGACGCCAACACATGTCTGAGGTACCCAACATCATCATGCATGGTGAGCATGAGCACCCTCGTCTCCGGAAGGTCTTCGCTGATCCGTGCGAGCGCTTCGAGTCCACCACACCGCGGCATGTTCACGTCCATGAGAATCACATCCGGGGTGAGAACCATTGCCTTGTCGATGCAGTCGAGGCCATCGGCGGCCTCTCCAACGACTTCGATGTCCGGCTCGGCCTCGAGCAGGGCCACCAGGCCGGCCCGAAGGACCGAGTGGTCATCGGCGAGCAGCACACGGATCTTCGTCACAACTTCACCTCGACGTACACCGTGGTCCCTTCTGGTCCGCTCTCGATGTTGAACCGTCCGCCCAGAAGCTCCGTTCGTTCCTGCATCGCGTGGATCCCCACGCTGGTCTGGCTTCTCCGAACGACTTCCGGATCGAATCCGGACCCGTCATCCTCAATGATCGCGCGGAGTGATCTCCTGCGCTGGACAACGAGAATACTGACGGTGCTCGCACCGCTGTGGCGAGCTGCATTCGTCATGGCCTCCTGGACGATTCGGTACAACGCGGTCTCGACGGATGAAGGTAGCCTCTGCGAGAGCTCGATGTGCACATCTGTCGCGATACCCGGATATCGGACGGAGAAGTCCTCTGCGTACTTGTTCAGGGCAGCCTGCAGCCCGAGATCATCAAGCGCGCTCGGACGAAGCTCACGCGACAGCTCCCTGACCTGTGTCAACGTCTCAGCGGCGAGAATTCGGAGCTCTTGACCCTTCGCCTCAGCCTCTAGCCCCGAGAGCTTCCCCATCACAACAATTCCAACCATCATGGAGCTCAGTGACTGCCCCACGGTGTCGTGGAGTTCCCTGGCGATACGCTTCCGCTCCTCTTCCTGGGCGGTGATCAGCTTCTCGAGGAGCCTGGAGCGAGCAGCCTCGTTCTCTGCGATGGTCGAGCGGTTCTCCGCGAGATCCCCGACCATCTGGTTGAAGGCCACAGAGAGGGACCCGATCTCGTCGTTGGCCCAGTGCGATGCCCTGACAGTGAGATCCCCGTCCCCGACACGCCTGGTTGTCTCAACGAGATCGAGGATTGGCCGTGTGAGCAACCACGTCAGGAAGCTCGCCGCAGCGACGCCGACGAGGGCAACAAACAGCGTCGTCACGAGCATCTGGGTAGTGATGCCGTTGATCACACCATCGAGACGGTCTTCGCTCATCCCGAGCCGGACAACTCCGAGTTCACCATTGAGAATCGGAGTCTCGAAATCGTGAAACACACTCGAGTCTGCGTCGAAATGTCGATGCATCGTGCCACCCTCATATGTGCCAACCGGAGGATCGAGGAGTTGTACAGGAAACCCCTCGTCACCGAACGTGTGTGCAAGCACCTCACCGGATGGGTCGACGACGAAGGCATACTCTGCGTCCGGATGGCTCGCGACGGTGTCGGACAGAAGCTCGTGAACCGAGAATGCGTCGTTGAGCAGGATCGGGTCTGCAGACCGCGCAGCAAGGTCACTTGCGACCGATGCACCCCTGTTGTTGAGTTCGGAGACAAGCACAGAGGTCATTGCCGAACGGACCTGGAATGTGACACCAAGTCCGAGGACGACAGTGAGGGTCACGAGGATGCCAAGAATTTTGGTACGAACGCTGAATCCGGTCACGGAGCGTTTCAGTTCTGTCATGAGATCGCTGAACCGATCAACCACGTCACGCTGCGTGTCCGTTGCCTCCGGAGCCATTGATGTCTTCGGCTGCTCAGGTGCCGCAGTCGTCGTGACCTCGGTCACGACCCGAACCCTGTCTCTAATACGATCGTCCTTGCACTGTCGTACGCCTCGTCGGTACCAAGTGAGAAACGGTCGACACCGAGGCGAGAATCCGGACGCCTGCGGGGTGATCCGTGAGTCCCATCAGGAGCTCCTCGAACGCTACGCGCATGGAGACAGGGGTACCTGAGGGCACGACCACAGGTGGGATGCCAAAATCGGTGGATACATCGATGACACGGATCCGACCGGCGAGGCTTGGATCACTTCTCAACATGTTGGACAGCACCAGTTGATCCACTGCGGCACCGTCGACCACCCTCGCTGCGACAGCTTCGATGGCCCGATCGTGACCGTAGGTGAAGATCGTTTCTGAGAAGAACTCATCCGGTGACTCGCCAAGCTGAAGAAGGACATGCGTGGGGTAGACGCGTCCCGTGAGGCTCATCGGATCGGTGAAGGCGAATGAGGCACCTCTGAGGTCCTCCATGGACATCGTCGAACTCGATGCGGGGACGATGAGAACAGAACGGTACACCGTCTCGCCTCCGATCTCCGGAATGACCAGGAGGTCCATGATCGACTGATCGTGGCCCGCGACATATGCGCTGGTGCACACGAACGCTATGTCGACCTCATTCGCTGCGATGAGTGCATTGACCTCCGCATAGGTACGCCGCTGCACGATCTGGGCGGGCCGACCGAGTTGCTGGCCGAGGTAATCGGCAAGCTCGGCGTAGCTCTCGACTGTTCCCTCTGGTGACAGCACCGCAGCCACCGCGATGCGCAGGGGTTTGGGATCGATCGACCCGACCGCCGGTACCGGTTCGCGCACACTGAGGTCGATCGATGGACTCGAATCGGCGGCGGCTGGCTCAGAGCAGCCAGAGAGGGATGAGCCGAACACGGCCAGTATCAGGACCAAGACCGTGGATGACATCTGCCGGGGTCGTGACATGTCGTACACCTCGATAATAGCTTAGTCTTATAGTTAGGAATATGATCGCCCTGACAACACAAGGTTCGTCAGATGCCGCTCATTGGGAGGTCACCCATCCACGGGCCATCACGACGAACAAGGAGCACAAGTGTCCGTCCCGTCCGGCGGTAACTCAGAAGGAGTAGATGTGTACGCATTCATCCAGAACATCGGCGGTCCTGAGATCATTCTGATCCTCGTAGTCATCATGCTGATATTCGGTGCATCCAAGCTGCCCGATCTTGCACGTTCACTCGGCGCCTCAGCCAAGGAATTTCGGAAGGGCGTCGACGAGGGTGCAGAAGTCGAGTCCAAGGACTGACCCCCTTGTCGCGCTGAAGCGTTTCGAATACGAGATTCCCGGGCAACCGTGGGCAGTTCCACGGTCGTACTGGCTGGGATCGTTGTCAGGCCTCCAGTGCCTCACGTACAAGGCGGTTGACGAGCCCGCCATCGAGATCCTCGCCGCTTCTCATCACGGCACCGATCACCCTGCCCGGCTGGATCTCGGGGTCAGCGCCAAGCTCAGCGATCGTCCTCTCCACAAGAGTTCGGGTTGCCTCCAGGTCGAGGACCTTGGGGAGGTATCGGCTCAGGTAGTCGATCTCGAACGCCAGCTTGCCAGACTGCTCAGCTCCGCTCTCCCCCATCGTGTCGTACTCAGCCTTCGACTTGGAGATGCGCTTCACATACGTTGCAATCGTCTTCCTATAGAGCTCGTCGTTCACGTCGCCTTTGAATCCTGGGGCACTCTTTGCCGCAGCGACCTCTGCCTGCACGGACCGAATCGCATTGAGCGTGTCCTTGTCCCTGGCTTTCATCGCTGCCGTCTGATCGGCTCTGAGCGTTTGTTCTATGCTCACGCGGTACTCCCATGGTGTGTCGGATATGGGTTTACGGTTCACCGTTTACGGTTGACGGTCAGCACAAGACGTGAACTGGGTGAACCGTGAAACACCGCATTGCAGCAGCGGCAGGCTCACCCCGTAAACCGTAAACCGTGAAATGTAAACCGTACACCGTAAACCGTAGACCTCTTCAGAACCCCTTGAAGGTTATTCCAATGGCCCGTAGACTTCACTCGAAGCAGTTTCGGAAGAATCGTTTGACATTTGGGGGGTGTTTGTGAAAACATTCACTTTCAGAAGTGCGATACGAATTGATGTTCTAGGAGACAAAGACGTGCTGACCGTCACCGATTGGAGAGAACTCGCCGCTTGCCGCAACTCCGACCCGGGAACCTTTTTCCCCGTCGGTACCACCGGACCGGCGATTGACATGATTGACAAGGCGACCGCGATCTGTGGAAGCTGCAGCGTTGAGGAAGAGTGCCTGCTCTATGCCCTCGAGACGAACCAGGAAGCTGGCGTCTGGGGCGGCCTCCCCGAAGATGATCGACGTCGATACCGCAAGCGTTGGCTCGCCGAGAGGCGCCGGCAACGGCAGATGGCTTGATAAAGAAACGGACCCTTGCGGGTCCGTTTCTTTATCAGAGCGCTCGCTGCGCATCGCTATCAGAAGCCAGAACGCTCGCTGCGCTTCGCTACCAGAACGTTCGGCCGGGCCTCACTCTCAGAAATCAGATGGTCCTGTCTGACTTCTGACATCTGATAGCGCAGCGTTCTGATTCCTATCAAATCCCGAATCCGACGCCGCGGTCGATGGGGGGTTCGATCTCGATGAAGGCTATCGAGTCGATCGCGATGCCAAAGCGATGGTCTCGCGTGTCTGTGATCCACAGCACCCGATCCTTGCCCTTGAGGGCCTTCTCGTAGGCTGCACTCACTGCTGACGGATCGTCAACCTCGAGTTCAAGTTCTCTGGCTGACTTCACGCCAACGCGAACGGTGTGCCTGTCGGTCATGTTGTTCCCTTCGTCTGAAGCAATCCTAGAAGCACGGTCTGGCGTTCAGCGCCGTCGCCTCCGCCCTCAGGAGATCACAAGCTCGGGGTGTGTCCTGAGCCTCGGTCCGGTCTCAAGGATCTGACTCGCCAGATCAGAGAAGGCACGGGCTGCATCACCCTCGGGCTCCACAACGGTGATCGGTTTCCCAACGTCCGCACCTTCGCGCAGTGCCGTCACAAGGGGAATCTTCCCGAGGAACGGTACATCGAGGTCATCAGCGAGCGCCTCTCCCCCACCCTCCCCGAAGATCTCGTACTTCTTGCCGTCGTCGCCTGTGAACCAGGACATGTTCTCGATCACGCCGATGACGTCCTGGTTGACCTTGCGGGCCATCAATCCAGCCCGGACGGCAACACGCTGCGCAGTCAGCTGAGGCGTCGTGACGATGAGGATCTCAGACTTCGGGAGATACTGACTGATCGAGATGGCAACGTCACCAGTTCCTGGCGGCATGTCGATGAGGAGATAGTCGAGGTCGCCCCAGTAGACGTCCACAAGGAACTGCTCGAGGGCTTTGTGGAGCATCGGCCCGCGCCACACGACAGCCTGGTCCGGTTGGACGAAGTAGTCCATGGAGATGACGGCAACGCCGTGAGCCTCCGGTGGCAGGAGCATGTCGTCGAGCACCGTCGGCGCACGATCTATCCCCATCATTTTCGGAATCGAAAATCCCCAGACGTCTGCATCGATGATCCCAACACGCTTGCCGAGCTTGACAAGCGCAACACCGAGATTCGCTGTAACCGATGACTTCCCCACGCCACCCTTGCCGGACGAGATCCCGATGATCCGTGTCCTCGAACCCGGCTTTGCAACGAGTATCTCACGCTCGCTCGCCGGTCCTCCCCTGAGGTCGGCAGTCAGGGCGGCGCGCTCCTCGTCAGTCATCGACGTGAAGGTGATGTCGACAGATGACACGCCGTCAACGCTCACCGCGGCGGCGGTCACGTCCTCGATCAATACGTCCTTGAGCGGACAACCTGCGATGGTCAGCGCAACGGTCACAACGACCGCACCGTCGGCAACGGATAGTTCGCGGACCATGCCGAGCTCACCAAGACTCCGATGAATCTCGGGGTCCTCGACCTTCTCGATCGCACCGCGAACCGCTGCAACTTCAACCACGTGGAACTCCTATCCGGGTAGTGAAATCGAGGCTAGCCAGCAGACAGGGTCAACTCGCCGTCAGTACGGCGGACAACGGGCTCCACCCGTCGTATCATGGATCTGACAGGAGAGACCATGCAGTCCAAGACATTCGACAAGCAGATCGCGGCGATCACCGGAGCACTCGGGGACACAACTCGTCGCGGCATCTATGTGATGGTGCGTGAAGCCCACGAACCTGTGACGGCGAACCAGATCGCGTCCTCATTCGACATCCATCCCAATGTTGCGCGCCATCATCTCGACAAGCTCCTCAACGACGGTTTCGTTCGTATCTCTGATCACCCGATTGCAACTCCGACCGCCGGTCGGCCCGCAAAGCAGTATGAGGTCACGGAAAAGTCGGTGAGCGTTCAGTATTCAGCACGCAAGTACGACCAGCTCGCAGAACTTCTCACCAAGGTCATCGCAGAACTCGACAACGGGAGCGCCCTTGAGATCGCGGAAGCTGTCGGGCATGACTACGGAGTCGAGCTTGCGGGAGAGATCGGCCTTGCAAGCGAGGACGGGTTCGAGGAGGCTGCCATGGCTGTTGCCCAGGCGATGATGGGCAAGGGTCTCGGCGCATCGACAGACCCGGCCGAGAACCGGATCGTCGTCCAGTTCTGTCCGCTGGCCACGACCGGTGCGACCCAGTCTGAGATCGTGGGCAAGATCGACCACGGCATCGTCCAGGGACTGCTCGAAAGCGCAGCGGCCCGCCCGGTGCCTCTTGAAGTCGCTCATCCTCATGAGTAGTTGTCGCGGCGTATAGCTCGTGGCGTGGATCGACACCAAGAGGGAAGACGAATGGGACGGCAGCCTCGCTGAGCTCTACGGCCGGGCTGTCGACCGAGAGCAGAACCGGGTCGACAACATCATGCAGATACACTCGCTCGATCCGTCGGGCCTCGAGGGCCATCTCGGTGTCTACAACGCAGCGATGTCTGGCACAAAGACGTTGCGAAAGGTGGAGCGCGAGCTCATCGCCCTGATCGTGAGCGACATCAATGATTGCCACTACTGACTGACACACCATCGTCGCGGTCTGCGACGCCTCCTCAAAGACGATGAACTGCTCGAATCCATCGAGCTGGATTGGCGGACCGCTGGGTTGAGCAAGCAGCGAAAGGCAATGCTCAGGTACGTCGAGAAACTCACCAGAACACCAGGTGAAATGACCGAATCGGATGTTGTCGCCCTGCGGGACGTCGGTTTCACAGAGAGGGACATCCTCGATATCTGCACGGTTGCCTCCTATTACGCCTACGTCAATCGCATCGCAGATGGTCTCGGCGTGCAGATGGAAACCTGGCTGTCGGAGGACCGCTGACGAAAGCCGAAGTCCGAAGACCGAAATCCGAAGACGACTTCGGTAGCGAGTCCCGCAAGCGCCCCCCAAATCACAAGTCCCTGACAATATTACTGAGGGACTCAGGATTTTTTCGTTTCGACGGATTATGGTGACTGCATGCAGTAACGCACGCAGGCCAAAAAGGGAGTCAGGAATGCCCGAGATCAATCGGCGCACGTTCGTCAAGGGTTCCGCTGCAGCTGTTGGAGGAACCGCCATCGCGTCCAAGTTCCTCTTCGGTGGGTTCGAAACAGTGCAACACACAGACAAGATTCTGTTGGCTCAACAGATCCACGAGGACTTCGTCAACACGACATGCTGGATCGGCAAGCAGGATTGCGGGATCGTCGCGCGAAGGATCGACGGCCGTGTCGTGAAGCTTGAGGGACTCGACACGCATCCCAAGAACAAGGGGTCATTGTGTCCGAAAGGCGTCGGGCAGATCGCGGCTGTGTATGACTCGCATCGGATCAAGACGCCTCTCATACGTACGAACGCAAAAGGTGGTCCTGGCGAGTTCCGCTCGGCATCGTGGGATGAGGCGTTGAGCCTCGTGGCCTCCAAAACCAAACCTGTTCTCGAGCAGAACCCAAAGCTCCTTCTCTGGCAGAAGGGTCGATCCAAGGCGAAGGTCTTCTATGACACGGCCTTCGTGAACGCGACAGGGGCCACCAAGCTCGGACATGGCGCGTACTGCTCCGACGCTGGCTACAGAGCCGCGGAATACACCCTCGGCCCACACGGCGTGCTCCATCCGGACTTCAAGTACTCGAAGTACGTACTCTCGTGGGGCTGGAACATCACAGGAGCTGGCGGCAACAAGACCTGTTGGATCACATGGCCCCAGCAGATGCTGGACGCCAAGGAGAAGAATGGACTCAAGATCGTCCAGATCGATCCCAGGCTGCGGCCTGCCGGGCCATTCGCAGACGAATGGCTCCCATTGAAGCCATCGACCGATCTCGCGTTCGCCTTGGCGCTGTGTAGGGAGTTGATCCAACTCGGCTTCGTCGATGAGCCATATCTGAAGGCCTATACGAACAGTCCCTACCTCGTCGGAAGCGACGGACTGATTCTCCGTGGTGGCCTCCCTGACGATGCCGGGGAAGGTGCCAAGGCACCAGCTCTGGTCTGGGATCTCGCAACGAGTCAAGCCGTGGCGTATGACCAGGCTCAGGACCCAGCGCTCAGAGGCGAATACGACGTTGATGGCGCGACAGTCAAGCCCGTCTTCCAACTGTTCGTCGAGCATGTCGAACCGCACACTCCAGAGTGGGCAGCAGATGTGTGTGGTGTCACGGCCGATGTGATCCGCCATATCGCATCGGACTTCGGAGAAGCCGCAAGTATCGGCTCGACCATCGTCGTTGATGGCGTTGAAGTCCCACACAGACCTGCGTCGATCATGGCCTATCACATGTCCCAGCAGGAGCAAGGCTTCCAGGCGCTGAGAGCAATGATCATGGTCACGATGCTCGTCGGATCGCCTGGAGCAGTCGGCGGCCAGCTCGTCGACTACACATGGAAGATCTACAAGAACTACGCGAAGTTCGAGGATCTGACCGTCAACGACGGTCCCTACGACTTCACCCTCGGCAAGTCGAAGTTCTTCCCCATCAACTCCGGGTTTCCCGGGATCGTCGCCAAGGTCATGCAGGACCCTGCGAAGTACGAGGTCGAGGAGCTTCCCAAGGTCGCGATCCTCCACTACGTCAACCCACTTACGGCTTTCCCCTCGCAGAAGGATTTCCTCGACACCTACGGCAAGTTCGAGTTCGTGACCGTACTGACTCCCTGGCTGTCAGAGACAGCAGACTTCTTCGCAGATGTCGTTCTCCCCACCGCAACGATGGAGAAGTACGAAGGTCCAAACTCTGCCACAGACCAATACACCGACGGCACAGCTCTTCGACTTCCAGTGATGGAACCCATGTTCGAGAGCAGGGGCGAGATCGACATCTACATCGACCTGTGCGACCAACTCGGTGTGTTGTACGGCGAGGGCGGGTACATCGACCAGATCAACAAGAACCTTCCCTTGGAGGAGAACTTTGCACTGCCCCTCGACGAGAAGCCCGATGTACGCGATATCTTCGACCGCTGGTCACGGATGGAGGGCCTCGAAGGCGGCATCGAGTACTTCGAGAAGAACGGCGTGTGGATCAAAGGCCCGGTATCGGCAACGAAACGATACGGGTACGCAACGGACCCGCCGTTCGGGGGTGCCGTACACAGGCTCTATGGAGAGAGTCTCCTTGCTGCCCAACGCAAGCAACAGGCGTTGGGTGCCGGCGAGATCTACTGGCAGGACTACACGGCCTTCCCGACGTGGCGCGAGCCAACCATGGAGTCTTCACCGCGAGAGTATGACCTAACACTCATCTCATACAAGCTTGTTAATCAGAAGCAGAGCCGCACATCGATGATCCCGCTGCTCACCGAGCTGAGTGGAAAGCAGCGGCTCGACATCAACCCCGAGACTGCGGACAAGCTTGGCATCAAAGAGGGTGACGAAGCGGTCGTCGAGTCTCACAACGCTCTGACAGGCGAGACAAGACAGATTCGCACCGTTGTTGCGCTCTCTTCAGGTCTCCGACCAGACGTGGTCGGGATGCCGCATCACTTCGGAGGTTGGAGTCCAGAGACGAACAAGGATCTCGGGCCGTCACCGAATGAGATCTTCTACACCGGCGAGGGCTACATGGCGTGTACAGCCGATCAGTCATTCCACGTCAAAGTCAAAGTCACGAAGGGAGGTGATGCCTGATGACCAAGTACGCAATGGCCGTGGATCTGGACCGGTGCCAGGGGTGCAGAGCCTGCATGGAGGCCTGCAAGATCGAGAACAACACGCCACAGGGAGTCTTCTGGATGTACGTGTTTCGGACCGAGATCGGGGAGTACCCCGATACGATGCAATCGTTCCTCCCGAGACCCTGCCAGCACTGCAACAACCCGCCATGCGTCAAGGTATGCCCGGTGGGAGCGCGATTCCGCAGGGAAGAGGGGATCGTACTCACGGACCCGGAACGCTGCATCGGCTGTCGATACTGCGAAGTCGCCTGCCCCTACGGGGTCAACTACTACAACTGGCGCACTCCCGATGAAGCGTTCACAGACTATGGCATCGACTTCGATGACCCCGACGTAGTCGCCGTGACCGGTGGCGTGATCCCGTCGTACAAGAATCCCGACCTCGCCGAACTACAGGGAGAGGAACAGGCACTCACCGCCGGAAGCGCCCACGCGGTGGGCGTGATGGAAAAGTGCACATTCTGTGTCCACCGGGTCGATAAGGGCTTGGAGCCTGCTTGTGTAGACGTGTGTCCGGTCCGCGCTCTCCACTTCGGTGACATCGAGGACACGGACAGTCCCCTCTCTGTGTATATGCGCAACCGCTCGACGTTCAAGTTGCTCGATGAACTTGGCACAGACCCGAGCGTGATCTACCTGGGTGGACGACCTCCGGGATCCGAAACACGCGAAATCGAACGACCACTGACGGAGGTGCGGCAGTGACCACAGAAGCCAAACCCCAGAGAGAACCGACCCACGATCTTGACCTGCCACAGGGCATTGGAACGCTGACTCCTGCTTGGATTCTGTTCTTCGTCGCAATGGTTGTCATCACCGTCGTCGCCGTCTACGCCTACCTGCTCCAGGTGAACAGCGGACTCATAGTCACCGGCATGCGCGGACTCGGCACGATGGCTGGTGCCACATGGGGCCTGTATGTCGCATATTACGTGTACTTCATCGGCGTGAGCTTTGCGGGTATCACGGTCGCGGCCCTCATCCGAATATTCAGGATCGAGAAACTCGAACCCGTCGCTCGCATCGGAGAGCTGCTCACCATCGTTGCGTTGATCCTTGGTGCGCTGGCGATCCTCGCCGATCTCGAACACCCATGGCGAGCGATAGTTAATCTCGTCATGCTCGGACGACCGCAATCGCCGTTCTTCGGAACGTTCACCATGGTGATCGCCGGATACCTGTTCGCGAGCCTGGTATATCTTTACGTCACGAGCCGAAAGGACGCGGCAAACCTAGCCAACCGACCATCACGATTCCAAGGCCTGTACCGATTCCTCGCCGCCGGTTACGAGGACACCGCCGACCAGCGAGCGATAGACCGACGAGTAACGTTCTGGCTGGCGGTAGCCATTCTTCCGCTGCTCGTCATTGCACACTCAACCGTCGGGTTCGTGTTCGGACTCCAGGCCGGGCGACCGGGTTGGTTCGGCACGCTACAGGCACCAGGCTTCGTTGTGTTGGCCGGGGTGTCGGGAATCGGCAACCTGATCATGCTTGCGGCAATCGTGCGCGTCGCCACACGGACCGAGCATCGAATCACGGTCGATGCGTTCTCCTGGCTGGCGAAGTTGCTCCTCGGACTCTTGGTGACGTACCTGTACTTCACGGTGGTCGAGATTCTGACGATTACCTACCAGCCCGGCGAGACCGAGCAGGGCCTATCGGAGGCACTGCTGAGCGGAACGTACGCTTGGATCTTCTGGGGAGCGATCGTCGCTCTCGCCGGTGCGGCCGCACTGCTCATCTGGCAGGCGTTGACGCGAAGGTGGTCGATCGGGCTGATCGTTGCCGCAGGCGTGCTCGTCAACATCGGAGCGGTTGCGAAGCGCTACCTCATCGTCGTGCCGAGCCAAACGCACGGGCAACTCCTTCCGTACCCGGTCGGCAGCTACTCGCCGAACTGGGTCGAGTGGGCTGTCGTCTTTGGACTCTTTGCGCTTGGCGCCCTCATGATCGCTGTATTCATGAAGGTATTTCCTATCGTTCCACTCGAGGAGGCAGAATGAATACCAAAACGATCATCACAACCGTGATGATTGTCACCGGAGTCGGACTCATGGCGGTGAGCTATCTCTTCCTCGCGACGCCGGTGTGCAACACATCTGTCACATGTAGAGACCCAGTCGTCCCGTTTGCGGCAGGGATCTTCGTCCTCGGAATCCTCATTGCGTTCTCGTCCGGAGTCTTCTACAGCGTGTACAAAGACCGTAAGTAACGTGTGAGCGAGCTTCCTGAAACGTTCGAGGAGCTAGCCCGCCTCCGCCAAGGGACGTACCGACTTTTTTCGGCTGCCTTCCTTCCACCACAACCCGAGCGACTGATCAATCTCCTTGCCGGCGCGGACGCGCTTGAGGAGATGGGGATGGCTCATTTGGCGTTCTACAAGGAGTGGGTCCCATGGCGTAGGGCACTCAACGACGTCGATGACGTGGTCTCGATCGATGTCGAGTACGTGCGGATGTTCACGACCGGAATCGCTGGTGCTGTGAGTCCACCCACAGAATCCTTCTACGACTCGGACCCGATCAGAGGCGAGGTAGCTGAGGTGCTTGGGAGCCTACGACTGGTGTACGACAAATACAGGCTCGAGCCCACATCTGTTGTTTCCGACACACTCGATCACATATCGATACAGCTGGAAGTCATGTCGGCGCTGTGTGCAAGGGAGGCCGAAGCTCGGGCAGACCACAACGACCGGCGTCTGGAATCGACCCTTGACAACCAACTGGAGTTCACACAAGACCATCTCGGCTCTTGGCTACCGGCATTCGTCGATCGCATCGCAAGCGCCGAGACCGCGCCGTTCTATGCAACACTCGCACCGGCAGCAGCGTCATTCGTACATCACGACGCGGGCGTCGTTCGATCACTGTGTCGCGGCGTGCCACGGCCGGAACCTGCCCGATGACTCTCGTCGTCTGCGAGGATCACGGGACCCCCCTCCCCGACCGGGACCGGCTGACAACGAATGTCACCGGTATCGCCGGACTCTGCGAGAACCCCTCAGCGCTCTCCCAGACTGGCATTAATGATCTCGAGGCGCTGGTCCTTCACGAAGGCGAGTTCGACCTCGGATTGACACAGGGCGCCATTCGCATGACAGGCGTCGATCCGTTGGGAATTCCGATAGTGACGCTCGACGATGCACCGACCGCAGAACAGATGACAATTCTCGCCGCCGGTGCCGTTGCGCGACACCGGGTGTTTCGTGGGGCGCGGCCAGCGCACGCGAAGATGCTTTGGCCGTCACTCACGACTCGTCACCCCGTATCCCCCCTTGGAGTTCCTCAATACATAGGTGCGCCCTCTATCGATCCCACACTCTGTACCACGGAGCACGGTTGCAGACTATGTGTTGAAACTTGCCCCGTCTCGGCACTCAAGTCAGTGCCGGGAAGCATCGTGTACAACGTTGACAGATGCGTCACCTGTGGTATCTGCGTGACGACATGTCCCACGGGAGCCACGGCCAACCCGACGGCGACCGAGGAACAGATCGCTGGGCAGATTCAGTCGATGATCTCGGCAGCAGAGCAACCGGTTGGTATCGAATTCCGCTGCCGAGATGCCGAACCCGCATCGCTTGAGGACGGCTGGTATCCACTCGAGGTGCCGTGCAACGGAATGCTCACGATCGGATGGCTCCTTGCCCCGCTGGTACTCGGAGCGGGTGCCGTCGCCGCTCCTCCGTGTAAGCCAACAAGTTGCATGGTTGGGAACGATGATCGTTTGGCGGCGCATGTATCAGATGCATTGTCGGTGCTCGGCAAGTTCGGAGTGTCGCAACGGCGCTTGCTGAGCAAGGGCGTGGGCACCGTACCAGGACCGATTACGGACGCTGATGCATCACCTCTCGCGAACTTCAACGACACAAGCGTGTACCTAGCGCTTGGTGCGGTTGCCGGGATCGCTGACGCAGTGTTCACCTCAGAAACAGGGGCCGTCGGGATCGTGACGATCAACGAACTCATATGCACGGCATGTGAACAGTGCGCTGAGGTGTGTCCGTCCCACGCCCTGGCTGCGCACCATCACGAAGAGACGGTTGAGATCTCATTCGATCCGTCCCTCTGTGTCGGGTGCGGGATGTGTGTTTCGACCTGTCCCGAGCGAGAACGCGGCGCGATCACCCTGGAGCGGAATTTCGACCTCGAAGAGTTGAACCTCGGCTCCAGGTTGGTTCTCACGGGATCGACCTCGATGTGCGAGCTCTGTGGCGACCCGATTGCCCCAAGTGCGATGCTGGACCGCATCCACACGATGCTGGGATCCGAGCACGCTCGGACGCTTGACCTGATCTCGCGTCGCTGTATCAACTGCCGCTGACAGGCGACGGAGGACGCTGTCGAGCTCGAGGCGCGGATATCCAAGCCATTGGAGATGGCATTGGGGGCTGCCATGGCCTTTCCGGATCTCGAGCTGCCGACTACCGAGATTCCCTCCATAGCCCTCGACGTTATCGGCGGCTGTTCTCGTAGACCTTGATGAATGTGTCGACATCGATCGCCGAGATTGTTTCGGCAATCAAGTCGAGCGGGAGCTCATCGAGAGATTTGAAACGGACGCACGATTTGCCCATATCGAGTTTCTTGCCCGTTGCTCGATATGCCTCATGGAACCGTTCCGCACTCTCGGCGGATGTGTAGACGGACATCAGATAGAGCGACATGTAGTTCTTCTGACTTGCAAGCGCGGCGTACATGAGGGGCTGACCGTTGTACGTGTTCGGATATCTCTCGAGTGGAACACCGTACGAGATCATTCCCCAGTTCATCTCCTCCTCGAACCCCTCGGCGAGGTTCTCGACGACTATGTCACGCACTTGCTCGATCGCGTCCCGTCGATCGTCAGGCAATTCCGCAAGATACTGATCGACGGTCGTGGCTTCAGAACGCATACCTCCGAGCGTACATGCAGAAGAAGTTCACGGTCTACGGTCTACGGCTGAAGAGGTTTACGGTTTACGGTTCACAGTCAGAACCGTGCTGACCGTAGACCGTCAACCGTAGACCGTGAACTTCTCCTCAGTCGGAGGCCATCTCTCTGAGCACCATGTGCAGGATCCCGCCGTGGCGGAGGTAGTCGACCTCGATGGGTGTATCGACCCTTGCGGTCGCGGTGAAGGTGATCGTCGAACCATCCGGCCTCGTTGCGGTGATCTCGATGTCATCGCCCGGCAGGAGTGAATCATCGACGCCGATGTCGAACGACTCTGTGCCGTCGAGACCGAGGCTGTCCGCGTCCTGCCCGGTCGGGAACTCGAGTGGCAGAACACCCATCATCACGAGATTCGAGCGATGGATCCGCTCGAAGCTCGAAACGATCACCGCCTTGACTCCGAGCAGGAACGTGCCCTTGGCAGCCCAGTCACGGGACGAACCCATGCCGTAATCCGTGCCACCGAGAACGACGAGCGGTGTGCCTGCTCGCTTGTAATTGAGGCTTGCCTCATACACGCTGCGTACCTCGCCATCGGTGAAGTCCAACGTCCAGCCACCCTCGGTACCCGGTGCGAGCTGGTTGCGGACACGGATGTTCGCAAATGTGCCACGTGTCATGACACGGTCGTTGCCTCGCCGTGAACCGTATGAGTTGAACATCTGCCTCTCGACGCCGCTCTCTGTCAGGAACCTGCCGGCAGGCGTGTCGCTCCCGATCGCACCTGCAGGGCTGATGTGGTCCGTCGTGATCGATTCGCCGAGCTTGAGGAGCACCCTTGCGCCACTGATGGGCGTAATGGGAGACGGATCCTCGGCGAGGTCCATGAAGAACGGGGGCTCCTGAACGTACGTGGAGGAGGCAGCCCAGCCGTACAGTGCACCACCAGACGTTTCGATCTTCTTCCACATTTCCGAGCCGTCGTACACCGCGCTGTACTCTTTGACGAATTGCTCCCTGTTCACGGAGGATGCGACCGTTTCGAGGATCTCGGCCTGAGTGGGCCACAGATCCGAGAGGTATACATCGTTGCCCTCTTCGTCGGTACCGAGTGGTTCGGTGACAAGATCGATATCAACGGTTCCCGCGAGTGCATAGGCAACCACGAGCGGTGGGCTGGCGAGGTAGTTCGCACGGACATCAGGGCTGATGCGACCCTCGAAATTCCGGTTTCCCGAGAGTACGGAAGCTGCGACAAGATCGCTCCCGTTGATGGCGGCGCTGATCGGGTCCGGTATCGGGCCCGAATTCCCAATGCACGTCGTACAGCCGTAACCGACCGTGAAGAAACCGACAGCTTCAAGGTCTTCCAGGAGTTGTGACTTCACCAGGTAGTCTGTGACGACCTTGGAACCCGGAGCCAGCGACGTCTTGACCCACGGTTTGCGGGTGAGGCCCTTCTCTCTCGCCTTGCGGGCAACCAGACCGGCAGCGATCATCACCTCGGGGTTGGACGTGTTGGTGCAGCTCGTGATCGCCGCGATGACGACGTCACCGTCCGAGAGGTCGAACGTTGCCCCGTCGTACTCGACTTCGGTCGCTCTGCCCGGACCGCCGCCCTCAGGTCTCAGCTGCCCATTGATATCAACGTGCCACTGCTGCTTCATGTCTGTGAGCGCGATGCGGTCCTGGGGACGTTTCGGCCCGGCGAGGGAGGGAACCACGCTCGACATGTCGAGTTCGAGGGTGGAGCTGTACGTGATTTCACGGCTGTCATCACGCCAGAGGCCCTGCATCTTGTAGTACTGCTCAACGGTGGTGATCAGCTCCTCGGATCGACCCGAAAGGCGCAAGTAATCGAGCGTGAGGTCGTCAACGGGGAAGAACCCGACCGTGGCACCGTACTCTGGTGCCATGTTGGCGAGTGTCGCCCGATTGGCCACCGGCATCTCGGCAAGGCCCGGCCCGTAGAACTCGACGAACTTGCCAACAACGCCGTGGGCCCTGAGCATCTCGGTCACACGTAGCACAAGGTCGGTCGCCGTCGCACCGTCGGGTAGCGCGCCGGTGAGCTTGAACCCAACGACTTCAGGGAGAAGCATGTAGATCGGCTGGCCGACCATCACGGCCTCTGCCTCAATGCCACCCACACCCCATCCGACGATGCCGAGACCATTGATCATGGTGGTGTGACTGTCGGTTCCGACGAGCGAGTCCGGGTACAGAGCACCGTTCTCGTCCCACACGACCTTGGCGAGATACTCGAGGTTGACCTGATGGACGATGCCTGTGGCCGGAGGAACGACAGAGAAGTTGTCGAACGCTGATTGGCCCCATTTGAGGAACTCGTACCGTTCGTTGTTGCGCTTGAACTCGAATCCAGCGTTGATGCCAAGGGCATCGGGACTATTGAAGGCGTCGACCTGCACGGAGTGATCGATGACAAGATCGGACTGAACCTGCGGGTTCACCTTCTGAGCTGCGCTCTCGTCGCCTGTCATGCGAACGATCGCTGAGCGCATCGCGGCAAGGTCGACAACCGCAGGGACACCCGTGAAGTCCTGCAAGACGACTCTGGCCGGTTTGAAGGCGATCTCCCCGTCACCTACCTTCGATGCGTCGTACTGCGCAACGGCGGTCACATCATCGTCACGCACCACCCTGCCGTCATGATTCCGCAACACCGATTCGAGGAGCACCTTGATCGAATAGGGAAGCGAGTCGATGTCGCCCATGTGCTCCAGTGCGTCGAGCCGGTAGACGACGCGCTCGCCGATTGGCGTGTCGATGACCTGGCGGGCGGAGAAGGGATCGTGTGTCACTGCTATCTCCCATTCGGGTGGTTCATATGCTCCAAGCATGCAAGGTTAGAACGGTTCTGAGGACGAAAATGCCCGCGAACAGTTGCAGGAGTTCGCCCAAACCGAATGAATCGCGGTTATTGGAGATTCGGATCGCAGAAACCATATCCCAGACGCCAGAATCGCAGTTCTTGCCCGGGGCCGATGTGGCTCAGACGCTCTGGATTCGTTGGCACGAACGAACTCGGCGTATCGAGCCGAGACGGGGCCGAGCGATGCAATCGGGAACCCTGCTCTCCTAGTCGTTCCAGTAGCGCTGCTCCTTGAACGGGTCCCCGTACATGTGGTAACCATTCTGTTCCCAGAATCCTGCCCGGTCCTCTGACATGACCGTGAAGCCGCGGACCCATTTGACAGACTTCCAGAAGTAGAGGTGGGGTACCACGAGCCTCATCGGATATCCATGTTCGGGCGCCAGAGGCTCACCCCCATACACGTCGGCGAACAGGTTCTTCTCGGCGAGGAAATCCTCGATCGGGAGATTCGCTGCGTAGCCGTGATACGCCTTCACGAGCACGTGAGTGGCGTCGCGGGATGCGTCGATCTGATCCCAGATGTCGCGCACGGGAATCCCGCTCCATGTCGTGTCGAACTTGGACCACTTGGTGACACAGTGGATATCGGTTGTCACCTCAGATGTCGGATTTGTCTGCATCTCATTCCACGTCCATCGCCTCGGAGAACCGACGAGACCATCGATCACGAAGTCCCAGGAGGAGAGATCGACCGCAGGCACAGATCCAGCGTGGAGGACGGGGAAGCGGTCCGTGTGGTACTGGCCGGGAGGAAGCCGGTCCGGATTGATGCCACGGCGCTCGAGATCCCTGCGATTGCGATCGAAGAAGGACATGGGGCGAGGGTAATCGCTCCAAGACAGAGGAAGTGCGAAGTCCGACTTCCAACTTCGGACTTCGGACGGCGAGCACCAGCGTTCGAACCGAAAGCGGAGCCGCAGGCGAAACGACCTGCTCTTCTTGGAACGCAATGGGAGGACCGCTCGTTGAATCGATATGCGACACGGCCTCGTACCGTCAGGGTCATGGAACGAATGAACACAAGACGATTGCTCCTCACACTCATCGCAGCGATCGCGATCGTCGCAACAGCGTGTTCTTCGTCAAGCGCGACAGAGACTCCCGGCACAGAGGCCAACCGGGATGTTGAGATCGCTCCAGCGTTCTCTGTACCGACTCGGGAAGGCCAGTTCTCCCTGGCAGAGCACATCGCAAGCGACGGTCGGCCCATATTCCTCAACCTCTGGGCATCATGGTGTTTCCCATGCCGCGAGGAGATGCCTGCGATCGACCGGTCCGCAAAAGCATTCCCGGGGATCGCGTTCATTGGCATCTCGGTGCGGGACTCATCACGCTCAGACGCGGAAGACTTCGCCGAGGAGATCGGCGTGACCTACCTTCTCGGTTTCGATGATGACGACGACGTCGACTCAGCCTATAGGCCGTTCGGTCTGCCCGCTTCCTACATCATCTCTTCTGATGGTGTGATCCTCGAACGAATCTTCGGCAGGGTCACCGAGGAAGACCTGGCCGACAAGTTCGCGGAGCACTTCGACCTTTAGTGCTCTGACCACAAACCCGTGCACCGCTCTGCCGTCGAGCATCAGGTAAGTCACCGAACCTGTCTGCTCCGTGTCCGTGCACCATTAGCTTCCCGAGTTCGACCGGCCACGAACGATCGCTGACACACATGGACACATCGGAGAGAGCGGCAACATGGGCTCAGGGGGCGCGTGCGGTATCACCGATTCTTCTCGGCATCATCCCGTTCGGGTTGATCTTCGGAGTCACCGCCGCAAACGCTGACGTCCCGATCCTCGCGGCATGGGCATCGTCATTCATTGTGTTTGCAGGCGCAAGCCAGATTGCCATTGTCGAGGTGATGGACGGTGGAGGAGCACCCGCCGTTGCAGTGATCACCGCAGTCGTCATCAATGCACGGATGCTCATGTACTCAGCAGACACGGGTAGATACACAGCGAACGAATCGCTGCCGATGAAGATCGGTGCCGCATACCTGCTCACCGACCAGGCATACCTCGTGACCACACACCGATTCCCCACGCCTGCACGGATGAATGGCTACATCCGCTTCTATCTGGGTGCGGCGATGACGCTCTGGATCACGTGGCAGATCACCACAACCACGGGCCTGCTACTCGGTTCAGCGATCCCCTCCTCCTGGTCATTGGAGTTCGCGATCCCACTCACGTTCATGGCGCTGCTTGTCCTTGCCGTGAAGGACAAGCCGGGACTGGTCGCAGCCATCGTCGGCGGCGGAGTCGCGCTTGGCGCCATTGCCTTGCCATACCACCTCGGACTGCTCGTCGGTACTGCTGCCGGCATTGCGGCGGGCATGTTGTCCGAAAAGAAGCTGCGATGACGATGTGGCTCGTCGTCATCGCTGCGGGCATCGCGACGTTTGGGATGAGGTTCGTGTTCATCGGGCTGTTCGGCAGGATCGAGGTTCCGCCGACACTCGAACGCGGACTTCGGTATATCGCTCCTTCTGTTCTCGCTGCCCTCACGCTGCCCGGTGTACTCGCACCCGGCGGGGCGTTCGATCCTTGGAACGTGTTCGTTCCCGCCGCGATCATCGGTGGTATTGCAGCCTGGGCCACCAAGAGCATCGGCGCCGCGATCGTGATCGGGTTACCGGCCCTGTGGCTGATGCAGTGGATGGCATAAATCAGAAGACAGAACGCTGCGCTGTCAGAGATCAGAGGACCGTGAACCGTCAACCGTGAACCGTCAACCGCGTTAGCGACCTTTCCACTCTGCTGGTCTCTTGTCCAAGAATGCCTGAACGCCTTCTGCGGCGTCTTCTGTGAAGGACACGGCGGTGAGGCCGATGTGGAGATGGTCCAGGGCCGTGTCGAGGTCCATCCCCTCCATGGCATAAAACGATAACTTGCCAAGAGCCAGCGCGGCAGGCGACTTGCCACGGAGCTGGTCGACGATCTCACCGACCGCTTCGTCGAGACCATCGGCTGGGACGACGCGGGTCACTATTCCAAGTGCACGGGCCTCGGACGCATCTACCACGTTGCCGAGGAGCATCATCTCGAGGAGCTGCTTGCGAGGCACGAGGGGCAGAAGCACGGTCGAGATCATCATCGGCCAGAGTCCAAGGTTGATCTCAGGCGTTCCGAACTTTGCAGACTCAGACGCGATCGTGATGTCACACGCAGCGGCGACGCCGAAACCGCCTCCGAGAGCGACACCATTGATTCGGCCGATGATGGGCTTCGGATTCGTGCGCATTGCGCGGAACAGATCAGCAAGAACGCCTCTCGAATGGTGATCCGGTAGCGGTGAATCCACGAAACCTCCGGAGAGATCGCCCCCTGCAGAGAAGGCGCGGTCTCCCGCACCGGTGACGACGATCACACGTACCTCATCGTCCACACCGGCCATGCGCACGGCGTCTGTGAGTTCGCCCATCGTCTCGATGGATAGAGGATTCCGCCGTTTGGGATCATCGATGGTCACCGTGGCGACAGCATCTGTGACGTTGTACGTGATCACATCGCTCCTCTGGTTCTCGGGCGTCGGCGAACAATACATGCTGGGTATCGAGACGGTCCATACGCCACCGTCTCTTGGATGACAATTGGGAGCGAGAGGTCACCGAAAGGCCTTAACCATGGGCGTTCACAACTCGAAGCGCTGGCTATGGTGAGTGCATGCAGTGGATGCTTCTCGTCCTCGTCATTTCGATCGTCATTGGCTGGATTCGAGGGGGCAAACTCCGGAACCTCACCGAGATTCGTGTGAGATTGTGGTCGCTCCTGCCTCTCGGCTTCATCCTGCTTGCCGCGTCGTCTTTCGTACCGGATGACCGCCACGAATTCGCGGTAGCTCTCATCCTCATTTCCTATCTGCCACTGCTGCTCTTCGTGATGCTCAACCGAAAGATGACGGGCATTTGGATCGCAGGAATGGGGATACTCATGAACTTCACTGTCATCGTGCTCAACGGGGGTATGCCGGTACTCGAAGAGGCCGTCCAGATCGCGGGTGGTTCCAGTGACTTCGTCCTCGGTGCGAAGCACGTGCTTCTCACCGAGGAGACTGTTGTGCCGTTTCTCGCTGACATCATCCCGCTGCCCAGAGCCGTGCTCTCTCTCGGTGACGTGTTCCTCGCCATCGGCATCGGCTCCTTCCTCGAGGATCAAATGAGAAGACCCCTCAGCTTGTTCGCACACGGCGTTGCCGGGGTACCCGGCAGCGCAGCAGAGTAGGGCTACGGTTTACGGTTTACGGTCCACGGATTACAGTCCACGGATTACGGCAGGTTCATGAATGGGTTACCGTGAACCGTAAACTTCTAGTGCGCTATCACGCCTCGAAACACCAGAACTCGGCGCAGCGATGCGGCCACTCTGGGATCGAACTCATAGGCCGAGCCCTGGTGGATTCGCTCGAGTGACTCGACAGATGACAGTCCCTGTTCATTCTGCGCCTGGTCATATGCGCTTGAGACCTTGATGATCTTCGACATCATCGGAATATCGGGGTCGAACTCGACGCCTGGGGAACGATACGGGCGATGTTGCAGTCTCACAAGCTCGCTCACATGCAAGAGATAGGGAGCTTCCGCAATTATCTGTGCCCCCCACCGAGCGATGTCCTCATCGGTGAACCCAGCGCGCAAGATCGCAGGCTCGTTGAGCGTGATGCGCCCAACATCATGCATCAGAGCTGCGTATTCGAGTTCGATCACGGCTGACGGCTTGAGCCCCATCTCCTGTGCGATCGCCACCGCAATGTCTGAGGTCCGGGTCGAGTGACCCAACGGGGCAAGACCTGCGACCTCGGGGATCTGAGCAAGTGCCTTGATCGTCTGACCGTATGTGACGCGGGTCGATGAGTAGCGTTCGAAAGCAGTGTGGGCGAATGCGTAGGGAAGAATCGCAACCGCTACAGCCCACAGCCCCATGACCGACCACGCAAGGCCGAACAATGCGCCGCCAGCGAACATCGACAGCACGACGGCCCAGTCCTCAAGGGCAAGCAACCAGAGGTACCTGCCGGCGAGATCTCGTCTCTCGAGCCCGACGAACGCAGCAACGACTGCGCGCACCCCGAACCACACCAGACCCCCAAGGCTCACAGCCGCAAGCGCGGACCACGTGGGCTGGAAGTCAAACGATTCGGTGATCAGCTCGAGCGAGTATGCATAGACGACACCGTACAGAGCCATCGAGAGGGCGTCGGCAAGATAGTCACCGTCTGTACGAGGTGAACCGATGCCGAGGCGACGTTGGATCAGCCAGGACGCGACGAGCGCGATCGAGATCGAAGCTCCAAGAGCGACGGGATCTTCGAGAAGGACCGAAGCAGCAACTGCAGCGCCGATGCCGAGGCTGAGCCGCGATCCGGAGGGGGCGGGTACCGTGATCAGAGAGACCGCTGTGATCGCGATCGACCACAATGCCACATCGAGCAGCCATGAGATGTTTTCGGGACCTGCATCCGCGACACCAAACACAATGAATCCGCCAGCACCAACCAGGATGCCGATCCATGCTGCGATGGAGAGAACCATGATCCGGGACTCAGCCATGAGCAGCCTCCGTTCCCTCATCCGCTCGGCGTCTCCCACGCATCGGGTCGAGAGCGTGCTCCTGGCCCATGCCGGCCTCCGCTCGACGACGAGCCTCTTGCTCGGTGATCTCGATCGGTGAGCCATACTGCTCGCCTGTCGCTGTGAGCGCCGAAATGAATGCCTCCACCACCTCAGGGTCGAACTGAGAACCGCCGTACTTGCGAAGTTCCTTGAAGGCATAATCCTGTGTGAGAGCGACCCGGTACGACCGTGTCGAGGTCATCGCGTCGAAGGAATCAGCAACGGCGAGAATCCTTGCTTCGAGAGAGGGGGCGTCACCTTCGTCTGCGTTCGAGCCGTGGTACCCACCACCGTCGAAGTGGGCATGATGGTTCGATGCGATATCGACCATCGGTCTGAGGAATTCCACCTCGTTGAGGAGATCCTCGACGTGATGCACATGGCCCTGCATCTCCTCGTACTCCTCGGACGTGAGCCTTGTCTTCTTCCGGATGAGGTCACGCGGAACTGCAAGCTTGCCCACGTCGTGGATCAGCGCCGACCACCGGACGGTCTCGAGCCTCGTGCCATTGAAGCCCAAATGCTCCCCAATCATGTTCGAGAAGTAGGCAACGCGCTCGGTGTGACCACGCGTGTACAGATCCTTTGCCTCGAGAGCCTTGATAAATCCGGCAAGGGTCGAGAGCTGCGCCTGGCGCAGACGTGAATACGACTCGAACGCCATGTAACCGGTGAAGAACACGATCGCGATGAGCGGAATCGACGCGGTTCCCAGAAGCAGGTACGTGGCGCCGAGGAGTCCACCGAGGAACCCCATGCCGACGAATGGGATCATGATCTGCGCAACATGGGACCACGGGTTCGCGTCGCGATGTCCGTATACGCGCGACACGATGAACGCAACCAGCTGATAGTTGACGACTCCGTATGTGACTGCACCAATCCCTGACGCCAGAGCAATCCACGGGATTGACACGGAATCCGTGCGCGCTAGCACTCCCGCCACCACAGCCATCGAAACCGTGGCAGTAATGATGAGTTGACCGAAGTTCACCGCTGGCTGGAACCAATGACGGTCGCGGATGTCTTCCGGCTGCAACAGCCCCAATGCTGCCATCGCAGCGCAACCCAGCACAGCGGATTGTGGACCAAAGATCACACCGGCCGTCATGATCACCATGACGCTTGGGGAGGCGAAGAGCTTGTCGTTCACCTCGACCGTATTCCACTCGAAGAAGACAAATGTGGCTGCGAACATCGCCCACAGCCAGAGGGGCCTGGGGAACTCCTGGACATATACGAGGACTGCCAGAGTGACCAAACCGACAATCGGGAAACCGACCGCCATCCGGACTTTGGCCCGCTGCTGTCTTGCGAGTTCGTTTGGGAACATGGTTCCTCGTGTCCAGGAACGAGGAGGGGTGCCCGGGGTAACTCGTTAACCTACTCTGAGACTAGCGGCGCCGGCCATAAGAGCCGTCGCCAGTGTACCAAGGGTCAATACGAGTTTGACAATGGTGCTCTTCACGAGGGCCTCCAGAAATGCATCATCCTCAATCCCGACATCACATCGTCGGTTATGGAATGTGTGTTCCGCTCCGCTGGAGTTATCCGATTTGAGCCACCCGGGGTTTCCACCACCTCCAATGCCCGGAAGATGACTCTCCCGAGCAAATCGTTCGTTTTTCGGTTCTTCTATGCCTGTCCCAACCGAAAACCGAACCTACGCGGTATGTCCCGCGTAGAGACGTTTCGGACCCCGCCCAAAGGGTCTCGCTGCCTCTAGCGCAGGCAGCGACTCACAAGATACCCCGAATTCGTCCAGACCGCAAGGGTGGAAGGAGGTTCACGGGCCACGGGCCACGGGCCAAGAACTCGCAATCCGTGCTCACAGTGAACTTTCACTGCTCCGGAATCTGCCGAAGGTGCGCCGATGAGTGAGCAGCATCGACTACGCTCGGCGCGAGATGGCAGTCAACTTCAGAGAACTCGAAGAGAACCTCACACGGATGGAGTCGGTCGATGCTGCTCGAGTCGTGAACCAGGGCAGCACCATCACCGAACTCCACGTGATCGCTGCAGCAGACAAGCCTGCAAAGCAGATCGTTCGCGACGTGCAAAGCCTCGCGATGGCCCGATTCGGGGTCGCCATCGATCACAGAGTCATCTCTGTCGTACAGATCAGCCCTCACCTATTGGACATTGCGTCCGAACCCAGAGCTGCATTGATGAGGATCGGCGAGTCACCCAACGGCACCCGAACGACGATCGAGGTAACACTTCGCCACGAAGATGAGGAACACGTCGGATCTGCCACGGGACCGGCAGTGATTTCTGCGCGCCCGCGACTTGTCGGTGAAGCCACGATCAACGCGATCGAACAGACCTTCCCTGCCATGCCGCCGATCGCCCTCGACGCGATATCCCTGACTCCTGTCGGCCAGAGCAACGTTGTCGTTGCGATCGTCGTTTCAGCAGGACAACGAGGTACCGAAGACCTCAACGTCGGTTCCGCGGTCGTGGGGAATGATCCTGACGATGCCTCAGTAAAAGCAGTACTCAACGCCCTCAACAGACGCCTCGGTAATCTGAGCGAATGACCGCTCCGGTCCGTCCAGAAGAAGCGCCGCTCACGACAAGCCCAACGGATGGGTCCCATGGCATCGCCGTGTCGCCCCATTTCCTAGCCTCGCAGGCTGGCATCGATGTTCTCACTGCTGGTGGTAACGCGGTCGACGCAGCCATTGCGGTCAACGCGGTGCTTGGTGTGGTCCTCCCGAACACGTGCGGCCCCGGGGGCGACCTCTTCGCTCTCGTTCACGTTCCGGGCGAGATAGGGCCAACCGCTCTCAACGCATCAGGAAGAGCCGGATCTGGAGTCAGCGCAGACGAGATACGTGATACCGGCCTTGGGGCGATTCCGATGCGCAGCCACCTCTCGATCACCGTGCCCGGGTGTGTCGATGGATGGGAGGCACTTGTCGCGAAGCACGGTACGCGAACCCTCCGATCGCTTCTCGCTCCTGCGATCGAGCTCGCCCGATCCGGATTCCCGACATCCGATGAGCTCGCGAGCTCTCTTGTCAGGCTCCGAGATCTGATAAGGGACCAAGGGAGCGCGGGAGCGCTCTATCCCCATGGAGACGCTGCCGTTCCGGGCGCCATGCTCACGAGACCGCGACTCGCGGACACTCTCGAGACGATCGCCGACGGCGGACGTACTGCTTTCTACGAAGGTGCTGTCGGAATCGAGATCACCGGCGCGACCCAGGGCGTTGTCACACCTGACGATCTCGCAACGGTTCAAGCGGACTGGATCGATCCACTGTCGAAACAGATCTTTGGACGAACGGCCTGGACGATCCCTCCGAACAGCCAAGGATACCTCACCCTCGCTGCGCTACGGATCTTCGAAATGCTCGAACCGCCCGACGATCCGAACGATCCGCGGTATCAACATCTCCTCATCGAGGCATATCGATCGGTCGCATGGGAACGGGGGGACACATCAGTCGACCATGACCACGCACTGATGGCCGGGGCAGAACTCCTCGCAGAGGATCGACTTGCACAACGGGCTGCATCCATCGACGAGAATCGAGCCGGCCGCTGGCCGATGCCAGCACCCGCGCCGCACGGAACCGCATTCATGACCGTGTGGGACGGCTCGGGTATGGGAGTTTCCCTCATCCAGTCGAATTTCTGGAGGATTGGATCTGGCCTCTCTGCCGGCGCAACAGGAGTGTTCCTCCACAACAGAGGTGCCGGGTTCAACTTGATTCAGGGCCACCCGAACGAATACTCGCCGGGCAAACGGCCGCTCCACACGCTCTCTCCAACACTTTGGACGAACGGCACAGAGCTCGATCTGCTCCTCGGGACACGCGGAGGAGATCATCAACCCCAGTTCCTTGCCCAGTACGCCGCATCCTTCTATCACGCAGGCAACTGCACAGACGACTCACAGTTGCTTCCGAGATGGAGCATGGACCAACCGACTCCTGGCACGGACAGCGCTCTCGCATACGAATCGAGACTTGCTCCTTCGACGGTCCGCGGCCTCATCGATCGTGGGCACGCCGTGGAGCTCGCATCCACGCACGAAACCGGATGGGGACCCATCTCGGCGATAGATACGGCAAGGGAGATGAAGGGCTCAGCAGACCCGCGCGTGTCCACGTCTGCGGCGCTGAAGACGTAAGAAATCGGAGATCAGATATCAGAACGCTTCGCTCTCAGAGATCAGAATGGAGATGATGATGGGGGCTTCGCCGTCGACCCACACGTTCGACGTTCAGAACGAAGAGACGCTCGGGAAGATCAGAGTGTGCGTGGAACCGTCTGCTTCCTGATTTGTATCTCGCAAAGTCGAATGACGACTCGTCCGACACCAGACACACCGTTGTCGAATACTGTCCCATATCTGCAGCTATCCATCAGGCGACGAGCGTTATCTCGTCTCGAAATCGGTCTGCCAGTCCGGGAGGTATCCCTGTCGTTTCGATGGTGACCGGACCTGTCTGGATGATGTCCAATGTGGCATCTGAGAATCGATCAGAGCATGAGGCAACGCTCGCCTGCACCGGCTCTACTTGACCGAAGAGGAACAACGCCGCAACGGCGAGGAGCGCAGAGGATCGGGCGAACTTGCTCATGACGGACCGGTACCGGAGGCACGCCACACGGACGCTGGTACTGGTAGATTCTGCAACGAACCGGGTTGCTCTACGCGACGACTACCGATACCCTGAGTGGCACAAGTCGATGTCGGTGCGCGTTGAAGGCCGGATCGATACCGTTTGAGTACGTATCTCTGATGCTCTCTTCGGTCAGCAAGTACACGCGAGATCCACGGAGATACGTGAGACCTCGAATACCACTCGCATACGCCGGGCTCCTCGTCATCGCACTCGTGGCAGTGATCGGGTTTGCCGCGTTCTCCCCTTCCTCGTCATCGACGGTCGGTGAAGCCGCCGCGCCGACAACTCTCATTGCATCACACACCGCATCGGCAAGGGTCGCTTCCGCCGTTCTCGCCATCCGTGTTGCAGATGCAGAGACACGGGTTGCGACAACTGACGCCAAACCGACCACAACGATCGAACCTGCTCCAGTGACCACGACTGAAGAGCAGGTTCCTACGACACAGGAGACAGTTGCTGCCGATACGTCCACGACAACAACGAAGCCGCGCGACAACACTCCGCCCCCTCTCAAGATCACATCGCATTCTGACGGCAACACGGTCTCAGCCTCCTACGTCATGTTTGAAGGGACCAGCGAGCACGGGGCGTACGTCAGGTCGGGACCGTTCGACGCAGATACAGACGACAGCGGTGGATGGTCGCTGGGACTCGTCATGGTCGACGGAGCCAACAGGGTAATCGTGACAGCGATAGACGCCGCCGGGAACACCACCGAGTTGAAGATCACCGTGCATTACGACAAACCACAAACCACGACAACAAGATCGGCTCCGACGACTACGAAGCCTTCATCAGCGACCACAACAGCGCCACCCCAGACGCAGTGGTCACCGCACTGGCCCGCCGACGCGGGTGGTATCCGCGATGTCGAGGCATGGCGGTCACTTGTCGAGAAGTATTGGGCAGCCGACAGGGTCGACTGTGTCCTCGGGATCATCAAGAAGGAATCCAGAGGTGACCCGCGGGCCTACAACTCCCGTAGCGGGGCTGAAGGCTTGATGCAACACCTCTCCAAATACTGGAAGGGCCGTACGGCCGCCGCAGGGTTCCGCGACTCGAGCGGATTGTACGCATCGCCTTACAACGCCGAGGCCAACATCGCAGCCGGTGCGTACATCGCCGGCTCGGGTGCAGACTGGTACACCCCGTGGGGCCATCACCCCGCGTACGGGTCCTGCCCCGACAGCCGGGGCTGAGCCCCAGCGCCCCGCCTTCGAGCTTCCGACTTCCGCCTTCCGCCTTCCGCCTTCTGATGTCTGACATCTGATTTCTCTCTCCCGCTACAATCTGGTCATCATGAATCACGCTGTAAAGAACCTCCTCAGGGTCGCGGGCGTCCTGGCGGGCCTCGGCGCGGCGGCTTGGGCACTCCGCGACCAGATGCTCCCACCCCCCGAGATCCACGATGAACCGCCACCGATGTTCAGGACCGGGGGAGGCGCAGACGATCTCACCCAGATAAAGGGAGTTGGGCCGGTGTACAGGGAGCGCCTGGCCGAAGCGGGCACCATAGCTTCTCAGATCTCGGCGATCGCATGGCCTCGGAAATCGCCGAGATCGCGGGTACATCCTCTGCAGTCGCACAAGGCTGGGTGAAGTCCGCTCAAGCAATGGGATAACAGTGCTGTACCTGACCGAGCCCGGACATCTCGGCGAGCTGTTTCCCGACGAGCCCCGATATCGGACAGATCAACTCACGGAGTGGCTCTATTCCCATCCGGTGCTGTCTGCCAGCTCGATGACCAACCTCCCCCTCTCCATGCGCGAGACCACAGATGTCAGATATCAGATGTCAGAACGCTTCGCTTTCAGATGTCAGACGTCAGATGTCAGACATCAGAAGTCGGAAGGCGGAAGTCGGAAGTTCGAAGCCGGGGCTGAGCCCCACCGCCCCGCCTTCGAACTTCCGCCTTCCGACTTCCGACTTCCGACTTCCGACTTCTGATGTCTGACATCTGACATCTGAAAGCGAAGCGTTCTGACATCTGATATCTGACATCTGATTTCTCTCTCCCGCTACAATCTGGTCATCATGAATCACGCTGTAAAGAACCTCCTCAGGGTCGCGGGCGTCCTGGCGGGCCTCGGCGCGGCGGCCTGGGCACTCCGCGACCAGATGCTCCCACCCCCCGAGATCCACGATGAACCACCACCGATGTTCAGGACCGGGGGAGGCGCAGACGATCTCACCCAGATAAAGGGAGTTGGGCCGGTGTACAGGGAGCGCCTGGCCGAAGCGGGCATCCATAGCTTCTCAGATCTCGGTGATCGCATGGCCTCGGAAATCGCCGAGATCGCGGGTACATCCTCTGCAGTCGCACAAGGCTGGGTGAAGTCCGCTCAAGCAATGGGATAACAGTGCTGTACCTGACCGAGCCCGGACATCTCGGCGAGCTGTTTCCCGACGAGCCTCGATATCGGACAGATCAACTCACGGAGTGGCTCTATTCCCATCCGGTGCTGTCTGCCAGCTCGATGACCAACCTCCCCCTCTCCATGCGCGAGACCATCGGAAGCGAACACTGGCCATTCTCCCTGGACATCGAGCAGTCCGCTGACGGAGGTCTGACAAAGAAGTGGCTGTTCCGGTGTGGGGACGGGTCACCAATCGAAACGGTGCTGATGGGGTACGCGACCCGCACGACGCTCTGCATCTCGTCGCAGGTCGGTTGTGCGATGGGTTGCACGTTCTGTGCGACGGGACAATTCGGATTCGACCGACATCTCGAAGCCGGCGAGATCGTCGCCCAGGTTGCCTACGCAAACGCCTACCTCGCTGATGGGCCACTCCCCCGCAGCCCGGAGAGAGTGACGAATGTCGTCTTCATGGGAATGGGAGAACCCCTCGCCAACTACAAGAACACCATCGAAGCGATCCGGAGAATGATCGAGATGATGGGAATCTCTGCTCGATCCATCACCGTTTCGACAGTTGGCTTCGTGCCGGGCATGCGCAAACTCATCGAAGAGCCCTGGCCGATCAACCTTGCAGTCAGCCTGCATTCAACGATCCCATCTGAACGGTCAAAGCTCGTACCGATCAACGATCGATACCCGATCGCTGCCGTGATCGAGGCTGCGAAGGATTACTACGAAACGAAGGGACGCAGAGTCTCACTCGAATGGACCTTGATAGCAGGTGAGAACGACTCAGATGAAGAGGCAATGGGACTCGCACGGGTTGCGAGACAGATCCACGCACATGTCAATGTCATCCCACTCAATCCGACGCCTCTGAGCAACGACCTACCGCCCACGCATGATCACATACGCAGGTTCATAGGAACGCTCAAGCGCGAGGGAGCGAACGTCACCCTGAGAGACACCCGCGGAAAGGACATCGATGCCGCCTGCGGACAGCTTCGACTGCGAACAACAGAAAACGGACGGCAGACGACTGACGACAGGTACAAGCCTTCCCCGTGATCCGAAGATCCATGACGACAATCCAGATCGAACCTGACGTCGGTCAGCGAGCGACCTGTCAGCGAGCGACCCGAATCCATTACGCTGGAACGAACGCAAGAGAGGAGAACATGGCACTCGAACCCGGAGACAAGGCACCTTCGTTCTCAGCACCCGATCAGAACGGCATGACTCGGTCTACAGAGGACTTCATCGGCAAGAAGATCGCCGTCTACTTCTACCCGAGGGCATTCACACCCGGTTGTACGACAGAGTCATGCGACTTCAGGGACCGCCATGAGTTCTTCACCGGAAATGGCTACGAGATTCTCGGAGTCTCACCAGACAAGCCGGAGAAGCTGGCCAAATTCAAGGATGAGTACGACCTGCCCTTCGATCTGGTTTCTGATCCAGATCACACGATCGCCACTGCATTCGGTGCATATGGTCCCAAGAAGAATTACGGCAGGGAGTACATGGGCATCATCCGCTCAACGTTCCTCATCGACGAAACCGGCAGGATTGAACAGGCCTTCTACAACGTGAAGGCGAAGGGACACGCCGAACGAATCGCCAACGTGATCACATCACGATGAGCACCGTCAGGACAGCAGTGTTTCCCGTTGCAGGTTTCGGGACCAGGTTCCTGCCAGCGACAAAGGCAATGCCGAAGGTCCTGCTACCGATCGTGGACCGCCCGCTGATCCAATACGCCGTCGACGAGGCGCTGGCTGCCGGCATCGAGAATTTCGTCTTCGTGACCGGAAGAGGCAACAGCGCGCTCGAGGACTATTTCGATGTGAATTTCGAACTTGAGGCGACGCTGAATGCAGATGGAAGATCGGCGATGGCAGAGTCACTCGCAAGCCTGAGACACACACCCGGCCAGGTGGCGTATGTGCGCCAGATCGATCCACTCGGTCTCGGACACGCAGTGTGGTGTGCTCGCAATACGATCGGTGACCAACCCTTTGCGGTGCTGCTCGCCGACGAGTTGATCCTGGGAGACACTTCGGATCTCACGACAATGCTCGAGGTTCATGCCACGCTCGGCGGAAATGTCATCCTCGTCGACGAGGTGGCTGATGAAGAGACAAGTCAATATGGGATCATCTCGCCCGGCGAAACGAGGGGCAACGCGATCGAGGTGACAGACATCGTAGAGAAGCCGGGTCCGGGTACGGCACCGTCGAATCTTGCTGCCATTGGTAGGTACATCCTCGATCCATCGATCATGAGGACACTCGGGTCAATCGAGTCGGGAATTGGCGGGGAGATCCAGCTGACGGACGCGCTATTGGCTTCCATCGGCAAACTACCTTTCCACGCAGTTCGCACGACCGGTCAACGATTCGACTGCGGATCGAAGTCCGGGTTCGTCGATGCAACGATCCATGAAGCGCTCGGGCGCAACGACATGAGAGAGCATGTGCAGGCCACGATCGATGGGCTTGCGGGCTCGTAAATCGAGAGCCGAAAACAGAAAACCGAACGAGGCGATACATCTTGACGAAACTTGACGAGCTACATGATGCGGGACAGTCCGTTTGGTACGACTTCATCCGAAGGGACATGCTCGCCGGGGACGGACTGAAGAATCTTGTCTCGTCAGGGATCCGCGGGGTGACGAGCAACCCATCGATATTCGAGAACGCGATTGCAGGCTCGAATCTTTATGACGAGGACATCGCACGATTCAGTGACGGGGACGCTGCATCGATTTTCGAGGCTCTTGCGATCTCGGACATACGGTCCGCCGCAGACATCCTGGGATCTGTGTACGAGTCATCCAACGGCGAGGACGGATATGTGAGCCTCGAGGTGTCACCCGAGCTCGCACACGACACGTCGGGAACCATCGCGGACGCGATGCGACTCTGGGCGGCGGTTGACCGGCCGAATCTCATGATCAAAGTTCCTGCGACAGATGCCGGAATCCCAGCCATCGAAGAACTCACCGCTGTGGGTCTCAACATCAATGCCACCTTGATGTTCTCACTCACGGACTATGAATCTGTTGCAACGGCCTACATCCAGGGTGCCGAGCGTTCCACAGATCCATCGAAACTCGCCTCGGTTGCTTCATTCTTCGTCAGCAGGGTCGATTCGTCCACAGATGCCGCTCTCGAGCGAATCGGCACTGAGCATGCCCTCTCACTCAGGGGCAGGGCGGCGATCGCCAACGCAAAGATCGCCTACCTCAGATATCAGGAGCTCTTCGAGGGAGAACGATTCGCTGCTCTCCGCTCTGTTGGCACCCGCCCTCAGCGAGTGCTTTGGGCATCGACCTCGACGAAGAACCCTGAGTACAACGACGTCATGTACATCGAAGACCTCATTGGACCGAACACAGTGAACACTGCACCGCCGGGCACGATCGATGCATTCATCAACCACGGCGTGACGAGGCGAGATTCTCTGCTTGAACAAACGGACGAAGCGGTTGCATTCATCAAGTCGCTACCAGACGCCGGTGTCGACTTTGCCGCGATCACTGCAACGTTACAAACGGATGGCGTCGAGTCCTTTGCAGACGCATATACCTCGTTGCTGACCGCCATCGAACACAAGCGGGCACAGATCAGCGCATGATGCTTGCTGTCTCGACTCCGTCAGACACATCACCTGAGATCGTGCGCCACATCGCTCGTTGGCGAGCCGAGGGAATCATCGCAAGGATATGGCTCAAGGATGCGTCAGTGTGGGCAGACCCTCCCGAGCCCGAGATCGCAGATCGGCTTGGCTGGCTGGATGCGCATTCGACATCTCGAGAACTTGTTGAACCTATCTCAAGACTCCACGCAACAGCTGTATCCAACGGGATTACGGACATCGTTCTCTGCGGCATGGGAGGCTCGAGCCTCGCCCCCGAGGTCTTCGCCACAACCCTCCCGGCGACCGAAGGTTCACCCGAACTCACTGTGATAGATTCCACGCACCCCGATGCCGTAAGGGCGGTTTCTCGTGCCACGGACCCCGAAACAACGTGGTACATCATCGCGTCCAAATCCGGAGCGACGATCGAAACGATGTCGCTCTTTCGATTCTTCTGGGAACAGGCGTCACGCTCATTGACCGACCCAGGAAGCCACTTCATTGCGATCACTGACCCCGGCACGGGCCTGGAGACCCTTGCGGCCGACCGAGGCTTCAGATCAACGCTGCTCGCGGATCCTGACGTTGGTGGTCGTTACTCGGCGCTCACAGCATTCGGGTTGGTGCCGGCCGGCCTCATCGGAGCCGACGTAGCAGCCCTCCTTGATGCCTGCAGCAGCGGCGCCGCACAGTGTGGACCGGACGTCTCCTTGGAGGAGAACCCCGGCTTTGTAATAGGCGTATTCATGGCGGAACAGGCGCGGTCCGGAAGGGACAAGACACAGTTCATCGCGTCCAGCCCCACCGAAGCCGTTGGCATCTGGATCGAGCAGCTCGTTGCCGAGTCGACAGGCAAACATGGCATTGGAATCATTCCCATCGATGGTGGCCCTCGCGTCGGTGGATCACCCGCCTCTGTGACCGTCGGAATCGGAGAAGAGCCTCAGGTCGATGCTGATATCAGGGTCAGGGTTGAACATCCCCATGGTGTCGCGGCGATGATGTTCGTTCTCGAGTTCGCCACGGCCGTTGCAGGAGAGATCCTCGGGATCAACCCCTTCGATCAGCCAGATGTGCAGATGGCAAAGAGACTCGCAAGCCAAGCAATGGACGGCGAGCTCGATTCGAGCGGCGTCCATCCCACAGATGTCTCGGAGCCGATCTGGGCCGAGACTTTGGTGCGGACCCTCACAGAACGGACCGCGTCATATGTTTCGATCCAGGCGTACATTCCCCGAACGCCAGACAACACCTCGCTCCTCGACGCACTGAGATGGACCCTCAGCGAAGTCTCCGGTGCATATGTCACCATCGGTTTCGGACCGAGATTCCTGCATTCGACTGGCCAGCTCCACAAGGGAGGCCCACCGGGGGGCGTGTATCTCCAGATCATCGACGACACCGGTGACGCTCTCGAGGTCCCCGGGGCCGGCTACACGTTCAACAAACTCATAGCTGCACAGGCACGGGGCGACCGAGCCGCTCTCGCAAACAGGGACCGCTCTGTGATCGCGGTGGACATGGGATCAGCCCGAGATCAGGGCCTCAGCGCGATGCTGCGACAAATCCAACAAGTCGCGATCGGATGAAGAAGTTCACGGTTCACGGTCTACGGTTTACGGTCAGAACTGAGAAGAGGTTCCTGGTTCTAGGTTTATAGTCGGCACGATTCAGGGACTGTGAACTGTCAGCTCTGGCCGAACTGTCAACCTATATCTACGCCGCGCCGTCCTGCACCAACGGTCCGCATGCCACGTGTGATTTCGTCAGGATCGATGAGCGACGCCAGCTTGCGCTCACTCTGATCTGCAGCGACACTCGGCAGCTCAAGCCGGAACACGCTCAGATCATCGAAACGATACGTGAGAGAGCCTCCCATCAGCTCTGCGAGCGTTCTCGAGACTGTCAGTCCCAAGCCGACAGAGCCAGGGAGACCCGCGGACTGATGTGCCCGTTCGTATGGGAGGAATATGCGGTCATGGTCCTCAAGCGGAATGCCACCACCGTCATCGATCACCTCAACTGCCCAGGTTCCGGGTCCCTGGGACGTAACGATCGTGATGCTCGGACCACCGTATCGGAGTGCATTCGTGATCAGGTTTCTGAGGATCTGACGAACCCTGATCGGATCAGCGGTCACGCTGCTTGGCGACGTGTGCACCGATATCGAGGACGCACCTGTGTCCGTGAATCCCACAACCACAACATCGATCTCCCGCTTGAGGTCCACATGCACACGACGTACGGTGACGTTCCCGATATTCGACTGTGCAGCCACGAGAAGGTCATCGATGAGATCTGACATGTCACGACTCTGTTCAACCAACATGGATGTGAACTCGTCAAGCTCGTCATCGCTGAGGTTCATCCAGCGTTCGCTCAGTTCATGAGCCATACCTGTGACAACGGTCAGGGGCGTTCGGAGCTCATGGGACACCGATGCCACGAAGGCGTCCTTTGATTTGAGGAGATCCTCAAGCCTGGTCTGTGCCACTGATCGATCGATCGCTGCCGCCAGCATGTTCGCGACAGAGAGAAGGAAATTGATGTCATCAGCCGTGAACAGTCGATCGTCAACAGCAACGGCGATGAGAGTGCCGAAGTCCGTATCAACACCGGGGATCATGACCGCTGCGCACGACTCGATGCCACGATCGGCAAGCTGTGGCGCTATCAACCGAACCTCTGCCGCGGTGCGAAGCACAACCGGCGCGGCCGTCATGTGAACGCGATCCGCAACCGTGGACACTACGTCTGGAGAGAGATCAAGCCCTCCATCGGCACCGGTCAGCGAGAATTCACCACTTACCCGACGTTCGAGGAGCACGACACCCTCGGTTCCGAGGACCTGAGATACGAGTTCCGTGATATCTCCGAGAACACCCGTGATGTCATCCGAGTCAAGTGCGATCTGTCCGATCGTCGCAGCCGCCTCCTGCTGAGCAGCCCTTGACCACAGCTCGTTCTCTATCGCCCTCTGGCTGGTGATATCCACCATCGCCCCCTCGTACACGACACCCGCGTCGGTTTCGATGCGTCGCGATGTGTCTCGAACCCAGATCGTCTGACCGTCCAACCGGTACATCCGCTGTTCGAAACCGACGACCACATCGGATTCCTCGAGCAGTCGCGCAAGATGATCCCTTTCTGCGATGTCCACGTAGATGTCACGCGCAGAGAACCCGACCATGTCGGCCTCAGTCTCGGCACCGAACAAATCCAACAACGCGGCGTTCGCCTTCGTGATCGTGCCGTCCGGAAGCGATCGATACAGCGCTACAGGGATGCGCTCGAAGAAATGCTGGTAGTCATATCTGGTCCGATCGAGATCGATCTCAGCCCGTCGCTGACCCGACCGATCATGCAAGGCGATCTGTACCGCGAGGTCGCTCCCATGGTGGATGACGCTGCACACGACGTCGACCCAGCACTCGTCAGGGCCGACGACATGGACCGAAACGTTCTCCAGCGAAACCGATTCGAGGCGTTCGATGACGGTGCGCATGCAATCGCGCAGCCTCTCGCGATCCGCAGGGGTCACGAAGTCCACAATGCTGTGTCCGACGAAATCGGCAGCCTTACGATCAAGAAGCAGGTCAGCTGCTTGGTTTGCATAGACGATCTCGGAGTCGACCTGGACGAGGTAGGCCGTCGGAGCGGCATCCATCAGCCTGCGATATCGCTCAGAACCGGTTTCTGCGGCGACCGTCAGCCGAACGACATAGCTGTCTACGGCCCGAAACAGGAGATATGAACCTCCAAGCGCGAATGTACGGGCAAAGAGAATTCCGACCTCCGTCGCTTGCGATGGGCTGGCGGTACCGAAAGAAACCAAGCCGGCGACCACGGCCCCAATCTTCGACAGCTCCAGTGCGATCGCGAGAACGGCGATGCGCTCGGCATGCTTCGGTGGAAAAAGGAACACTGCCACCGAGACTGCTCCAAGGGCGAGGAACAACGAGATCCCCCTTGCCCACGGAGCCATCAGCCAGACCCCATATGACACGAGCAGATCGGCAACCGCGGCGAATAGCAACCCAGTGTTCCGATTCCTCCGGCGCAGAACATATGGCGCCCCCACGGCCACCAGACCGATCACAAACCCGGCGACTCTCTCCCGTGAAGAGACCGAAGGTGCCAGAAGTATGGGCACACCCGCAAGAACGTACACCGCTATGCGGATACGAAGCAGAGACCCAACGAGTTTGTGACGCTCGCTTGGCTTGAAAGGGCCTGTTGACATTGGTTTTCATCGGTCTGGTTGCATCTGAACTTGACGTAAACCGTATGCCGTGAACCGATAATCACTACCGACCGAGTCCGAACCACAACCCGAGAGCGGCAGCCGCGAGACCGAGGGCGATCGGGACGATCGACACCATCCAACCCATTCTCGCGGTCGAGGACTCATCGATGTCGACCATCCAGGTTGAGAACGTTGTGAATCCTCCCAGGACGCCGATCGTGAGCGGTTCGGCAACAAACAGAATGCTGTTCGTTTGCAGCGAGACCAACCACCACCCCAAGAGTGAAGGACCCGACGACGTTGACAATGGTGATACCCATGGGAAAGCCGCCCGCAGCCCTCGGAATCGTTGTTGCGATCCCCCAGCGAGCAACGGCGCCAAAGCCACCACCGAGCGCAATCAGTATTGCCGTCAATATCCCGATGCCAGCATTCGACCCTGCCGCGCCGCCGTGAGGCCGCCGAGCAGCGAAATCGTGACATATGCGAATCCGAGGATCCATGCGCCGGATCGAAACAGATCAACGGTTTCAACGGTGAATGCAGAGAACGTCGTGAAGGAGCCGAGAATTCCGACACCAACGAAAGCCACCACCGGTGTCGACCATCGGGCTGTGTGGCGAACCCTCTCTGCAAACCAGCCAAGGCAGAGCGCGCCAAGCAGATTCACGACGAGCACGGGCATTGTGGCTGACCACCCGACTTCGACGAGCATCTCTCCAACCGCGAACCGGACGGATGATCCGACGACTCCCCCAAGGAAGACCGCAGGCGCTATGTGGAGTGGTCGAGCCATGAAGCTGGGAAGGTAACAAGGGCCAGGAGGAAACAGGCGACGTCCGAAGACGTAGTACGTATTACCTGTTACGACCCCGGACCAGCCGTATCATCACGTGTCTCCCAGTCCCTGCCGCGGACCGTTCTATGCGTCGCACTCACTCTCGCCAGATTCGACGATGTCTCCGGAGTCCTGACCTGAAAATATCCTACGCACCTTGCTCCTGATCCTTCCGACGTCGGGTATGGGGTGATAGAGGTGGTCCCGCTCCGCAAGCCAGTACGCATGGGTGAATCCAACGGTCTCGATATCGCTGAATTCGAGGTTCGCGGCGGTGGCGATGAATTCAGACGCAAACGACCGAGGTATGTCTGTCACAACCGAGTTCTCCAGGGCGTCAACAATCGCGGGGAAGGACCGAAGCAGTGAGAAGGGATCCGCCTTCGCGGCCACTCCTCTCAACATGCAGCGTTGTCGTTCCATCCGTGCATAGTCGCTCGATCCCTTCCGCGCCCTTGCGTATGCAAGCGCCTGAGAGCCATCGAGATGATTCCAGCCCACATCGACATCCACTGTGGCCCACGGATCGCCCTCCCTCGGAGGAGACACCTCCGCTTGGAGGGGCTGAAGGACGTTCACGTCAATCCCGCCGATGGCATCAACGAGATCGACGAAAGCAGCCATGTCGACGAGCATGTAGTAGTCGATGTTGACTCCCATGAGCCCTTCGATCACGTCGCGCAATGCAGCCATTCCCGGATCGATCTCGTTCGGGTACGTCCTGGTCCATCTTCGGGTGAACGGATAGATCGAATTCATCTGTTCGGGAAAGCACTTGCAGCTCTCCCACTCGGGTATCTCCTCCCCCTCCTCGACAGGCGCAGGCTCTGGAGCGAGACTCTTCTCGAAATCCTCGAACGCGCCCTCGAACCTCTTGGGCAGAGGGATCGATCCAAGGTTGCGCGGGAAACTGAAGAGGGCTGCCTTTCCGGTTCCTGTGTGAATCGATGCGACGATCATCGAATCCGTTCTCAATCCTCCTCGTCCGGGACCGGCGTCGCCACCCGCGATCAGAATCGTGATTCGTCGCTCACCGACACGCTCGTTGAACGGCAGAAACGGCGCCTGGCCAGCCGCAGTTCTGTTGCCTTCGATCCCGATACGAGTCGTGACAGCTTCGGGATCCCACATGTCGCTGTCGAACACCGACTGATACTCGACCTCGGAATCCGTTCCGGTTGATGCCACTGCCGGGTCGGGAACGATGTCAGCGTCAGTACCGATCGGGAAGACGGGTTCGACAGGTGCTGTCGCGTCATCGGCCACGAACACGGTCTCCACGAGCGAGAGAGCGTCAAGGGTGTAGCGCCCGATCACAATATGTGGCACCACGACGAGCAACGCGAGCATCAGCCAACCGACGGTGAGAGCCGTCGCTCCGACTGACCGGGACACCTTCGTCTGCACCTGCGCAAAGGCGTCCACCGCCGAAGCGATCCTCCACGCCGCGGTGGCAATGTTGAGCCAGAACAAACCCCAAAGCACAGTCGAATCGAGCGCTACACCCACCAGACCCCTGAGCGACAGATCAACAGCACCGGCACCAACCACGAGAGCGACGACGATGGGGGAGAACCACACAAGCGCCCGCAGATAGCGACGTGCATATGCCTGCCCGAGCCCGGGTACAACGATGCTCAGCGCGCCTGCGATCCACGGACGTGCTCGATTCGCCATCGGCTCGTCCTCGGTCGTATCTCGGTTTTCGTCCGCGGCCACGGTCGCCATGATTTCCCTCCGACCGTTTAGGCACTCAACGGTAATGCACATAACGATATGCGGTGGGAGCGAAGAAGAGATCAGAACGATCGCTTCGCTCTCTGTCAGAAATCAGATGTCAGAACGCTTCGCTATCAGACATCAGAACGCTTCGCTTTCAGAAGTCAGATGTCAGAACGCTTCGCTTTCAGAGGTCGGAAGTCAGAAGTCGGATTTCGGAGATCGGAAGTCGGCGACTAGATCCGACACTCGCTGTCGCCACCGGTGTCGAATTCTGTGTCAGCCTCAGCATTCAGGGCCCATCGCACCATCGCGTGGATTCGAAGCAGGTCCGGGGTTGGTTTCCCCCGATGATCGAGGATCGGAGTATAAAACGGGGGTACGAATCCGATCGTGGCAATGTCGCTGAAATCGAGAGACGATCCATGTCTGAGCAGTGCAGGAAGCAACTCGATCGGAATGTCCGTTTTCACTGACGAACCCACGGCTCTCGCAATCCCTGAGAACCGGAGAGCGACCGTCACCGGATCAGCCTGCGAGGCAACAGCCTTGAGGAGACATCGCTGGCGCTTCATGCGTGTGTAATCCGACACAGACTTGCGCTCCCTGACATAAGCAAGCGCTTCGTGTCCATTGAGACGATTCCAACCCGGGCTGATATTGACCTCGATCCAATCCTCACCCTCCCGCGCCGGCGAGACCTCGGTTTGCACTCGGCCGGTCACATAGACACGAATACCGCCGAGAGCATCAACGAGCCTCACGAAACCGGACATGTTGACCATCGCGTAGTAGTCGATCTCAAGTCCGAGCATGATCTCAAGCGTGTCGCGGAGAGCTGCAAGTCCGGGGTCGACCTCGTCCGGGTACGTGTCGACCCACTTGCGGGTGTACGGATAGATGGCGTTGATCTGGTCAGGAAAGCAGTGACACGGTTCGAATTGATCAGGTTCACCGTCCCCGTCCTCGTCTGTCCACCGCTTTCTCACGTCCCACGGTGTGAGACGCTTCTCGAGGTCGACAAACGCTGTCGACCACTCTTGAGGCAACGCAACGTGAGCCATGTTCCTCGGAATTCCGAAGACTGCTGACTTCCCCGTCTCGGTGTCGAAAGTCGCCACCATGATGCTGTCCGTACGGTTACCCGACCGTCCGGGTCCGCCATCGCCACCAACCAGCAGAATCGTGAGTCGGCTGACACCGTCATAGTCAGTCCCGAGCAGTGTTCGGAGATCCTTTGGCTGAGAAGCCGCGGTCCATGGCGGAGTCCCCATCGCGTCTGGATCACCGATGCCCTCGGTGAAAAGCAGGCTGCGCGGCGTGTAGCTCCGTGTCGCGGCATCGACCGTCGCAGGATCGGCTACCTCGAGCGTGATCGCGTCTGCGCCTTCGGGGACTTCAGCTTGGGGGGGATCATCGAGAATCACGACAGGTACTACTTCGCCCGAGACGAATACTTGATCGAGCGCGTACGCGGCGTCAAGGGTGTATCTCGCGATGAGAATGTGCGGAACAGCAACGAGGAAGGCGAACAGGATCACCGTCAGGAGCGTCCACGGGTTGTGTCGCCCCCTACTGATCCTGTACGGGTCGGCGACAGCAGCAACTCGCCACACGACGACCACGAGATTCGCCACGAGGATGCCTCGAAGAACTCCGGGTGTGACAAGCACACCAAGGAGATCGAACCTGGGCATCTGGAACGCAACGACGAGAACAGCCAGAAGAGCGATCGTCGGGACCGCCATCGCAGCGGCCCTCCACCAGCGGCCGAGATACCCGTGACCGAGTCCCGGAAGCACCGCACCAAGCGCCGCGGCAGCAACGCCGGAGCGATAGGTACCCGGTTCGCCCGCCGATTCAGTCATATCCCAAGGCTACGCCAGTTCACGGTTTCCGGTTGTCGATCTTCAGTCAGAATCCCTGTCAACTCTCAGCTGTGAACCGTGAACCGTGGACTTCCTCAACCCATTGCCAGAGCCGACCTGGTGCGGGGACCGACGAGGCCATCGACCCAGAGTTTCGCGTACTTCTGGAATGAGAGCACGGCTCGCAATGTCAGAGGGCCGAATATGCCATCTGTGGGACCGGCATCGAAGCCCCGCTCGTTGAGATTCATCTGAAGGACACGCACGGAGCTCCCTCGCGACCCAGCGGAGAGCACCGCGCCTGTGTCGTCCGGGTGCATGAGACCGGCGAGGGCGGTTCTGGTCGACCGGCCTACGACACCATCCACAACGAGTCCGAAACTCGCCTGGAATGCCTCAACGCCCGCCTCCGTCATAGGCCCGAACCTGCCGTCGACACCACCGACCCGAAAGCCGAGCCCCTCGAGCGCATCTTGTAACGCACGTACATCTGCACCATGGAGTCCACGGCTCAGAACCCTTGCCCCTCCGACGATCAGATCCCTTGGACCCTTGCCAACATCGTTTCCGCCAGCCTCAACGAGTGAACTGTATGGGTTGACAACTGTTCCGGACGGATCCCGCAGCTCGAAATGAATGTGCGGAGCGGTGTTCTCAGCGTTACCGCTGTCTCCGACCCAAGCGATGTGCTGGCCGGCCTCAACCCTGACACCGGGTTTGATGGCACGCTTGATCCCCCACCCCTTGCCATCATCGGTGCCGGTTGTGTCGTTGTCGAGATGAATGTACCAACTCTCCCAACCGTCATCGTGGCGAATCACCAACGTGCAACATCGTTCAGGGTTGAGGTCATCCGGTCGGCTGGACCAGTTCACGAGCCTGACGAAGCCTGCAGCAACAGCCACGACCGGAGTCATCTTGTCAGCCATGATGTCCTGGCCTGTGTGGAATCCATGGGACCGACCAGCCCAGAACGTGTCCGAAAAGTGATGCTCTCCATCGACAGGGAACACGAGGTCGTAGTCGACGTCCTCCCCGAGGTCGCGAGCCATCGCCGCCCCGGGCATCGTGGCGACGAGCACGGCGACCGCACAACCCACGACAAGAATCCGTTTCCACACCATGGAGCTGTTATCGGTCTCCCCCCGTGGCCCTTTTAGCGAATCTGACAACGGACACACGATGAACGATGACATCCTCCACAAGAATCTCAGGAAATCCTCGCGACAGACCACTAGCGTGGCTAGACCACATGACGGGTTCGGGCAGCCTCGACCGCCTGCCTCCCGAAACACACCGGAAGGAACCTGACATGGTGACGAATATCGACCGATTCATGCTCCTCGCGCTCATTGATGAGGGAGCCGTCGTTCTTGATGTGCTTCCAGAACGTGAATACCGCACGGGTCACATTCCCGGGGCGCTGAATATGCCTCTGAGGAAACTCGACGCTGCGGCGGTTGCTGATCTGCACAGGGACAAACCCGTTGTCGTCTACTGACACGATGGATTGTGAGACATGTCTCCACGGGCCGCGTGTCGGCTCGAAGCACTCGATTTCGAAGAGGTCTATGACTACGTACTCGGGATCGCAGATTGGAAAGCAGCCGGACTACCAGTTGAAGGCGAGCAATCCGAAATCCAACTCGTCGCCGAAGCGACGCGTCCCGATGTTCCTGTCGCATCACCCGACGAACTCCTCGGCGCGGTGTTCAACCGCACGAAGGATGCGGGATGGGACGAAGCCATAGTTGTTGACTGTGATGGCATCGTGGTAGGGCGACTACGCGGCGATGCGTGGAAGCGAGACAGAGACCTTCTCGTCGAGCAGGTAATGGCGCCGGGTCCGACGACAGTCAGACCGAGCACCGTTCTCGAACCTCTCGTGAGGCGTATGGAGAAACGAGGTACGGCCCTCGTTACGGTCACGACACCTCAGGGAGTCCTCGTCGGTGTGCTTGTGCGCACCGATGCGCAACGGCTGCTCACCGGCGAACCACCCGAACAGATATGGGTCGACTGCGACGGATGCCCAGGTAGATGGAAAGCTCGCTGACCGTCCAGCCAGCTCAGTTGACAGAGAGCACCTGTGGAGACGGTTCGGTCACCCAAACACCGATCTCCTCATCGACGGTGACATCGGCAGATTCGATGACGCCCATGAACCAGCTGTCGACTGCTCCAACAAGAGCGTCCCGCTCAAGCGCATCCCTGACAAGCTCCGGTGTCGCTTCCTCTCGCTGGGTAACGAGGATGAGATGGAACCCAAACTCCGATTCCACGGGAGCGGTTGGTACGGCGAGTTCTGCCGCCATCGTGGCTGTAGCGAATGAGGGAACGTATCCAGCAGGTGAGCTGCATCCGAGGTCGCCACCATTGGGTCCAGAGCCCGGGTCGAGAGACACGTCCTGTGCAACAGTGGCGAAGTCCTCTCCCGCATCGAGCCTTGCGGCCGCGGCCACGGCCTCTTCCTCTGTCTCGACGAGGATGTGCGATGCGCACACGACAGTCCAGTCAAGAGGTGAATTGGCCAGCTCCGCGTTGATCACATCGTCGCCGATCGGCTCGGCCGTCTCAGCGAGCTGGGCTTGGACGCCATCCTGGATGATCAGCTGCCTTGCGAATTCTCGTATGCCTTCCTCGGAAGCGTCCACGGCCGCGAGATACTCCTCGAGAGTTGCTCCCTCTGCCTGGCCAGCAACAAGCTCGTCCAGACGGATTGAGATCTCATCCTTGGTCGGATTGATCCCAAAGTCGGACACAGCAGCCTGCGAGATCGCCCGCCACTGGATGACGACGGTCAGGAAGCGCGTGAAATCTGATGCCGCACCGTCTTCGTCCGCCGCGGGGGCAAGCTTCTCAACATCTGAACGCGGGATATCCATTCCGTTGACGGAGGCCACGACCTCGTTGCTACCGCCACACGCAGCAGCAACGATCGTAAGCGCGACCAGGACCGCGAGGAGTCGTTTCATGCACAACCTTTCATGGAACCGGGAGGCTACGCATCCCGCCGCCATACAGGCCTCGCAGCCATCACAATCCTGAACAGATGGTCGCTCAGCGTCGATTCCGCGTTCTCCAGCCTGCGAACAGAAGGCCCTCGATCAGCGTGCTCCTAGGCTGCTGGCTCAACCGGAGCAGACATGACCCCCGAACCAACAAGCGAAACATCACGCGTTGGCATCGATTTCGCCGCGCTCGGCGCAATCGAGAAGCGACTGCTATGGCTTTCGGCTCGCATGATCGACCACGCCAACCAACGAGGCGAAACCGAGATCAAGGTCGGAGGCCATCAGGCCTCGTGTGCCTCGATGGCGACGATCATGACCGCTCTGTGGTTCGCCCACATCGGGGGTGAAGACAAGGTCGCCGTCAAACCCCACGCATCGCCGTTGTACCACTCCATCAAATATCTCACCGGTGAATTGGACCGCAGCCACGTCACCACACTTCGCCAATACGGAGGACTTCAGGCATATCCGTCGCGCACGAAGGACCTAGACGTGGCGGACTTCTCGACCGGCTCGGTAGGTCTCGGCGTCGACCGATTCGGCGAGTCGGGCACGATTCACGAGCTGTACGAGGCGTTCGGGTTCCTGGCCCACCAGGTCGCGACGGCAGGTCTCATTGCCCTCAACCTCGATCAATCGACGACCAACTCACGAAGTTCGAACCCGTAAGTGTGCCAATGCATGGCGCGCTGGCGTCGGGTATGGTGGCTCCGGAATGAAGATCGTACGGCTGGTTCTACTGCTGGGTATCTTCACGCTCGTCGTCGCAGCGTGCGGTGACGGCGCGGGTGATGACACGACCACCACACAGAATGTCACACCTGCACCTGGCGCAACGAGCACATTGCCTACGACGTCCCTTCCGCCCACCACGTCGACGTCAACGACGACGACCACGACGGTGAAGCTGGGAGCCACGTCGACGATGATCGTCGTGCAGCTGGATCTGACCGCACTTGGGTTCTTCTCTGGCACCATCGACGGCATCTCAGGAACGGAGACCAGGGCGGCGATCGCCAAGTTTCAGGCCGATGCCGGCCTCGATGCGGACGGCGACTTCGGACCGAAGACTGATGCTGCCCTCATCCCGCAGCTCCAATCGAACATCGAATATGTGACCGAGGTGCAAGAAGTACTCGTCGAGTTGAAGTACTACGGCGGCCCCGTGGACGGTGACTACGGAGACGGCACCCAGAAGGGTGTACGGCTCCTCCAGCGCTCCTGCGAACTCGAAGAGACAGGCACGCTCGACATCAAGACCCGCCTCTGCCTCGGCGGCTACCTCTAACAAGTCCTGTTGATCGTTCTCGCTGTACCGAACCCACGAGCGTTCCGTCGCGTCCTCCCTTCACGTTGCGCCACGTCCTCCCTTCAGGGGGGACAGCAGAGCAAAGCGATGCAGGGGGGAGTGCGAGCCCGCGAGCGTTGCGGGGCTGATCTCCCGATAGTTCTCGCGTACCGGGCTCGCAGGCTCACGGTCCCCCCTAGCTCACTACGTTCGCTTGTCCCCCCTGAAGGGAGGACGCGGGCAGCGGGCTCGGTCAGTGGCCTCGGCGGGTGCCGCCGTACTTCATTCGGGTGTCTGACATCGCGGCGGCCCTGGCCTTGTCGTCCCTTACTCCGGCAGCCACGAGCTTGCCAATGAAGAAAGTGTGGCTTCCACAGTCGACAGCTTCTGTGACCGAGCACTCCATCCACGCGATCGCGTCATCGAATATCGGAGCACCTGTCTCGCCCTCAGTGATCGGCCAGCCGTTGAGCTCCATGCCGTCCTTGGTCGCTGGCTTCGAGAACTTGACAAAGGGGCGTGTGTTCTCCGAATCCCAGAGATTGATGGTGAACGATCCGCCCTGAGCGATAAGCCTGTGCGTGACAGCGGCAGAGTCGATGCCTACCCCGATGAGGACGGGCTCCTGGGCGACCTGGGTGATCCACGACGTTGTCATCCCGTTCCACTCATCTCCAGCTCGCGACCCGACGAGTGCCAGCGCGTTGGGGATCTTCCACGTGACCTGGTTGATGAGCTCGGCTGATAGATCCATCAGACCTCCATTCAAGTGGGCACGAATAGTAGAACGAAGACCGACGTCCGAACGCCGAAGTCCGCTGCTGCAGTCTTCCGGTCTCGGGAAGCGAGCACTGCGAGCGGGACGTCGCGAAGAATCGTGAGACACAGGTCAATGGACACAGTCGAGCGCATTCTTCGCGACGTCCCGCTCGCAGTGCTCGCTTCCCGAGACCGGAAGACTG
>PVMK01113934.1_pt1 | contig 80724 bp, 75 predicted proteins | sample 1853481 | NCBI WGS metagenome assembly PVMK01 (sample SAMN08533507, study PRJNA380276) | Marine sediment metagenome, whole genome shotgun sequencing project.
CTGTGATGGAAAGCCCGGCGCGGTCCGCGCTACCATTATGGACCGGTTCGACTGGTCAATAGAGCAGTACCAGGCCATTTTCGACGAACTGTTCAAACCGGGTGATCCGGAAAAATTCAGGGGGCGATACCAGCCTGAAAAACTGCTGATCGTGGAAGCTTCGCTGGATAACTGCATGTCCAAAGCGGCGCGAGAAGCGCTGTGGGATGCGACCGGTGAGCCGGAGCGCATAAAATTGCTGGCGCGGCATAAAATGGCATTTCTGTCGATGACGCCCCTCAGCCTGAATTATACGACCCGAAAAATTTATACTTTTCTCGAACGCCAACTCGATATCTCCGATAAACGGGAAAAATAGAGTGCGAGCAATTCGACCAGTGAGTCAAAAGCTGATCGTCACACTGACGTGTTTGTGCTCATCGGTCGGCCTCGCGGTTCTGCCGGGTTGCGCCCTTTACGTAAGAACGAACGAAGGAAATTTAATCAGAACATCGAGTGCGGAATTCAATGATTACGCGGCGCGGGTTTTCAGGCTGCACAACGAAGTCACGACAGACCTGGCTTATACTCTCGATGAAATCGAGTTCTCCGGCCAAGACGGCGAAGCGTTTAACCGGCTGATCGACGCCGATGATCGGATGCTGCGGGCCTGTTCGGCAGTCGATGAGGTCGCCGTTGCGCGCCGGGACGGCGATAAAGTCAGCCTGAAGCAGCTCAATACCGCTGCAAAATTTATTCCTGATTGTGAGAAGGCGACGATCGAGGCAGCGCGATTAATCGCCGCTGTGAAATCTGGCTAAAGAACGGTGCTCTATGCTAAACACATGTTGTCCGGAAAACACCATAAAAAAGCGAGCGCGAATTAGCCAAGGAACTTCTCGAAATAGGGAATTGTCCGCATCAGGCCTTCCCGCAATTCTATGGTGGGTGACCAATCCAAGTGTTTCTTAGCCATGCCGATATCGGGACACCGTTGCCTGGGGTCGTCACTGGGCAGGGGCTGATAATCAATCCTGGATTTCGAGCCGGTGAGCTCGATGACCAGCTCAGCGAGTTCAGCGATGGTGAATTCATTTGGATTGCCGAGATTAACCGGTCCGGTAAAGTCATCAGGCGTATTCATTATCCGGATAAACGCTTCGATCAGGTCATCGGCATAACAGAACGAGCGCGTCTGACTGCCGTCGCCGAATATAGTAATCGGTTGGCCTTGCAGCGCCTGAACGATAAAGTTCGAGACGACCCGGCCGTCGTTTGGCGACATGTTCGGGCCGTAGGTATTAAATATTCTCCCGACTTTAATCTGTAATCCGTGTTGCCTCTGATAGTCGAAGCATAAAGTCTCTGCGCATCGCTTGCCTTCGTCATAACAGGCCCGCTGACCGATCGGATTAACATGGCCCCAATAGTCTTCGGTTTGCGGATGTACCGTTGGGTCACCATAGACCTCGCTCGTAGAAGCCTGAAAAATCTTTGCCTTGACCCTTTTCGCAAGACCCAACATGTTGATCGCGCCATGAACCGACGTCTTGGTCGTTTGAACCGGGTCATGCTGGTAGTGAATCGGCGATGCCGGACAGGCGAGATTATAGATTTCATCCACCTCAACGTAGAGCGGAAAGGTGATATCGTGACGCATAAACTCGAAATTGGGGTCGTCGAGGAGATCGCGCACGTTGTCTTTGGTTCCGGTGTACAGATTGTCAACACACAGAACGTTATGTCCCTCGTCCAGCAGGCGCTTGCAAAGATGCGAACCGAGGAATCCAGCCCCTCCGGTTACCAATGCGCGCTTTCTGATCAGCCCTTGAATCAAGTCTTTATTCATGCGTCGAAAATCCGATCGTCAAATTTGGGTTTTAATTTTGCGACTTTATCATGTTGCGGTACCGTAGGGTCAGAGAGAGCTTAGCACCTGCTCAAACTGTAGCAGTGTCCGAAAATCACAGTATGCACCATCAAATGCCGCGCGCGCCTTATGTTGCATCGTCGAGTGGCGATCATTGAATCGCCCCCAATTCACTAGGCACTCACCAGCCGTTCTGAAAAACGTTTCTCAAACTCTACCGGCGATAAAAGCTGACCCTAAACTCGGGGGCAGGTCAGAGGAATTAGAAAAATTCTATCAAAAACTCAGAATTTTGCGAACGCATAAATAAAAACCCTTGGCCGACGAATCGACTGGGGTTCATACAACTGGACAGCTTTACCGATGAGAAGCAGTAAATAGAGAGTCAAAGTTCCTCAGAAATCAATTCGTGTAGAACTGACGCATGAACCGCACCGAGAGGCCTTCGCTCTCATTCTCCGGAGTTGCGTTGATGTTAAAAACCAGCGTTTCATTGTTGGCGACCGCAACGTCACCAATGTAGTAATACGCTTCGCCTTCCTGTATCTGCCTCAGACTCAGGTTTTTTATCTGTCCCGTCAGGTTGTTGGCAGACACCGTGACCTCACCCGGCACCGAGACCCCCGGCGTGCCCTCTTCCTTCCGGATGATAGATACAGTCAGCAGGGCCCGGCCCTTGCTGCGGCTGATGTTGTACTGGCGCGCGACATCAGCCTCCAACTGGGACGTTGGGATGCTACTAAAGTGCAAAACGTAGTCGCCGAAATCTTTCGAAGCGACTTCCGGTGGTTCCGCAGCGGGACCTTGATCGAAAACCTGCACCGATGTGTCCTGTTGGCAGGCAGGCAGAAGCGCCAGAGCTGCCATGGTCGTCAAGAGTACTCGAAGCTTATGCATCTTCATTACTCCCTCGGGTTGTAGCCAGTTAACCATATAAAGTGTCATCTAAAAGTCCATTCTATCTTGAGATAAGGGAGTTCGAGCTCATTCTATGGACAGAGAATATGGGCTCTGACTCCTTAACGCCGCGGTAGAGGTTTCAAATTCATCTCCCAGCGTGAATACATTGGCAGCCGACGAGCACTTAGCGTGACGATCGCCGCGAAACCGGCCAGCAGCAGAGCCGCGAGCGCGATGTCCGCGACACTGCTGAACGGCCGGTCGTCCGCATAGAAAACAGGAACCACCATGAGGTATTTGCTGATCCAAACCCCGAGGTTGATGCCGAACGCGACAATGCACATGGCGAGTATTGAGCGTTTGACGATCGCGAAAATAAACGCGGCGAACGGGACGAAGAAACACCCGGCCATCATCGTCCAGAAATACGGGCCATAATGGCCGTACATTTGTCGCCATAACGGTCCGGTTTCCTGCGGCAGGTTGCCGAACCACATTACGAAGAACTGCGCCCAGAAGAAATACAGCCACATCAGCGTGAACGCCGTGACCATCATGCCGAGGAAGCGGACCTGGTCGGGCCCGAACGGCGAGTCCGGCGCGTTCGAGCGGCCGAGCAGTGCCGGGAATACAATCAGTGCGGCACAACCCGCGAACAGGTTGCTGAACCAGTAGAAAATAGGAAACACGGTGCTGTGCCAGTGCGGGATCAGCATCATCGCGAAGTCCCAGGCGAGAAACGTGTTACAGAGTATGAACGCGGCCAATACCCACGGCGACAATTCATAGAGCTGCCGCTCTACCTCACGATGGTCTGCTTCCGTCGCACCGGAGTTCTCCGCAAGGTCCGGGCGGAGACTCTTCATGACATAGACTGCACTGATCCCGTAAAACAGGAACAGGCCAAACAGATTCCGGATCAATAGCCAGTTGATGTTCAGCCACGCGCTCAAATGCGCATCGGGGGCCGGGTTGAGCCAGTAGAACAGTTCGTCCTGTGCAAAGAAATAGATCAGCAGGAAGCCGATGATCGCGAATGGAAAAAACGCCATCGTGCTGAGCTCGGCGAGCCGGTAATAAGGTTTCGACCATTGTGCGCGGGTCAACCGGGTGATCGCGCAGAATACGACGCCGACCTGGCTGATGCCCAGCAGGTACAGGAACGAAACGATCGCTGAACTCAGTCCGAGACCACTATTCATTGTTGCCAAACTCGTGTCTGATGTAGTTGATTACGTCCCAGCGCTCGTCGGGGCTCAGCGCGTCGCGATAGAACGGCATCAATTCCCGCCCGCGCGTCAGCGTGAAGAAAATCTGGCCGTCGGCCTGGTCCTGGGTATAGGCGTCGTTCAGATCGACGGGCGCTTTCTCGACGAATTTCTGTCCGACCGGGCCGTCACCGAGGCCCGTTGCACCGTGGCAGACGAGGCAGTTGATCTCAAAAAAATATTTCCCGCGCTCGATCGAAGCCGGCGTGGCCGGGACCGGGTTCCGGATCCTGGCGGCCGCATCCTTTGCATCGGACATGCCGGTCAGGGTCGTCGGCGCGGGGACAGTTTCACCACCGGTGACCGGCACGGAACCCGGTTCGGCGGGCGCTTCCGATTCCTGCGGTTTGGCGGACGGTTGATCGACCATGTCCTGGTCCCACGGATACCCCCATGTCGTCGCTGCGTACCCGAGCAGTAACAGCGCGGCCATCGCATTTTTGAAATGCGTCATCAGAGTTCCTCTGTCACTTGCCGAACCTCCTCGGCGCCCGCGTCACGCAGGATCGACTCGGCGCGCTGGCGGCTTTCGTCGCTGTCGCAGGTTACCGCCACGGCGAACCGGTCCACGGCCGCTTCCGGGACGTAGACCCGCTCGCGGATCGCCGGCAATCGTGAGCTGATAAAGAATCCGAGCACGGTCGCCAGGATGCCGAACATAATCGTCAACTCATAGGTGATGATCAGGAACGGCGGTATCGTAATGATCGGCCGGCCGCCCACGGGGTGCAGGTACAGCACCGAAGTGATGGCCGCGAGCAGGAATCCCGATATACCGCCGGTCACTGCGCCGACAAAAGTAAACCGCTTGATGACCGATTTTTTCTCGCCGAGTGCTTCTTCGACGCCATGGATCGGAATCGGCGACAGCAGTTCGGGGGCCGCAAAACCCGCGTCCTTGAGCCGGACGGCCGCTGCGAGCGCCGCCTTGGGTCCGCGGAAAAGTCCTACTGAGTTCGCCATTCAGCCGCTCCTCCCTCCGCTGCATCTGCGCCGGGCTCCTCCATCGTCTCCTTGACTTCATAGATGGAGACGCTCGGGAAAATTTTGACGAATACCATGAACAACGACACGAACATCGCGAGCGATCCGACCATGATCGAGATTTCGACCGGGCTCGGGACGTAAACGCCCCACGAGTTTGGCAGGTATTGTCTCGACATCGTCGTGGCGATGATCAGGAACCGCTCGGTGTACATGCCGATGTTGACCGCGATCGACAGGAGCAGCATCGGCACGAACGAGGTTCTGAACCGCTTGGAAATCAGCAGCAGCGGCGCGACCGCACAGAACAGGATCATCTCCCAGTACAACGGCGCGTAAAAACCGAACAACTTGTATTTCAACTGCTCGTATTCCGTCGAGGTGCCACTGTACCAGCCGGTGAACAACTCGATAGCGTTGATGTAGGTCCAGATCAGCGATAGCACGAGAAGAAGTTTGCCGAGGTTGTCGAAGTGCCATTCGGTGATGTACTGACCGAAGTTCATGTACTTCCTCAGTACGAACATGACCGTCACGATGCCGGCCGTGCCGGAATAGATCGCGCCGACGACGAAATAGGGCGCGAAAATCGTCTGATGCAATCCCGGCACGATCGACATCGCGAAATCCCAGGACACGATGCTGTGCACCGAGACGGCCAGTGGAATGATCAGGACCGCGAGAAACGTATACGCCCAGCCGAGCCGGTGCCACTGTGTGTCCGTGCCGCGCCATCCGAGCGACATCAGCACGTACATGTGGTGGCGCCAACCGGTCGTGCGGTCCCTGACCGCGGCGAAATCCGGAATCGTGCCCATATAAATGAATATCGAACTGCCGGTCAGATAGGTCGCGATGGCCATGACGTCGAACAGCAGCGGCGAACGAAAATTGGGCCACATTTCCATCTGGTTCGGGTACGGCGCGGCCCAGTGGATACAACCAGGGCCGCCCGACGTGGACCATGACCATCGTTGCCGCGACCATGAGTGAAAACAGCGTCATCGCTTCGGCGCTGCGGTACATGGCCTTGCGCCACGCACTGTTGGTCAGGTGGAGCACGCAGGACAACAACGTGCCGGAGTGACTCAGGCCGATCCAGAAAATAAAGCTGGCCAGGTACGTGCCCCAGACCGCCGGCTGATTCATGCCGGCCGCGCCCATGCCATAGTAGAGCTGGTAGAACCACGGGAAGAAAAAGCATGCGAGCGTGATCGTCACGGCGATGGTCAGCGTCACATAGTATTGGTTACCGGTTTCGACCAGGGAACGCAGCACGTCCCGGTTGACGTCGGCGAATTGAAGCGCGTCCCGATCAGCCATTCGCGTCCACCTTCTTGAGATAGATGACCGATGGCGCGGTGTTCAGCTCCTCGAGCACCCGGTAGGCACGCGGATCGTGCATCGATTTCGTTACCTTGCTGTCGGGATCCAGCCGGTCGCCGAAAACCAGCGCCTCGGTCGGGCAGGTCTGCACGCAGGCAGGTTGCACTTCGCCGTCCCGCACCCGCCTGCGGCCATCGTCCTTGGCGTGATCCTTGGCCTGGCGAATGCGTTGAATGCAGAACGTGCATTTTTCCATGACGCCTTTTTCGCGCACGGTTACGTCCGGATTGAGTTGCTGGTCCAGCGGCGCGTCCCAGTGGTGGTCGTAGTAATTGAAGTAGCGGACTTCATACGGACAGTACACCGCGCAGGCCCGCGTACCGATGCAGCGGTTGTAAACCTGGGCGTTAAGCCCGTCCTGGTTGTGATAGGTCGCACTGACCGGACACACGGTCTCGCAGGGCGCCGCGTCGCATTGCTGGCACAGCATCGGGATGAATTTCAGCTTTGCGTTCGGATACTCGCCTTCCCAATAGCGTTCGATCCGCATCCACTTGATCTCGCGACCCCTTGGCGATTTCGGTTTCCCCGACGATGGGCAGATTGTTCTCGGCCTGACAGGCGGTCACGCAGGCCTCGCAACCGGTGCACCGGTCAAGATCGATCGTCATCGTCCACGCGTAATCGAATTCGTCGTAATAACCAGGCTTGCGGTATTTTTGCCAACCCTCGAAGAAGCGGTCCAGGAAACTCATGTCGACACCACCTTGATCGGGATACTGTTGAGGCTGGCACTGTGATCCGCGCCCGATCCGGTCGTCTGCACGATTCCCCTGCCGAGTTCACGCGAATCGCCGCCGGTTTTCACGAGTTCGACCCGGCGCCCGGTGGCAGTCAGCTTCACACGTGTCGCGGCCCAGGCGAGGCTGCCGGTCTCGGGCTCCACTTGCGGCGCGAGGATCCCGATCGGATTCACGCCGCGTTGACTCGCGTAGCGGCCGAACGCCTCGTGGCCCTGTCCGATCGGCATCGCGACGACATCCGGGCCGAATCGCCGGATACACATAGACGGGCGCCGTGACCACACCATGGGGCGATTCCACTTCGACCAAGGCCCCCTTCTTTTAAACCGAGTTTTTCGGCGGTCTTCGGATTCATCTCGACCCACGACCCGTAAACGACGCTGGTCATCGGGTCCGGCAGTTCCTGCATCCACGGCAGGTTCGCGCCGCGGCCGTCGTTCAATCCGGTCGACAAATACGGGTGCAGGACAAACGGATACACATCGCTCGATCCCGAAAATTCCGGAGCGGCAACGCCGATTCCGTCGATCGTGGCCCGGTCAACGGTCACGGTCGCGGGGTCGCGGCGGGGCGCTTCGCCCCAGACGCCGGCCTTCAGCACATCGGTCCACAACGCATCGGACGCCTCAAGGCTATCCGCCGCTCCCCGCGCGTGCGAAGATTCCACGCCAGCTCTGGCGAAGATAATCTTCCATGTCGGCCCACGGCAGCGTCTCTCCGAAGCCGAGAGCGCCTGCCAACGCCAACACGATGTCGCCGGTCGCCTTCGTGTTGTACAGCGGTGAAACGACGGGTTGCGAAATCGCGGCGACCGGAAAGCCGACACCGGGCTCGGGTATGTCATCGCCCCAGCTCTCGAGATAGGTGTGGCTCGGCAACACGACATCGGCCCGCGCCGTCGTTTCGTCGATAAAACTGGACAGGCTGACGACCAACGGGATATCGGCCAGCGCATCCGCGAATCCGGCCGCCGCCGGCAGCGTAAACACCGGATTGGTGTTATTGATGATCAGGACTTCGATTTTCCCAGCGCGCGCATCGTCGGCGAGTTTCACCATCGATCGATAACTGGCCTGGCGCGCATTCGAGGTTCGGCCGAACGACGGTGCCGGGTTGAACACGAGTCCGCCCTCCTTGCCAATATTTCCGACCAGGTAGTTCAGTGCGTGTACGGCCGTCAGCGTGTCGACGCCGTTGCCGTGATTCGCGGCCGCGCCGCCGCCGATCGCAAGACCCGGTTGGGTGTTCGCAAACTCATCGGCCAGGCGTTCTATCGTTGACGCCGGCACGCCGGTCTGCTCGGCCACCTGCGCCGTCGAGTAAGGCGCCAGCGCCTTCACCCAGGCCCGCCGCTCGTCTCCCGTATCGGCGCCTGCTGCGACGATGCGATGCGCCAGTCCGAGCGCCAGTACACCTTCAGTGCCGGGCCTCGCCGCGATCCACTCATCCGCCGCGGCGCCGCTGACCGACATTCTCGGTTCGATCTGGACAAACTTGCCGCGCACCGCTGCCCGGCCCTGCCTGCTGCGTCCGAATCCGAGGCTGTGATGCACCGGGGATATCCAGTTGTTCAGATAGTCGGCGCCGAAAGACAACAGGTAACGGGTATTCTGCAGGTCGTAATACGGCAGGGTGTCCTCGCCGAACAGACGTTGATTCGCCGCGTATAGCGTTTGCGGGTGTGCGAAATCATAATGCAGCAGGCGGTCGGACCCGAGTTGGGTCATAAACAATTCAAACAGATCGGCCAGGTGCCCCGCGCACGCCTTCGCTCAAAAATGCAACGCGGTTGCCTCGCCCACCGGCTTTTAATTCGTTGATGCGCTCGGCGACGACCGCAAGCGCTTCTGCCCAGGTGGCCTGCTCGAACGCCAGCGTGTCGCCGTCACCTGTGCGCAGCAGCGGACCGGTCACGCGATCCGGGTTGTACAGGACTTGCAAGCCGGCCTGGCCCAGCGCGCAAAGCCGGCCCTGGTTGACCGGATGCGACGGATTGCCTTCGATTTTCTTCGCCCGCCCTTCGCGGGTGCGAACTGTAATGCCGCAACCAGCCGGACACATCGAACAGACCGAGTTGTACCAGGTCGCGATGCCGGCACTGAAATCCTCGGGCGGCACCGGATAAGGAATCAGGAATTCGACCGGATGCTTGATGGTTTCCGCCAGCATGAAGCCCGCACCGGCGCCAACGCCGCCGGCGCCGACAAGCTTGACGAAATCTCTGCGGTCTATCTTGGCCATTGTTCTCCGGTATCCATGGGTTTTCGATGTCGCTATTTGTGGCAAGTCCAGCAGTCGAGTCCATGCTCGACCTGGTTTTCCTTGTGGCACGCGAGGCACTCGCCCATCAGCACGGGCGCCTCGCGGCTGACGACGTCCATCGTCTCGACCGGGCCATGGCAGGTCTGGCACGCAACGTCCGCCTGCACGTGACGCTTGTGCGGGAAATACACGAAATCCGGCAGGTCATGCACCTTGATCCACGGGATCGGTTCCTTGTTTTCCCAGTAAGCCATGACCTTTCTGATCTGCGGCCGATCGGTCGCAACGGACTCGTGGCAGCCCACGCATTTGTTCACGCTCGGCACGCCGGCCGATATCGATCGTCGCGCCTGCACGTGGCAATACATGCACGGGATCTCGTTGTCGCCGGCGTGGACGCGATGACTGAATGCGATCGGCTGTTCGGGGCTGGTCCCCGGAAAGAACGCCGCGTTCGCCCAGTACCCGAACACCAGCCCGGCCAGCCCAACGGCGGCAATCAATGCTGCCGGCCGCAGTACCTTTAATGTGGGAACAATCGAAACGCCCATCTACGCTTCCCCACCATCGGGTTCGACATCGTGCTGCTGTTTCACGAGACCCAGGTTATCGCCAAACCCGTCGCCGAATTCATGAATCAGCCTCGAGACATCGGCATTCTGGGTCGCACGTAAATAGGTGTCGGCCATCTTGTGGAACACCTGGTAGAAGTGCAGGTTGATGTCTTCGACGGTCGTCTCCCTGGTCCACAGGTCGATCGCTACCGTTGTCTTTTTTTCACTGTCCCACAGCGACAGCATCATCGATTGACACGGTTTCGGTCCGGAATCGCGCGCTTCCGAAGCTTCCCATTCAATGCGCGTCGGCAAGTTCTCGTCGTCCAGGTCGACGGTCAATTTGATTTCGGCGTTTCTTGACATCATTCCACACTCTTGATTCCATGCGCCATTGACACTGCCCCGGTGGCGCATTCCATGCTGAACCTGTTCATTCTCATCGCCATGCTCGGCATCCTTATCAGCCTCGGCGCCGGACTCGTGTTCCTCGTCCGGGATCGCGGCAAGACCGAGCGCATGGTCGTGTCGCTGAGCGTTCGGGTGGCGCTGTCCGTCCTGCTGCTCGCACTGTTGGCGTTGGGTTTTGCGTCCAGGTATTTCATTTAGAACCAGTACACGAAAGTAAATAGAAACAGCCAGACCACGTCGACGAAGTGCCAGTACCAGCTCACCGCTTCGAAGGCGAAGTGGTGCTCCGGCGTGAAATGCCCCCGCAAGCAGCGCAATAACATGACCAGCAGCATGATCGTTCCCATCGTCACATGCGCGCCGTGGAAGCCGGTCAACATGAAGAATGTCGAACCGTAGATTCCCGATCCGAGGCTCAACCCGAGTTCCTGGTAGGCATGCATGTACTCGACCACCTGCAGGGTCAGGAATATCGCGCCGAGGGCCACCGTGATCGCCAGCCAGATCTGCAACGGCGCCCGCCGATTCTTTTTCAGCGCCCAATGCGCGAACGTCACCGTCAGGCTGCTGGTGACCAGGATGACGGTGTTGATGAACGGCAGGCCCCATGCCTCCATGGCCTCTGTCGTTCCGCCGCCGGGGGTCATGAACAGCGGCCACGTGTCCGCGAAGTCCGGCCACAAAAACAGGTGGGTCTCGAGCCGGTGACCCGCGCCGGCCAGCCACGGCACCGAAATGATCCGCGCGTAAAACAATGCGCCGAAAAACGCGGCGAAGAACATGACCTCGGACACGATGAACCAGGCCATCCCCATGCGGTAGGACCGGTCGAGCTGGTTGCTGACCATCCCCTTGAGCGATTCCCTGATGACCGTGCCGAACCAGCCGAACATCATGAAGGCGATCAATGCTAACCCGGCGAAAAAGACCACGGCGCCCCAGCTGCCGTCGACGGCCACCTTGTCGGTACTCTGGTGGATAAAATTGGCTGCGCCATACGCCGTGATGCCCAGCGCCGTGGAGCCGACGATCGGCCAGACACTGCTGTGCGGGACGTAATAGCGGGGCGTTTCGCTCATGAATCGTTCACCAGCTGTGCCGTTTGAATGGGGTCAATCTTGATGGAATCGACCTTGAACAGTGTGTACGACAGGCTGAAGGTCCCGATTTCGTCGGGTAAGTCGTTATCGACATAGAACGTCACCGGCATCTCCATTTCCTGTCCGGCTGCCAGAGTTTGCTGTCTAAAGCAGAAGCATTCGGTCTTGTGCAGATGCCGTGCAGCCAGGCCCGGACTCACGCTCGGCACGGCCTGCCCGGTTACGGCATGGCTGGCGCGATTGCGCACATAAAAATTCGTTGTGTACATCTCACCGGGCCGCACGCGCAAGCGGGATTCGGTCGGCCGGAATTCCCACGGCATGCCGCGTCCAACCTGCGCCAGGAACTGGATCGTCACTTCGCGGTCCGAGACCTGCGCAATCGGATTGATCCGCTGCCCTGTCACGCTGGGTTCGCTGACGACGGCCCGTCCGGAAGTCTTGCCGTTGAGCCCGGTCAATTCGCAGAAGACCTCGTAAAGCGGCACGAGCGCGAAGGCGAACCCGAACATGCCGACGACCACCACGAGCAGCGCGGCTAAATGTTTGCGCTGATTGTTGTGGGCTTCCGGCATCGATATGACTTCCTGTTAATTTATTGGTTTGCTGGTGGACACTGGTTAGTCGACTCTGGTTAATCCACTCTGGGCGGTGTTTCGAAAGTGTGCAGCGGCGCCGGCGAGGGCAGCGTCCATTCCAGGCCTTCCGCGCCTTCCCAGACCTGCGCGGTCGCCTTCTCGCCGCCGCGAACAGTCTTGACGACGATGTACAGGAACAGAATCTGTGTCAGGCCCAATAGCCAGGCGCCGACGCTGGACAGCATGTTGAAATCAGTGAATTGCAGTGAATAATCGGCGACCCGCCGGGGCATCGCGGCCAGGCCGGAAAAGTGCATCGGGAAGAAAGTCAGGTTGACGGCAAATGTCGCGGTCCAGAAATGAATTTTGCCGAGCCGCTCGTCGTACATGTTGCCGGTCCATTTTGGAATCCAGTAATACACGGCGGCCATCGTGCCGAATATCGCGCCGGGATACAGCACGTAATGAAAGTGCGCGACGACGAAATACGTGTCGTGGTACTGGAAATCGGCCGGCACGAGGGCCAGCATGAGCCCCGAGAACCCGCCGATCGTAAACATCATGACGAAACCAATCGCAAACAGCATCGGTGTTTCGAACGTCAATGAGCCACGCCACATCGTCGCAACCCAGTTGAACACTTTGACGCCGGTCGGCACGGCGATCAACATCGTCGCGTACATGAAGAACAACTCGCCGAAGAGCGGCATGCCGGTCGTGAACATATGATGTCCCCAGACGATAAACGACAGGAACGCGATCGACGATGTGGCATAGACCATCGAGTGGTAACCGAAAAGTTTCTTGCGCGCGAAAGTCGGGATGATTTGCGAGGCTATGCCGAAGCCCGGCAGGATCATGATATAGACCTCCGGGTGTCCGAAGAACCAGAAAATGTGCTGGAACATGACCGGGTCGCCGCCGCCCGACGCGGAGAAAAAACTCGTGCCGAAATGGCGGTCGGTCAGCATCATCGTGACGACGCCGGCCAGCACCGGCATGACCATGATCAGCAGGAACGCGGTGATCAACCAGGTCCAGACGAACAACGGCATCTTCATCAGCGTCATGCCGGGTGCCCGCATATTCAGGATTGTAATGATGATGTTGATTGCCCCCAACACCGAGGAAATCCCCATCATGTGCACGCCTAAAATAAAGAAGTCCGTGCTCGGCGGGCCATAGGTCGTGGACAACGGCGCATAGAAGGTCCAGCCGAAGTTCGGCGCGCCACCCTCCATAAACAGCGACGACAGCAGGATCGTGAACGCGAACGGCAGGATCCAGAAGCTGAAATTATTCAGGCGCGGCAGCGCCATGTCGGGCGCGCCAATCATCATCGGGAATCAGCCAGTTCGCCAGCCCGACGAATGCGGGCATGACGGCCCCGAACACCATGACCAGCCCGTGCACCGTCACGAGCTGGTTGTAAAAATCCGGGTCCCAGAATTGCATGCCGGGCTCGTATAGTTCGAGCCGGAACAACATCGCCAGCGCGCCGGCGATAAAGAACAGCAGGAAGGCGAGACACAGATACAGCGTGCCGATTTCCTTGTGATTGGTCGTCAAAACCCAGCGGGCGACAAAGCTCACCAGCGGATGGCGACCGGTCGTTACAGCTTCTGCATGTGCGCTCATTTCTCGTTCACCACTGTCCCTTTTCCGCGGCTCCTCTACCGGGCCGTGTATACCGTCATCGGCTGGATGATCTGGCCCGTTTTATTACTCCAGGCATTTCGCTCGTAGGTCATGACCGCGGCAATTTCCAGGTCGGAAAGCTGCGGCGCCCAGGCTTGCATCTCGGTGTCGACCTTGCCGTTCATGACCCGATCCAGATGATCTTCGATCTCCCCGGTCGCGATCTCGCTGCCCGCCAGTGCCGGGTATTTACTGCCCTGTCCCTGTCCATCCCGTTCGTGACAGGTGGCACAGTGTTCGATAAAGACCCCTTCGCCCATCGGCACCAGTTCTTCGATCGTCCATTCCTTTTCGCGGTCGGCGACAGCCTGCTCGCCGGACAGCAACATGGCCAGTCGCTGCTCCTCAATCCACGCGTCGAATTCCTCGGTCGGCCGGACGTCGACGACGATCGGCATGAACGCATGATCCTTGCCACACAGTTCAGCGCACTGGCCCCGGAAAAGACCGGGTTGAGGTACACGCGTCCAGGCTTCGTTGATGAAACCCGGCACGGCATCCTGCTTGACCGCAAAATCCGGAACCCACCACGAGTGAATAACGTCGTTCGACGCCGTCAGAAAACGGATTTTTTTATTGGTCGGCAGCACGAGCGGGTTGTCGACCTCGAGCAGATAGTGCTCACCCTTGGGTTCCAGGTTGTCGATCTGTGCCTGCGGCGTCGCGAGGTTGCTGTAGAAACCGATGTCCGCCTCGACATATTGATAGTGCCATTTCCACTGTGACGCGGTAATCAGCACGGTCAGATCCGCGTCGCTGTTGTCCTCGATATCGCGCAACGCCTGCGTCGCCGGTACCGCCATGACGATCAGGATCAGGACCGGGAATCACGGTCCAGATGATTTCGACCGTCAGACTCTCGTGAAAATCAGCGGGTGTCGGATGTTTCGAGCGCCGATGCGCGAACATGCTGTAAAACATCGCGCCGAAGACGACGATGCCGACGACGATGCAGACCCACAAACTGATGTGATGCAGCGCCTGGATGCGCTGACTCATTTCGGTGACGCCGGCGCGCATATCGAGCACAACGGCAAAGGCCCTGTGGGAGAAAATCCACAAAGCGAAAAATACCAGGCCGCTCCTTAGCCCTACGGCGAGAGATTTCAAATTCGCGCCGTCCTTTATCCTAGGGAATTCATGGTGATGCCCTCTAGGTTGTAGGTACTAGCCTATTTAAGGGAATGAATGATACTCATTCTCAATTGGAATTGAGGATAGGGCAAATGGGTGCCGAGTTCAAAAGAAACTTTTAACGCCGCAATTGTGTGACGGTTCGCAGCTGATTATTGCCGGCCCAATCGCGATACCGGATGGCATCACTCCGCTCGATCGGCCCGTTCCAATCGCCCCGGTAGGCCAGCAGAAAATCATCCCCATCTATTTTTGCCTGCCACATCTCGCCTTCCCAGTCCGTGAACGCGACGCTGGGATTTAAATGCCGGCTCCACCTGCCTTCATTTTCCGGGAGTTGATTGAAGACGTCGCCGACAATCCAGGCGGTCCATTTTTCGTTATTCCAGGCGACAATTTCCATCCTGTCCTGCGCCCAGGGCTCATTGACAGGCTGCGTTCCGACATTGGCGGTGGCGTTGAACGCCAGGTTCGCCGCGACGATAGCGGCGAGGACGCCGGCTACCAAACCCAGGATTCCTTTGACCATCAATCTCTCCGGTTAGCCCGACCCGGGCAATGCATGATGCTACACAAATAATTCATACAAAAACATTAACGCTGCGTTGACGCGGTCGTAGCGGGGTAATTGACGTGAGCTTTACCCGGTGCGCGCAGGCGGATCACAATCGCAACGACGCACAGCACCAACTGCAGGACGCCCGCCATCACGAAAGGAGCCGGCCACCACTTGTCAAACAACCAGCCCCCAACGGTAAATGCGAACATCATGCCAACCGCGCCGCATAGCTGGTTAGCACCCATGATGGCACCCCGCTCATTGGCCGGCGCCTCCTGCCCCGCCAGGGTAACGGATGCTGCGATGGCGCTGGCTGAGCCAATGGATAGCAAGCCGAAAAACGGCAACATACTGAAGTCCAGCGGGGAGCTAACGAACGCCATCGACGAATAACCGATGCCCGCCAGACCCATCGCTATGGCCATGCCGGTTACGCGGTTCACACGATCATTGATGTATCCGAATACAACGTTCCAGAAAATCGCAACGACTTGCATGAGGCCGAAAAGGATTCCAACCGTGGCCATCGCCTGTGCCGGGTTAATGCGCTCGGCCAGCCCCGCCTGAATCGCCCAGAGGGATATAAACGCACCTTTCAAAGCCAGATCCGAACGTGCGGTAAACGCTGCGGCGAACGACATGGCAAGGCGTGGATTTTTTAGCGCGCGAACACCACTTGTTACCAGTATCCTAAATGGTAAGCGCTGACTGCGCCGGGTTGGCGTCCCTGGTTGCAGGCCATAGCGCACCCAGACAACAGTCACAACGCAGAGCGCCGCACAGCTCAGGAACATGATCCTGCCAGACTGAATCGGTGTGTACCCCCGAGGCTCCAGAAAATTTGGAATCTGCGCGATACCTGACGCGATGAAGGTCACACCCAGACTGTTCATAATGTTACTGAAACCAATGAACTTGGCGCGCGAATGTTCGGCGGGGTAGTCGGCACCGATGGTCGCCAGGACGGCGCCCATCGACGCTGCACCAACCGCGAAAATCATTCGGTATATGATCAACTGCGTTATGCTGGTTGCGAACGGATAGAGCGCGTATGCAACACCAATGACGGTGGTGGCGAAGATGAATATCGGCCGGCGACCGATACGGTCAGAAAGTATGCCGAAATACGCGGTCAGCGGAATCGCGACCGCTTCCGACGTCAGCCCCAGCAGACCGGTAATTGACCCTTGCTGTGGCCGCGGTATGCCGAGATGCTCCTGCAAAATAAACGCCTGCAGAAAGCTCATGCCGGTCAACAGCCCTATGGCGATAAATGATGCCCACAGAAATGTGACAAAATTAAACCCTGTCACACCTTCAGCCAATGTGAACGGACCGATTTTTTTTCCAGCCGATTGTGCAGTCACAGACTAACCCCAAAACCGTCCGCCGATACCCCGGACGGCATATCACAAGAATGCGTAAGCTTCCCCCTATCTGACACAGGTTGAGATTATAGCTTTCTGGCAGGATACCACTGCGAGGAGACGATAATGAAACGAGGAAGATTCGCCGAGACCCAGATCGTATCGATCCTGAAAGAGGCTGATGCCGGCACCAAAGTGAAAGAAATTTGCCGTCGGCACAGCATCAGCGATGCGACGTATTACAACTGGAAAGCGAAGTATGGTGGCATGAGGCCTACTTCTGAATGCCGTTATAAATGGGGGCGATTACCGGGGCAGGTCAGGACGGCCGAGAGCGACGAACAATTAGGCGGAAAAAGAATGGCCCCAGCAGCATACGCCACCGGAGCCTTTCTTATTATGCTGTACATGGATGTACAAATATCGCGGAGGCCAAATTTGCGTGTATTTGGACACGCAATCCAGCTGTCGCGAAGCGACCCCGAATGACCGGAGGTCATGCGGGAGCGATGAATAAAAGCCTGGCAGTGACCTACTCTCACATGGGGAGACCCCACACTACCATCGGCGCTGAGCATTTTCACTTCCGAGTTCGAAATGGGATCGGGTGGTTCCTACTCGCTATAGCCGCCAGGCAAACTGGTTGAAGAACGGATGTCTAAACATCAATCCCTCGAATAAAAAATCTGAATTGTTCTGACGCAAGTCAATTGAACTGTTCACGTTCATAAAGACTGCATTAAATTTGAAGTTGCTTGAAATTATATGGCCAAGCCTCACGGGCAATTAGTACTGGTTAGCTTCACACATTACTGCGCTTCCACACCCAGCCTATCAACGTTGTAGTCTTCAACGGCCCTTCAGGGGGATCAAGTCCCCAGGGAAATCTTATCTTAGGGGGGGCTTCCCGCTTAGATGCTTTCAGCGGTTATCCCGTCCGTATATAGCTACCCGGCAATGCCACTGGCGTGACAACCGGAACACCAGAGATACGTCCACTCCGGTCCTCTCGTACTAGGAGCAGCTCCCTTCAAATTTCCAACGCCCACGGCAGATAGGGACCGAACTGTCTCACGACGTTCTAAACCCAGCTCGCGTACCACTTTAAATGGCGAACAGCCATACCCTTGGGACCTGCTACAGCCCCAGGATGTGATGAGCCGACATCGAGGTGCCAAACTCCTCCGTCGATGTGGACTCTTGGGAGGAATCAGCCTGTTATCCCCGGCGTACCTTTTATCCGATTAGCGATGGCCCTTCCATACAGAACCACCGGATCACTAAGACCAACTTTCGTTCCTGCTCGATGTGTCTATCTCGCAGTCAAGCACTCTTATGCCTTTACACGCAACGCGCGATGTCCGACCGCGCCGAGAGTACCTTTGTGCTCCTCCGTTACTCTTTGGGAGGAGACCGCCCCAGTCAAACTACCCACCATGCACTGTCCCCGACCCGGATAACGGGCCTAGGTTAGAACCTCAAACATACCAGGGTGGTATTTCAAGGGTGGCTCCACGAGAACTAGCGTTCCCGCTTCAAAGCCTCCCACCTATCCTACACAGATAGGTTCAAAGTCCAGTGCAAAGCTATAGTAAAGGTGCACGGGGTCTTTCCGTCTAGCCGCAGGTAAACTGCATCTTCACAGCTATTTCAATTTCACTGAGTCCCGGGTGGAGACAGTGTGGCCATCGTTAAGCCATTAGTGCAGGTCGGAACTAACGCGACAAGGAATATCGCTATCTTAGCACCGTTCATCCTGTGTTATCCCCAGCCCATAAATTCAAAAGCTGGTTAGGTTTAAGCGGTAGCTTAAATACACGAATCAAATTAAAGGAACTTAAACCCTGCATATCGCTATGCAGATCGGACTATATCTTCACTTTTAGCATCAGACGGCATCGGTTTAACGATGCGAAAGTGCCTGGCGTGTAGTCTCTGAGGATTTTCCTGATTTCATCACCTTCATGATTTCAGCATCGGAATACTTTCGTCTTCCAGCACCTCCATCATTCATGGCTTTGCGAATTTCGAGAATTCTTTCAATTCCCTTCCGATTCAAATGCTCCCCGTCAGTTATCAGATTCGCGATTTGCTTGAACTTCGCAAAATCACGCTTCTTCTTGGCTGACAGAAAGCCGAAGCGGTTAAAGAACGGAATGATATTCTCGTTTATCGCTTTGAAGTTATTGACCTCGTAATACCAGACTCCGTCTTTCCTGGTTCGCAATGTGCCGCATTTCAGGTGCCTCTTGTACAAAGCCAAAATGACTTTGTCACGTTGAGACACGTTGAAACACAGCGAGATTTTCCACGGTTGTGAATAATCTTTGCGTTTCCGAAAAGACAGGTTGAAGCTTCCTTCCCCATCAGCAAAACCTGCAAGGTAATAGCCAATGTGATCGGGAATCTTCTTTATGTCTAGTGTGGTCATTTCAGGAACCTTTCCTGCTGATTGTCCGCACCCTGAAGTTTGTCACTGCCAATATTAATCGGCGAGTACTTAGGGATACACCGGAGTTTCCAGCATATAGCCAGGTTTATTTCCGTAACTACAACAATCTATAGTTACGGCCGCCGTTTACCGGGGCTTCGATCAAAAGCTTCGTCCGAGGACTAACCTCATCAATTAACCTTCCGGCACCGGGCAGGCGTCACACCATATACGTCCACTTACGTGTTTGCATAGTGCTGTGTTTTTAGTAAACAGTCGCAGCCACCTGGTCACTGCAACCCCCACCAGCTTAGAGAGCAAGTCTCATCACCAACAGGGGCGTACCTTCTCCCGAAGTTACGGTACCAATTTGCCTAGTTCCTTCACCCGAGTTCTCTCAAGCGCCTTAGGATTCTCTCCTTACCCACCTGTGTCGGTTTACGGTACGGTTACAAGTTACCTGAAGCTTAGAGGCTTTTCCTGGAAGCATGGCACCAGCTACTTCTCGACACAAAGGTCGATGGTCTCGTATCTCGACGTTAACAAGATCCCGGATTTTCCTAAGATCTCCGCCTACATACTTTCCCCGGGACAACCAACGCCCGGTAAGCCTAGCCTTCTCCGTCCCCTCATCGCAGTAACTTGCAGTACAGGAATATTAACCTGTTTCCCATCGACTACACCTTTCGGTCTCGCCTTAGGGGCCGACTCACCCTGCGCCGATTAGCGTTGCGCAGGAACCCTTGGGTTTTCGGCGTGTAGGTTTTTCACCCACATTATCGTTACTCATGTCAGCATTCGCACTTCTGATACCTCCAGCATGCCTCACGACACACCTTCATCGAGCGTACAGAACGCTCCCCTACCACGCATACAAGTATGCGTCCGCAGCTTCGGTACAAAGCTTGAGCCCCGGTAAATCTTCCGCGCGGGCCGACTAGACCAGTGAGCTGTTACGCTTTCTTTAAAGGATGGCTGCTTCTAAGCCAACCTCCTGGCTGTCTATGCCTTCCCACATCGTTTCCCACTTAGCTTTGATTTTGGGACCTTAGCTGGCGGTCTGGGTTGTTTCCCTCTCCACGACGGACGTTAGCACCCGCCGTGTGTCTCCCGTGATTGCACTTCTCGGTATTCGGAGTTTGCATCGGTTTGGTAAGTCGGGATGACCCCCTAGCCGAAACAGTGCTCTACCCCCGAGAGTGATACACGAGGCGCTACCTAAATAGCTTTCGGGGAGAACCAGCTATCTCCAGGCTTGGTTAGCCTTTCACTCCTATCCACAGCTCATCCGATAATTTTTCAACATTACCCGGTTCGGGCCTCCAGCAGGTATTACCCTGCCTTCACCCTGGCCATGGATAGATCGCCTGGTTTCGGGTCTACTCCTTACGACTAAACGCCCTATTAAGACTCGGTTTCCCTACGCCTCCCCTAAACGGTTAAGCTTGCCGCAAAAAGTAACTCGCTGACCCATGATACAAAAGGTACGCGGTCACACCACAAGGGTGCTCCCACTGCTTGTACGCACGCGGTTTCAGGTTCTATTTCACTCCCCTCTCCGGGGTTCTTTTCGCCTTTCCCTCACGGTACTGGTTCACTATCGGTCGGTAGGGAGTATTTAGCCTTGGAGGATGGTCCCCCCATGTTCAGACAAGGTTTCACGTGCCCCGTCCTACTCATCGTTACCCCACTGATCCACCTTTCGCATACAGGGCTATCACCTTCTATGGCCGGACTTTCCAGACCGTTTTACTAGGTTTCACAGCTTGATGGTAACTGGGCTGTTCCCCGTTCGCTCGCCGCTACTTAGGGAATCTCGGTTGATTTCTCTTCCTCCGGGTACTTAGATGTTTCAGTTCCCCGGGTTTGCTTCCTTACCCTATGAATTCAGATAAGGATGACCACCGAAGTGGCCGGGTTTCCCCATTCGGAAATCTCCGGATCAAAGGTCTATTGCCACCTCCCCGAAGCTTATCGCAGGCTTATACGTCCTTCATCGCCTCCTACCGCCTAGGCATCCACCGCGTGCGCTTAGTCGCTTGACCATATAATTCAAACAACCTCGTTGCCGAGGGTGCGTTCAATCTACAGATCAAACAACCTCGCGAATGCAGTCTATTTTCTTGAACGCTGTGTTCAATATTCTAGACGTCAGAACAATCCAAATTTTTAAAGAACGAATGGTTACAAAAACCATTTAGAAAAAATGCCGTGCTTGTTACAGCAGCTTTTCTAAATGGTGGAGCCAGGCGGGATCGAACCGCCGACCCCCTGCTTGCAAAGCAGGTGCTCTCCCAGCTGAGCTATGGCCCCTCGCTTGTCTTTTTTCCGTCTGGCCGCGTTGCGCTTGTCGTTCGTTCGGTCACGTACTGATGTACGCTCCCTCTCTCACTCCGGCGCGCGCCTTGCCAGCCGAAAAAAACCCTGCGCGAGGCAACAAAATTTACTCCTCGCATTCTTCCTGGCCCGATATCCAGGATTGTGCGGGTCGGTCGATCGCCGACCCGCCGCGTACAGCCAGTACGTAAGGGGAGGGGATCGGTCGAGCTGTGCAATCCTGGTGGGTCTGGGAAGATTCGAACTTCCGACCTCACCCTTATCAGGGGTGCGCTCTAACCAACTGAGCTACAGACCCAAAACATCGGCAAGGTCAGACAATTATTTAATCTTCACCTGATACCACTACGCTCTATCGAACCAAGCTACAAACCAATGTCAGGCTCGGAACCAGCTCTAGAAAACAGGTAATTTGTGAGGACGCTCGCGCCCGGTATTTGCTTCGGACCTTTCAGGTTACTCTTTAAAGGAGGTGATCCAGCCGCACGTTCCCGTACGGCTACCTTGTTACGACTTCACCCCAGTCATAAGCCACACCGTGGTAAGCGTCCTCCCGAGGGTTAGACTACCTACTTCTGGTGCAACCTACTTCCATGGTGTGACGGGCGGTGTGTACAAGACCCGGGAACGTATTCACCGCGACAATGCTGATTCGCGATTACTAGCGATTCCGACTTCATGGAGTCGAGTTGCAGACTCCAATCCGGACTACGACCAGCTTTCTGGGATTAGCTCCACCTTGCGGCTTGGCAACCCTCTGTACTGGCCATTGTAGCACGTGTGTAGCCCTGGTCATAAGGGCCATGATGACTTGACGTCGTCCCCACCTTCCTCCGGTTTATCACCGGCGGTCTCCCTAGAGTGCCCAACTAAATGATGGCAACTAGGGACAAGGGTTGCGCTCGTTGCGGGACTTAACCCAACATCTCACGACACGAGCTGACGACAGCCATGCAGCACCTGTCACTCGATTCCCGAAGGCACCAATCCATCTCTGGAAAGTTCCGAGGATGTCAAGACCAGGTAAGGTTCTTCGCGTTGCATCGAATTAAACCACATGCTCCACCGCTTGTGCGGGTCCCCGTCAATTCCTTTGAGTTTTACCGTTGCCGGCGTACTCCCCAGGCGGAGAACTTAATGCGTTAGCTGCGACACCGAAAGGTCAATCCTCCCGACATCTAGTTCTCATCGTTTACGGCGTGGACTACCAGGGTATCTAATCCTGTTCGCTACCCACGCTTTCGCACCTGAGCGTCAGTATTGGGCCAGGAAGCCGCCTTCGCCACTGGTGTTCCTTCCGATATCTACGCATTTCACCGCTACACCGGAAATTCCGCTTCCCTCTCCCATACTCTAGCCAGGCAGTTTCGAATGCAATTCCCAGGTTGAGCCCGGGGCTTTCACATCCGACTGACCTAGCCGCCTACGCGCGCTTTACGCCCAGTAATTCCGATTAACGCTCGCACCCTCCGTATTACCGCGGCTGCTGGCACGGAGTTAGCCGGTGCTTCTTCTGTAGGTTAAGTCAAGACCCGGAGTATTAACCCCTAGGCATTTCTTCTCTACTGAAAGTGCTTTACAACCCGCAGGCCTTCTTCACACACGCGGCATTGCTGGATCAGGGTTGCCCCCATTGTCCAATATTCCCCACTGCTGCCTCCCGTAGGAGTCTGGGCCGTGTCTCAGTCCCAGTGTGGCTGATCGTCCTCTCAGACCAGCTACGGATCGTCGCCTTGGTGAGCCTTTACCTCACCAACAAGCTAATCCGACTTGGGCTCATCCAATAGCGTGAGGTCCGAAGATCCCCCACTTTCTCCCGTAGGACGTATGCGGTATTAGCACGAGTTTCCTCGTGTTGTCCCCCACTACTGGGCAGATTCCCAAGCATTACTCACCCGTCCGCCACTCGTCAGCGCCAAGATCACCCCGAAGGGATCAAAGCGGCCTGTTACCGTTCGACTTGCATGTGTTAGGCATGCCGCCAGCGTTCAATCTGAGCCAGGATCAAACTCTTCAGTTCAATATTTCGAGCTAAAAAGCGAGATCCCAAAATTACTTTTGAATTAACAAGTATTTTTGGTCACTCGCGTCGGTCTTTCACAGACACCCCAAGACCCGATCCGCCAAAAACTCAACGAAATGAATCTTGGTCGACGCAAGCGCCCACACAAATTACCTATTTTCTGATTGTTAAAGAACAAGCCCGCGCAAGGGCGGGCAGCCGATCGATTATACCGAAGGCCCGCCCATGAACAAGAGGCTACGAAGAAATAATTTCCAGGGCCTGCTCAGGTCAAGGTCACGCGGGCGAATCGACGTTTACCGACCTGGTAGACATGGGTCGTACCGGCTTCGATTTCAAGTTTTCGGTCTTCGACGCGCTCGCCGTCGATTCTGACGGCCCCCTGCTGGATCATCCGCATACCCTCCGAGTTGCTCGGCACGAGCTGCGCCTGGCGGAGCAGCTGCGCGAGGCCAATGCTGCCGTCCTGGCTCTGGACCGTAACCGCCTCGATATCCTCCGGCATTTCGTGGTCCTTAAACCTCTTGATAAAGGACTCATTGGCCCCGGTCGCGGCAGCCTCGTCATGAAACCGGCCCACGAGTTCCCGCGCAAGCTCGAACTTAATGTCTCTGGGGTTCCGCCCTTCAATGGCTGCCTGACGCAATGCGGCCAGGTCCTGCGCACTCCGGAAGCTCAAGAGCTCGAAGTAACGCCACATCAGATCATCGGAAATAGACATCAACTTGCCAAACATTTCGGCCGGCGGCTCCGTGATACCGACATAGTTATCCAGCGACTTGGACATCTTATTAATACCGTCCAGCCCCTCGAGCAACGGCATCGTGATGACGATCTGTGGGCGCTGGCCATAGGCCTGCTGCAACTGGCGGCCGACGAGCAGGTTGAATTTCTGATCGGTGCCGCCGAGTTCGACGTCGGCCTTTAGCGCGACCGAATCGTAGCCCTGCACGAGCGGGTACAGGAATTCATGAACCGCGATGGATTTCCCCGCCTCGTAGCGCTTCTTGAAATCGTCCCGTTCCAGCATCCGGGCCACGGTATGCCTCGAAGCCAGCCCGATCAGATCCGCGGCCGAAAATTCTCCCATCCATTCGGAGTTGAATTGGACCCGGGTCTTCTCCGGATCAAGAATTTTGAAAATCTGCGCCTTGTAGGTCTGGGCGTTTTCCAGAATTTGCGCCTCGGTCAAAGCCGGGCCGCGTCGCGTTTCGCCCCGATGGATCTCCGATCAGGCCCGTAAAATCCCCGATCAGAAAGATCACTTCGTGTCCAAGCAGCTGGAATTGGCGCATCTTGTTAATCAGGACGGTGTGGCCCAGGTGGAGATCCGGGGCCGTGGGGTCGAACCCGGCCTTGATGCGCATCGCGCCGCCTGCCCGCAGACGGTCGCGCAGCTCTTTTTCGACCAGAATCTCGTCCACGCCGCGTCCGATTTCCGCCATCTGGTCCGCAACCCGATCCATCAGAATTGGCCCCTTATAAGCCGCTCAGAGGGCGCCGAGAATACCGTTTTTTCGTGTGGCCGTGTCGGCTTATTTGGAGGTCAACCCCATTTAAAGGCCCCATCCACAGCGAACGGGGCCAGACCATAAACAACCGATTTCTCATATTTAGCGTTCTAATGTTGACCCAGGGCTATGAGGTTGCTGATAATTCCGGCCATTCCGGCCACCATGGGGGCATGCCGGATACGCGATTTCACGGGAGACTGCTGTGGGTGCGCCATACCGGTTTACGCACGATTACAAGCAGATCGAGTTCAACGACAATCGAAAGGTTCGACGCGTACCCTGGTTTATCGCCGGTCTGGGTATTCCGCTCCTTTGTCTTGGTTTTATCGCACCCGAGGCATGAAGCTCCTTCGTCGGATCCGGTCAAAATGCGCACGAGTGAAATTGCGCTGGCGGAAGACCCGGGTGGCACACGGGAGTCGTCGATCACCGCGACCGATGCAGCCTCTCTGACGGAAGAAACAGAAGCTGTTATTGATCACAGTTTGCGGGGAGAAAAACTCGTTCTCGAAGTTCGCCGCGGCGACAGCCTGGACCGAATGTTCCGGCGCAACAAATTGAAGGCCGCCGACCTGGCGGAAATCATGACACTCGACGTCGCCCGTAAACACCTCAGACTCATCAAGCCGGGCGACAAGATAGAAGTGCGAAAAGACCTAAACGAGGTTTTGGCGCTGAGTAAGAACGTGAGCCTCAGCGAGACGTTGCGGATTGTGCGAGTCGAAGAGGGTTACGAAGCCGAAATCATCGAACGTGAATTGGAAACGCTTCAGGTTCGTACAGCCGGCACAATCAATAGTTCCCTGTTCGAAGCAGCGGCGGACGCCGGTATCACGGACCGCACGATCATGAACCTGGCCGGTATCTTCGCGTGGGATGTCGATTTCATGCTCGATATCCGCGAGGGCGATTCATTTACCCTGATCTACGAAGAATTGCGGCAGGGCGGAAAACGGCTTGCCGACGGCAAGATTCTCGCGGCCGAGTTCGTCAATCAGGGAGAGTCATTCCGGGCGATTCGCTTTGAAGACTCCAGCGGACGCATCGACTATTTTTCTCCCGATGGAAGAAGTGTACGCAAGGCTTTTGTCCGGGCTCCGCTGTCTTTTTCAAGAGTCAGTTCAAACTTTAATCCGCGCCGTCGCCACCCGAAACTGAATACGATTCGCGCCCATCGCGGCGTCGACTATGCGGCACCGTCAGGCACGCCGATCAAAGCGGCCGGCGATGGAAAAATTATTCACCGGGGACGCAAAGGCGGCTACGGCAATGTCGTCATCCTGCAGCACGGGGGCAACATCACGACGCTCTATGCCCATATGTCCCGATTTTCGAAAGCCAAAGCCGGCAGTCGGGTTCGCCAGGGCGACATCATCGGGTATGTCGGCTCAACGGGGTTGGCGACCGGCCCGCACCTGCACTACGAGTATCGTCGTAATGGCGTACATTTGAATCCGCGTACGGTCAAGCTGCCGGATGCAGAACCAATCGATCCGGCCTATCTTCAGGATTTCTCCAAAGCAGCGCAGCCCCTGTTACAGCAACTTGATAACCCGCACGCGCTGCTCGTGGCTGACACACGAAACGCCTCCCTTTGAACGATCGCATTTGGCGTCGATTATTGGGTGACTATTTGGTGTCTGACACCAAATAATCCAATTAATTTATGACCGAAGCGCTGTACATTGGACTGATGTCCGGGACCAGCATGGACGGTATCGACGCCGCACTGGTCGCAATTGACGATCAATCCTGCGCGATCAAGGCGACGGTCTCCCCGGCGTATCCAGATCTTTTACGACAACGGCTCCAGCAGCTGGCCGAACCACCACATAAAACGGATTTAGCCCACATTGGTGGATTGCACACCGCAGTGGCCCACGCCTTTGCGGCGGCTGTGAATGATCTGCTGACGTTATCAGGCTTAAGGGCGGCAGACATCGTGGCGTTGGGCAGTCATGGGCAAACTGTCTTTCACCGACCCGGGACAGACGAACCCTTCTCGATGCAGCTTGGAGACCCGGGGACGCTGGCGGTCCTGACCGGAATCACGGTGGTGGCGGATTTTCGCAACGCAGACCTTGCGCTGGGTGGCCAGGGAGCGCCGCTGGTGCCCGCATTTCATCGCTGGGTGTTCGGGTCCCCCGGAACCGACAGAGCAGTCGTCAATATCGGCGGGATTGCGAACGTGACTCTCCTGCATGCCGATGGCACTACAACCGGTTTCGATACCGGGCCCGGCAATGGACTGTTAGACCTCTGGTGTAACCAACACCGATCGAGACCTTTCGACGAAAGTGGACAGTGGGCCGCCAGTGGGTCAGCGGATAGCGGATTGCTAAAACAAATGCGTGCGGATCCCTATTTTCGATCATCCCCGCCGAAAAGTACGGGCCGAGAGTATTTCAATGTGAACTGGCTACACGCGCAATTGCAACGATATCCGTCATCACCGTGCGAGGAAAATATTCAGGCTACGCTCAGCGAACTCACTGCATTGGAAATCGCCGCGGCAATCAAAGTGAATCCAAAATGCACCGACATTGCCGTTTGTGGCGGCGGCGCATACAACCTTGACCTGATGCAACGCCTGCGAAATTCATTACCCGGATGCACGGTCGATACGACCGCCCGCCTGGGTATTGATCCTTCCTGGGTGGAGTCCGCTGCGTTCGCCTGGCTTGCCCAACAACGCCTGCTGGGAAATCCGACCAACGTCCCGGCGGTAACCGGCGCCAGTGGGCCAGTTTGTCTTGGCGGCATTTTCCTGCCACCGGGTTCTTAATCTAGCTTCGGTCGGGCCCGTCCAGGAGCTCGTAGGCGACCCAAATTCCGTGAACACCAAGAAATCTGGCGTTCGAATCCGCGGTCAGATACTTCATGAGCGGATTCCAGTCCACAATATTCCGGCAAAGTACGTAGCGGGCATCAAATTTTTCGCGTAGTACGATCGCAGCATTCGGTAACGGATCATTAATGGTTTCGAACCAGGTTCGATAAAGCTCGGCATCTTTCATCGCGAAAAACACCGGATCAAGCGCGACAATGAACTTTCGATCAGGCAATGCCAGCATCATCTCTCCGGTGAATTTCCAGTCGCAGGTGACGACTTGCTCGTTCTCGTGAATAACCTCACGCAAATCAGCCGCGACGGCCGGCGGAAACGCATCATCGCGTATCAGAAGCAACTCGATGGGATATCTCGCGATGAGCGCGATCCAGATTGCGCCGCCGGCCACGAGCGCGGGAGCCAGCCTGCGGTCCTTGTCCGGGCGCCAAGCCACAGCGAGAGCAAAGACACCAAACGGAACGAGATACTCGATAAAGCGCTGGGTACGCAGAGTGACTGCGAAAAATCCGACCGCGGTCATAGCCAACACCAGCGGAAGAAAATCCGCCCGACGCCTGGGCCAGGCGATCACAGCCGCAGCCATCGTAATAGCAGCTGGAACGAGGACGAACAGAACCAGGCTGACGAAGTTAAATGGCTCGAACTCGGCACCCATTTCGAATCCGGCTTTTTCTGCCCAGACCGTGCTGAAAAGAACGGTGACATTTTGTATCCAGAACAACTCGATATTTGCCGGGAAATTTGGGTGAATAGCGATACCAATAATCAGACCAGCTATCACCGTCAAAAAACTGCGCCATTCAACCTGGCGTACACTCATCCATCTTGCTGTCTCAACAATCAAAATTAATATGACCGGCAAATGCCATGCCGTGTAACAAAGCGGAAAGAGGAAACTTACAGCGCCCAATAAAAGCCAGCGTTTTCGAGCCGCACTCCAACTGACCAGCAGCGCCAATGTAATTGACATCAAGTGGGGCCGGACAAGAGCAAACCGGTAAATAAATGCAGACGATGCTGCCAGCGGAAGAATTGCCCACCATCCCGCATGCGACACCCGCTCCGTCACCAACAATATATAGAGTGTCGCCAGTATTACTGCACCGAGTACTGTTCCAGCGATTTGCGCCGCTAAACTTGGTTCCAGCCCGGCGAGCGGTACAAGAAAGAAATGAAACAGTAGTTCTTTGTCGGCGTAGTGATCGGCCATCCAGCTGAATGGCGTCCACGGAAAGGCATGCAAAATGCCGTACTCGCGCGTAAGGCGAGCAACGGCCAAATGATAGCCAGTATCGCCGTCGAAGAAATACGGCAACATTCCTTGAATGCTGGCGACAACAACAAATATCGCTGCCAACCAAAGTCCATGGCGGACGATTGTATTCAGTTTGGATTTCATTCGCGCAAACTTCGATTCAATCCTGCATTCCTTCCGCTCACACCGATTCAACATTCCGCTAAGAATAATTCATTCAACGATACGTTATGACAAATGACAACTTCAACAACGCTTAACATTGATCGTCCTGCTATATTGAGGGGCTAAAAAAAAGGCCCTCGAATTGGACATACCTAATCTCACATTACCTGACTATTACATCAACCGGGAGCTCAGCGCTCTCGAGTTTAATAGCCGGGTATTGAGTCAGGCGCGCGATCAATCGATACCTCTGCTGGAGCGTCTGAGATTTCTTTGTATCGTTTCAAGAAACCTGGACGAGTTTTTTGAAATTCGCGTCAGTAGCCTGCAACAGCGCCTGGAGATGGGCTCATCTCCGACCGGACCCGATATGCTCAGCCCGCATCAGGCATTGACTGCCATCAGTCACCACGCACACGACATGGTGACACAGCAATATCGGTTATTAAATGATTCATTGATACCGAATCTCGAAAATCAGGGCGTTCGTTTCGTGCGCCGTACCCAGTGGACACCGGAGCAACGAGCTTGGTTAAAAGATTATTTTTTCGAGCAAATCGCACCGGTTTTGAGTCCGATTTCTCTGGATCCTGCCCGGCCATTTCCGCGAATTCTGAATAAGAGTCTGAACTTTATCGTTGGGCTGGAAGGGGTCGACGCGTTCGGACGCCCGTCAACAAAAGCGATTGTTCAGGCGCCCAGATCACTGCCACGTCTGATACGCCTGCCCGCCGAACTGCCCGATAACGGGGACAATGATTTTGTTTTTCTTTCTTCCGTAATCCATGGGTTCGTAGAAGAATTGTTTCGCGGCATGCAAATTTCCGGTTGCTTTCAGTTTCGCGTGACTCGCAACAGTGATCTGTATGTAGATTCCGAGGAAATCGATGACCTGAAGGGTGCAATCGAAGGTGAACTGATGGCCAGCCGATATGGCGCGGCTGTCCGGCTTGAAATTGCCTACGATTGCCCGGACGAATTGGCTCAGTATCTCCTGACCATGTTCAATCTGACCGAAAGGGACCTTTATCAGGTCAATGGCCCCGTCAATCTGAATCGTCTGATGGCAGCTTACGACCTGATCAATCGCGAGGATTTAAAATACTCGTCTTTTACACCGCGGATACCGCCAAATATCGTCGAACCCGACGATATTTTCAAGAATATCGACAGCAAGGACATACTGCTCCATCATCCATTCGAATCATTTTCTCCGGTTTCTGAATTCATCAATCGCGCTGCCCAGGATCCTGACGTACTGGCGATAAAACTGACGCTCTATCGCACCAGTCCGGACTCGATGATTGCAAAAGCGCTGGTTACCGCAGCTCAATCGAGTAAGGAAGTCACGGTAATAATCGAACTTCGTGCGCGATTCGATGAAGCCGTAAACATCCGTTTGGCAAACCGCCTTCAGGATGCCGGAGCCCATGTCGTTTATGGGGTCGTCGGATATAAGACACACTGCAAGATGGCACTGGTCGTGCGGCGGGAGAATTCGCGACTGAAACGGTATGTGCATCTTGGTACAGGCAATTACCATCCAGGTACGGCTCGCCAATATACGGATTATAGTTTCTTCAGCACCGATGAAGCCCTCGGTCAGGATGTCCACGAAATATTTATGCAGCTGACGAGCATGATGCAAACCGGGCCATTGAAAAGAATACATGAGGCGCCGTTCAGCTTACATGGCGCAATCATTTCACACATTGAGACGGAGATAAAAAATGTCGCGGCCGGGGGTGCGGGACACATCATTGCCAAATTGAATGCCCTCGTCGAGCCGGAAGTGATTCGAGCTCTTTATAGAGCGTCTTGTGCGGGGGTATTAGTCGACCTGATTGTCCGCGGGATCTGTTGTCTCCGGCCAGGCATACCGGGCGTGTCGGATAACATACGCGTTCGCTCCATCGTCGGACGATTTCTCGAGCATTCCCGGGTTTATTATTTCCATGCGAACGGCGAAGAACACATATTCTGTTCCAGCGCAGACTGGATGGATCGAAACTTTTTCAGACGGGTGGAAATTGCGTTTCCGATTCTCGATTCAGAATTAAAAAAACGCATAACCGGCGAGCTCGATGTCTATTTGGGTGACAACTCAAATGCCTGGGAATTACAATCCGACGGACGTTACATTCGTTTGCACGAACAGCGCGAAATCGATGTACTTTCCGCCCAAGGCTATCTTTTGGCCACGCTCGCAAACAAGGACTGATTCGAATGCCGTTCGGGACCCCGGCGTGGTTCCGTCTGCTCAGCTTTCCTGTGAGCCAGGCTCCATCAGACTCATTTCTATACCCGCAGCGTCCAGAATTTCCCCCTCTCGCTTCAAATCTGCCCATGTCAGTGGATTTGCATCCAACCATGCCCGCGAAACCTCAATGAAAATTCGGCGTCCCTTTGCGCGAAATTTCAATTCCGACAATTTAACCTCGGCCCGACCGCGATTGAACAACACCGCAAGACGCAATAAAACGGCCAGTCTTTTTACGCCACGCGCCTGGGTTCTCGGAATACCCGCGAATGATTTGCTGTCTAACTTGCTTCTATGCGCGCCGACGAGGGACGCAAGAATCTGCTGTTCGCCGGTCGGGAAGCCAGGCAAATCAGCATTGTTGAGCAGGTAAGCCCCGTGCCTGTGGTATCGGGAATGTGAAATGTGCAGGCCGATCTCATGCAAACGGGCGGCCCAGACCAGCAACTGCCGATCCAACTTCTTGTCGAGCTTCCATGCCACACCCACCTGACCCAACAGAAGCAAGGCCGTGGTCTCAACCCGGTCCGCCTGCGCAATATCGATGTTGAATCGGCCTTCGACCGAACGAACAGTGCGAACTCGGGCATCCTCATCAGTCAGGCGCCCGACCATGTCATAGAGAATCCCTTCACGCAGAGCGCCATCGGATACGCGCATCACGTCGATTTTCAATGCCGACATGATCTCGATCAGAATCGCGATACCGCCAGGAAATACGGGCTTACGCTGTTCAGACAGGCCGGGCATTTTTAGCCCGTCCAGATGCCCCACGGCAATCAATTTTTCTATCAAATCTTCGAGGCTCTTAATGGTGATATCGGGGCCTGCTTCGCCACTGCCTGTCAGCACGGCTTGCGCCGCGCGGACCGTGCCGGATGCACCGATAGCTCGCTCACGCGGCAGTTCGCGAAATCGCGAGCGGATAGGACGCAGTTCGAGCTGAACCGCCGTTCGCGCGTGATTGAAACGGCGCCGGCTTATTTTTCCATTGCCAAAAACGGATCGGCTCAGCCCAACACAGCCGAGATTCAGGCTCTCCATCGTACTCGGCTCGAAGCCGACGCCGTTAATGATCTCGGTACTGCCGCCGCCGATATCGACAACCAGTTGATTGCCGTGGACAGCCGGAGACGTGTGAATGACGCCGTGATAAATAAGCCGTGCTTCTTCGATTCCCGAAATGATTTCAACCGGATGCCCCAGACTCACGGCGGCCTGACGAACGAAATTCGAGGATCGTCCGAGTTTTCGCAAGGTACTCGTTCCAACAACACGAACGGAATCGGCATGAATGGTGCGAATACGTTCACCGAATCTCGACAGGCAATCGAGGGCGATTTCCTGACGGTCTTCACCAGCCGCCAGTCGAACCATTTCACGCAGCCGGTCGATCACTTTGGGCTGCCCATGGGACAACCGGGCAACGACCATGTGAAAGCTGTTGGAACCCAAGTCAACAGCGGCGAGAATTTTGGATTCCGAGCGACGCTGCTGATTCACGACTCAGAAATCGAAAGGGATGGAGCCCCTTTGGTCAGGCTGTTTTAGCGGGCTCGATCCCGGGCACTGACTGCGCTCGCCCCGACTCAGGAGCAGATGATCGGGCCTGCTTCGCTGCGGCCTGCGCCTTGGTGCCTTCATGGATCAACTTGCCGTTGATTTCGGCGCCCGAAGTCATCTCAAGCAGATCGTAATGCAGGTTGCCCACAACCTTTGCGGTGGCGCCGAGAGCGACCGTCTGGCTCGCGTACACATCACCCTGAACTTTCCCGTTCAGTGAAACGCGAGGCACTCGCACATTGCCGTCGACAAAGCCGTCTTCGCTGATGTTTAGAAATGCATCCGGGTCTTTGTCGGCAATGACATTGCCATGGATCACACCGTCAATATGACAGCCGCCATCAAAATGCAAATCACCTTTGATCTCGGTACCATCACCAATCAAGGTATGGATCACACCATTGCCGCTTTGTCTCTTGCCAAACATTCGTGATCTCCTCAGTTCTCTATCCCACGGATCGTGTCTTCAACGAAGGCCTTTAGTCTAACCAGCCAACCACCGGAAAAACCCCAAATCCGTCACAATGACAGGATCACCTCCCACTAGCCTACCGGCATCACCCAGTCGAACGATTGCTCCACTGGCTTGGCCGATTTCCCTTGAGGCGTGAGTTTAACCTTCACGCGGGCTGGTGCGAATCCCTCCGGCAAAACCAGGTCAGCCTCCAGGTTCTGAAAATACCGGAATGAGAAATTCAGGCGTGTTTTCCTGTCGTTCTGTCCGGCCAGATCCGCGAGGTTCAATGTCACGGGTGCTCCGCCACGAGTGCCTTCGACGTTGAGCTCTACGAACCCGCTAATGCGGCGGGATGCGCCGATGGCCTGTGCGAGAACCAGACGCATGCTATACGATGACTCGTCGACGCCACGCAGCAATTCGAGGTCCTGTATTCGAACGCCGGCCTCCTGGTCGGCGACGATACCCCGGTAAAATGCCAGGTCTTCCTGCTGCATGAGAATTTCGGCCTGCAGCGCCGCCAACTGGTTTTCCACCTGGCTATACCCTTCCGCGTCAATTTTTGCGTCAGTCTCCAACAAAGCAATTCTTTCCCTGAGTTGCTCGTTCTCCGCCCTGGTCGCCTCGAGTTCTGATTCCACGTCGATGCGGCTTTGCTGAGCCTCCCGTCGATTGTGGCCGGCCCGCGTCTGACCCAGCTCATAAGCGGCCCATACGATCAGCAGGCCGGCGCAAACGCCGGCCACGGCAAAAATTTCGCTTCGGCCAGACGGACCCGTCCCGATGACCGGATGTTTGCCCCGCGAATTTATTCGAGGTGAGTTAGATCCCATTCTTTCAGCCACCATCGAGGTTGAGGCGGAACGCCGTCCGGAAACAATACCGGCCCCAACTCCCGCAACGCCTGCACATATACTTTTCGCTTGAAATAAATCACTTCCCTGACCGGATGCCAGAAATCAACCCAGCGCCAGCGGTCAAACTCCGGTGTATCCGTCGTGTCCAGACGGACCAGGTCGTCATTACAGGTAAGACGCAACAAAAACCACTGCTGCTTCTGGCCCACACAGACCGGATGAACGTGTTGGCGGATGTACCGGTCGGGCAGCCTGTAACGCAACCAGCATTGAGTATTCCCGAGAATTTCAACATCTTTGCGCGTCAGACCAACCTCTTCCTCGAGCTCACGATACATCGCATCTTCGACCGATTCATCGACTTGAATTCCACCCTGGGGAAATTGCCACCCGCTTTGCCCTTTTCTCCCGCCCAGCAGGACGGCCCCGGCATCATTACTGAGGACGATTCCCACATTTGCCCTGTAGCCGTCGGCATCAATATTATCCATTCATAGACCTCTCGCGCGGCCATTCTTCCATATTCGTGTTTGTGCCGCTACGGACAAGTACACTCTTTCGAAATGACTCTAAACCCCACAAGAATAAGCACTTTCCGGCTGTTGCTCTTCATCACCTTGCTTGCGCTTGCATCACTGACCCTGGCGATGTGTATCGGCAGCGGAAAGACCGGTGTGCAGGATTTCCTCGATCTGTTGCTGGGCAAGGCTGACCCGGCTGCACAGGACGTTCTGTTGAGACTGCGACTACCGCGAGCATTTGCCGCATTCGGCACCGGAGCTTCACTGGCACTGGCGGGTGTCCTGATGCAGGTGCTGCTGCGCAACCCCCTTGCCGACCCCTATATTCTCGGAACATCAGGCGGTGCCGCCGTAGCCGCGCTGACGGCCATGATCGCCGGCGCCAGTGCGTTGCTGGTAGATCTCAGCGCATTCGCTGGCGCATTGGGCAGCACGTTACTGGTATTCCTGATCGCGCGCCAACGCGGAAACTGGACACCCGGGCGCCTGCTGCTCACCGGCGTCGTCGTCGCCGCAGGTTGGGGCGCCATGATCAGCCTCATATTGGCAACCAGCCCCGAGGCAAATCTTCGCGGAATTCTTTTCTGGCTGATGGGCGATTTCGCATTCGCGGGCAATCCAATGCCGAGCCTCGTTGTGGCGGCAGTTGCGCTGGTAATCGGCCTGGCGCTAGCTAAGTCACTGAATGTTTTGGCGACAGGTGATCAACAGGCGACACTGCTCGGATTAGAAGTCCGGCCGGTCCGAGTGACCCTCTATCTCATCAGCGCGCTTCTGACGGCAGTGGCTGTGACGACCGCGGGAACTGTCGGATTTATCGGCCTCGTCGTACCCCACCTGGTTCGCCTGAAAAGCGGCGCCGATCATCGGGCACTGCTACCGAGTGCGGCGCTGGCAGGCGGAAGCCTGCTCGTCATCGCTGACACAATCGCCCGAACCGTGGTCGCTCCCCAACAGTTGCCCGTCGGTGCGATCACGGCCGTAATCGGTGTCCCTTTGTTTCTGTTCCTGCTCGGACAGACTGTCCACTCGCAAGAATAGGTGCCGCGGCTAAAAAGGCTCGAAAAGAACGCCTGTTTCCGGCCGAGGCTGTGTCAAAACTCTGTCCAACCCATTTTTTTAATAAAGAATCGCTCCAAGTGGGTTGACCCCGACGACGGGGCCATGCAAAAAAAGCAATAAAAAGAACAGAGCAAATCCACCGATGACTGACAAGATCAGCGTTCGATCGACAAGCGGCCGCGAGTTATTTCGAAAGTAGCCCGTGAAAAGCATATTCGAAGATCCGACGCTGAGGCGATTCCACTCTTCCATGCCCCTGCTTTTTTGAACACGCTTATCCATGAGCGGCATGTAGCCCAGCGCAAATATCGCGAGGAGGCCGAAGAGGGTGACGGCCGCGACGTCGCCATTAACCAGCATATGACTCAGACTCCAGAGTCCGAGGGCCCAGAGCAACGGGTGCCGTGTGACTCCAAGGATCGCACCCTTCGGTATATCGACGCCTGCAGCACGGACTGATAAAGAAAGCGGATTAGGCGTTGCCAGGCCCGCGACCATCAGCATGCACGCCAACGCCACGAGAATGACAGTGACATAGACCTGCCAGGGGCTCAGTGCCCACAGCCCGGCATAAGGTGCTCGCGACACAGCCAGGATTAACCAGGCGAAGGTTATCGCCGACAAAGCCGTATAGGTAGAAAGATAGCCGACTCGCCCCAATTTCCCGATCATCCAGGGGCGAAGACCGGGGACGTTGGGCAATACATGGGGTGCCAGAAAACAGATTACGGCGAGGGGCAATTCCAGATTCATTGATGCGGTAACGGGGACACAGATCAGCGCTAAACACGTTTTTTAAAGGGTAGCAGATATCCTTCGTAACGCTTTACGTAGTTACCGTAGTTTCGCCGCTGAGAAAAAGTGTTTCAGATCAATCTGAAGCGTAGCCCTGCGTATTATCGGCGCTCGGCCAAATAGCGCCGGCCCTGCTCCATGAGTTCGACGAACGCGGCCTCGTCGCCGGATTCGACAATCTGGCTGACCTGCTGGACTGCTTTTGCCAGCTCGCGCAGAGGCGCCAATCCATGAGGATTGAGATGCTGAATTTCGAAATACAGTTGCGGGCTTTCATCGGCAACCCGGGCAGCGACTTCCAACTGGGCGTCAAAAGTCGTGCTGGACAGATCGGCAAGATTCGGGAGTTCTTCGCCACTTTCCCGAAGGGCGGTAAAAAAGGCGATATTTAACGCGTGCGATAAACCCAATACATAGGCGATCAGGCGATCGTGATCCTCGAGCTTCATCTCAATCTGCCGGGCCATCGTCGACGCGAATAACTGCCGAGCCTCCTTTGTCGCGTCCGGTGATCCGACTTCGACAAACAAGACGTGGCGCCCTGACAGCAAGTTCGTATCGGGACCGAACATCGGATGCAGTGACGTGATCTTGGTGCCGTTCGCAGCCAGCTTTTTTAGCGCATTCTTAAGCGGCGATTTGAGCGATCCGATATCAAAAATTAGGCCTTGTCGGCCAACTGAGGCGATCTCGTCGAGAATCTCAACCGTCACACCGATCGGCGCGGCAATAACGGTGACATCAAAGGAGTCGGGCGTTTCACGCCAGTCCGCAACCTGCGTAAAGCCATCGACCGGATTGTCGGGGTCGGCCACCGTGACATTGAAGCCCTGCGAATCGAAAAATTCCGCGAACCACTGACCCATCTTGCCGCCGCCGCCAATGATGAGCGCTGCGCGTCCTCGCCCCTGCGCTTCGGCGCGCACGCGAGCGCGTTCCTGATTCGCCAGTGACGATCGAATCAATAACTCCATCAGCGTCTCTGCAAGCTCGGGCGAGATTCCCAATTCCAGCGCCTGCTGGCGGGCCATCTCCAGAACCTGCTTCTCGCGCACAAAATCCCGCGTGGCCTGCCCGCTCGTCTGCTTTAACGCGCCGATTTCATCGACCACGCTCTGTCGCGTTGCCACCAGATTGAGAATCTGTCGGTCCAGGTCTGACAGGCGATTTCTGAGTTTGTCGAGGCTCATGCCGGAATCTCGTCGCAATGGTTTGCGAAAGTTCTACAGAGTCACCTGAGGTTTCGCAAGTCGCTTCCAGCGGCGCTGACCATCGAATACTCTACAACCTGTGGTTCGGGCCGGTCGCGGTTCGAAAAAACCTCATGAAAATGGAGTAATTGCAGGATGAAATCTCGAGCAGCAGTCGCCTGGGAAGCAGGGAAGCCCCTGTCTATTGAGCTGATAGATGTCGAAGGCCCCAAGGCCGGCGAAGTTTTAGTGCGCAACGTCGCTACCGGTGTCTGTCATACCGATGCCTTCACGCTGTCCGGGGCCGACCCGGAGGGCCTGTTTCCGGCAATCCTCGGCCATGAGGGTGGTGCAATCGTCGAGGAAATCGGCCCCGACGTGACGAGCGTCAAACCCGGCGACCATGTCATTCCCCTGTATACGCCGGAATGCGGCAGTTGCGAATTCTGCACATCCGGAAAGACCAACCTTTGCCAGGCTATCCGAGTCACCCAGGGACAAGGTTTGATGCCGGACGGCAGCAGCCGCTTTTCGTCTGGCGGAAAACTGATTCATCACTATATGGGGACGTCAACATTTTCAGAATATTCAGTAATGCCCGAGATTGCTGTCGCAAAAGTCAGTTCCGAGGCGCCACTGGATAAAATCTGCCTTCTGGGTTGTGGAATCACGACCGGGATCGGTGCCGTGTTGAATACCGCCAAGGTCGAACCGGGATCGACCGTCGCCATTTTCGGACTCGGCGGTATCGGCCTGAGCGTTATTCAAGGTGCGGTCATGGCGAAAGCGGCACGAATCATCTGCATCGATATCAATGCGGCCAAATCGGAGATGGCGATGCAGCTCGGCGCCACCGACTTTGTCAACCCGACAGAACATGGCCAGCCGATTCAGGAAGTGATCGTCGACATGACCAACGGCGGGGTCGATTATTCTTTTGAATGCGTCGGCAACGTTGGGCTGATGCGGGCGGCCCTGGAGTGCTGTCACAAGGGGTGGGGCGAGTCGACGATCATCGGCGTCGCGGGCGCGGGCCAGGAGATCAGCACACGCCCATTTCAACTGGTCACCGGGCGGGTCTGGCGTGGGACCGCTTTCGGCGGCGTCAAGGGCCGAAGCCAGCTACCCGGATATGTCGATCAGTACATGGACGGGGCGATCCAGATCGACTCGATGATCACTCATACGCTCGTCCTCGATGAGATTAATCAGGCGTTTGATCTCATGCACGAAGGCAAAAGTATTCGGTCGGTGGTTTATTTTTAGTGAGCAAAAGCCGGAAATGACCACGCCTCTCGCGATTGCAACGACGTCAGCGATCGCGGCACAGGCCGGGGAGTCAATGGCCCGGGCCGGCGGCAATGCTGTCGACGCAGCAATCGCCGCGACGCTGGTCTCGATCAACACCGAGCCGGGAGTATGCTCCCTGGGATGCGGGGGATTCATGACGATCTGGCCCCCCGGGCAGGAGCCCGTCACGCTGGACGGCTATGTCGCGGCGCCCGGTAAAAAAACATCGATTAAAGAATCAGGCCGGAACAGCGTCGAAGTGCACCTGGATTACGGCGGAGGCGTGACGACCGTGGTCGGCCCCGATTCGGTAGGTGTGCCGGGCGGTATCGCACTGCTGGGCGCCGCGTCGGAAAATTTTGGAAAATTACCCTGGCAAAGTTTGTTCGATCCCGCGATTGAAATCGTGCGGCAGGGTTTCCCGTTACCGGAAGCCTCGTACAATTATCTGATCCATTCAGGCAAAACCATTTTTGGCCGCTCGGCCGATGGTCATAGCGCGCTGCATCATTCGGACGGGCGTCTCAAGAAAGCGGGTGAAGCCATTCGTGTCCCGCATCTCGCAGATACGCTGGAGCGCATCGCCAGACTCGGGCCAACGGAGTTTTATACAGGGGAAATTGGCAGAGCAATCGCCCAGTACTCGATCGATGAAGGGGGTCGCCTCAGTCAGGAGGATATGGCGACGTATGAAGTATTGCGCCGGCCCAGCCTGATCGTCGAAAGCGGCAAGTGGCGGATTGCGACAAACCCCCCTCCGGCCGTGGGTGGCACGGTTCTGGCGGCAATGCTGAAAATGATCGGTGCCCGCACGATGACACGATGGGGCCTCGAGTCAGTCCAATTGCTGATCGATGTACAAAGAGCCGCGCTCGGCTATCGGCGTGACCACCTGGATCTTAGCGAACAAATGACGGACGATGCCGCCCGCTTGCTCGAATTGGCCGGCAGCGGAAATCCGATGGCGGTGTTGGCATCCGGGTCTACCTGTCATACCTCCGTCGTGGACAGCTCGGGCCTGGCGTGTTCGGTCACGACGTCGGCGGGTTACGGCGCTGGCGATATGCCGCCGAATACCGGGATTTGGTTGAACAACTGTGTAGGCGAATTGGAACTCAACAAGCGCGGACTGGATATCGGTCCGGCCGGTGTCAGGCTGCCATCCAACATGGCACCGACTGCGGCGATCAACGACGAGGGTGAGGTGCTGGCCATCGGCTCGCCCGGCGCAGACAGAATTACGACCGCACTGCTGCAAGTCCTCGTGAATTACATGATGCTCGACATGCGGCTCAGCGACGCAATTGAATACCCCCGTGTACATGTAGAACTCGGGCAAGACGACTATTGCGTCGCCTACGAATCCGGTGTTCCCGTAGACCAGCTTTCCTGCCAAGGGCGAAAATTCGACTCCAGGTCGATGTTTTTCGGTGGCGTGGGTGCCGCAAAATGGTCGCCCGCCCACGGTTTTACGGTCGCCGCTGATCCGCGCCGAAATGGTGGCGTCTGGAGTCCGGGTACGTAGAAATGATTGAACGTCTACCGCGGCTGGCTGTCATTGCGATCTCATGTGCGTCCGCTCCAATGCCGATATTCGCGGCTGAAACATCACCCCAAACATCACTGATCAGTTTGCATGAAGGCGGCGATTTTTCCGTAAGCCTGCCGGCTGACCACAGCCAGCTGGCCTTCGATCTCGTTGGGGGAATCTGGGTGATGTCGCCGGAGGACGGAAACGCCGAGACTATTACCGAAATCACGGAGTTCAACCGGCACCCGGCTTTCTCGCCCGACGGCCAATGGATCGCCTATGAATCCGTACGCGACGGATTTCACCAGATCATGCTGATCGACAAGGATGGGGGCACGCCAACCCAGGCAACTTTCGGCAATTACCATCATCTCTCTCCAGCCTGGTCGCCCGACGGTTTGGCTCTCGTATTCGCATCGAACCGCGCAGACAATTTTGATCTGTGGAAACTCGATCTCGAGACATCCGAACTGCATCAACTGACCTTTGATCGACGCGACGAGTTCGAGCCCAACTGGAATGAGGACGGCACCCGGTTGGCATTCGTGCGTGACGACGGCACCGATTCGTCCATTCTGACTCTGCAACCAGGCGCGAAGCCAACCGTACTATTGACTGAAAAAACCCGGCTACACGGCCCTTCCTGGCGACCCGGGAACCAGGTTCTGACCTACGTTCGCCAGCACAACGGCAGAAGCCAGCTCAGGATGCTGCTGCTATCCCAGCCGGCGATCACCAAACCCATCACCCACGGTGAATACGCACATCCGTTTCCCGCGCACTGGGTCGACCAAAAGTCTTTTATTTACGCTGCCGATGGTCTGATCAAGCGAAGAATATTCGGTGAGCCTCATGCGGAACAGATGCCGTTTAATGCACAGATCGAGGTCACACGCGACACCTGGTCAGTTCAAAAGCAGGATTTCAACGACTTCGACAATCGGCCGGTGACCGGGATTACCGGCATCAGTCCAACCGGGGACGGGCGCCTGATCGTCAGCGCGCTCAGTGATATCTGGGAACTGGATGCAGATGGCACACTCTTGCGACAACTGACCAACGATGCGTTCGTAGACACGCATCCGGCCGTCTCACCGAACGGACGGACGTTAGCCTACGTTTCGGACCGGAGCGGCAGCTTGCAGGTTTGGCTCATGGAAATCGAGACCAAGAAGGCGCGCCGCGTGACCTCCGAATCGGGCATGGCACTTTTCCCGGTCTGGACGCCAGAGTCGGATCACCTGTCCTTCCTGGTCGCGGATCATCCTGCAGCGACGAAGCTGACCCTGAAACAAATTCGTCTGTCCGACCTCGAAATCGAGGTGCTAGCCACGGACCTGCCCAGTTCGACACCACCGATATTGAATCGCGACGACTGGTCCGTGCCATTAAACCGCCCGACCAAAAATGATCTGCTCGAAAAGGATTCCGTGGAAAATGAATTCCGGGTGTCCGAAGTGCCGTTGTCGTGGCACCCGTTCAAACCGAACGATCAACTGATCGTCCGCGCCGGTCGGATTTTCGATGGAATCGGGCCTGACTATCTCGTCAACCACGAAGTCGTCATTGAGGACAACCGCATCACGGACGTGCGACCCTGGACCGACGACAGCGAGACGGCTCGAATCATCGACGCGAAGGATCACACGATCATCCCGGGACTGATCGACCTCTCCGCGCAGCAGACGTACGTCGGCGGTGAGCGCATTGGCCGAACCTGGCTGGCCTTCGGTGTAACGTCGATCCGTGAAACCGTGATAGACCTGCCGGAAGCGACTGAGCGTTATGAAAGTTGGCAAAGCGGGCGCAGAATCGGGCCCCGTCTTTTTATGGCTCTAAACCCTTGCGCCCGAATTTCGCGGCCCGCGGAACTGTCGCTGCTCGACACTATTATCGAAGGCGAGGCGCATCCGAATATCACACAAATAGAGCTGTGCCCGTCGCTCAATAGCAGTGGGCTAAGACAGATGATCGCGATGGCTCACTCGTTTTCACTGCCGACCGTGTCGGTGACGCCGTTTCCGGTATTGTTTCTCGGTGCCGACGAAGTGCGGCTCACAGCGTCCGACGAACAAATTGTCTCAACCCTGCCCCGAAATATCGGCGCCAATTTCAACGCCAATTTCAACGACGTTATCACCATCGCGGGCAAGCTGAATACCATATTGATATCGAACCTGGCGAGTACGGGTCTCGCAAGCCTCAGCACGCAATCGACCCTGACCGGTCATCCTCGCTATGAAAAGCTCTTCACTTCGGCCGAGCGAAGCTGGTATCGCAATTTGTGGAATCAGCAGATGCTGGCAATGCCCGATGGCGCCGAAACAAATCGCCGATCAACGGGTCAAATCCTGTTTCGCGCAATCACCCAGGGCGCTCGCGTCGCGACCGGCAGCAGGGCTCCGATGACGCCGTATGGGCTGGGACTGCAGGCCGAACTTCGATTGCTCGGGGAGACGGGCCTGCGGCCTTTTCAGATTCTGAAGATGGCGAGCCTGGATGCTGCACGGATAATGGGCGCCGGAGACGATCTGGGTTCAATCCACGCCGGCAAGCTCGCGGACCTCGTCATTATTGACGGGGACCCGCTGGCCAATATCGGAGATACTGCCAATGTAGTCACGACAATCATCAATGGCCGGCCCTATGGTGCTGAGGAATTGCTTACCCCGGGAGGGCGCGCCGGAAGCGTTGAAAAATTTTACACTTTTGATCCCGCCCGCTAACGCGAAAGCGGTGTTTCCACCCTGATTGCCCATCGACGTGCGAAGGCCTCAAAGCACCGTGCAGAGCCTCTAAAACAGGGTCAATCGGGCCGAAAGATTTTGTGGTTCTATGGAGTTGAACCATTTAATTCGGAATAACTCCAACTCGAAACGGGCCAATTGATGTCGAAATTCATTACATATCTTTGATCCGGGTACTGAAATAACACCAGTAAAATATTATAAGTTATTGTTTTATAACCTCGTTACAAAATGTGGCACGACACTTGCTTTATATAGTTGCGCACAAAAAAAGGTTCATACAGGCGGTGGCAGTATTCGACATCTGTAACCAGACATCGAAGCCAGAAGATGAAAAAAACAAGAATAAGAAAAATCATAAGAAGTAGAAAATAACGGATAAATAATAATAATAATATCCAGCAAAGCCTCGCCGCTGACGTACGAACCGAACACGCGACAACAACAATAACCCGTATAACCCCGCTTCCCACGCGGGGTTCTTTTTGCCCGTAAAATACGCGGCTCTGACCGAAAAATTCCGGGGCTGAAAAAAGTGAATCCGACTATCGAGTGCGTCGGCCTGACCGTGGGCGTTGACGGCCACACCCTGATTCAGGACCTGGACCTGCAATTGGCGCCCGGTGCGTTCGTCTGCGTTCTGGGGCCGAACGGCGTCGGCAAAACCCTGACCTTGCATACGATGGCCGGTTTGCGTCCGATTCAGGGCGGTTCGATTTTTTTGCAGGGGAACCCGCTGACAGACCTCGGCCGACCGCTTATCGCCCGGCGACTCGGTTTGTTGCTGCAGACCCATGACGATGCCTTCCCAACGACCGTCCTCGAATCTGCATTGATGGGATGCCATGCGCGCCTCGGCTTCTGGCAATGGGAATCCAGTGACGATATTGACGGGACGCAGGCGGCACTCAATTCGATGGATCTCACAGACCTGAGTGCTCGCATGATTGCGACTTTGTCAGGTGGCGAACGACAACGATTGGCCCTCGCGACTTTGCTCGTACAAAACCCCGATGTGTTGCTCCTCGATGAGCCTATGAATCATCTGGATCCGCTGCATAAATTACTGGTTCTCAAAAAACTTACAGCGTTGGCGGATGAGGGCAAAACCATTCTCGCCAGTCTTCACGATCCGGTTTTAGCGGCGAAATACTCCCAATCGGTCCTGTTGATGTTCGGCGACGGCAACTGGGAATTTGGCGCCACAAAAGAAATGCTGACACCTGAAAACCTTGAACGCCTTTATGGGACGCCGTTCGTAGAGTTTCAACGAAATGGTCAGAGCGTCCTGTTACCGGCACATTCCCGCGACCTCGCTTGACAGCGACGAAGACCGGCCTTTAGAGTCTGACCCTCACTTGGTGTTTCCGACCGTCAGGTTGGAATAACGGGAAGCTGGTGCGTTTGGATCAATTTGATCCGGCAATTCCGGCGCTGCCCCCGCAACGGTGATCGAGTTAAAACCGAATCTTCGGGCCAATTCATACAGGACCCGAAACCACTGCGACTACGTGGGAAGGTGATTCGGCAAGGGCTTTGCCCTGCTCGTAAGCCCGGAGACCGGCCTCGTGAACGTAACGAGGGTGCGGCGGGCGCTCGAGCCGCTGATTCTCCAGCAGTTCAGGTTCCCCCATCCCCTTTGGCATCACACCAGCCCGCGCGGGGATTCGCAGTGGGGGAGGAAACTAATGAACAAAGCATATTGTCTGCCGGCACTTTTCATTGCCACGCTATTAATCGAGACCGCTGTAGCCGCATCTGAAATCGACGAAAAAGGCCCCGTCGATAATATCGTCATCACCGCACATCTCACGCCATCCACGGGGCCGCAGGTCAGCAGCGCGTATTCGGTCATCGAACGGCCATTGTTCGAACGACGTCAATCGATTTTCGCGGCGGATGTCCTTCAGGATGTGCCCGGGGTCTCGATGAGTCGGTCGGGAACGTTCGGCTCCCAAACCGTGGCGCGCGTGCGCGGCGCCGAAGCCAACCAGGTCATGGTCATGATCGATGGCATCCGGGTCAACGACCTTGCCGGCGACGACGCGTACAACTTCGCCAACCTGACAAGTTACGACATCGAACGGATCGAGGTTCTGCGCGGCCCACAGAGCGCCTTATACGGCAGCGATGCGATGGCGGGAGTGATCAATGTCATAACGCGACGCGCGGACCGACCGTTCAGCGGCAGAGCATTCGTAGAGGCCGGGTCATTCGAAACCCGGAACGCCGGCATTCAGCTCGGCACCGCGCGCGAGAAGGTGAACGTGAATTTCGGCGGATCGTATATCGACACCGAGGGCACCAATATCTCACGGCAGGGCGACGAGAAGGACGGTTACCGGAATCTCACGACGACGTTTAACGCCACTTACGATCCCCTCGACAAACTGGGATTCGATTTCTTTGGGCGCTACACCGATGCCGAAACCGATTTCGACGATGCGGATTTCGGCCTGCCCGTCGATGCCGACAGGGTGACCGACTCATCGCAGGCCTACCTGCTGGGCAAGATGCGCCTCGCCGTATTCGACGAGCGCTGGACACACGAGTGGCGCGTGACGGCGGTCGATACGGACAACGTCAATCTGCGCGACGGCATTTGGAACGATTCGACCGCAGGCGAGCAGCGGGGCGCTTATTATCAGACCAGCATCGGGCTTTACGACAATCCAGCCGCCGGCACCGATCACAAGTTGACGCTCGCGATCGATTACCAGGAGCAGGACTACGAGCAGCGCGGCATCGTGCAGCCCTGGGGTGATCCGAACAAAGACGAGAAACTGGATAACACGGGCTATGTCGCCGAGTATGTTGCGCAACCGCTTTCGGCGTGGGCGCTGTCACTGGCACTGCGCTATGACGACAACAGCGATTTCAAGGATGCGACGACTTATCGTGCGACGACGTCGTATCTCGTTGACCAGTTCGACATCCGGTTCCGTGGCAGCCTCGGTACCGGGCAGAAGAACCCGACCTTTACTGAGCGGTTCGGCTTTTTTACCAGCGCGACGTCCAACTTTATCGGCAATCCAAACCTGGAACCGGAGGAATCGACTGGCTGGGACGTCGGCCTCGACAAGGGCTTCATGGAGGGTGGCCTGATGCTGAAGGGCACCTATTTCGATGAGAAGCTGGACAATGAAATCAATGGGTTCTTCTGTGATCCCGTACTGATGACCTGCACCGCAATTAACGAACAAGGCACCAGCGAGCGCAAGGGGCTGGAGGTTGCGTTCGACGCAGACTTGCCGGCAAACCTCGGTTTGAATGCGTCGTATACCTACACCGACGCCACTGAACCCGACGCTGCGGGAGGCAAGCAGATTGAAGTCAGGCGGCCACGACATATGGCGGCGCTGAATATCAATTACGGCTTCGTTCAGGATCGCGGTAACCTGAATTTCAACGCGTCCTATTCCGGCAAGCAGGAGGATGACGATTTCAGCAGCTTCCCGGCCCGTCGCGTGGAACTGGACGCCTACACCCTCGTGAACCTGACGTTCGGTTTCGAAATCACGAGACTCGTCGCATTGACTGCCCGAGTCGACAACGTTTTCGACAAAGACTACGAGAACGTCTACGGATTTGCCTCACCCGGCCGGGGTGTCTTCGCCGGTGTACGTCTGAACTTCTCCAACTAATAGACAGAGGAGAATTGGTACGAGGTATCATACGTTCATGGGCAACCGGCTATCTAAAATTTACACGCGCACGGGAGATGACGGAACGACCGGGCTCGGCAACGGAGACCGGGTCGCCAAAGACAGCAGGCGGGTCGAAGCCTATGGAACTGTCGATGAACTCAATAGCCTGATTGGGCTGATTCTGGCCGAGGAAGATTCGTTGCCCGAAGCAGAGCCCTGCCTGACCCGCATCCAGCATGATTTATTTGATCTTGGCGGTGAGCTTTGCATCCCCGGTACAACTGCAATATCCGCGGAGGCTGTTAAAGATCTTGAGGATATTCTGGATAAATTCAACGCAGACCTGCCACCGTTGAAAGATTTCGTGCTACCTGGAGGCACGAAGAGTGCGGCGGTTTGTCATGTCGCGAGGAGTGTTTGCCGGCGCGCCGAACGCAGAGTTCTGAGTCTGGCCAAAGATGAATCGGTGAATGACAATTCAGTCAAGTACCTGAACAGACTCTCAGACTTGCTTTTCGTCCTGGCCCGGGCGTTGAACCGAAACGCCGGGCAACCCGAGCCACTGTGGAATCACCGTCGATAATCTATTATTGCCGGTGATTCTCCGCTACCGCAGCTGGCTCTTATTACGCGCCAAATCCAGGTTTTTACAAATGGTATCCACACCGATCAATATCCTGGTACTCGGCCTCGTGATCTCATCTGCGCTGACGAAATATAAATTCCCATTTTGAACAGCGGGTATATGCGGCCATCGGGTCCAGGAGGACAAGTCGTCCGGCTGCTCGCTACCGTCAGTGCTGTAGTTATTCGCCATAATGACCTCGGGCGATTCGTCCAAAACCGCTTCCACGGATATGACGGGGGTCAGATCGTCCAGCGCTGCGAAGACATTCTGCCCGCCGCAAATCTCGATGGCCTCGCCAATCAAATGGTGCCGGCTGATAGTCATCATCGGTCGTGCCGAGATCTGATAAAAAACACTGATGCTTTTCGCATCCTGATAGCGGCGGCGTAATTGGTTCAACGCCAGCTCAAAGTTCGCGGCAGCTGTATTTCCCCGGGCTACCGTTCCGGCAAGTTCGCCAATGGTTCTCAGGTGAGCCGCGACATTATCGAGTCTCGAAGAATCCAGTGCCACTACCCGATAGCCCAGGTCGCGGAGTCGAGACAATACGTTCACCGGGGTGCCAGACTGCCACCCGATAATCAGATCCGGCTCCAACGCAGCAATGGCTTCATAGTCGAGGCGAAATGCGTCACCGACCCGCGGTAATGTTGTGGCCGCATGCGGAAAATCGCTGAACTCGACAACGCCAACCAGGCGATCACCAGCGCCTGCCGAAAATAACAATTCAGTCAGATGAGGCGCAAGGGCAATGATTCTTTTTGCCGGCTGAACCGAATATGACTCTGGAGAGTGATTCTCCGGATCGCTGTCACAACCGGCGGCAACCGTCAGCAACAGCGCAAAAGATACCTTCGCGATCTCTGTGTACCAGCGGGCTGACGCGCCACGCCCCGAGAACACCGTCAGGCCAGCCAGTCCGACAGCGTCAAAACTGCGATGACAGGACACCATATAAGCCAGAGCGTTCTGTTGACGAGGTTCATCGCATCACGAACCTCATGGGTAATGGGCGCCTCTTCATCCACATCCCGGGAATAGCCAAGGGCGCCGCGCCCGATACTGGCCATCATATTATTGGTTGCCTCGAAGAAATATGACGCTGATTCACTGGCATATTTACGCCAATCCGTGAGTGCGTCATCAAAGCTACCGGCCAGCGAATAGCCCGCCGCCAGCAACCGTGCAGGGACCCACGCAAATATTCCGTGCAGGCTGCGAACAATCCACACTATCGATGCATCAACCTGATCTTCGCTGCGGTGACCATAGCGAAATGCTAACCGCCTGCGCATCAGATCTAATACCCTGAATAACCAGGCCCCGGCAGGCCCGAGCACCAGAAACCAGAACACCACGCCAAAAATACGATTGTTGGCCTGTATAAATACAGCCCTTTGAACAAGGGTAATCTGCTCGTTGAAATCGTCCGGTGGGTTGTCTTCGATCAACTCACGAGCGCGCTCTCTTATCGCATCATCGCTGCCGTTATCGGCGGCCGCACAATAATCGTCGACCTCCTCTTTCAGGTCGCGGGGGCCCAATGAAAACAACAAGACGAAAACAGCCAACGCCAGGTACGGGATCTGATACAGAGCCCCGGCCAGCGCAATCGAGATTAATGCTACCGGCGCCACTATCAGCGTTGTAAAAAGAAGGATCGTAATGAATCCGGCTAAACGGGACATTTTATCCTGAATCCGAAAAACCATATCGAATAGCGGGTCTAACCAGCGAAACTCCCGCAGGTGAAACAACTGAGTGAGCAGACGCTCGACACCCAGACCCAGCAACAATGCAATAAAATTCACAGCACTACCCCATTAAATTTCAGTGCCCATGCCCTGCCCAACGCCTTCGAAAGGCGCCTAATCCAAACCCTGTTTCGCCAGTCCCGCGTGAAGTCGATGCCAGTCGAACGCCGGACCCGGGTCAGTTTTTCGATCCGGAGCGACATCACTATGACCCACAATCGGTGCCGTCGCCAATGAAGGGATGGCGCCCCGGATTTCATTGATCGTGCGACACAATACTTCATACTGGCTATCGGCATAGGTGACCGTGTCTACGCCTTCTAACTCGATACCAATAGAATAATCGTTACAACATTCACGGTCCTTATAACATGAAGCGCCAGCATGCCAAGCCCTTTTCCACAACGGCACAAACTGTACAAGCTCGCCGTCACGCCGAATCAATAAATGGCTCGAGACGCGCCGTTCGGCAATCTCTCTGAAATACGGGTGAGCCGCAGGATCAAGGCAATTGGTGAATAATCGGTCGATCCATTGCCCGCCGAATTCACCAGGCGGCAGAGAAATCCCGTGAATAATAAATAATTCGGCTTCGCACCCCGGTGGCCGGTCATCACAATTTGGCGACGGCACCTGGCGTGCCTCAGCAATCAATCCGGAATTTACGTCGATCTTGATCACCGTTCAGTTGTGCTCAATTCTGACACCCCGCTCCGGCATGAGAGATAATCCTGTCATGAACCCCAGAATATTCCATTCGGCGCCCCTGAAAAAAGGTGCAGAAGTGATGGTGACCGGCGGTGCGGCGACTCATCTGGGGAAAGTCCTGCGTCTCAGGGAAGGCGATGACCTGATCCTGTTCAATGGGGAGGGCCTCGATCATATGGCCCGGATTATATCGATCAGTCGCGACAATGTGGCTGTTGTCATCGTGAATAGCCGCAAAACACAGACTGAGTCACCGGCTACCGTGACGTTGCTGCAAGGCATTTGCCAGAATCATCGGATGGACATGCTGATTCAAAAATCGACCGAACTGGGTGTAAGCGCGATAATGCCAGTAATCTGCAAGCGGAGTGTCGTAAAGCTCGACGATGAACGGATAACAAAAAAAATTGATCATTGGCGAGGTATCGTAACGAGCGCCTGCGAGCAGTGCGGCCGTAGTCAGATTCCAGATATAGCCAGGCCCGAAAGCCTGGCCGTCACGATTGGCCGGTTGGACAAAAAAGCAGCTCGGTTAATGCTGGATCCAGACGGTACGGACACGCTGGAATCCGGGATTGGATCAGCTGATTCCATCGCGCTATTGATTGGGCCGGAAGGCGGCCTGACGGAAACAGAACGGGAGCTGGCAATGAATGCCGGATTCAGATCCGCCCGCCTGGGGCCGCGAATCTTACGTACCGAAACGGCGCCCATCGCGGCCTTGAGTATCATTCAGTATCTGAAGGGTGACCTGGCGAAAAAATAGCCGGCCTGCGGGAACGGCCAGCTAATCGACGGCATCCAGGTAGTCTTGAATCATCGACTCCAGCTTTTCTATGTCCGGGATGAGCGGGTATTCATTAATCATACGAATCTGGCAAATGACCGGGCCATCTTCGGGCCAGGCATGCTGATCATCAAGTTCCATGACGTCCCGGTTTACGCGTACGAGCTGTGGAAATCCCTCGGTCAACACGCCAAAAAAGCCCGTTTTCAGAACGCCTGAAAGTCCATTGAATATCGCGACTCGCGTTCGCCCGCCCGGTTTGGTCGATGTCAGGCCACACAATTCTTCGAAATTGATGGTTGGCACCTGCACCTGATTCCAGGACACCCGGCCGCGAAACCATGACGGTCCATCACTGATTTCATTTGACCGGGTGAATCGCACCACCTCTGCTACGCATGCACGCGGCACGATGAGCCGCCCCTGATTAAGCGGGATCAGCAAGCTATACATTTCTTCGACTTGGGCGGCTTCCATCGTAGTGGAATTCCTTCGACCTACAAATTTATTCCAGCTGCACCAGGTTTCCGACAGCATCCAATAAAGTGCTTTCCTGATACGGTTTACCGAGGTAGTCATTGACACCGAGCTCTATTGCATGCGCCTTATGCTCCTCGCTGACCCGGGAGGTAATCATGATGATAGGCACATCTTCAGTCTCGGTATTGTTGCGTACGAATGCAGCAAATTCGTAACCATCCATTCGCGGCATTTCGACGTCCAGCAATATGATGTCCGGGATGTGATCCCGGAGTACCTCGATCGCCTGCATGCCGTCCCTGGCAGTCAACACACGCATGCCGTTACGCTCTAAAAGTCGTTGCGAAACACGGCGCATCGTTATCGAATCATCGACGACCAGCGCAACCAATTGTCCCTCGTCGGCTGCGGGAATGACTTCGATAGGCTCGGTCGATGGCGTGACAAGCCGCACCAGCGCACCGACGTCGAGAATCACCGCGATTCGACCGTCGCCCAAAATCGTGGCGCCCGACAAACCACTGATTGAGGCCAGCTGAGCGCCAACCGGCTTTACGATAATCTCACGGCTATCTAACATTTCATCGGCAACCAACGCTGTGGATTTTTGACCTGCCTGAACGAGAATTATGGAAATACGCTCCTCGTCACTTGAAATTCTTCCGGGTCCTAAGCCCAGATACTGACCCAGATGCTGAAGTCGATAAGTCTGATCGCCGTAGTCAATCGTGGGCATATCCGCAGCCATTTTCTCCCTGAGTTCAGATCTGGAAACTCGAATAATGCCTTCTACCGTGGGCAATGGCAGGGCGTAGAGTTCGAGACCCGCTCGGACGATCAGAGCCTGAGTCACCGCCAACGTGAACGGCAGACGAACCGAGAAAGTCGTGCCCTCGCCCGCCTTGGTGCTGATCCGTAGGGTCCCCCCGATCTGGGCAACCTCATTGGCAACAATATCCATTCCGACGCCGCGGCCGGACGTCTGAGTCAGCTTATCAGCGGTCGAAAATCCTGAACGCAAAATAAACTGCAAAATGTCTTCGTCAGCCATCTCGGCGTCTTCGGCCATCAGACCGAGCTCCACGGCCTTTCGCCGAATGGAGTCGATATCTATACCCCGGCCGTCGTCACTGATATCCACGACGACCTGAGATCCTTCACGGCGCACGGTGATCAATACATTGCCGATCGCGGATTTTCCGGCGGCCTCACGGTCCGGTGGGGCTTCAATGCCATGAATAACAGCGTTCCTGAGCATATGCTCGAACGGCGACAGCATTTTTTCCAACACCTGACGATCAATCTCGCCGCCACCCTGAAGAGAAAGTTCCGCCTGTTTGCCGTGCTCGTTAGACATCTGCCTGACTAAACGCGCCAGCCTCGCCGCATGCTGTTCGAACGGCACCATCCTCGTGCGCATCAAACCATCCTGCAGTTCCCCAGCCGTACGAGCCTGCTGCACAAGTAAAGCCTCAGTATCCCCGGTCAGATTCTGCAGGATGTCCCGTATGCTGCTGACATCATTTGCGGTCTCGCCCAGCGCTCTGGAAAATTGCTGGATCTTTGAATATCTCTCCAACTGAAGAGGGTCTTCATCATCAGAAGCCGATCGTTCAGAATGATGCTGATACAGAATTTGAGCCTCGGTGGCCGATTCCAGGCCGCGTAACTGTTCACGCAATCTCATTACGGTCTGATCCAGCTCATCGAGACTGAATTGAATTTGGTTCATCTGCTGACTTAAACGGGAATGAAAAATGCTGACCTCGCCCGCGTTATTCAATAATTGCTCCAGCACCCCCGGATTAATTCGTGCAAAATCTCTGCGCTCCGGCACCGGCGACTCCGGCACCTGCCGGATTAACTCACTCAGGCCACGAGACTCGGGTTTAACCGGCTCCCGCAATTCCCGTGCAAGCTGACCGAGCTGCTCTGCCGCTGGAATCGTCTTGGAAACGTCCGGCTTCGGCGCAATCTTCCGCTCCGGTTCAGCGTCTTCTTCAGCGGCTACGGGCCGCTCTTCGGGGGCCTCAGGTTCATCGTCTGATGTTTCTTCTTTTACACCCTCAGCCGGCTCCGCGGCCCGAGACTCAATGGACAGCTCATCAATAACCGCTTCCTGATCGCCATCGATCATCACCAGCGCATCGTGCAATCTGCCTACGAGACCCGCAGGAGGCGATTCGACAATACCGTGGGCCACTTTCTCACCGAGCCGGTGCAATTCATCGACCACGTCCTGCAACAACTTCCGTCGATCGCTATCCTGCCGCAGCTCTCCGCTCGCAATTCGCAGCAAAAAGGTTTCCAGATCGTGGCTCATATCGCCCATCTCTAACAAACCGGCCATCCGGGCTCCGCCTTTCAACGTATGCAAATAGCGCTGAAGCTCGGTCAAACTGCTTTCGCCAATCTCCCCGTCTACTGTCTGCATCAGGGCGGCGTCGATACTGTCCAATAATTCAGCGGCTTCGTCAGAAAATATTTCCGCAATATCCGGATCGAAATCGGGCCTGACAACTTCATCCCTGGTATCGCCCGATACCTCCGGCCCCTGGTCCACTGGCGCCTCGCCAATTGAACCCTCGTCAATTGGCGGAGCGATGCCGGCATCTTGTTCGTCAACAAGGGTTTTGAGCGGAATCGTGTCTTCATCTGATTTTTCGGTTGCCGCCAACTCGGCCTGAGCTTCGATTTCTTCATTCAGGCGCCAAAGCATCGTCTGAAGTTCGCTGGTATCGGGTAACTCGCGGCTGCTATCAGACAGACTCGCTACAACGCTATTCAGCACCTCAACGATATTAGCCAAAGCCGAAACAACAGAATCATCGACCGCCAGATTGTGATCATAAGCATGCTGAACCATCTGGTTCAGGGGCTCTGTAATCATGGCAGCCGGCTCCGCCTTAGCCATCGTCACACTACCGTGAAGCGTATGGCATGCTCGGTGCACATCCTCGGAGATTATGTGCGGGGCCGTTGCATCGTGACATTCATCCACGAATTTCCTGATTGCGGATAAATGTGTATCAGTCTCCTTAGTCAGAATATCAAGCAGAACCGGATCCAGCCGGGGGGGCACCGGAACACTATCCAAATCCACCTCTTCTTCCTGTCCCGCCGCAGGCCGGGACTTGGGTTCCGCAATCGCCAGTTTTTCGGCTTCCGCGATAATCGCCTGTACGTCGCCTTCTGGCGGAGTTCCGACCTCCAGCTCCTCCAGCAACTGGGGGAGCATTTGAATCGCGCGCCCAACAAATTCGATGATTTCGGGCCGTTGCTCCAAGGTACTATTTATCAAGCGATTAAGCAGGTTCTCAATGCTCCGGCAAAACTCCCCAATCGAGTCGGCACCGACCGTGCGCCCACTGCCTTTCAATGTATGGAATGACCGACGGATGTTGACGAGCGACACATGCCCGTTTTCGCTCTGTTCCCATTGCGGGAAAAGCCGATTGATGAACTCGATCTCCTCGGCTGCTTCTTCGATAAAAAGTTCGATCAGCTCCGGCTCGACCGGCGTACGCTTGCCATCATCTTTGCCGTGGTCGATCGCTGGAGTCACCTGGAGATCAGATGAAACCAATGTAGGCTCATCCGACGGAATCTGCATGGTCGTGGCGTCACCGGAAATTTCTTCGTCCGGAAACACTGCCCCGGCTTCAAAGCTGTCTTCGCGCAGAGCCTTCAGACATCCGTTGGCGTTTTCGAGCATGTACAGTGGCTCTTTGCGGCCCGCTTGCAGTGTTTCCAGATAGTACTCGAGGCTAACAATTGCATCCGCCAAAAGATCCAGCCGCCGAGTTTCGAATGTTCCATCACTTTCCTGGATGAACTCGCCGATAAATTTACCGATTTCATCAACCACGAGGACGGCTGCATCTTTTTCCAGCAGTAACAAGCCGGCTGTAATTCCGCGAAGATATTGCGGCACTGAATCCAGTAACGCGCCTTCTCCAGGTTTCTCAATCACCTGAGACACTGCATCTTTGATTCGCGCCAGGTTGATCAGCGACTCCCGCATTACTGCCCGAGCCACAAGCTCATGATCATTGTCGACGGAACCTGGCTCGACCTCATCGTCATGAGGTTCATCATCGTCGGGACGAATCAAGCCGAACAATTGATCGTCCAGGTGATCCTCTACTGTCAGCAGGGCCGCGGCCATATCCATCAATGTCGCCTCATTGACTCGCTCGCCTTTATCGATGATCGCCTTTAGCTCACTACGCTTCGCCGCTATTGTTTCCCTGAGTTCACCCAGCCCGAGCACACCCATCGTGTCACCGATCTTCTTGAGCAGCTCGATCTGGGGACTCAGCTCCTCAATATTTTCCATACCGGTTCGAACATAGATATCGAGTACATCTTTGACCCGAGCCAAATCACCACGAATCGCCTCAGCGACCGTATGCATGAGCTTTGCGCTGGGCGCGGCCAGACTCTGCCGCACCTTTTCGACCTGCTCGTCGCCGGGAATAAGATCCGATAAATTAAATGCAGAGCGAATCGCCACAACGCGGGGACCGGTATGGGTTGCTCGCGCAATGTAGTAAAGAAGATTATTGATCAACTCGGTCGCTGGCTGCTCTGCATATTGGACCTCGTCAACACTCATCAGTCGCTTCATCTCCCTGTCGACCTGTCCAATCAGACGCTTCAGGGAAACACTGGCCTCGAGTCCATCGTCACGCAGCGCCTCGACAATTCCGCCAACGACCCACCAGAGTTGATGCACCTCCATGGTTGTTGCCGCATCCTCCAGACGCTCGGCAATTTCAATGAGTTTCTGCAGGCTGCTCTCGGATTTCACATCCTTGATCCAGCCGAGAAGCGCCAATTGAAATCCTGGCCTGAGCTCCCGGCAAAGCAGGGTGACATCTTCACCACTGATCTTGCGGCTCGCCATATGCGCTTTTTTCTCTATTGGCGAACCGATATTCAGCAGTAAAAGCGTGCTTTCCGATAACAGCGGCTTGCCACGAGCCGCGCGAAGATCGTTCAAAAGCGGCAACAGCACCAGGGGTACATCCCGGCCGCCATTAATGATGCGTTCGACATAGGCGGGCAATTGCACGGCTGCACGGCTCAGGGCTTCCATAGCCTCGTCCGATCCACTGTCTTGACCGCGCAATTTAGCGAGATGACGGCACGTCGCCTCCATCTCCTCAGTCAGAAGACTGGCACCATAGGTCTCGGTCAGTTTCAGAACACCAATAGCCGTGCGCAATAACCCGGTACAACGGTCCATCGACTGTGGACGTTTCTCGCCTTCCGCATATTGCTCGAGTGCCACGCGGACGTCATTAAACGTAACCGCGAGTTCTTCACCAACTATCTGAAGCGATTCGGAAACGAGATTTTGCATTATTCCTGCGGCCAACTCGGACAGTCGGTCCTATCAAGCTGTTTTCTGATCTGCAAATTCGACTTCTTCAGATTCCGGGATAACAGGCCGTTCCATGATGTATTTCGTTTTCGTCGTCCTTTTCCTGAGTGCCGGAAGAGCTATCGCTCGATTGAACGTCTGGCAACCGGAATCCGGAAACCGACTCCCGGAGTTGGGCAGCCAACTCCGCCAATTTACGAATGGACTCGGTCGTCGCACTGGTACTGGCCGCGGTCTGACTGTTTATCTCCTGGAGCCTGTCCACGTTGCGGGTCACTGTTGCTGCGGAGCCGACTTGTTCTCGGGCGGACTCGGAAATATTCTGCACCAGCGACGCGATTTGATTCGAAACCTGTTCGATTTCCTCGAGTGCGGCGCCCGCATTTTCCGCCAGCAACGCACCCCCGACAACGTCGGTTGTGCTTCTTTCCATAGACACCACGGCCTCGTTCGTATCACTCTGGATTGTGCGGACCAACACTTCGATTTGTTTTGTCGCATTCGCCGAACGTTCGGCAAGACGCTGCACCTCATCGGCAACAACCGCAAACCCTCTCCCGGCATCACCTGCCATCGAAGCCTGTATGGATGCATTCAAAGCCAATATATTTGTTTGATCGGCGATATCGTTGATGAGCTCGACAATATCGCCGATCTCCTGGGAACTCTCACCCAACCGTTTGATTCTTTTGGCAGTTTCCTGAATCGTTTCACGTATGGTATTCATTCCGGCAATCGTGCGCCGAACCGCATCACCACCCTTGTGCGCCACGTCAACTGAATGACGTGCAACATCAGATGAGCGCTCGGCATTCCCGGAGATTTCCTCGCCAGACTCGATCAGGCTGGCAATAGCCTGCGATGCGGCCTCAATTTGCATCGACTGAGCATGACTGGCTTCCGCAAGCTGCTGTGCAGTCCCGTCGGTTTGCTTGGCCGCGCCGTCGACCATAATTGCGCTTTCATTGAGCGTAACGACCAGATCCCGGAGCGCTTCGATCGCATAGTTAATAGAATCCGCAATCGCGCCGGTGATATCTTCCGTCACGGTTGCTTTTACCGTCAGATCGCCGTCCGCCAAACTCCCAAGCTCATCCAGAAGGCGAATGATCGCCGCCTGATTGCGCTCCGATTGCTCCGCTTGAAGCGCTACGGATTTGCGCATGTCAGATGATCTGTAAAAATTCCAGATCATAAATAAAATGAGGCACATCACCAGACCAATGATTCCAGCGAGAATATTTCTCTGAGCATCGCCTCCGCCTCCGACGGGCGCCCCGGATGTCATCGCCTCTTCGGGCGACAGTCGATTTGCGAGCACGCTAAGCTGCGCACGAGCCTGCGCAAGCATTTCAATTTCATTTGAACGCTCAAGAACGTTTTTTACGTGGTCATGGATCGCGGCAGACGTTGCCTGTAAACCCGCCAGCGAATTCTGCGCCTGCGCATCTGTCACCGCGCGCAGACCGAGTTCGGGATCGCCATTGCGAAATCCCTTTGCGATCTGCGCCAATGCCATGTCCGCTTCGAGAAGCTGCAGGGTCAATTCGGCCGGATTTCCGGATTCGCTCTGAAGACCCTGAATATCACGACGAATGCTTTTACCGAGGAGACTCAAACGCCTCAACTGGGCGTTAACCACCGCCTGACTCTGAAAAGTGTTCACCTCCGCCAATTCACTTGAGCGAACCTCGAGTTCCGGGAGTAACACGTCCATTCCGCCAACAGCAAATGCAATCGCCTGTTGCAGTTCGCGGCTGTTTTCGATCGTTTCAATGACGTCGCTGAGGCTGCTCAAGGCTTGTGAGTGCTCCGGGCGAAGACCACGCAGGTCCGCAGTACGCAGACGTTCTGCGGCCTCGGCAAGATCATCAAACGTCGCGGGGGATTCATTCGTCAATGCATTACCCGCAGCCAGAATGGTTGTCTGCGCCGTCAGCAGAGCTGCCAACTCATTATTCGACGACTGAACTCCTCCGCCAATACCGCCCGGCACCGGAACCCGATAGATCAACGCCAGAACACCGAGTAAAAGAAGCAAGCCCAACGCCCCGATAACAGGCACATACTTTGCTCCGTTTACCTTGTTCGTCATTTATCGCACCCCACCCTTGCTCGCGCTTTGCACTGGCTCATCCATTCCGCCGGATGGCCCGATCCAGATTCTATTCCGCTGCTTGCTGAAACTCTTCGCTGCCCAGAAGCTGCTGCATGCTAAAAACCGGCCAACTTTCATCCCCCCGCTCATAGGCCCCCGCAAGATATCGCTCGCAACGAATCACAGTCTCCGGAGTTTCAGATTGGTGTTCTCGATCAAGAAAACGCCGAAATCCGAACACCTCGTCCACGATGATACCAACTGGCGGCTCTTTACTGTTGATTACCAGCACGCGCGATTCTCGGCCTCCAAACTTCGCACCAGCCCCAAGAAATCGCTTGAGATCAACAATCGTCAGCAAATGCCCGCGCGCATTGGCAAGCCCCCGGACCCAGGGCTTGGCCCCCGGCACTCTGGTAATCTCCGTCGGCACGATCATAATTTCGCGAATCTCGTCGCGAGCCACGACGAACCGTTCATCTGCCATTTTGAACCCGATTCCGACCCACTCCTCCACCCCGGAATCGTCGCCAGAGGATCCCGACAAGGCAGCCTTACTTCGCCTTTCCAGCTCCTGCAGCAGATCGAAAGGGTGTTTCCTCAACGATCTCAGGTCAGTGCCAGCCGCTGCGCTCATTCGTCCAGTGTCGCCTTAACCGCAGCTACCAGATCGTTATCATTAATCGGTTTCGTCAGGTACTCGACAGCCCCTTGACGTAACCCCCAAATTCGGTCGGTTTCCTGATCCTTGGTAGTAACCATAACGACGGGAATCGAGGCTGTTGACGGGTTTTTGGATAATTGCCGGGTCGCCTGAAACCCGTTCATTCCTGGCATGACCACATCCATCAGGATCACGTCCGGATGCGTCGATTCCGCGATGGTAATTGCTTCCTCACCGTCACTGGCAACGACCGTATCAAACCCATGCTGCTCCAGCACGTTGGAAATCACATGCTGTTCCGTGGGTGAATCGTCAACAATCAATACAAGCGCCATAGCGCTACCCCCGTATATCAGTTCGAGACCTGGCTGGCGATCGCCCCCAGAAGCTCATCTTTGGTAAATGGTTTCGTCAGATAGTATTCAGAACCCACTATCCGACCCCTGGCACGATCAAACAAACCGTCTTTGCTGGACAACATAATGACCGGGATATCCCTGAAGGTCTTGTTGTGCTTGATTAAAGAGCAAGTCTGATAGCCATCCAGTCTTGGCATCATGATATCCACAAAAATGACATCCGGATGATGGTCCGCAATTTTAGACAACGCATCAAAACCATCGACGGCCGTATAAACCGTGCAGCCTTCTTTCGACAATAAGGTCTCTGCCGTCCGTCTAATCGTCTTACTGTCGTCGATGACCAGAATCTTCAACCCACGCAAATTCGGGGGGGTATCATTAATCGTCGGTACCTCGTTGCTAGGAGTCATTTTGAGCCTTTTGACATAATGAAATCAGCGCACCCACGAAAGAAGCACCGGAAAACGGGCGGTGATATCAGCCCCCGACAAGCTTCCCAGATCGATAATAGCCGGCAGTCTGCATACCTCGTGCAATGATTTGCCCCAATAACCCACTAGACTGCCGCAACGGATGATACCCGGCTATAGGTGATATTTCAGCACGTCTGCGACAGAATTGAGCCTTGAAAATGCCCCATAAACTACTCGAGCACGGGCTCACAAGAATTATCTGGAGACCAGATGGCTAGCTTACGCTTCGGGATCGTAATGGATCCAATCGCGACAATTGCCCCCGCAAAAGACAGTAGCCTCGCAATGCTGTTGGCCGCTCAGAGTCGTGGCCACGAAATTATCTATTTCGAGCAAGCGGATCTGCGGCTTGATGATGGTATCGCGCGAGGCGACGGTCGGAGCCTGCGGGTTACTGACGATCCTGATCAATGGTACGAACTCGGATCCCGCGAGGACATGAATCTGAGTGATCTGCATGTCATTCTGATGAGAAAGGACCCGCCTTTCGATACCGAATACATCTATACGACCTATATCCTGGAGCGTGCGGAATTGGCCGGCGCTCTGATCGTCAATCGGCCCGCAGCCTTGCGCGACATCAACGAGAAAGTTTTTACTGCCTGGTTCGCCGACTGCTGCCCGGCCACACTGATCACGCGCTCGATTCCACGCCTGCGTGATTTTATGCACAGGCATGGGAAAATCGTCATGAAACCGCTCGATGGTATGGGCGGCCGCTCAATTTTTGTCATCGACCAACAGGATAACAACGCCAACGTCGTGTTCGAAACACTGACCGACTTCGGCACCCGCTACGCGATGGCACAGGCTTTCATTCCGGAAATCACCTCCGGCGATAAACGTATCCTGCTCGTAAATGGCGAGCCGGCGCCGTTCGCATTGGCTCGGATTCCGCCTCCGGGCGACAACCGCGGCAACCTCGTGGCGGGCGCACAGGCGGAGGTAAGGCCGTTGAGCGACCGGGACCGCTGGATATGTGCGCAGGTCGGACCGGTATTGCGGGAGCAGGGAATCCTGTTTGCGGGACTCGACGTCATCGGGGATTACCTGACTGAAGTGAACGTCACGAGTCCGACCGGAATCCGGGAACTCGCACAGCTGGCTGACATCGATGTAGCGGCGCAATTGATCGATGCGATCGAATCCGCAGTCGGTGCCCATTCAGACATTGAATAGTCGGGGAGACAACGCCATGCTCGTCACTATTGATGGCGACATAATAATGACGCCGGCGATTGCGAAGTGAATCCGTGAGCCAGGCCGGAACGATGGCACCGAGGCGGGTATAATGGGGGCGGATTCACAACACGGTGGTCAATGACTGTATGCGGTCGCTGGTTCTTATAGATGCAAAACCGTAAGACAAAACGCTCCGCCAGGATACCCAATCCCCGGCTAATCATTCCGGCATCCCCGAAGACATCAAAGGATCAGCTGTCTTCAACGCTGTTTCTTGCTGGCCTTTTTCATGGCGTAATTTTACTGGGTGTCACGTTCACGGCCGGCGACCTGATGCCGGAATCCGAGGCCACTTCCCTCGAAGTTGTACTGATCACGAACGACTATGAGAATCGAGCGGCTCCGGAAGAAGCAAATCTCCTCGCGCAGCAAAACATGGTCGGCGCCGGCAATACGGAAGAGGTCATGATGCTGAAGACGGCGCTGACTCAATCTCTGGAGTCCGGGCAGCTCGGCCCGGAGGAAATCGGGGTTCGCGACCCGCGGCGGCAGGGCACGGATCACCCCTATGCAACGCCCGACGATAATCGCTAAATCACTGACGAGTGCCGTCGGGGTTCCGGAACCTAATGCCGAGTTCTCGCCAAACGATGAAATTCAGCAGACAACGTTGCCGGGAACCTCCAATGCTATCGAAATTATTAACCAGCCCGAAGCAGAAACCCTGATCAGCGATTTCAGGCCGCGAGAATTGATCATCAGCGCCAATACCCGGGAGGCGCGAATTGCAGCCTATCTGGGCCAATGGAAAAGCAAGATAGAGCGCATGGGCACCCTGAATTTCCCCAAACTCGCTCAAGGCGGTGGACTCATGAAATTTCCGACGCTGGAAGTTGTCATCAACGCCCGGGGAGAATTGGAGGACGTCATCATTCGCAACTCGTCAGGCGAGCAGAGTCTGGACCGGGCCGCAGTCGAAATTGTAACCATGGCCGCACCATTCGACCCGTTTCCGAAGTTCCTGGAGGAGGACTACGATGTTCTCCGCTTTGCTTATGAGTGGCGATTTACCGACGGATACATTTCCTCGACGGCCGAAGGGACCGACTCTTTTTAGGGCGTATCTAGCATCTTGGAGCCAGCAACAAAACTGACCGGTCACTTACTGATTGCCATGCCATCAATGATGGATCCGAATTTCCATCAGACAGTGACCTATATATGCGAGCATTCCGAGCACGGCGCATTGGGTATTGTGATCAACCGGCCTCTTGATATGGAGCTTGGCGAGGTATTCAAGCAATTTTCATTAGAGCAGACTGACTCAGACCTTGCAGCCAGCCGGATTTTACGCGGTGGGCCCGTGCAAACGGAGCATGGCTTTGTCATTCATGAATCAACGGAAAAATGGGAAGCTACGGCCTCCATTGCGAACTCTATTCATGTCACTACATCCCGGGACATTTTGTCGGCTATGGCGAACGGGAAGGGTCCGAAACGGGCGGTGGTCGCGCTCGGCTATGCCGGCTGGGGCGCCGGGCAACTCGAAGCAGAAATCGCCGCAAATGCCTGGCTGAGTGTCCCGGCCTCGGCCGATATAATTTTTGAAACGCCTTTCGAAGATCGGTGGTGCCGGGCGGCGGAAATATTGGGCGTCGATCTGACCACGCTCAGTCCCGACGCAGGCCACGCCTGAATTGAAGTTATACGGCAAATCAACGGTTCAAGGGATAATCGACGCTGACAAAACAATAAGGAATAGTGCGCTTGCGTTTGACTACGGGGAGCGTCGAATCGGCGTCGCATTTGCCAATCGAATCACCCAAACTGCCACCGCTCTAAAGACGCTGCCTGCCCGAGATGGACAGCCGGCCCACGATGACGTGCAGACGCTGATCCATGAATGGCAACCAGACACCCTCGTCGTCGGGCTACCTTATAATCTCGACGGGAGCGATTCGCCGATGACGGTCCGAGCAACGGAATTCGGCACACGCCTTGGGGCGCACCATGGCCTGCCGATCGACTGGGTGGACGAGCGCTTGACCTCTGCGGAAGCGGACACGATGCTTCGGGAACAGCGCCGAACCGGGGAAAAGCGGCGCAGGATTCGCAGCGGGGATATCGACGCGTTGGCAGCCCGGTTAATCGCCGAAAACTGGCTGCGTGACTGAATTAGCGGCCATAAAAAGCACAAAGGACCATTAAGTCAACACATGGGACAAGAATCAGAGATCTGCGAACAACTCACTGAAACGGGAGCGCTTCGGCACCTCCTGACTCTCGAGGGCCTGGATCTATCCCTGATCCAGAATTTGCTGGATTTATCCGAAGAGTACCGACGCCCTATCGGTCAGGTTCCGGCGAGAGACGATCGATTGACCGGACGAACAGTCGCAAATCTTTTTTTTGAAGCCAGCACCCGAACCCGCGCATCTTTCGAACTTGCAGCAAAACGCATGAGTGCCGATGTGCTGAACCTCGATGTAAACACGTCCTCTCGAATAAAAGGCGAGAGTATTCTGGATACGATTTACACACTCCAGGCCATGCAGACCGATATTTTCGTTATCCGGGATGCTTCTGCCGGCATCCCGGCAATGATTGCCTCTAAGGTTCAACCCCATGTCAGTGTACTCAATGCGGGTGAAGCAGACATCTCCCATCCGACTCAAGGCCTCCTGGATCTGTTGACCATCCGACAATATAAGGGAGATTTTGAAAATCTTGTCGTGACGATTATCGGTGACATCAAACATTCCAGAGTCGCGCGATCGGCGGCCCAGGGTCTACGCACCATGGGCGTAAAGGCGCTCCACCTCGTCACGCCACCAGGACTGGAGCCGAATCCCGACCATTATCCGGATGCTGTCATCACCAATGAGATCGACGCGGGAATAGAAGGTGCGGATGTCGTGATGGCATTGCGTATTCAACGCGAGAGAATTACGAACACCTCTGGCCTGATAGCTCAAGACGACTACCTCAAAACTTATGGGCTCACGAAAAAGCGGATGCAACTCGCCCATCCCGGATGCCATCGTCATGCATCCGGGTCCGATGAACCGTGATGTGGAAATCGCCGGTGAAGTCGCGGATGGTCCACAATCAGTAATTACCGCCCAGGTTGCGAACGGTCTGGCGGTGCGCATGGCGATATTGGCGACCATATCAGCGGCACGGTCCAATCCATGAATCGATCTCACCGGAACACGATCTGCGTAGAAAATGCAGAGGTGTTGGCGCAGGCAACCTATCCTTCAGAGCAGTTCATACTTCGCATGTTTGCGCCGGAGTGCGCGAAACGTGCGGTTCCCGGATGTTTCGTACATATACGATGTGATGCGGATATACCCATGCGCCGGCCGCTTTCCATTATGCGGGTCAACGTAGACAAAGGCTGGATCGAGGTACTCTATAAAATCGTAGGTGCCGGCCTGCTGGCATTGTCTCGAATCGAGCCCGGTGACACGCTCAATATTCTCGGACCGATTGGCAACGGCTTTGCCCTGGATTCGGCGCGTCCCCTGACAATAATGATTGGCGGTGGCGTAGGTATCCCGCCGCTCTTATTTCTCGGTGAACACTTACATACGCACTTTCAGAATACTGGCACCTGGGGCGAGAGTCCCGAGTTCGCCGGGCAACCGGTCGCATTTTTCGGCTCGGAAATTCCTTTTCCCTTTGTCCTCGAGGACAATGCCAGACCCTTGCCCGGCGCGCCTGCGAACGCGACGGCCGCGATTAAACTGATGGAAAATTGGATGATCCCGTCCCGGCTGGCCACGACCGCCGGATACCCGGGGATGCTACGACGGGTATGTAACGGACCTTGCGAACCGATGGCTGGAGAGTCTCGACGCAGAGATGCTCGAACAGGCTTTGATTTACGCCTGCGGTCCCGAACCGATGCTCAGGGCCGTCGCCACACTGGCCCGGGAGTTCGCCGTCCCTTCGCAGCTATGCCTCGAAGAATTTATGGCCTGCGGCGTAGGCGGATGCGCGGGCTGCGCCGTAGAAGTGCAAACAGAAAATGGTCCGGCGATGCGCCGTGTTTGTGTTGACGGTCCCGTCTTTACCGGTGACAGCGTCTACCCGAAGTGAATGCTGGATTCTAGATTGGCACGCGAATCGGCGTTCGCCAGGGCCTCGTCCATTGTCACTTTACCGTCCTGATAGAGCTTGAGCAGAGATTGATCAAACGTCTGCATACCTTGTTCTGTACTCTCGTAGAAAGACTCTTTGACCTTACCAATGTCTCCAGATTGAATGAGCTCAGAAATTCTAGGCGTGTTCAGCATAATCTCGACTGCCGCAGACCGGCTGCCCTCGACGCCCCGAACCAGTCGCTGCGACATAATCGCCCGCAAGTATTGCGAAAGATCCATGAATACCTGCGAATGCTGGTCCTCCGGGAACATATTGATGATTCGGTCCAGAGTTTCAGGGCAATTATTGGAATGTAATGATGCGATCGCTAAATGTCCGGTACCGGCAAGATCTATCGCCGCTTGCATGGTCTCCCGATCGCGAATCTCACCGATAAGAATGACATCAGGCGCCTCGCGCATCGCACTCTTGAGTGCTCTCGCATAGGACTTGGTATCGCTGCCTACTTCACGCTGGTTGATAATCGACTTCTTGTTGGTATGCAGGAATTCGATGGGATCCTCGATCGTAAGAATATGTGAGGATGTTTTTAGATTTCGATAATTGATCATTGCGGCCAGGGTTGTCGATTTACCACATCCCGTTGCACCGACCATTAAAATAAGCCCGCGACGAAACATCACCAATTCTTTCATGATCGACGGCATGTTCAACTTCGCCAGCTCTGGCATCTCATTGGAGATGAACCGCATAACCATCGCGATATTGCTGCGCTGGTGGAATACATTGACACGAAACCTGCCGAGTCCCGGCTTCGATATAGCAAAATCGATTTCAAGCTCCCGATTGAATTCATCCATTTGGTCTTCGGTCATTACCTCCATCGCGGCCTGGCGGACCATCTTCGGCGTCAGATCAAGCTTGTTGACGGGCATGATCTTGCCGTCGATCTTGATTTTAACGGGCGCGAAACAGGTCAGGAAAAGATCCGAGGCCTTTTTCTCTACCATCAGGTTAAACAGAGGTTGAACGTTCATGTAAGCTCAGGGCTGCCGCAGTTAATCAGATTCAAACCAAAACTATAAGCCAAATTCGTCATCGCTTTCCTCGTCCATCAGGCTCAGACTGCTACTGGCTTCGGCGCTGACATCTCTTTCGCGTTTGCTTTCCAACTTGATACGCAGCCGCAATTCGTTCTTGGAATCTGAATTGCGCATCGCATCCTCATAGCTGATTTTTTCGTTCTCATACAAATCGAAAAGATCCTGATCGAAGGTCTTCATGCCAAGACGATTGGACTTCGCCATAACTTCCTTAATCTTCATGATCTCTCCCTTGAATATGAGATCGGCGATCAAAGGCGATCGAAGCATGACCTCCAATGAGGCAATTCGCCCTTTGCCGCCGGCACGAGGCAGCAATCGTTGAGAGATGATTCCCTGCATATTAAGGGACATATCCATGAGCAGTTGATCGCGCTTCTCAGGGGGGAAAAAGTTAATGATACGGTCGAGCGCCTGGTTCGCGTTATTCGCATGTAATGTCGCCAGGCAAAGATGCCCGGTCTCAGAGAACTGAATACCGTATTCCATCGTTTCCCGCTCACGTATCTCGCCGATCATGATGACATCGGGCGCCTGTCTCAGCGTATTCTTTAATGCGGCGAACCATGAATCGGTATCGACACCAACTTCACGCTGAGTCACCACACAGCTTTCATGAGCATGTACATACTCGACAGGATCCTCGATTGTGATGATGTGACCGCGAGAGTTCTTATTGCGATGCCCGATCATGGCCGCCAGCGTTGTCGACTTGCCTGAACCCGTCGCCCCGACCAGAATGACCAGGCCGCGCTTGGTCATCGCAATGTCTTTCAGAATCGGTGGCAATTCCAGGTCGTCGACCGAGGGAATCTTGGTAATAATCTGCCTGAGTACGGCACCGACTGCACCCTGCTGAATAAATGCGCTCACACGGAATCGGCCGACCCCCTGCGGAGCAATCGCGAAATTACATTCCTTGTCGGTATCAAAATCACGCGCCTGTTTGTCATTCATGATCGCGCGAACGATGATGGCGCTCTGCTCCCGGGTCAGTGGATGTTCCGCAGCTTTATGAATTTCGCCATCGATCTTGATCGCCGGCGGAAATCCGGCCGTAATAAACAAGTCAGAGGCGTCTTTGTCCACCATCTTCTTGAGCAGGCCCTGCATCAGCCGTGTTGCTTGGTCGCGTTCCATACTCTAATTCCTGAGTGAGATTCGGGCCATCCGGGGCCGCATCAAAATTCGTCCTTGTTCGATGCCTTATACCGGGCCTCTTCCTTTTGGATAACACCCTGGGCCAGAAGTTCGTGAAGATTCTGATCGAGGGTCTGCATCCCGGACGCCATTCCCGTTTGGATCGCGGAATACATCTGCGCGATCTTGCCCTCGCGAATCAGGTTCCTGATCGCAGGCGTGCCGATCATGATTTCGTGAGCGGCGATGCGACCGCCGCCAACTCGTTTCAACAATGTCTGCGAAATAACGGCCCGCAGTGACTCTGATAGCATCGATCGAACCATTTCTTTTTCAGCCGCCGGAAATACATCGACGATGCGATCGATGGTTTTTGCGGCCGAACTGGTATGCAATGTACCGAACACCAAATGGCCGGTTTCGGCCGCACTTAGCGCCAGCCGGATCGTTTCGAGATCCCGCATTTCGCCCACCAGGATCACGTCCGGGTCTTCGCGCAATGCCGATCTCAATGCTTCGGCAAATCCCAACGTATCACGATGAACTTCACGCTGGTTGATCAAGGATTTCTTACTCTCGTGTACAAACTCGATCGGATCTTCGATCGTCAGAATATGATCGGGCTTGAGGTTGTTAACATAGTCAACCATCGCGGCCAGAGTCGTGGATTTGCCCGATCCAGTTGGACCGGTGACCAGCACAATACCGCGCGGATACATGGCGATATCCTTGAATATCGCTGGCGCCATAAGGTCTTCGAGCGTCAGGATTTCCGACGGAATAGTCCGGAACACCGCTGCCGAACCACGAGCCTGGTTGAAAGCATTAACCCGGAAACGCGCCAGATTAGGTATTTCAAATGAGAAGTCGGTCTCGAAGAACTCTTCGTAGTCCTTTCTCTGCCGGTCATTCATGATGTCGTATATCATGCTGTGCACGTCTTTGTGCGTCAGCGCCGGCATATTGATGCGTATCATATCGCCATCGACCCGGATCATTGGTGGCACACCGGAGGACAGGTGGAGATCAGAGGCGTTGTTTTTAACCGAAAACGTTAGTAACTGAGCAATATCTACAGCCATTTAAGTTCCTGAAATCAACGGCTTACATGCCCATCGGTCGGGCGTGGTTTACCATAAGCGCAAACTTGTTGGAACATAGTATAGCCACCCAGAAAATTGGGATAGTGACGCGAATCACGGAACAACTAGCTGATTTAACCGCCCGAATTCAGGCCGCGGCGGCCCGTGCGGAGCGAGATACCGGATCCGTACAACTTCTCGCGGCAAGCAAAACACAACCGGTCGAAACCATTCGCGGTGCGTGGAACGCCGGTATTCGTCATTTTGGTGAAAACTATGTGCAGGAAGCGTTGACCAAGATCCCGGAATTCGACGAAGAATTGACCTGGCATTTCATCGGCAGAATCCAGTCCAACAAAACTCGCCAAATCGCGGCGCATTTCGATTGGGTGCACACGCTATGCGATCAACACGTAGCCGAGCGCTTGTCCAGGCAAAGGCCGGACGAGGCGGGAGAATTACAAATCTGTATCCAGGTTCGCCCATTAAATGCCGCTTCTCGTAGTTTGGATCATCGGGGAGGAATTCCAGAGGCAAAGCTGCCTGAACTGGCAAGTATTGTTTCGAACCTTCCGCACCTGCACCTTCGGGGGCTGATGATGATGCCGCTGCCGGATCAGACGGAAGAGCTAACCCGCATGGAATACGCCAGAACAAGGCGCGCGTTTCACGAACTGCGGAAAAGTGGGTATGGGCTGGACACTTTGTCTATGGGTATGTCCAACGATCTTGAAGTAGCGATAATGGAAGGCAGTACTATGCTGCGGATCGGGACGGCGCTTTTTGGACCCAGAGACAATGACTAACCGGAAAATACGTATCGGCTTTATCGGCGGCGGCAATATGGCCCGAGCCATGGTCAGCGGTTTGCTCGAATCCGGGCATGACCCCGCCGGATTGCATATTTCGGACCCCAGTGGCCCACAGCGAAAACGAATTAAAAGTATACATAGCGGCCTGCAGGTCGGCGATAACAATGCCGAAGTCGCCGAGCGTACCGATATCATGGTGCTGGCGGTCAAACCGCAGATCGCGATGACAGTCGCCGGGGAATTGCGGAACCTGCGCCGACCGGAAAAACAGCTCGTCATTTCAATTATGGCGGGTATCACGTTGCGCTCTCTGGAAACCGTATTGGCGCCGGCGACCTCTATCGTCAGAATCATGCCGAATCAGCCCGCACTGGTCGGCGCTGGCATGTCTGCGTTAGTTGCGACCAAATCCACCGGGAACTCCCATCGTGAGCAAGCCCGGTATGTCGCAGAAGCAACCGGCCGAGCCGTCTGGATTGAGGACGAGAGTTTGATGGATGCCGTGACGGCGATTTCAGGGAGTGGGCCCGCGTATTTTTATTTATTGATGGAGATCATGGAGAACTGTGCAGTCGATATGGGCCTGCCTAAACCGCTGGCACAACTCCTGACTCGTCAGACTGGCTTCGGAGCAGGAAGCATCGCCGTGGAATCGAATCTCGATTTGGAGCAACTCCGCAAGAGCGTAACGTCCAAGGGCGGCACAACCGCCGCCGCAATAGATGCCCTTGAGCAGGGTCAGATTCGTGATATTGTCGCCAACGCGCTGATCGCCGCCCGCGATCGCTCGATTGAACTTGGCGCGTCCCTCAGCAAGACTGAACAGGATGAAAGCGGCACTCCTAACCCGAATAAGGATTAAACAGCTACGACTATGCAAAATGCCCTGACATTTATATTCAGAACAATACTTGATCTTTACATCATCACCTTCGTGCTGAGACTCATTCTGCATTGGGTTCGGGCTGATTTCAGAAACCCCCTTACACAATTCGTGCTCCGCGTTACGAATCCGCTGGTCATTCCGGCACGGCGTCTGATGCCGCCTGCCGGCAATCTCGATACGGCTACCCTTGTCGTGGTGCTACTACTCGAACTGCTGATGACCTTGGTCATGATCAATGTTGCGTGCCTTGGGAGCGCCGGTATTGGTCAGATCGTAGTTCTGACGTTGCTGCGCGTCGTCTATCTGACACTCAGAATCTATTTATTCGTCATTCTGATATATGTTGTTCTGAGCTGGATTTCTCCGGGCACATACAATCCCGCGGTCAGTCTCCTCTCATCGATCGCCGATCCGGTGCTTCGGCCATTACGAAGAGTGATTCCGACGATCGCCGGACTTGACCTGTCTGCACTGTTCGCGATCATCGGCATACAGGCATTTACCATGATCCTACCCATCGGCCAGGCCATGGGCGGCCTGGTCTGCACTTCGGTTGGTCAACTGTTCTGAACAGACAATATAGTTACCCGTCCTCGAAAAAGACATTCCGCCGTGGGTGGTTTATAGTTCTGCGGAGTCTAATAATAAGGTGGAAGGGATGAGAACGCATCAATTACTCATGGCGGCCTCGGCAACTTTTATTTTTCTTTTTGGTTGCGGGCAGGACTCCGGATCGCAGCTCCCCTCCTCTACCCCCACTGCGGAAGCGCCAGACATCTCGTCGAAAAATTTCGGTGATTATGTGCTCTATTTTAATGCTATTTCTACCGACCAGCTCCAACCAGAGGTCGCGCGGAAATATAACATCGCGCGCAGCAAGAATCGCGCCATGCTAAATGTATCGATCGTCAAGACTTCAGATAACGGTCTCGGGTCTTCGGTTCCCGCAACAGTAAATGTATCCGCAGCAAATCTGACCGGTCAGATAAAGAATCTGACGCTAAGACAAATTCAGGAGGGAGATGCGATTTACTATATCGGCGATGTTGCAGTGGCGAATAGCGAAACGTTGATATTCGATATCAATGCAATACCGGCGAATGAAACCACGGCGTTTAACGTCCGATTCTCCCGTCAGTTTTTTTCCAATTAAACGGATGAATATTTTTACTGGCTGGCCTGTGGGATTGACTCTATGACGCGGTGTTTCAAGCGCATCACATCTCCCCGATAGATGTATAGCAGCTCTGCGATTTTACCGATCATATAATCTTCATATTTATCCAGATCCTGATCAGCGAGCGCGATTTGCCACAGCATTTCTATCACCGCCTCTTTCTCGGCATAGGTCATTTGAGAGTGCAGCGTTTTGGTATAGGCGTGGAGCGACACTGACTCTTCAGCGGCTTCTTCAGCGGCATCGACCAATTTGGCTGTTTCGTTGTCGGACAAATCAAATTTTGAATGGAGCTGTTGCCGTATCTTGCTGGCTTCCACCTCACTGTGGTCGTGATCAGCCCGGGCAATTTCGACCAACAGGACCGCGACACAGAGCTGCGTGGAATCCAGATCATAGCTTGCCTCTACAGGTTCTACCGGCGCTTTAAACCACCTTCGTAACTTACCGATCATTCCGCACCCCACGAATTCTCCAGATGCGAAACGACCGTCTCGCGCAACAATGTCAGATTCCCATGAAAAAAATGACTCACTTCGGGCAATACGATTAGCTCAGGCCCGGGCGCCAATTGATTGAACCATTCCAGAAGCACATCGCAGGACGCCACTTCGTCCGCATCCCCTTGAACGACCAGCCAAGGACAATCGGGTTGCGCGCCGTTTAATAGAGCGGCCATATTCGATACAGCCGGTGCTACGGAAACAAGCTGTTTGGGCCTGGCAGTGAGTGCCGCGCGACACGCGACCATCCCACCGAATGAGAACCCCAGCAAACATAAATCAGCGTCGTTATAACGCTTCTGTGCCCACTCTATTACTGCGAGAACATCATCGGTCTCGCCAATGCCGCCAGCGTATGTCCCTTCGCTTGTCCCTACCCCACGAAAATTGAAACGCACCGCGGGAATCCCGAGGTCATTCATCGATCGTGACAGTGTATGAACCACTTTATTCATCATCGTCCCCTGATGCTGAGGATGAGGATGGCACAGGACTGCCACCATATGCCGATCAGTATGTTTCGGCACTTCCAGGAGCGTCTCCAACTGGCCAGCTGGCCCGTCTATGTAAAGCGCCTCTCTGATTGACTTAGGGTTTCCCACGATGTGCAACTCTCCAGGCTGGTGATCGCCGCCGCCGGACATCAAATCCTTGCTGGACATTTATATCCAGTGATTTGACAAGGTTATATCATTACCGCTGGAATATTAGGCGATCGTATGAATAACCATATCGAATTAGAAAGGCGCTTCGGAGCCTATAATTATCACCCGCTCCCGGTCGTACTCACACGGGGCGATGGCTGCTACGTCTGGGATACTGACGGAAAAAGGTATCTGGACATGATGAGCGCATATTCCGCTGTCAGTCACGGGCATTGTCATCCCAGGCTCGTGCAAACGATGCGTGAACAGGCCGGGCGACTAAGCATAGTATCGAGGGCATTTTATACCGACCGCCTGGGCCTGTTCCTCGAAAAAGCCTGTGATTTGAGCGGAATGGACAAAGCGCTGCCGATGAATACCGGAGTGGAAGCGGTCGAAACTGCGCTGAAAGCAGCGCGCAAGTGGGCCTACGAAGTAAAGGGTGTAGCGACAGATGCCGCAGAGATTATCGTCTGCCGGGGAAACTTCCACGGCAGAACCATTGCGGCGATTGCTATGTCTTCCGAACCCGGATACCGGAGAAATTTTGGCCCGTTTCCGCCTGGCTTCAGGGTGATCGATTACGCTGATACGGGCGCGCTCGAGGCCGCAATTAATTTGAATACGGCCGCATTTCTCGTCGAACCGATACAAGGTGAAGGTGGAATCAATGTTCCACCCCCCGGTTATCTTAAGATCTGCGCCGAGATCTGCGAACGTAATAACGTCCTGCTAATTTGTGATGAAATACAGACCGGCCTTGGTCGAACCGGACGATTCCTCGCCAGCGACCACGACAATATCAAGCCTGACGGCGTCATTTTGGGCAAGGCGCTCGGCGGAGGCATGTACCCGGTTTCACTATTTCTTGCCCGGCATGAAATTATTGATCTGTTCCAACCTGGAGAACATGGCAGTACCTTTGGCGGAAATCCGTTGGGCGCAGCGGTCGGTCTCGAGGCATTGAACGTACTACTGGAAGAAGGACTCGTCGAAAACAGCGCCTTGATGGGCGAGTATTTGCGTGCGGGCCTGGAGGCGCTGGATTCCCCACTGGTTACTGACGTGCGCGGCCAGGGGCTTCTGGTCGGGTTCGAGATCAATGCAAACCGCACGACCGCAAGAACCGTCTGCGAACATCTGATGGATTCCGGTATTTTGACCAAGGAGACGCACGAAACCGTAGTACGACTGGCACCACCGTTGATTATTGATCGCGATATGATCGACGACGCATTGACAACACTCAGCGATACCTTGGCGTCACTGGGAAAATAATCTGAACGAAATGCTGTTGGCCTCGACCGGTTGAAATCGCAGTCGACCCCAGCCGGTTGCGCCTACACCACCTGACCGGCCGCTCCGCGCTCAAATCCAGCCGCTCAGACGTAATCAAATCTGACATTGTTGGTCAGATCAAATGCCGCTAATACACCTCGGGCCTACTCATCTGACTCTGATTCGAGATCCAGAGAATCCGAGTTGATGCAATATCGTTGGCCCGAAGGTTCAGGGCCATCCGGAAAAACGTGGCCAAGATGGGCGCTGCACTTCGCACACAACACTTCCTGCCGCGCCATCCCATGACTGGTGTCGGTTTCAACCTTCACACTGCTATTTTCAATCGGAGCCCAGAAGCTGGGCCAGCCACTTCCCGAATCAAATTTCGTCATCGACCCAAACAATTTGGTTCCACAACAAATGCAAACATAAGTTCCATCCAATTTACAGTCGTGATACTTGCCTGAGAACGCCTGCTCGGTTCCTTTTTCTTGTGTGATACGCATTTGATCAGCCGTCAGCCTGGCCCGTAACGCCTCCCGTGAATAATCTCGTGTTTTTGACATTTGATTGCTCCGCTCTCGTCCGTTAAAGCCGGACGTTTATTCATTATGCGTCCGCGCTAGGCATTGAAATCCACTAACAAGCGATTGAGGCGCTGGACGTAACTGCCGGGATCGGCGAGCTGACGTCCCTCTGACAGGCTTGCCTGATCGAACAGCACTCGGGTCAAATCTTCAAATCGCTGATCATCGGTTTCATTCTGAAGACGTTGAATCAGTGGGTGATCGACATTGATTTCGAAGGTCGGCCTGCTGTCCGGCACCGTTTGCCCGGCCGCTTCCATGATTCGTTTCATTTGCTCGCCCATATCATATTCGCCAATCGCCAGGCAGGCAGGAGAATCGGTCAGCCGATCAGTCAGACGAACCTGATCGACTTCACTATCCAGATGTTCACGCACCCGGGCCAGGAACGCGTCATACTCACCAGCCTCGTCATCCGTCTTCTTGTCTTTAGCCGAGTCATCGTCATCGGTACCGAGGTCGAGCTCACCACGCCTGATATCGCGCAAAGACAGACTCTCATAATCGCGTAGATGCCCCATCAGCCATTCGTCGATCGTATCTCCGAGCAACAGCACCTCGATATCTTTCTTTTTAAACACCTCAAGGTGAGGACTCGAAGCCGCCGCCCTAAAACTATCAGCCGTTACAAAATAGATTTTGTCCTGGCCTTCTTTCATCCGGCCAATGTAATCGGCTAGCGACTGATCTTTGAGATCATTCCCAGTATGCGTTGTAGAGAACCTGAGCAGACTCGAAATTTTCTCCTTATTCGAAGGATCTTCGCCCGGACCTTCCTTTATGACGTTTCCAAACTCGTTCCAAAACGCCTGATATTTCTCTGAATCATCGGCGGCGAGTTTAGTTAGCATGTCCAGCACTCGTTTGGTCAACGCACCTCGAATCGCTTCGACGGTTTCATCGTGCTGCAAGAGTTCCCGTGAAACATTGAGGGACAAATCATTTGAGTCGACGACGCCACGTATGAATCGCAGATAAAGCGGCAAAAACTGGTCCGCATCATCCATAATGAAAACCCGCTGAACATACAATTTCAGCCCTCGAGGAGACTCTCGATTCCATAAATCGAATGGCGGCCGCGCCGGAATAAATAGCAGACTGGTGTATTCGCGTTTTCCCTCGACACGGTTGTGACTCCAAAGCATTGAGTCCTGAAAATCGTGCGCAATGTGTTTGTAAAACTCCTGGTATTCTTCATTGGTAATCTTGGTTCTCGGCCGCATCCATAACGCGGTGGCCGTATTGACCTTTTCAAAGGTCGGCCCCGCATTTTTGTCCTGTGGGTCTTTGTCTTTCGGGTCCTTCCCTTCGGCTTCGAGATCAGCTTCACTTTTTTCGTCGAGCCCATTTGACACTACCGCCGGCATCAAAATCGGAAACGCAATATGGTCGGAGTATTTTCTAATCAGGCTGCGCAGCCGGAAGTCTTCGGCAAACTCGGCCGCGTCTTCCTTCAGATGAAGTAAAACGCGAGTACCACGCTCCGGCCGATTTACAGTCTCAATGGTGTACTCACCCTGACCATCGGATAGCCAGTGCACCCCTTCATCAGCAGGGGCTCCGGCGCGGCGCGTGAAAACCTCGACTTTGTCCGCGACGATGAAAGAGGAATAGAATCCAACACCAAACTGACCGATCAGATTGGCCTCATCTCTGGAATCGTCGGATAATTCCTTAATAAATTCCGCGGTCCCGGATTTGGCGATCGTACCGAGTTGCTGAGTCACCTCATCGCGACTCATACCGATACCGTTGTCGGTAACACTAATGGTTCGCGCATCAGAGTCGAAGTCAATTCTTATCTCGAGATCCGGTTCACTCTCAAGGAGCTTCTCATCCGCAATCGCCTCGAAGCGCAATATGTCGGACGCGTCTGAAGCGTTGGATACCAGTTCACGAAGGAAAATTTCCCGATTGCTGTACAAAGAATGAATCATCAAATGCAGGAGTTGCTTGACCTCCGCCTGAAATCCGCGTGTTTCGATTGCCGTTGCTGTACTCATGATCTTGTGACTTCGGTCCTCGTAATCGCTGTGAACCCCTGGCGACACCTGCGGTTCACAGCAGCTGCCAGAGGATGACGGTGACCGATAAATGGGGATTTCCGGGCAAAAAATCAAGGCCCGCGCAGGGCTAATTTCGCGAAAGGGCCGGTCGCAGGTGGGGGAATAGGCCCGGTCGGGTGGCACGAACGATCGAAAGCCTGTCTGAATACCCGAATTTCGGCACTCGAACGGGGCTTGATGTACCCGGGGCGGGGGCCCCGCTCGCAGCCGAATTCTATTCAGCCGGGGTGATTTGATTTAACCAGATAAAGAGGTGGCTTCTTGGGTTTCTCGGATTTTGTTCCGGCTTCCTGAGCTCGACACGCAATACTTCGAACGCTTGCAAGTGCCTTTTCGATCCAGGCACGTCGGCTAATAGTACCTTCATTCGCGAAGTCTAGTTCGCTGGATTCTCGATCGTACATTTTATTTGTGATCTTTCTGAGCCACCCTGCTTTGAGGCACCACTGGATATTGAAGTGCCCTGTCGAAGGCTATTTATTGATCTTCCGGGTTCCAGTCACGTCGAACTTTATCTGACCAATTACGGTAGCCTTTCCAGGTATATAGACCGGGATCAAGCGGGGCGCGGCTTTGGGCCGGCGCCTGTACACGGGTCAGCCAACGCCGATAGGCATCCCATCCACCTACATCTTTACCGTCAGAAGAAACCAATCCTTTCTTTTGCTGTTCACGCAAATCGGGACCGTTACTGTGTCTCCCATTACCATTCGGCAAATCATCCGAATAAATTGGTGCATATGGCTTTTGTCTATGCTCGCTCATTGCTGGTGCGCCTAATTCATAATCAGTGATCGCAGATTACAAACATGGCGTTTTACCTGCTATGAACTACATCACAGGCACGGCCATTTAACTTGTTGATTATGCAGAAGGTTCGTCGGAAAATAAGCGGGCCATTTAACAAACTGCATTACGCGACGACACGATAGCAAGGTTTATATTCTTTCTGCCCCAACCGCATCCGTCCCTGGCTAGCGAAAGCAGACAGCAGCCGGTCCAATCTTGACATCAGCTCGGGCTCGCCTCGAATTTCAAAAGGCCCGCTCTTCTCAATCGCGCGAATGCCATGCTCTTTGACATTCCCGGTGACGAGGCCGGAGAAAGCCCGGCGCAGGTTTGAAGCCAACAGATGAGGATCCTGATTATTGTGAATTTTCAATGCCGCCATTTCCTCGTGAGTAGCGTCAAACGGCTTCTGAAAACTGGACTCAATCTTTAGTTGCCAGTTGAAATAATAGGCATTCTTACTCTTCTGACGTTCGTCCCTCACCTGACGCATATAATTAATTGTCTTACCTGCAACTGATTTCGGATCACCCAAATCAATCTGGTAAAAGCGCTGGCCATCCCGACCTAAAGTCGAGCCGATAAAATCGTCGATCTGCTTAAAGTATTCAGCTGATACGGCTGGCCCCGTCAGGATGACCGGTACCGGCGATTCGCGATTCTCTGGATGCATCAATATCCCCAACAGATAGAGCAGCTCTTCCGCAGTCCCTACACCGCCTGGAAAAATAATGATTACGTGGGCGATTCGGACGAAAGCCTCAAGGCGCTTCTCCATATCCGGCATGATGACGAGTCGATTGACGATCGGATTTGGTGATTCGGCCGCAATAATTCCGGGCTCCGTAAGCCCGATATATCGACCATCATGGAAGCGCTGCTTGGCGTGTCCAATGGTCGCTCCTTTCATCGGCCCTTTCATCGCGCCGGATCCACAACCGGTGCAAACACTTAACTTTCGCAGGCCCAATTGATAGCCCACCTCTTTGCAAAACTCATATTCTTCGCGATCGATAGCATGTCCGCCCCAACACACCACCAGATCCGGATCCGCGGGTAATTTGAAGATTCCGGCATTGCGCAATATATGAAACACCGCGTTGGTGGTTCCATCACTGGTTGCAAAATCAAAGCGCCGGGCGATCTCGACTTCACCGCTGACAAATGCGATATCTCTGACTACAGCAAACAACAGCTCCCTGATGCCGCGAATCATTTCCCCTTCGACGAACGCGTCCGGCGGTGCATTCGTAACGGCAAGTTTGATTCCGCGCTCCTGCTGAATAATCCGAATATCAAAATTTGCGTACTTGTCCAGCACTTCCCGAGCATTGTCAGTTCGGCTACCTACATTCAGAACGGCGAGTGCGCAGCGCCGCAATATCTCATGCTGATTTCCCTCGCCGACATTCAGCAGGCGATCCACCTCATGTTGCGACAGGACCTCAAGGCTTCCCTCAGGCATTACCTCAACTATGGTTTCCATTCTTGACATCGGTAAAAAATAGTATGGAAGTACATTTTGTATTGTGGCCACCCACAGCACACAAAGAACATCAGGGCAAAATCTGAATCGGCGTATTGGGTTTGGTCATCAACCAGATATCCACCATATCGGCATTGGACACGGCGATACATCCGTTGGTCCAATCCGTACTTTGATAGTATTCCTCCGAATACCTGGGATCGTTCGGTTGCCCGTGAATCATGATCTGCCCGCCCGCTGGCAGTCCACGAAGTCTCGCATGGCGAATATCATTCGCATCAGGATATGAAATTCGTATCGACAGAAAAAAATCACTGGCCGAATTACGTTCCGTAAGTCTGTAAGTGCCCTCCGGAGTCTTGAAATCGCCTTCAGTAATTTTACGTCCTTTTGGCAACAGCCCCAGGGCGACATCCATGCTCCTCAGAACTTGATTTCCCTTGAAAAGAATTAGCTTCCTTTCCGATTTATTGATCAAAATCCGATCGGCGAATTCAGATTCCGATGCATTCGCGGGATTGCCTGCGAACAGGCAGACCAGCAGTATCACGGCCGAAACTAAGAGCCTGCTCAATCGGCTAAATCGCATCGGCGATCTCCGAAACGGTACTCTCTGGTCCACTCACCAGTTCAATTTTCGGAAAAACGATCTCTGCACCAGTCTGCACGCGATTAAGATTCAGGTCGGGGTTGTACTGGCGCAGGAGCCACACCGGTACTTTATACTGCCGGAGAGTTAGCACATAAAGAGACTCCCCACGACGCAGTCGATGGATCTGAGTATCGGTGATGCGATAACGGGTAAAGAAGGCTTCCTGCAGCTCACGGTGGTATCTGAATCTCCTGGCAGCAAATTCTTCCCGGTCGACAACAGAGAATTCCAACCGGAGACGTTGACCGATAACAACCGGCCGCCGAAATGAATAGCCGTTCAAATCTCGCAATCGTTGCGTACTGACGTCAAGCCAGTCCGCGTAATGCCCAAGGGTTTCTGCTGCCTGCACTTCAATTGTGCCATCCGCAGCGACAAAGTAGTCGCTTGGATCGGCCAACAAAACGCTCTCAGCACCTTGTTCAGCCGGCTGCCCGACTCCATCGGTCACCGGTTCGACAGGTTCGTCCGCTACCGCCATTGGGCGAGGTACGATAATCACAGTATCCTCGACCGGCAGAGTATCCGCGCTGGCGTCATCCACCGCCGATATAAGCCTTAAGTCGGCAGAAATCGGCGTCGAGACATCCGG
>PVMK01126758.1_pt1 | contig 80615 bp, 61 predicted proteins | sample 1853481 | NCBI WGS metagenome assembly PVMK01 (sample SAMN08533507, study PRJNA380276) | Marine sediment metagenome, whole genome shotgun sequencing project.
CAAAGGCTACAAACAAAATACAACCGGTGATTCCTATTCTCGTTTTATAGATCACGAAAGTGGAGAAGCAACTCCTTCTTTTGCAAAAGGATATCATTTGGGCAGTGCATTTGTTGATAGAGATTCGGTATATGTTACTGTGGTGGATATTTGGGACGGAGAAAATATCAGGATGTTTGTATCTGCAGATCTACTTAATTGGAAATCTCGTTCAGTACTTCATCTTCCTGACTATGGAATATTTAACAGTTCTTTATGTAAAGCTGATAATCGCTATGTTCTGATGTTTGAAATTGGTAAACCAAAAGAGGAAGCAGGCCAAAGGTTTACTGCCAGATTTGCATCCTCAGAAGATCTTATAAATTGGAAGCTCATGCCTAAAGAATGCAATTATTCTAAAGATCGCTATACAGCTCCTCATGCCCTAAGGTATTTAGATGGATATTTCTATAATTTTTATTTAGAGGCCTTTGAAGGGTATGAAATGAGGGTTGTAAGATCTACCGATCTGATTATATGGGAGGCAAGTAAGTACAATCCGGTTTTGAAAGCTTCAAAAGAAGATAAGAAGATTGCAAATTCAATGCTTACGGAGGATCAAAGAGCAGCAATTTTTAATGCAGAAAACAGGAATAATTCTGATATTGATTTTTGTGAATATAAAAATAAGTTGATCATTAATTATTCTTGGGGGAATCAGCGTGGTGTGGAATTTTTAGCCGAAGCTGAATATAAAGGTGGCCTGGAAGAATTTTTGAAGGGATTTTTTAGGTAACAAAAAATAAATTATTAAGATTTTTTTGGATCTCTATTCGTATTTGCATAAAGTAATATTTATGAAATAAAATTAACCATAAAATAAAATCATAAGAATGAAAAAAATCATTATTCTTTTAGTTACAATCTCCTCTTTTATAGGAAACTATCAAGTGGGGTATGCAACAGAAAAAATAGATGAACAATATCCAATTGGAAGACCAGGGCGCCAACTGACTTATAAATCTAAGGTTCGGGAATTACCCGAATCTGTAGTTCGTAAATTTGAATTATCACTTGGCACTGTTGTAGAAAAAGATGGGACTAACTACCAATGGCTCAGATTAAAGGCAGTTAAAGAAAACGGACAGACTTATCACATTTACTTTCTTACGTCTGAATATCCGTCGGAAATTCTTAAAACGGCAGAACAAAATATATTACATTATATTGTTCAAAAAGGAGATGACCATACCCTTGAATTTGTAGACGAATCTGATGGCTCTGTGATATTGCCAAATACCGGGGCGTGGAAACATCTTTTACCTAGAGCAGCTATGGTGAATAACCCTTTTAATTCTAAAGTAAAGAAAATTAAACTTTTAGGTCTGGGATATAATTTAGTATCAGATAAGAATTCAGAGTTCCTATCCTCTCCAAATGATACCCATGTGATTAGCCTCACACCTGACTTACTTATTGGGGTTCCTCACAATGCCAAGGTAAAAAATGAAAAAAGAAGATACGATGAATCCGATTATGAGTATATAGTCTTTACTGAAGAAAACTATACCGAAATGATGGCAAATGGAATGAATGTTTTTAATGTAAATTCAGAGCAGGTAAAATGGATAGAAAATAAGAATGTTTATTATTGGGGAATCGGGGGGTCTAATGTTTCCTATCCGGAGTGCCTTTATACAAGTAACTATATTGGTCCGGCCATTTTCTTTGATGAACCCATGGTACACACCCGAGATCATGCTCTCAGGCCAAAATTTAAAAAATATCCATCACTTCGCAAAACAATAAGCCCTGAAGTCTTCTTTCAAGAATTTAAAAATGAATATCATAAGGCTAAATATGAACGATCTCCAATTAGGTTGCTCAAAGAATTAAACGAAAGAGAAGATGTTTCTGTTGGAACTATGGATTTCCTACAGCAAAATATTTACACTTGGGAAACCATGCCAAGTTCTGCCCTTTATCAATTATCGGAAGGGGATAAATCCACTCCGGCCGCAATGGTTTTTGAGCCACCGGGGCGATTGGGGGCGAGGCGTGTTTTACCCGAATTGAACATGAGTTTTGATTGTCAGATCCCAGTTGATGATCCAAAAAATTTAATTGGCATCATCAAAGGTTTTATTCGTGGTGCTGCGCGGGTAACAGATAAAGATTGGGGCATTAGTATTTATGGCCAGGTAGTTCGTTCTGACGCCTATTGGCAATTAACCCATACATATGATCAGGGGGCAACAAGATTTTTTTACTGGGATTCTTACCAGCTCGCTGCCGTTCCTTATAACGAGTATCTTTCCATGTCTAAGAATTTAAGAGAATATGCTAAGAACTTTCCAAATCGCGATCTTGAAAAGTTAAAAAACGCAGCCGAAGTAGCGATCTTAATACCACCTGGTTACAATCTTGGTCATGTTAAAATGGGAATTGGAAATTTCAGCGGACTACCGGAATTGAATATGGAACGAACAAATAGTCATGGTATAAAATACCGAGATGTCATGAATAATTTCTATATAGAAATTGAGCGTTGTATAAGACTTGGCGTAGAATATGATCTTTTTTGGAACCTGGAGAATATCGAATTAAAAGGATATAGAGAGATAATTAATATTAGAGAAGATGGTAAAGTTGAAGTTACAGAAAACGGTAAGAGTAATATCTTAAACGCCGCCCGAAAACCGCAACGCCCAAAAGGAGATCATCCGCTATTGGAGGTCGAACTCAAAATTTCTAAAGAGAAGTTGAATTATTCTATTACGGCGCTCGCTAAAGTTACCGAGACAACCGCTCCTGTTTTTTATACTCAGGGAGCAGGGAAAGATGGTATCTACAGAAATACTTATGTACTCTGGGAGTTATATGGCCCTGAAGAAGAGGATTATACTGATTTTTGGAAAGAGAGATGGGATGTTTCTATTAAAGAAGAAGGTAATTCTGCAACGGCAGAGATCAAGTTTAATATAGATAAAACAGGAAATTATCGTTTGCGTATTTCAACAAGCGATGTAGCAGGAAGAAGTACGGTAATTTGGAAAGATATCAACGTAAGTTACTAGACCCTCGGTTATGTCATAAATTTTATTAATCATTTTTCCAATAATAGAAACAACCATCTTCGGCACCTAAAAGCAGATCGGGTTTTTCATTTTTATTCCAGTTTACAAGAGTTGGACTGGTGGTATGACCTGCAAGTTTTTTATCTGAAAGATTACCGATCAATTTAAAATTGACCATTCCGTTTGCTCTACCCATATTTTCTATTAGTACAGCATTTAAACTATTTGCTATAATATCAACATCTCCATCATTATCCCAATCACCAAAAGCAAGTTTTCTCCTCCCGCTATGTCCGTTCTTATCAGTGTTCAACCTAAGACTTCCCCCTAAACTATCAATTATTTCATTTTTTCGATTGTAGGAACCCGATTCTGAATAAAATATTCTTTTACCGGGCATTAAGCTAATCTCATCATCACTATTAAAACGTTCAAAGAAACTCAAATACCCTTCATGATCCAACATGACCAGATCCATCAAACCGTCATCATTCCAGTCTATAGCAGATGGCGTTGTTCTCCATTGTGTTGCAAGAGTGTTAGGCTTAGGTTCCCACCAATTCCATTCCAGATTTGGAGCTTTGTCATTCCAGTTTACATAAATTGGTTTTTCTTTGGCAAGTTCAGGATTTCCCTGTGAGCCAATATTTTCATACCATATAACCTTTCCCCAAATAGAATTTACAAGAATATCTTTTAATCCATCATTATTCCAATCTTCAACGGACAATGTGGTATAGCCCCATTTGGATTCGCAAGGCCCCTGAATAGATCCATTTTCTCCGGCCTGTATTCTAATAATTTCACCTTCAGATTTTAATAATTTCGGAGCAGCCCATTTTGGAGTATCACCTCCGTCCAGATTTTCTATAAAACCTATATACCCGGCTGAATTACCACAGATCAGATCCTCATCTCCATCGTCATCCCAATCTGTACTATAAGGTGTGACCAAGGCGCCAAATTTTACGTATTCTGCTTTTTGCTGAAAATATTTTGGATTTTTAAAAACAGGCATCCCATCTTCTATTTTTCCTGTATTTTCCATAAAAGCTACCCTTCCATCTTCATCTCCTACGATAAGATCGATATCTCCGTCTTTATCCCAGTCTAAAGAAGTTGGCAGGATCATTTCCAGATCCATAGTTATGATACCTTTACTATTTTTAAGGTATTTCCCTTGGCTATATTTTGGTTTTTCTCTGGTCCCAATATTTTCGAACCAGGTGAACTTATCTATAAATTCACCACAAATAATATCCAGATCACCATCATTATCAAAATCTTCAAAATTTGGTGAAGGAGCACCATAAACATCTATGGGCTTACCACCAGCCAGGATCTTATCGCGAAGTTTATAAGTGCCTTTTACATTTTCAATTAAATATATATAACCATGAAGTGGACCATTGGTCCAATGTCCTTTTTCGTCAAAGGCATTGTCCCATCCATAATCTTCTCCATCCTGAATCCCAACAATAATATCCAGATCACCGTCATTTTCATAATCCACATATTTCCACTGATTAAAACGAATTCTATTGTGCAGTTCATCAAAAGTATCTCCCGGGAAAAGTGCTTTTGGTTTACTTGTAAAGGAAGATTTGAAATCTGTCAATTCTTCTCCGGGTTGTAAAAATCTTGGTTCCCCGTCGATATAAGAAACTTGAACATGTCTAATCGGATCGCTAATTTTTATTGGAGGCTCAAATACAGGAAAAGATTCACCGCTTTTATTTTCAAAAAAATATATACCATTAAAAGGTACATCCTTACAAGATACCAATAGATCAAGATCACCATCATTATCATAATCCACAGGCAACGGTAAGGCCCAAAGTCCTACACCGAGATCAACTATTAATTCGGGATTATTATACTTCAATCTTTCAAACTTTGGAGAGTTTTTTATTGCGATATTAGAAGTTTTTTTTTCTTGTTTACAGGCGGAAAATACTATGATAAATATTAAAAGAATTAATTTGATTGATTTCATGGAGTTGTCAACTAAAGTTTTGATTTTTTGTGAAGTTAAATATAGTTAAAAAGGATTTAATTTTTGATACGTAGCAAATATTTTCATTTTCAATTGCAATTCAATGTATATTCTATTCATATGATAATCAGTTTATTACTTGTTTAATGATTGAATATTAACACAAGATAAAAGTAGTTTATCTAACAGTTCATGAATAATGTTTTATTTACTGTTCAGAGTTATTAAAGTAATAAAGATTATGACAAAATATTATGCAATATAAATAATTAGAATTGATAATTAGCAGTAACTTTAAACGCGAATATTATTGCAAAAAATCAGACTTGAACTACTTTTTTTTAGAAGTAGAAATCAAAGAAAGATATTGAAAGTTAAAAGCTAAAAGCAATGAAAAAACAAAAAATTATTGGAATGATTCCTGCTCGATATGCTTCTACCAGATTTCGTGGTAAGGTGATAGCAGATATTGTAAATAAACCGATGATCCAAAGAGTGTATGAACAGGCCAACAAATCAACTATACTGGATCAACTTATCGTTGCTGTTGATGATGAGCGAGTATTTGAATGTGTAAAGGGGTTTGGAGGAAAGGTGATCATGACCAGTACAGCCCATGAATCAGGAACTGACAGGATAGCGGAAGCTATAGAAAATATTGATGCCGAAATTGTGGTAAATATCCAGGGAGATCAACCTTTGTTTGATGCAAGAATGATAGAAGAGGCCGTACAACCCATGCTAGAGGATCCAAATATTCAGATGTCAACCCTAAAAACAAAAATTGGTAAAGAAGATTACAATGACCCTGCGGTTGTAAAAGTGGTGGTGGATGAGAATAATAATGCCCTTTATTTTTCCAGATCTCTGATTCCATATTCCCGGGATAAGATAAAAATGGATGTATACGAGCATGTAGGATTATATGTTTATCGTAAAGATTTTTTATTAAAAATGTCAAAATTACCCAGGACTTATTTAGAAAAAATTGAAATGTTAGAGCAACTTCGAGTGTTGGAAAATGGATATAAAATAAAGGTCATAGAGACAAAGTGTGAAAGTATTTCGGGTATTAGTGTAGATACACCTGAAGATCTTATAAAGGTGGAGAATATCATTAAAAAATAATTTTATTGGAAACAAACAGAAAAATAATTGAGCAATATTATAAGGAACTTTCACCGGATGTTAAAGAAATGGTTGACCGATCAGTAGATAGCATCGTCACTGCAAAAAATAATGGAGGAAAAGTTGTTGTGGTTACCGGAAGTGGCCCTAATCTTCATGAAGGCGTAACTACACTGATTGCTGAACTTATCAGTAAAGGTATAATTGATGGTATTACAACAAGTTCAGCTGTAATTGCGCATGAGATGGCTGGTGTATTGGATAAAGTAAGAAGGGTAGATGGAAAGAAATTGGGATTTGCTAAAAATAAACTGCCACGTGGTGAAATATTTGAAATCACAAAAATGCATGAAGAATTATTGCTGCAGCTTAAAAAGGAAATGATCATTGATGACGACTTGATAAAAAGAGGACTGGAACTTGAAGGGGACGAAATTATTAAAGCGGCAGGAAACATGGCTTATCCAATGGGATTAAGAACAGAGAACCTCGCTAAAGAGATCATGTTAATTGCACAATCAAAAGGAGTTGCTTTTGAGGTTATTGCCGGAGCCGGTGCGGATGAGCGTACCATGTTAGGTGCTGCTAAAAAAAGAGATATCCCCTGTTTGGTTAGTATCCCTCAATTAATTGGTGGAGGTGCAGTGGGTATTGCTATTGCAGACTCCATCTCGATTATGGAAAGAACGTCCAAAATTGCTGAAATGATGGCAAGCGCGGATGTGATTATCGAATCAGCTGTTGCTTTGACGCAAGAGATCCATGATGGCCCGTTTGAAACATTTACCGGACATGGTATCTGGGCAGACTGGGACGGATATCCAACTTATAGTTTGGCTGAAAAGACATTGATTCGGATCGATCTCGATTCCAATTTAAAAAAAGCTGTTGATTTTGAAAAAGAATCCAATACGGTTCAACAAGCAATTGATAAAGGTCAACCAAAAACAAAATTAATGAGTATCCCATTTCGTATGGAAATGTCTGGTTTTGCACGATTAGAAAACAGCCTTCCAATAATTGGAGATATTGGGATTATTTGGCCGATCATGGCATATTTATTAGAACAAAGACTTGGAATTGAACTCGACTTCATGTCTTATCCACAGCAAAGTCCCGAAGGGCAAGAAATGAGAAAGTGGATACTTGAAAACATTCAACCTATCGTAAAAGAAAAATTATTTCTGAAATAAAAGGAATCGACCTAGAAGGTCGAGGTATTAACCTAGATCCCGCTAGAAAAAGCGGGATTAGTTCGACTTATATTTTTGAGTTCGTTTTAAAACTCCTCAAAATTGAGTTTCACTAATAAAACTAAAATCAAATAATGAAGATAATTATAACAACTTTTGCTTTAATATTATTTACGGCAAACCTTTTTGGACAGCAAAAAGCGAACAGTGAATTGATATTCCCGATGCAAGAAAAACATGTTCACTCGAGTAGTGTAGTTGCATTACCTAACGGAGATCTGTTGACCTGTTGGTTTCAGGGAAGTGGTGAACGAAAGGCAAATGATGTGGTAATCAATGGTTCACGATTAAAAAAAGGGGAGTCAGAATGGAGTAAGCCTTTTTTAATGGCGGACACACCGGGTCAACCCGACTGTAACCCGGTCATGTTCCTCAACAATCAGAATAAACTTTTTTTAATGTGGATTGTCGTACAAGCAAATAGATGGGAGACCTCCATTTTAAAGGTCAAAACAACCACAGATTATTTGGATAAAAATGACCCAAAGTGGGAATGGCAAGATGTTATTCTAATGAAACCTGGAAAGGAGTTTGAAGAAAGGGTAAAAGAGCAATTCGATGAGTACGGAAGACAAGATCTGGTATGGGCTGAATATGCACTTCCTTATGAAGAAATGTTGATCGAAGCGGCCAAGGATCCAAAAAAAAGAGAGACAGGATGGATGACCAGAACGCATCCAACCATCTTAAATAATGGTAAAATTTTATTACCCCTATACTCAGATGGTTTTAATTTTGGATTAATTGCCATTTCAGATGATGATGGTAACACATGGAAAAGTAGTCTTCCTATTATTGGTAGAGGATTAAACCAGCCAAGTCTTGTGGTTCGTAAAGATGGCTCTATTGATGCCTATATGCGAGATGACGGAGATGAACCGGGCAGAATCTTAATAAGTCATTCAGAGGATGAAGGCTATTCTTGGACCTATGGGAAAAAATCTGAAATTCCAAATCCAGGGGCCAGTCTGGAAGTTATCAGATTGAAAAGCGGCAAATGGTTGATGGTTTATAATGATGTTGACGATGGAAGGTATAGCCTGGCAGTAACAATATCAGATGATGAAGGAAAATCCTGGAAATGGAAGAGAAAACTTGAAGATATAAAAACGGGTAGTTTTTCCTATCCGTCAGTCATTCAGGCCAATAACGGGAAAATTCATGTTACTTATACCTATCGTTTATCAGATAAAGAAAAATCGATAAAGCATGTCTCTTTTTCGGAAAAATGGGTTTCCGTTTTTTGAATTGTACCAGTTATTAAACCTGGTAAACTATTGGGATATTCAATGTAAAGTCTAATGTTTTTTACTTTTAACTCTTTCAAAAAAAACGTCAGATGAAACAACCTTTTCCTATGGATAGTTATCAGCTAGAACAAGAATTCAAGCCCCATCTTTAGCAATATTAATAGCCCTTGCTAGCAGAAGAAAATCTTTGGTTATTTCTTTCGAATCAATCACTGCATTGTAGAGATCACTGTCTTCATTGAATACAAATATCAATTTGTCATTTCTTTGATAGTTACAACTAAATAACAATATGCAATAATCATCAGAAAGATTTTATGTTTAAACTTACAAAAGAAGAATGAAAATCTTGAAGTCTCAAAATGCGACATCAAATTGGGGAGGAAGTAGGAAAGAGCCTCGTGCTTTCACTGAGCATGGTGTTCTAATGCTGTTGAGTGTTTTGAATAGTGAAAGAGCTATTGCCGTAAATATTAAGATTATAAGAGTGTTTACGAAATTGAGGGAAATACTCTTTAGCAACAAAGACTTATTATTGCGAATGGAAAAAATAGAAAGTAAACTATCCAATCAAAATAAAAGCATTGAGCTTGTTTTTAATTATTTAGATGAACTTTTGGACAAGAAAGAATATTCAAAACGAATAACGAAAATAGGTGTTAAAAAATAGTCAGCTGCTTATGAGTAGCTTGTGTGTTAAGATTTAAGACCTACAAGGTTTTCTAAAACTTTGCAGGTCTGAGAATACAACTTTAATTCATAGCAAGTACTGGATAAGGCACATCATAACCTTTGACAGAATGCCAGATAATTCTATTGAAAGTATCTTCCTCAATTCTGTCAAAATCATCTAGATTTTGTTCCAAAGATTTTTTTGCCCAATAGAGTGCATCTCCCGACAGACTGGCAAGTGATGGGTTTATTTGATCTAAAGGTATATTGTTTTTCAAGGCTTTATAGGGTGCAAAATCAGGGATATCCGTGAAACAATCCAACAATGGATTTGCAGTCATATCAAATTTATTTAAAGGCGGGATTCCAAGAATATTCTCAATGGTTCGAAACATATTAATTTGGGTATAATTTGTTGAAATAACTTTATTACGTTTGGTGTATGGGCTAATTACAAGTCCAACAGTTCTATGTCCATCTACATGATCCAATCCGGCCTGAGGATCATCTTCCGTTACAAAAATGCAGGTCTCTTTCCAGAATTTACTATTCGATAATGCCTCTACAATTTTTCCTAAAGCCAGATCATTATCCGCGACTGCTGCCTCAGGGGTAGCACTTCCCGGCCTTGTTCCGGAAGTATGATCGTTGGGAAGCAACATGATTATAAAGTTTGGCATATTGTCGTTTTTCTCAAATCCCTTCAATTCTTTTATGAATTCTGCTGCTCTGTATTGATCGGTAACCTTATTGGGAAATCCGATATACGTAGGACAGGTATAAGGCTCCATTTGCGGTAAATTTGATTTGGCGCGAATTTTTATTTTACCCGTACCCTTAAGAAAGTCGTCATAAATTTCTGTAAATGTTGCCCCTTTGGGTTCAATGACAGCATCCACGAACTCTCCGTAATTTCTATAGGTCAATCCGTGTTTCAGTACATTATCCCAAATAAAACCAGTTGGTGAATAAGCTAAAGGATCACCCCCGTCATAAGGGTAACTTCTTGAAAAACCACCAAAAAATTTTTCCAGATAATCTGTAACATAGGCCTCATCTGTCCATTGATGTCCATCTGCACTGAGCACGCCACTGCAGTAGTAATTGTCCATAAGTACAAATTCTTCTGCAAGGGCATGATGATTCGGTGTAACCTTCCTGCCAAAATGAACTAAGGTACTATCTCCATTGCCCTGTGGTAGATCACCAAACACCTGATCATAGGTTCTGTTTTCTTTTATGATATAAACAACATGCTTAAAATGAGACTTCTGACCTGGGAATTGTGGCACAGCTACCTTTTTGGAGCTTGTTTCCTTCTTGTTTAATTCTGTTAGCAATTGTGCAAAGGAATTATTTTCTTTTACGATTTTGGTCATACTTTTAAGTTTTTCCGTATTAGGAGTTGGTATCACAGAAATAGTTCCCATATGGCCATGTGTATTATAACCTGGCCTATCAGCACGTAAATTCCTTGACCCGATACCTTTGGTGTTTGCAACAAATAAGAATTCTTCTTTTTGATCCAATTGAATCGCTCCCGGATACCATCCTGTGGGAATAAAACCAAGTAATTTATTATCATCTTTCAGATCTATAACACATACGGCATTATCCGTGCCATTTGCAATATAAAGCAGCTTTCCATCCATTGATATTTCCAATGCATTGGGAGCACTGCCAAACGGTAATCCCTGCGTAAAGTGAACGGAAATTTCATTGATTACTTGGTCGGTTTCCGTATCGATTACTGAAACAATATCACTATTGGCACAAGCAACAAAAAGGTGTTTTTTATCCGGGCTTAGAACCATTGCGTTTGGATGTAATCCCACTTCAATACTTTTAACTTCTTTTTCTTGTGTCAGATCAACAACAGATACGGTTCCGTTATTGGCAATCCCGGTTTTTGGGTCAATTAAAATATCACTTTTAGAAGTTTTATAAGTTATCTCTCCCTCTCTTGGTTGTCTGCCACCCCAATTGCTCACATAGGCTTTTTGCGGGGAGAATAGAACGAGTTCATAAGGAGCTACACCAACGGGAATTTCTTTTACAGATTTATTGTTCAATTGAACGATGGCAAGAGAATTGCTCCTGTTCAAAGTTGTGTATAGTTTATTTTCTTTTTCTGCTAAAATTATGCCACCGGGAACCGGATGACCACCAACTTTGGCTTCTGAGAATTTGATCTCATCAACCCATCTTAAAACATTGTCATCATCCATCTCCGCTATAAAAATATGATTTCTTGATTGACTCACATAGATCTTTTTACCATCTTCTGAAAAAGCCAGGCCATTATAGGATCCTCCTTTCTTAATTTCTAATCTTTGAAAAATGGTTCTGTCGTTAACCTGGATTAATTCCAGATGATTTTTGTTAAGAACAGCCATCCATTTTCCATTTGGACTTAATGCCAGATCTACAGGTCTTCCGTGAAATTGTATTTGAAACCCAGCGGGTCTGAGCAGTTGATTTGTTGGAACTAGTATGCTGCCATCTGGTTGTAACCCAACAAGTTTATTGCTTTTTTCCGATGTTTCAGTGGTTTTAACAGTGCATTGTATCAACAAAAAGCTGAATAGTAAAATAAGGTGGTTTGTTCTTAAAAAATTCATAACCTATCTATTTGAGAAATAATGTATTAGTATGTAATCTAATTAGGTACAATTAAATATTTGAAGATAATTAATTAATCTATCATATTGAAATATTATGCACTAATCTTTAGACTTTGTCATTTTTTTAGATGGATATATATCCATAGAAAATTAACCTTTCTGGGATGATATGTTTTTAGTAAAAAACAGGATATTTTTTAAATCCTGTGCTTCCTCTTTAAATTTGTTCAATTCTAATACTACTTTTTTTCTAAGTTTTATAAACTAAAAGAGTGAATAACCATTTTATGACATACTATAATTCTATTTTTCAATGGTCTGAGACAACGATAAATGTATCAAGAAGGCAACTTTAAGATGGTTAAATAATAATGTATTTTAATCAATAATAATGAAGCAATTAACCTCGGACAATTGTAATTTTAATGACTTAAAAATTAAACACAATTATGAAAAAATTATTTATAGTTTTCTGTCTTATATTATCGATATCAATCTCAGCTCAAGAATATTCAGATAAACCTTATATTCAGGATTATGCCGATAAATATGAACTTAATGATGAGATAAAAAACAAAGAACTACTTCAAGTTCGTAGTAATAGAAATAAATTAATCAATATAGTTTCAGAAGGGAAACTATTGCAAACTGGCAACGGGAAGTTGGTTAAGGATATTTACTATCGACCTTTTGAAGCTATGAAAATAATAGCTATTGATCGTTACAAAGAGCAGCTTGTTTATTTAACAGAGGTGGCGGTACTGAGCAATGCATGGTCTGGTAATTATTATGTAGCTCATGGTTTAGAAAACCCCACACAATTTGTAATAGGAAAGAATTTTTCAACACTTGTTGTAGAAAAGGGGAAATTGGTTTTATTTGAAAAGGGAAAGGAAGTTTGGGCAAAATTGCTTACTGATTTCAATCCGATTAATATGATATTTGATGAAAATGAAGATCGTTTTTTAATCTTGACCAGTGAAGGTGTTTATCAACTTTTAAACAAAAACAATAAATTCTCAAAGGTTTATGAAGGGACTGACCTGACAGCAATCGCTTTACATAAAAATGCTATTGTTGTTGGAACCAAAGATGGTGTTCTTAAATTAGACGCAACGTCTTTTACTCCTTCAAAAATTGACAAAAAACTGCCTTATAATGAGCTTACGAGTTTAGCCAATATCAATGGGAATCTTTGGTTTGGGTCAAAGAATGGAGCGTTTAAATTACGAGAAGATGGTAAATACGATTACTATGCATCTAAAAGATGGTTGGTAGATAATGATGTTGTTGATATTTCTGTGGGGCCTGATAATAGTGTGCTTGTTTTAACGACTACCGGATTGAGCAAAATCAATTTTGTAGAAATGACACTGGAAGAAAAGGCAGCGTATTTTCAAGAAATTCAGCGTTCACGACATATACGATATGGTTTTACAGGAAACTTATCTTTACAGAAGACCGGTGATGTATATTCAGGAGTGATGCACGATACAGATAATGATGGTCTTTGGACATCGATGTATCTTGCCGGAGAATTATTTCGATATGCAGTAACCAAATCTGAAGATGCCAAATTGAATGCATATGAAGCCTTTGCTGCGATGGAACGATTAGAAGGGGTTGCTGGCTTAAGTGGATTTCCTGCAAGAGCTTTTGAAAGAGAGGGAGTAGAATTAGGAGAAGGATCTAACGGATTTTCACCAGAGCAAATTATAGCCTGGAATAAAGAAAATGGAAGCACTTGGCAGTTCGATGAAACCGGAAGATGGAAATGGAAAGTATCTACCAGCAGTGATGAGACTTGCGGTCACTTCTTTGTATACGCACTGTTTGCTGAACTAGCCCCAGATCAAGCGTGGAAAGATCGAGCAATTAGACAAATAAAATTGCAAATGGATCATATTATTGAAAACGACTGGCATTTAGTAACCTGGAACGGAAAACCTACCAGATGGGGCAATTGGAGTCCCGAATATGTAAATTCTTTCCCGGTTAATGTTGGAGATAGAAGATTAAATTCTACCTTAATAATTGCATTTCTTCAAACGGCATATCACTTTATTGGTGATGAAATCTACAAAGAAAAGGCCTATGAACTAATGGATAAATACGGTTATGCGGAGAATGCAAATAGGCCTGCTTCTATAATAGGGCATGTTGAAGGAGAGCCGTTAAGTGATAAGTGGAATCATTCTGACGATCAAATGTATTTCTTGACTATTCCTGCATTTGTTAATTATTCTTTTAATGAAGAACAAAAACAAAAACAATTTAATGCAGCGAGAAGTCATTGGGAAATAGAACGGTCTGAAAAGAATCCGGTATGGAATTTTCTTTATGCAATGATTGGAGGAACTGACTATGATTTAGAAGATTCTGTTTGGTGGTTAAAGGAATTTCCGTTGGATTTAGTGAAATGGACTATTGACAATACCAAAAGGAATGATCTGGAAAAATTAGACCCCAATTTTAGAAATCAGACATACAAGGAAGTACTTCCACCCGATGAGCGACCAGTCCATTTCCACAATGGGGCATATCGAAATAATTCAAAGGGTGCCGGTATGGGAGAAGAGGCCCCATACATTTGGTTACTCCCCTATTGGGCCGGAAGATATGTAGAAGCCATTAGTGCACCTGAATCGAAATAATTTGGTTTTAAAATAGAGAATAGAATAATCATGAGGTATCTTGTTGTGTTATGTTTTATGTTTTTGGTTACAACGGCAACGGCACAAGTTCAAATTGTTGACCCTCCAAAAACCGGTTACGAAGAAAGAATTATCTCAGCTGTAAATCAAATTCGAATTATAGATACCCACGAGCATCTGACAAGTGAAGAACACAGGATCAAAAACGCCAGGAATTTAGATTTTACAAGTCTTTTTAAGCATTATGCTAAAGAAGATCTAATTTCTGCGAGTAACAAAAAAGGCTTAGTAGAGTTAATTTACAATACCGATTTTCCATTAAATGACAGATGGGAAATTTTAAAACCAATATACAAGTCTATGAGGGCCACAGGATACGGACGTGTGCCTCTAATTGCAGCTCGTGACCTCTATGATATTTCGGATATTAATGAAAATACAATTGAAGAATTATCATTAAAAATAAGGGAAGCAAGTAAGCCGGGTCTCTATCATAAAATTTTAAAAGATAAAGCAGGAATTGATTTATCCATTCAGGACATGGGTCATCAAAAATTTGATCCTGATTTCTATCGTCATGTTGAAAGGTTTAGTCAATTTACGCTAATATCATCCGGCTCTGAGATTAAGAACTTGGGTAAACAATATGATACTGCCATTAAGAGTTTGGAAGATTATTTGAAAATACTTAGAACCGCATTTATTGAAGGAATTAATTCGGGTATGGTCGGAGTTAAAACAGGTGCTGCATACCTTCGCATTCTTAGATTTGAAAATGTATCAAAAGAAAAGGGAGAAGAAGTGTTTTCTTTACTGCTCAATGATTTACCGGTAAGTTCTGAAGATGTTAAAGCGGTGCAAGATTATTTGATGCATCGCATGTTGGATTTAGTGGACGAGTTCGATCTGCCAATCCAAATTCATACAGGTCTCCATGCAGGCAATGGTAATATAATTACTAACTCAAAACCCACGCATCTTGCCAATTTGTTTATGGAATACCCGGATGTGAAATTTGTTCTTTTTCACGGTGCTTATCCCTATGGTGGAGAATTGGGTACTCTGGCAAAAAATTTCCCTAATGTATATATTGATATGTGTTGGACCTATGTAATATCGCCCTCATACAGTGAGCGTTTTTTGCATGAATGGATCGAAACAGTACCGGCGAACAAGATAATGGGTTTTGGAGGAGACTATAGTTTTGTGGAAGCGGTTTATGCACATTCTGTAATGGCACGCCAGGTTATTGCCAAAGTATTGGTTTCAAAAGTTAGAGACAGGTATTTAACGGAAAGAGAAGCGATTGATATAGCAAATATGATCTTGAGGGAAAATGCAATAGAGATTTTTAAACTTTATGGAAAAAGAGATATATACGAGGATCTTGAAGTGTTAAATAAACCAGGACCTATTAATGATTGGTGGGAGATTCATAAATCAGATAAGGGTTTAATTCGCAGTTGGAAGGTAATTGGATCCTTCGATTTTGGAACTGGGCTTGACAATATCTATCCACCTGAAAATGAGATAGTTTTTGATGAAACTTATAAAGGAATTGGTGGAATGATAAAGTGGGAAACTGAAAATACTAGCAAATCAGGCTATCTTAACTTAATTAGCATTTTTAGCAAACGAAATACAGATATAAATCCACGTTCAGAAGGAATTGCATATGCCTATACCGAAGTAACTAGTCCGGATAACAGAGATGTGAGGATCACCTTAGGCAGTAATGATGGCGCGAAAATGTGGATAAATAAAGAAGTTGTTTATAATAAACATGCAGGGCGAAATGCTGTTGCCGATCAAGAGGTATTAACAATCAAATTAAAAAAAGGGGAAAATAAAATATTGGTCAAAATTGAAAACCTTGGTGCTAGCTGGGGACTTTATTTAAGAATTGTTGATCCTGAAAATGAATTAGAAATTAAAGAATTTGAAGATTAACAGATCAAATAAATATTAAAAAACTAAAATTATGGACGATATATTACAAGGTAAAGAGATAAAAAATGACATAGTTCACTGGTTTTTTTTAGTATCAATGTTATTGTTTATCTCATTTTTATCATATGGACAAGGTGGATTGTTACTGCGTGGTGAAAAATGGCAAAAATTTGATGTAAAAAATACTGCTGCGGACTTCTATGTTGCCACAAATGGAAATGATAGTTGGTCTGGAACATTAGCTGCTCCAAATGCCAATAAAACCGATGGTCCTTTTGCAACAATTGAAAAAGCTCAGAAAGCCGTTCGAAAATTCAAAGCAGATGTTTACAAACCTAAAAAAGATCCGGTTGAAACGCGATGGATTGGATCACCCCACGAATTAGGAAAGGGAAAAGACATCGTTATTCTTATCCGTAATGGTTATTATTCACTGGAAGAACCACTTGTTTTTTATCCCGAAGATGGTGGCGAGCGAGTGGAAACTAACTTGCCAACAGGAGCTTTTGAATACCATAAACTCAGAGATCATTATGTAACTTATGCCGCTTATCCGGGAGAAAAACCAATAATCTCCGGAGGAAAACGAATTTCCGACTGGAAACAAAATGGTGCTATTTGGAGAACTAAAGTAAGTGATCATAAAGTGGAAGCGCTTCTTGTTAATGGTAAGCTTCAAACTTTGGCTCGTACTCCAAACAAAGGATATTTTACACCTCCAAGTGTATCGAAAACTACAGGAGAATTACCTTTCAGGACCGGTGATGTAAAAAATTGGGATGATATGGAGGATAACCGTGTAATAATGCTTTTACGTTGGCATGGCGGCATTAATTCTTTCGTAAAAGTTGATGAGAAAAATGAGATTGCCTATTTCAGAAAACCGGAAGACGGTGTTGTAATTGTTCCACCTCGATACTATGTGGAAAATGTGAAGGCATTGCTTGATGTACCGGGTGAATGGTTTTTTGATAAGAAACATAACGAATTGTTTTATATTCCTGAAGATGAAAACAGTGATCCGAACGATTTGAATATATTTTCATCGCAATTAGATCAATTGATTTCCATTCAGGGAGAAAAAGGAAGACCTGTTAGGAACTTAAGATTATATGGATTGACCTTTGAAGGTACTTTACCTGGAAATAATGCTATTACAGTTGAATATGCCCACGCATGTGAATTGGCAAATTCTGAAATACGCTCCTGTGAAGGTGCTGGAATTGGTTTGAATAAAGGATGTTATCAAACTCGTATTTTTGAAAATCGATTCGAAAAAATTGAAAACCGAGCTATTATTGTTCATGGTGAACATAAACCCGCAGGTGCAGAAGATATTCTTCGCGAAACAACAATTTCATATAACCAAATCTACGATTGTGGAGGTGTCAATATTTATGCGGTGAACTCGCTTTACACAACTATTTCGCACAACTATATTACAAAAACAAGAGGTCGTTATGCTATTGACGTTGGACGCTGGCAAAACCTTGAAGAGGCCATAGATGGTAATTATTTGGTTGAATACAATCATTTGGATGATGTGCAAAAAGACGCGGACGATTCAGGTGCAATAAAGACCACCGGACTTACTTTTAACTCTGTGGTTCGCAGGAACTTAATTCATGATGTGAATGCCGGATTTTTTAATGATAATGTTGCATTTTGGTTTGATAATATGTCGTCGCAATGGATTTCAGAAGAGAATATTTATTATAATTTGGAACAAGGCGAAATGAAGCTTTGCGCTGCCAATCTGGTTGATAATATCTATCGTAATAACTTTAAAATAGATCCACCCAAAAATAAACCCGAAATGATTATTGACGGTGAACCTGAAATAGAATACGAGAATTTGACTATTTCTATTCCACAAAAAACAGGTTCAGGAGCAGCTGTAACAGGAAGTGTTGTCAAGGTAAACGCCAAACTAAATAATATTGGTTCTACCGGAATTGTTTCCATCGATTTATATCTGGACGGAAAGATCTATGAAAAGAAAAAATTCCCGATCATTCATAACAATTCAAGCATAATAACTTTTGATTTGCGGATCTATGAACCGGGAGAGCACGAGGTGGCGATCGGTGAAACGGAATACAAATCATTTATTGTTGAAGGAGAAAAACCCACATTTGTTTTTGAAGAATTAAATCTATCTCAAAATAGAATTCCATCAGGAGAAAATATTACCGTTATTGCGATTGCTAAAAACTTGCAAAATTCATCACAAGAAAATAATGTGCAACTTTTTGTAGATAATAAAGTTGTTGATGAAATTGCAATTAATTTAGATGGAAATGAAACGAAAATTGTTGAATTCCAATTCACTCCAAAAGCAGGAGAGCATATTGTGCGAATAGGAAATAGTACAGAATCTAACCTTTCTGTTTACAAACAAAAGGAACTGGCTATTTCAAAAACAACACTAAAAACATATACCTCACCTACTGCAGAGCCGTCTGAAATGGAATTTGATACTAAAAAAAGCATTTATAAAATTAAGGCAAGCGGTTCTGATTTTTTCCATGCGGAAGATTCTTATGCTTCCATTTTTGTAGACAAGGTGAGAGGCGATTTTGTTGTTACAGTAAAAATTACAGAATTTGGCAATCGTACCCATGAGTGGTTCCGTTCCGGTTTGTTCGTCCGTAACGACATCACAAAAAGTTTCGACACAGAGCCTGGATCTAAAGGTTCGATTTTAATGTTTGGTACCACAGGAAGAGCTGGCATCCATTATGATGAATTTGGTGACGGGTGTATGCATAAAGCAAACAGTGAGAATATTCCTGAAAATATAACTGTTCCAATTTGGTTGAAATTGGTTCGTCATGGAAACAGTTTTACCGGTTATGTTAGTTATGATGGGACAAATTGGGCCGTTGAAAGACAAACAAACGACATTCCCGGATTGAACTCAGCCGTTGATATTGGAATGGCTGCAGGTGCACCGGATAAAAAACAATATTGGGTAGAATTCCAGGATTTTAAGATCGAAGTCGAAAAATAGACTATACGCGGTTTGGTTAGTAGGTCAAATGTTTTATTGTTTCTTTCACTTCCCCTTTTTGCTACGAATATTGAGGAGACGGAGAGAGGTATTACCTATCAAACCGTGGAGGGATTTATTAAATTAGAGGTTTGTTCTTTATAAAAATGATAATAAAAAAATAAAAATCAACAATGCAAACTAAAATACATTATCAAAGAACACTAAATTCAGTAGGAATCATAATAAGCCTAATGGTACTTTTATTGCCTATAACAGATCTAGTGGCTCAGTCATCAATAAAAAAAATAAAAGAAGATCACTTTGAGGTAAATCTAAAAAATATTAAAAATGACTCGATCAGTATTTTACAGCTAACGGATCTGCATCTTGGATCTACGGGGCATTGGAAAGATGATCTGAATACATTTAATAGAATTGAACGATTAGTAAAAATGTATGATCCTGATTTTCTTTTTATTACAGGCGATCTTTTTACCGGAGAAAAGCCTTATGGTAGTCTATTGGCAGCCTTCGCTGTTCATTTTTTTGATGGATTGAATAGGCCTTGGTTCTATGCATTTGGAAATCACGATCCGCAAGGTGGTTTTGGGCATGATGATATTTATGAAGTGTTTTCATCGTCTGAATGGGGAATCTTAGGATCTCATGGATCAACCCCCAATAAAAAATATGATTATCTTGTGGATATTAATATTGAAAATAGTAAAACTCCAAATTGGCAAGTATATGGCTTCGATACAGGGCCTCACAATGGAATAAAAGCAATTCAAAAAGATCAGCTCGAATGGTATAAAAAAACTTCGAAAGAGACTAAAAGAAAATATAATGAAGCCATACGAGCCATAGCTATCTTTCATATACCGGTAATAGAATATCAAAAATTATGGGATGATAAAAGTATTGAAAAAGGAGGAGTAAGTGAAGAAAAGGTCTATTACGAAGAGGATGATGGTACTTTCTACAAAACCATGTTAGAAGTAGGCAATATAAAAGCTACTTTTTGTGGCCATGATCACTATAATAATTATTGGGGTAAATATAAAGGGGATATCCTTCTGGCATACGGTTATATTAGTGGTGAATCTACCAATGAGGCCTGGCCAACTGGGGGTAAGTTAATAACAATACCCATTAAAGAAGGAGAAATTAGTATGAAAAATGTGGTACCCATATTTGGTGAAGATGAACATAAATACTGATAGTTAAATCTAAAATTCTAGTTTGAATGACCTCAGACCTGTCAGGTTTTTAAAACCTGACAGGTCTAAAAAAAAGAAATTTATTATTATGCATATGAACACCATTAAATTTTTGTTTGTAATAAATCTTATTTTTTTAATAGGCTGTGCTAAAAATGAAACCAAAACTACAGATACCGGTAAAGAAATAGCCTTACGATTAGAACCAAATGAAGAGAATCCCAGAAATAGTGAGGGAGATTTTATTCATTTAAAAGATGGTAGTATTTTATTTGTTTACACTCATTTTACTGGAGGTACTAGCGATTATGCAAAGGCGCATTTGGCGGGGAGATATTCTTATGATAAAGGAAAAACATGGACAACTAAAGATGTGTCAATTTTATCAAATGAAGGAGGAATGAATATCATGTCGGTTTCTTTATTACGATTGCAAAATGGCGAAATAGCATTGTTTTACTTAAGAAAGAATTCAGAAACAAATTGCATTCCTTTTATGAGAATATCTACGGATGAGGCAAAGACATGGAGTGAGCCAAAAAGATGTGTAGAGGCCACAAGGTATCATGTAGTTAACAATGATAGGCTTATTCAATTACCGAGCGGAAGAATCATTTTTCCAACTTCTATACATGAAGCGCCAAACTGGGCAATTGGGAGGATAAAGTGCTCTTATTCTGATGATAATGGTACTACTTGGTTGGAATCAGAACAAGTTCCAAATCTTCATAATATTGTGTTACAAGAACCTGGTATTGTTGAATTAAAAAATGGCAATCTCATGATGTTTATAAGAACCGATTCCGGAGTTCAATATTTGTCCTATTCTAACGATCAAGGTATTTCCTGGTCTCCGGTTGAACCAAGCAATATCAAATCTCCCTTATCCCCTGCATCAATAGAAAGAATTCCAATTACAGGAGATCTTTTATTGTTATGGAATAATAAATATGAGAATGTTAGAGATGGAGGGAAACGTACCCCGTATAATTTATCCATTTCCAAAGATGATGGAAAAACCTGGGATAAAATTAAAACTGTTGAAAGCGACCCAGATGGCATGTATTGTTATACGGCTATTGAATTTATAGATGACCATATTCTATTAGGCCATTGTGCTGGAGATACCAAAACAAATCATGGCCTATCAACTACTCAAATAACACGTTTAAACATGGACTGGGTCTATAAAGATGTTACCTCAGCTCCTGTTATTGCTTCAGAAAAGGAAGGAGTTATCGAACTATCCTGTAAAGATAAAGATGCCCAAATAAGATATTCCCTAGATGGAGAACACCTTACTGAAACCACAGGAAAACGTTACCAGAAACCCATAGTTATTAGTTCTATAACAGCTTTAAAAATGCAAGCCTTTAGTAAAAGTAAAACTCCTAGCCAGATTGTTTTCAGGGAAATAGGTAGGCATATTTTTCAACCCGCCCAGCAATTGAACGCTAAACCCAAGGAAGGGCTAGCCTTCAAATATTATGAAGGAGAGTTCCGTCAAACAGAACAAATAGCGGATAAGCCAGAATTAAAATCAGGAATTGTTTCTCAGTTTTCCATTGAGAAAAGTGATAGAACAGAGAATTTTGCTTTTGTTTTTGAAGGTTATATTAAAATTCCTAAAGATGCACTCTATACTTTCTATCTCAAGTCAAATGACGGTGCTGTAATGTATCTAAATGAAGGGAAATTAATTGATAATGATGGTGCACATGGAATTTATGAAAGAATGACCTCAACTTCTTTAAAAGAGGGCCTGCATAAATTAAAAGTTGAATATTTTCAGCAAGGAGGAGGGTTTTTATTAGAAATTTATTGGGAAGGTGAAGAGATTCCGAAACAGAAAATTCCACAAGAAGTTTTGTTTCATTAGTTGGATTGGGTGAGGAACGCTCAGATGCAGGAAATAGATGAACATTAAACATCCTTGATGAGTGTTGGTAAATTTTATAATTACCTCTTCACTTTGCTCCATTTTCTTTATTATAATTAACTCTTACTACATTTTTTCATAACCTTACTTTATATGTCACTTATTAGAATGGATATATAACTATTATAGAGTTAAATTATCATGTATATAAACCAAAAAAGATGAAATAAACAAATCGTCTAAATTGTAAATTTGAAAATATTTAGAATCTGTAGACTTTTAATTGTATAATGCTTTAATAAAAAAAATGAAAAATATTATCTTGCTTCTAGGCCTGTTTGTATCCGTATCAACTATGGCACAAACTTATGTTGATAAACCATTTGTTCAGGATTATTCTGATAAATTCGAGTTTAGTAAGGCTAATAATGTAAAATTATTACAAGTAAGTGGAGATAGAAATCAGGTTGTAAAGATCATTTCCTCTGAAGGACTGTTACAGCCATATGAAAAGAAGTTGGTTGCTGATCTGCAATACAGACCATTAACAGATATGAATCTTATTTCCATAGATAGGTATAATGATCAATTTGTTTACCTAACAGATGTTGCTGTATTGAGTAATGCGTGGGCAGGAAAGTTTTACGTTGATCATGGAATAAAAGATCCTACACATTTTGTTATAGGAAATGAATATGCAACGCTTGTTGCTTCACAAAATGAATTGGCCTTATTTAAAGATGGGAAAAAGAGTTGGGGTAAAGTTGAAGATAATCTTAATCCAATAGCTCTAATCTTCGATGAAAAAGGAGAACGGTTTTTAATTCTGACAAAAAATGCGGTCTACGAACTGCAAAGTTCTTCCACTAAATTTTCTAAAATATTTAAGGGAGCAGATTTAACGGCAATTACGCTCTATAAGGACAATATTGTTCTTGGCACTGATAATGGCATATTAACTCTGTCCGGAAAATCTGCTGAGGCAGGTCAAATTGATCAGAAATTACCTTGGACAGAAATTACTACATTAAATAATATCAGGGGTAGTCTATGGATTGGATCTACTAAAGGAACTTTTAAACTACGCGATGATGGTAAATATGATTATTATGCATCCAGACGATGGTTGGTTGATGATGAGGTAATTGATCTGGCAGAGGGCTCTGAAAACAGTGTTTTAATACTTACAAGAACAGGACTGAGCAAAATAAATTTTGTGCAAATGACTTTAGAAGAAAAAGCGGATTATTTTCAAAAAATTCAAAGATTAAGACATGTTCGCTACGGGTTCACCTCAGCGACAAGGTTACAGGTCCCGGGAGATCTTTCCACAACTATACTGGGTGATACAGATAATGATGGCCTATGGACATCAATGTACTTGGCTGGAGAATTATTTCGTTATGCCGTTACCAAAGCGGAAGATGCAAAACTCAATGCCTATGAAGCATTTGAAGCTATGGAAAGGTTGACTGAAATCAGTGGAATTGACGGCTTTCCTGCAAGAACTTATGAAATTGATGGATATCAATCAAGCGATACAAATCCTGACATGCCGGAAGATCAAAAAATATGGCGAATAGCCGATAAGGAAGATGCACGTTATCGATGGAAATCAACAACCAGCAGCGACGAATCTTGCGGTCACTTTTTTGTTTATGCTCTCTTTGCTGAGTTAGCTCCCGATAAAGAATGGAGAGACAGAGCGATACATCAAATTAAAATTGAAATGGATCATATTATTGATAATGATTGGTATTTGGTAACATGGAACGGAAAACCAACGGAATGGGGAAGATGGAATCCGGATTATGTAAATAGTTTTCCGACGAATGTTGGAGATAGAAGGTTAAATTCTACACTTATTTTGGCATTTTTACAAACAACTTATCATTTCACAGGAGATGAAAAGTATAAAAAAGCAGCTAATAAGTTGATCAAAAAGTACGGTTACGAAGAAAACGCAAATCGACCTGCTTCTGCGATAGGTTATGTAGAGGGAGAAAGACTAAGTGATAAATGGAACCATTCAGATGATGAAATGTATTTTATGACCATTCCGGCATTTGTAAATTATTCATTTACGGAAGAAGAGAAAGAAAAGCATTTCGCCGCAGTGAAAAGCCATTGGGAAGCAGAACGTTCTGAAAAAAATCCGTTATGGAATTACCTTTTTGCCCTTGCCGGAGGTAAAGATATTGATATTGAAGATTCGGCTTGGTGGTTGAGGGAGTTTCCAATGGATCTTATTGATTGGAAGGTGGACAATAGTCAAAGGAAAGATTTGACGAAAGTGAAACCAAATTTCAGAAACCAGACCTATACAGAGGTTCTGCCACAGGATGAACGTGTATTAGGCTTACATAATGGAGCTTACAGAAATAATGGTGGGAGCGATGGCAGGCGAGAATATGATCCATATATCTACTTGATGCCATATTGGGCCGGAAGATATATTGACGCAATTAGTGCGCCAGAGTCTGAATAGTTGTTATAACAACTAACAATGGAATATTTTGTATTTATCTGGGCAGATTTTATTCGCGGTTTACAAGATCCTAATTATTTGATGTGGGTAAATTAAATTTTTTTAAAAAGCTGTTTTTATATATTTAAGATTAGCTTAGAAAGCTCTTAAAGATCATCAGTACAGATGATAATTTGTTAGTCATTTGGAACTGTCCCTAAGAGTTATTTTTACAATAGAACATATAATTAGTTTCTTTGAAATAAAACTATGAGAAAATCAATAATTACTCTTTTTACAATATTGCTTGGAGGAATAATGCTAATAATTGGACAGGAAATCCAAAATGGATCGCTCATAGATCCTGGGCTAGATGCAAAGAGCAATGCTTATATGGATAGACAAAGTGAAGCATTTCTTAGCTATATTGACAACACCTTGAAATCATATCCTCCTGCCTACCCGGTGCCTATTGATCGAATTGCTACATTGTATCTCTTGGATGCAGTATTGCATGACCAATACGCCGCGGATCGTATTCCGGTTCAGCAATTCTATCGTGACCGACTTGAAAATGCATTATCTGAGATTGAAAATGCAAAGATTGAAAAAGGAGCCAAAATTTGGAAGTTGTATAATATGGGTTTTATTGTCAAAACAAAAAGTGTAACTCTGGCATTTGATTTTGTGAGAGGAATAACGGCCGGTTCTAAAGATTTTGAACTTACAGATGAAATTATGAATCGTTTTGTAGCACAGTGCGACGTGTTGTTTGTTAGTCATTGGCACAGTGACCATATAGACATGAATGTTGCTCAGGCTTTTATTGATCAAGGAAAGCCAGTTGTTGCAGCGGAACAATTATGGAAAAATAAGCCGATATATCATAAAATTACACATCTCAAAAGAGAAGCAAATTCCAAGCAAAAATTAGCAATTAAGAATAAAGGTATATTGCTTGATGTTGTGATCTATCCGGGTCATCAAATGGAAAAAAACCTTAACAATGTTCCTCTGGTTTTTACTCCGGAAGGAATTTCAGTTTCTCATATGGGAGATCAAATTAATGAAGGAGATTTTATGATTGATTATGATTGGATCGATCAAGTGGCAAAAAACTATTCTGTTGATATTTTACTACCGCCAAGCTGGACAAATGAACTCTATAGGATCGTTAAGGGATTCGATCCAAAACTCGTAATTCCAGGGCATGAAAATGAATTGGGCCATACAGTGGATGATAGAGTTCCTTTTTGGGGAGATGCAGAGTATTTAGAACTTACGAATGATCAGCTTTTTAAATCGAAATACCCTGTAATTCAGATGATTTGGGGAGAGTCTTTTCATTATATACCATTGAAAAAATAATTTATTTAATATTAAAATATGTTCGTCAAAACACACATAATATCCCTTCTGATTATATTTACTTTTAGTTCATCTTTAAGTGCTCAAATGAGTATTGAAAAGTTGGATGACATGGCTGTGCTAAGCTTTTCAATCATGAGTGATAATAAGGGCTACTCCATTGAAAACCCTCATATGAATAAATTGGATCTATGGGCAAGAGAAGCTGGAAATCAATTTATTCTAGGATTGGGAGATCATGTAAAAGATATTAGAGCCAACCCATTTTTAGATCTGATCAAGACAGATAGTTTATGGCATAATCATTTTTATCCAAATGTTGCTGATGGTGAAAATGAATTTTGGGGGTTAGGTCAAGAAGATTGGGGTGCAGGGGCTCCTATATTGGATTATGTAAATCTAAGTAAAAGAAAAAATGTGGAGATCAGATCTAATAACTGTGAATATTATGCTATTGAAGAACATAATGGTATAAGAGTTCATATTATTCAGTTACATTATTCAGATAACCCCCCGGATCCTGCTATTGCATTTAATGAAAGTACAAGAAAATACTTAATGGATGTTTTAGATAGTATTGACAAAACAGATAATGATATCATTGTTGTTCTTGCCCATACAGGTAATTGGGTTGAACAACTCAGTGAAGAAAGAAGATCGAAAGTTTTGGGCAAAGCAGATCTGATATTAGGTGCAACAACTCACAGATATCAACGCTATGATTTTTCTGATTATGACAATGAGAATGGTGCTATAGCACTTAACACAGGTGCTGTTGGCAACAGTGGAGAAAATGGATTTCTTCAGATTCATGTGCTGGAATATCCAACCAGAATGATCATTCAATATCAAAAAACAAATAGTGATAGCAGAAAATTGCAAAAAAATGGATTTGCTTATGAAAAGATCATCAATGGAAAAATAAAAGAGATCGAATGGGATACTTTTAAAGCCAATCTATCGATTTGGGATGGTCCAATTCCACAAGTGGCCAAACAACTAAAGAGTTTTGCTGATAAATTTGAACAATACGATGTTATTTTAAAGCCGGATAAGGATAGATCCGAATATTGGGCCGGTGCTCCTTCTGTGGTTAGAGATGATGAAGGAATATTTTGGATGGCAGCCAGAATGCGTTCTCCTGAGTATCCAAGGGGTTTACGTGGTTATGAGATTAGAATATTGAAAAGTAAAGATGGCATCAACTTTAAAAAATACAAGTCTATTTATAGAGATAATGTACCAATCCGAGGTTTTGAAAGACCTGCTTTACTTATCGATCCAAAAACAAAAAAGTTCAAATTATATGTATGTGGACCTTGGGAAAAAGGGTCATGGTCAATACTTAAATTTGATGATGTAGTCGATCTTAAAAAAATTGATCCAAGATCTGCGCATCCCGTAATCGTTGCACCGAAGAAAAAGTATGAACGAGATATCTCTGTTAAGGAGTACAAAGATCCTGTGATATTTTATGCAGAAGGAAAATACCATTGTTATGTAATCGGATATATCAGAAGAAATGAAAGGTTATTTCATTTTACAAGTTTCGATGGAGAAAATTGGGTTCCAGTTGGTGATGTAAACCAACCCATAATGGATTTAAATGGTTGGCATAATTTCTTTATTCGACCGGCTTCTGTTTTACCCTTAGGGATTGGATACCTATTTGTTTATGAGGGATCTAGTACACAGTGGTTCGATCCGGTGTACAATATAGGAACCGGATTTGGGTTTACTTTCGATTTGCATAATATTAGTGATCTGACTATAGATTCTCCTCTATTGTTGAGTACTACTCCAGGAAAATTTTATACTTATCGTTATACCCATTGGATGTGGGTAGATGGCCAAATATGGGTCTACGCCGAAGTAGCTAATGAAAATGGGTCACATGAAATTAGATTGACAAGACTCTCAGTGAAATAGTACTTTAGAATTTTTATAACTTGTAAAAAATAATTATGAAAAAAACAAATCTGCAGATTCTAACAAATGTGTTGTGGATAAGTATATTAATTTGTGGGGTGATTGCTTGTAGTGACATGAAAAAAAATGATAATGAAATGTCTACTGAAATGAAACAAAATTGGGCTGAAAAACTTGGCTTTCCTAAAAATAAAAAAATAATAATGCTTCATGCAGATGATGTAGGTATGTGTGCGGAAGCAAATATAGCAACAGAGTATTATTTAAAGAATGACTATATTCAATCTGCGGCAATTATGGTACCATGTCCCAATGCTGATTATTTTATAGAATGGGCGATGGCGAATCCCAATAAAGATGTTGGGCTGCATCTTACTCTTACAAGCGAGTGGAGAGACCATCGGTGGAGCACAATTACTGATCCTGCTGAGGTGCCCGGGCTCGTAGACCCGGATGGAAAAATGTGGCATCATGTTCCTGATGTTGTTGAACATGCATCAGCAGATGAAGTAGAAAAGGAAATTAGAGCACAAATAGATAAATCTTTAAGTATGGGACTTCAACCTAGCCATATAGATACACATATGGGAACTCTTTATGGAGACAAGGAATATATAAAAAGGTTTTACAAAGTCGCACAGGAGTATGGTATTCCAGCCAATGTGTTGGATATGTCAGATTCTTTGGTCGTGAAAGGCTTTATAGAAGAAGGCTACCCAATAGACGATAGTATTGTTACTTTAACAGAAAACTACACTTTACCTAAGTTGGATGGATTTACCAGTGCTCCAAATGGTGAATCTTATGAAGATAAAGTGACTAAGTTCAAAGAACTTATAAGATCATTAAAACCGGGTCTAACAGAAATTATTTTTCATCCTTCCGTAGAATCTGAAAAGTTAAAGACGATTGCATACTCTTGGCAACAACGAATTTGGGAATCTAAAATGTTTGCAGATGAGGATCTTTTAAAATTCTTTGAAGAAGAAGGAATTATCTTTACCAATTGGACAGAAATAATGAGGCGATTTAATAAAAAAATAAATAAAAAATGAGACTACTAATTCACGATAATTATCAAGATCTAAGTAAATGGTTGGCGTATTACATAGCTAGTAAAATTAATAAGTTTCAACCAACGAAAACGAAACCTTTTGTGCTCGGGTTGCCAACTGGTTCTTCACCATTAGGAGTTTATTTAGAGTTAATTAATCTATACAAGGATGGAAAAGTTTCTTTTAAAAATGTGGTTACATTTAATATGGATGAATACGTAGGAATTTCAGAAGACCACCCGGAAAGTTATCATTATTTTATGTATTCTAACTTTTTTAATCATATTGATATACCCGGGAAAAACATAAATATACTCGATGGTAATGCCAAAGACCTTCTAAAAGAATGTAGTGATTTTGAAGAAAAAATTATTAAAGTAGGTGGTATCGAACTTTTTTTAGGGGGAATTGGATCAGATGGACATATTGCTTTTAATGAGCCAGGATCATCCCTGTCTTCTCGTACCAGGTTAAAAACACTTACCCATGATACTATTATGGCAAATTCCAGATTTTTTGATAATGATATCCATAAAGTGCCAAAAACAGCGCTTACAGTGGGTGTTGGCACAGTGATGGATGCAAAAGAATTAATTATCATTATTAGTGGATATAAAAAAGCTAGAGCCTTGATGAAGGTAGTAGATGAAGGAGTAAATCATATGTGGACAGTATCTATGTTGCAATTACACCAGTATGGAATGATATGCTGCGATATGGATTCCACTATGGAATTAAAAGTCGGTACAGCGATGTATTTTAAAGAGATAGAACAGAACGCTTTAGATAATTTGCCTTTGGTTTAGAAGATCAAAGCAGAAGTCACTAAATTTTTAAATAATTTTTTAATAGAATTTAAGCCTTTCTCAATATTTAATTAAGTTTAAACGAAATATAGATAAAATCGATATGAACAGAGATCAAATGCTCCAAAAGCTAAAAAGAGCACAAGATAAGATATGGGATGTTGTTGTTATTGGTGGTGGTGCTACCGGATTAGGTACGGCTTTAGATTCTTGTACTAGAGGATTTGAGACAATATTATTTGAGCAGTCTGATTTTGCCAAAGGAACCTCAAGTCGCAGTACTAAATTAGTGCATGGCGGGGTCAGATATTTAGCTCAGGGCGATATTTCATTAGTTTTGGAAGCGCTTCACGAACGTGGATTATTAAGGCAAAACGCACCACATTTAGTTAAAAATCAAAAATTCATCATACCAAATTATAAGTGGTGGACAGGTCCGTTCTATTCTTTGGGAATGAAAGCTTACGATATGATGGCCGGCAGATTAGGATTAGGTTCTTCTGTACGAATATCAAAAGAAGAAACACTTGCCGCAATTCCTAACCTCGATGAAAAAGACCTGATCGGGGGAGTAATTTATTATGATGGTCAATTTGATGACGCACGACTTGCAATAAACCTCACACAAAGCATAATTGAAAATGGAGGTATAGCTCTGAATTATTTTAAGGTAATAAATTTACTTAAGGATAATACTGGTTCGGTTTGCGGTGTTGTGGTGAAGGATATGGAAAGCGGAGCTTTGTTTGAAATTGAAAGTAGATCGGTAATTAATGCAACAGGTGTTTTTGTAGATGACATCTTAAAAATGGACGATCCCGACGCCAAGAAAATTATCCGACCAAGCCAGGGAATACATATCATTTTAGACAAATCATTTTTACAGGGAGAATCAGCCATTATGATCCCAAAAACTTCCGATGGGCGTGTGTTATTTGCTGTGCCATGGCACAGTAAAGTTGTTGTAGGAACGACAGATACACCAGTTGAGGAAGCCAGCCTGGAGCCAATCGCATTAGAGGAGGAGATAGATTTTATTTTATCTACTGCCGCCCAATACTTAAAAAAAGATCCAACTAGAAAAGATGTTTTGAGCATTTTTGCTGGTTTGAGGCCCTTAGCCGCACCGGAAAGCGAGGATACAGAAACGAAAGAGATCTCGAGAAGTCATAAATTGATGGTATCCTTGTCTGGCCTGGTTACAATTACCGGCGGGAAATGGACAACTTATCGGAAAATGGCAGAAGACACTGTAAATGAAGTTATTATAGTTGCGGGACTTGAAAATAAGAAATGTATCACGGAGAACATGCCAATTCATGGATATGTAAAACAGACAGATTTTAAAGATCACATGTATATTTATGGTTCAGATCGAATGAAGTTACTGGCCTTGATTAATAAAAATCCTGAATTGAATAAAAAATTGCATGATGACCTTCCATTTTTAAGGGGAGAAGTTCTTTGGGCTGTACGCTATGAAATGGCTCGCAATGTGGAGGACGTTTTAGCAAGACGTGTTCGGGCTCTGTTTTTGGATGCAAGAGCCAGCATTGACATGGCAAAGGAAGTGGCAGAAATTGTTGCTTCTGAATTGATTTATAATGAAGAATGGATCGAGAACCAGGTAAAAGAATATACAAAACTGGCTAGAAGATATTTATTGAGCGATGAGTAATAGATATGAATAGACAAAACATATCATTTTTTTGTAATAGAGGATAAAATATAACGCGTTTATGATAATAAGTAAGGTTCCATAAATTGAACATAAATGTATCTTTGAAACAATTTTTTATATAGGATATGACCAGGAGAAATAAAATAGGGAGATACATTCTTTTTTTTGTACTAATTGCTATTATTGTCATTGCTTTTTTCTTTCCTTATTCCATTCATATTCAGGATGCACTAACCTTACAACCTGATCCGGATTTTGGAATAAAAATTTCGCCCTGGAGAATTATTTTTGAGCCAATACTCGGACTTTTACTTTTTTTTAATAGATCACTCTATGCTCTTGATGAGCTTTTGATCCTGTTATACTGGATTTTGGGATTTTATTTTACTTATGTAATCTTAAATTTTTTTATATCAAAAAACATTTCAAACAACAAAAAGTATATCATTAATCAACTGGTTAACCTTCCTTTAGTTGTGGGGATTTGGTTTTCTTTTTATGTGCTTATCATTTTTATTCCCCTGCCAAATAATACTATTATTAATAATTCAGAAACCTCTATTTTGGTGGCAACGCATTCTCATTCGGAGTTTAGTCACGATGGACTGATTTCACAAAAAGGACTCTGGGAATGGCATAAAAAAAATAACTTTGATGCCTTTTTTATTACGGATCATGGGAATCATGCTAAAACTTATGAATTGGCTGAAAAGCAACGGCTTAACAAGTTTCCGCAGAATCCGCTAATTATGACCGGAGAAGAATACTCTGGCTCAAATCATATGAGTTTGTTGGGAATAAAAAATTATTTTGTTACAAAAGGATTGAATGATGCTGAAGTTATTGATACAACCCATTTTTATAACGGTGTGGTTTTAATTAATCATTGGTTTAGTGATAAACATAATTCCCTGGAATATTATAAAAATTTAAATGTCGACGGTTATGAAATTGAGAATGTTGGTAAAGAACTTTATTATGACAGGTCGCTTTATGAGGAAATAAAAGCTTTTTGTATTTCGAATAATCTTATTATGGTTGGAGGTCTGGATTTTCATGGATACGGAAGGTCGTGCTCCACATGGAATGCCTTTAAAATTCCAAACTGGAAAAAATTGAATTATGACGATAAGGAAGATGTAATTATAAAAATACTTCGCGACCGGGAGCAGGAAAAAGTGAAGGTTCTTATGTATAAGGACCGTCCATATTACAGTGAAGAAAATTTAGCTTTTAGTCCAATAAAACTTGTGTTTAATTATTTCAGAACCTTAAACATTTATCAAGTCTTTTCATGGATAGTGTGGTTTGTAATATTTAGTTTGGTCAGGGAAAGAGCGAAAGGAAAAATGGATAAGATCATTGTTTTGGCAGGGATTGTAGGTTCCTTATTTTTAATCTTATTAGGGACAAAATATAATGCAAATATTGCGGCAGTTAAAGGCTATAGCGAAATATATGAGGAGTACAGTTCCTTGTTATTTAAGATAGGTTTTGCTTTTATTAGTTATTCACTTATACTGTTATATTTCAGATTTTTAAGAAAGAAAATAGTATTTTAATAAAAAAATATGGCCTTGAGCAAAGGAATAAAAATAACTCTTAGCATACTAACTTTTTTGATAGTAACGGTGTATTTCTACTGGATTTACCCCTTTTGGGGAATCCCTTTCAATGCACAACGACACAGTCAATTACCTTTGACCCCGGCCTGGGCCTTGGAAAATTGGCTGTGGGAAGATGATGTAAACACTGCAGATTATGTGGATGAATTATTGAATGGTTACAAGGAGCATGATATTCCTGTAAAGACGATAATCCTTGATAGCCCATGGTCCTTGCGATACAATGATTTTGAAGTGGATACAATACGTTACCCAAATCCGGAAACCTGGTTTAAAAAATTACAAGATGATGATTACAGGGTTGTTTTGTGGATGACACCATTGGTTAACAGCTTTAGTAAGGATACAAGAATAAAGAATTCTGAGCCCTGGTACGGTAGTGCAAAAGAAAAAGGGTATTTGGTAAAATCAGCTCAATTGAATAACTGGTGGAAAGGGGATGGAGGATTTATCGATTATACCAATCCGAAAGCTATGGTATGGTGGAGAGAAATGCAACAAAAGGTATTTGATCTGGGTATAGATGGGTGGAAATTAGATGGAGCAGCCACTTTGTTTTGGACTGAATTATGGGGTATTCCATTTTTTTATAAAAAAACAAGTTACGGTTTAATGACAACTCGGAAATACATGGACTTATATTATCGTGATGAATACAAACAAGGTTTGACTCAAAATTCGGAGTTTGTTACACTCTCAAGATCTATTGATCGTGGATTTCATCCCGAAGGGTTTGCTCCTTTTGACGCCTCACCCGTAAATTGGGTTGGTGATCAAAAACATGAATGGGTTACCCAAAAAATGATTTCGGAAAACAATGAGGAAAGAGTTGATATTGCCTTAGAAGGTATTGAAGGCTTTGAATCTGCAATTGAAAGTATCTTAGAAAGTGCCGAACTCGGCTATAATATTATAGGTTCTGATGTTGCTGGATTTTCAGGTGGCACAATTCCACCGCGCCTATATATAAGATGGACACAATTTTCGACTTTTTGTGGTCTGTTTATGAATGGTGGACATGGAGAGAGAAGATTATGGAAAAGAACAGAGGAAGAATTGGATGTGATTCGAAAATTCTCATGGTTACACACTGAGTTAGTGCCATATATGTATCACTATGTTGTAACCGCACATAAAGATGGTAGAAGATTACAAACGGTTGTAGGTAAAGGAAAATATCAATATATGTTCGGAGATGACTTTTTAGTAGCACCTATCTATGTTGATTCAAAGATGAGGGAAGTCACCTTACCAAAAGGACAATGGCGATACTTTTTTAACGATACTGAATTATTTGAAGGGAAAAGCACTTTTGAAAGAGAATATGCTTTGGATGAATTCCCTGTTTTTATAAAAGAAGGAGCCATTATTCCAATGAATATCCAAAGAGATTACACGAATATTGGAGATGAAAATTCAAGCGGATTTACAACCATCTTAATTTATCCAAAAGGAGAGTATGGTTTTATTTATTACCATACAGATACGAAAAGGGAGACTGAAATTTATTATGATTTTAATGATGATCAGAGATTGAAGGTGAATTTAAAAGGGACACAAATTCCTCATATATTAATTATTCAATCCAAAGTTGCACAAAATAAAGTGACCATGGATGGAAAACAGCTTATTGAAGAGTAAGATTGGAAATTCTATAATATAAGTATCAAAACAAAAAATTATTCCGAAGGAAATTATGAGATCAATTATTAAAAAAAATAGAAAAATTTTAAATGTTGTAGCAGTATTCACTACCATTTTTTTTCTGTCTTGTACGAGTACAAATACAAGTTATAAAGTAGATAGTTCAAAAATATTAGAGGAATTTTATAATGCAACCTCAAAAACTGTACTGGTAGCGGCGCATAGAGGGGCACATATGGAAAACTTCGAAAATTCCTTAGCATCTATTAATGAGGCGATTGATTTAGGTGTGGATATAGTTGAATTAGATGTACGAACTACTAAGGATGGTTATCTGGTTTTAATGCACGATTCAGACATAGATCGCACTACTACTGGTAAAGGAAAGGTTGAAGATCTGACCCTGGCCGAATTAAAAACCTTTCGATTAAGATCACCTTATGGAAGGATAAGTGAAGAGTCGATTCCAACCTTCGAAGAGGCCTTAAAAATTATTAGAGGAAAAATAATGGTCGATATTGATATGAAAACAGATAATGTGAAAGGTCTTGTTGAGATGGTTGAAAAGACAGGAACAAATAATGATGTATTTTATTTCGACAATGACTACCATCAGTTAGATGAGGTAGTGAAAATGGAAAGATCCGCTCAAATTATGCCAAGAGCTTATTCATTTAAAATGGCAGATTCGGCTATTGTTAGATATGCACCTCCTGTTGTACATATCGACCCTAAGTTTTACACGAAAGAACTGTCAAAAATGTTAAGAGATAATAATGCCAGAATTTGGATCAATGCTTTAGGGGAAGCTGATGCTTATATTCGTTATGGCAAGGGAGAGGAGGTTTTGAAAGAATTATTAGGAAATGGAGCCAATATGATCCAAACCGATGAGCCCGAAATGTTGTTGGAACTTCTAAGATATAAAGGACTACACGATTAAAATTGGGTGAAATAAATTTTTGATTCCTGGCACAAACATCAAAACGAACTTGATAAATTACAATAAAATTTAAATCATTATAATGAAAAGTTTAAAATCTATAATTCTGGTATTCATAATGTTAATGATAATTTCATGCGAAGAAAATACCCATAGTGAATCTGGGATTCAGCAAAACAATCTTCAATTTGTAAATCCGGATATTGGTTCAGTCGGATATTTGTTACATCCTATGCGGCCCAATGTACAGTTACCAAATCAGCCTATTAGAATGCATCCTTATAGAATAGATTATCTGGATGATCAAATAGCATTCTTTACGCTTTCCATGGTATCACATCGTGAAGGAGAACTTTTTGGTGTGCTACCGGGTATCTTGAAAGATGAAAATGAAGCATGGAGTGAAAAACAAACCTGGGACCACGACCAGGAAATTTTAAAACCAAATTATTATTCTACCTATTTTGTAGATTCTGAAATAAGAACAGAATTTACTCCTGGGTCAAAAGCTGGCTATTTTAAGTTTCACTTTCCGGAAAAAGGGATAAAAAAACTTAAATATAATATAACGCATGACGGATCCTGGAGACAGGGTGAAGGAAATTCAATAATTGGTATTGAAGAGTTCGGTGGGATGAAAGCATATGTCTATGGGGAGTTTAATACAGATATATCCACTTCTTTTGATAAGCAGATCATAGTGAATAAAAGAAGAAAAACGAGTAGAGAACAAGCGAATGCATGGGTGAGTTTTTTCGATAAATCAGCTAGAACTGTTGAATTTAAATATGCGATCTCCTATATCAGTGTTGAACAGGCACAAAAAAACCTACAAAATGAAATTCCACAATGGAATTTTAACAAATTAATGGATCAGGCCACATCTATTTGGACTAAGAAGCTCGGGCAAATCAAAGTGGAAGGAGGTACTGAAGCACAAAGAAATGTTTTTTATACTTCGCTATACAGGTATTACGAACGTATGGTAAATATAACTGAAGAAGGAAAATATTTTAGTGCCTATGACCATACTGTGCATACAGATTCAAGAGATTTTTACACAGATGATTGGGTTTGGGATACCTATCTTACCCAGCACCCATTGCGAATGATACTGTCTCCGGAACTGGAATCAGATATGTTGCAGTCCTATGTGCGTATGTATGAAGAAGGAGGATGGATGCCACAGTTCCCAATACTTTATATGGATAAACCGGCTATGCATGGATTTCATTCTACGATCGTTTTTTTGGATGCTTATCGAAAAGGGATACGAAATTTTGATGTGGAAAAAGCGTATGAAGGAATGAAAAAAAATGCTACGGATGCAACAATGATACCCTGGGTAAACGGAGATAAAACAGAATTGGATGATTTTTATAGAGAAAATGGATATTTCCCATCGTTGAAACCTGGTGAAAAAGAGTTTGTAGAAAAAGTACACTGGTTTGAAAAAAGAGAAAGTGTTGCTATTACTCTGGCACATAGTTATGATGATTGGGCTCTGGGGCAAATGGCATTGGAGTTGGATAAAAAGCAGGATTATGAATATTATAATACGCAAGCTCTTAATTATAGAAATCTTTATCAACCAAAAAATGGCTTAATGATGCCAAAAGATTCCGATGGGTCTTGGATAGATATTGATCCGAAATTTGACGGTGGTCCGGGCGGACGAGATTATTACGATGAGAATAATGGTTATACCTATGCCTGGCAAGCCCAACAGGATATTCACGGTTTGATAGATCTTATGGGTGGGAGAGAGCAGTTTATAGATAATTTGGATAATTTATTCAGAGAAGGTTTGGGTAGAACAAAATATCAATTCTTTGCCTTATTTGCTGATTCCAGTGGAATGGTAGGACAGTTTTCTATGGGAAATGAACCAAGTTTTCATATTCCTTATTTGTATAATTATGCCGGTGCACCTTGGAAAACACAAAAACGCGTCCGCTTTTTATTAGATGCATGGTTTCAGGATAGTATCTTTGGAATTCCGGGCGATGAAGATGGAGGGGCAATGACCTCATGGGTGGTATTTTCTTCCATGGGATTTTATCCTGTAACTCCGGGATTGCCAATCTATAATATAGGAAGCCCTATTTTTGAGAAAACATCCATTGAACTTGAAAATGGAAAAACATTTACCATTATAGCGAAAAATTCTTCTAAGAAGAACAAATATATCCAGTCGGCAACATTAAATGGCAAACCCCATGACAAAGTTTGGTTTACGCATGATGATATTTTAAACGGATCAACGTTGGAATTAGAAATGGGAGAATACCCAAATAAAGAATGGGGTGCAAATGTTGATGCTGCGCCAGAGTCTAGAGTGAAATAGGACATAACTTCAAATTACTCATTATGCCACTGTTGGTGTTTTTCACCAACAGTTTTCTCCTACAATTCCCTTGTCGGTGGAAAACACCAACAAAGGCAAATCGTAATAAATTACACTTTCATCAATGGTGATATACTTTTCCTCCTCATTTCTACACCAATGTATAGCTAGCGTTTCTCATTATAGATATCTATATATTTTTGATCGAGCTCTTCCGAATCTTTATACTTTACCCTTAATTCGGCCAGCTCAATTTTGAGTTTTTTTACAATCTCGGAATATGCAGGATCATTATAAACATTATTTAACTCTGAGCGATCATTTTTACGATCATAGAACTCCCATTCATCCACATCATAGTAGAAATGAGCCAGTTTGTATTCTTTTGTTGCTATCCCATAATGTCTTTTAACCATGTGTACGGCCGGGTATTCGTAATAATGATAGTATACCGCATCTCTATCCCAGGTTTCGCTTTTACCAGTTAGCAGAGGGATCAAACTTTCCCCTTGCATATCTTCAGGGGCCGGAATTTGAGCCGCTTCCAGAAAAGTTTGGGCAAAATCGAGGTTTTGTACCATTTCTTCGTTTGTAGTCCCAGGTTTTATTTGGTTTGGCCAACGTATTAAAAGAGGGGTCTTAAAAGATTCATCGTAAATAAATCGCTTATCGAACCAACCGTGTTCTCCTAAATAAAATCCTTGATCTGAAGTATATACTACAATGGTATTCTCGGCCAAACCACTTTCCTCTAAATAATCCAGCACTCTTCCTACATTATCATCTACAGACGAAATGGAACCTAAATAATCTTGCATATATCGCTGATATTTCCATATCATTTTTTCTTTATTCGTCATACCCGGCCAATTGGCTTTGAACCATGTGTTGATCGAATCGATCACCGGATCATATAAAGCCTTTTGTTCAGCATTAGCTCGTCCATATGGTCCGGAAAATCCATCTATACCACCCCAGGTAAAAGGCGGTACATATGGTTCAACCTCAGCCCATGGCCTCTATTGTCTCCGGTCTTATTTTGGAGTCGTGACCATACTTCATGTGCGTTAATAAATTCATCTCTGCAGTTTTTGCAGCAGTACCTCTATTGCTATAATCATCGAACAGAGTCTCCGGTAAAGGGAATTGTTTTTTGGTGAACTCTGCGAATTTTTCAGGACTTGGCCACCATGGTCTGTGTGGTGCTTTGTGCAGATACATTAGTAAAAAGGGTTTTTCCGGATCTCGTTTTTGCTCTAACCAATTTAAAGTTAGATCTGTAATTATATCCGTTACATAACCGGTAATTATAGTGTCACCTTTTTGAGTAATGAATTTCGGGTTGATATAGTTTCCTTGTCCCGGCAATATCATAAAATCATCTACACCTTTGGGGTTATTTCCAAAATGAAGCTTTCCAAACATAGCTGTTTGATATCCATATTTTTGAAATAGCTGAGGAAAAGTTACCTGAGTAGTATCAAAAGGCATCCGGTTATCAATTTTGCCATTTATATGTGTGTGTTTACCAGTTAGGATCGTTGCCCGAGAGGGGGCGCAGATAGAATTGGTAACACAAGCATTAGTAAAGAGCATGCCCTCATCAGCAATTCTATCAATATTTGGTGTTCTAATCAACTTATCACTGTAGGCACTAATTGCCTGATAAGCATGATCATCGGACATAATAAATAGAATGTTCGGTCTTTATACAATTTTTTCTTTTTTGGAACAAGAAGAGATAAGAAATGTGACTAGGATAAAAGAAATAAGCTTAATATTCATCTTTAAACACTTAAATTTTTACGATTTTTCAACTGTTAAATTACAAAAAATAATCCTGCTTTTTTTTATTACATTTATGCAAATTATTTACGTGCAAAACCAGACACCTTTTCAAGTATACAGTGCCTCTGCCGGAAGTGGTAAAACATTTACCTTAGTAAAGGAATATTTGAGAGTTCTGTTGCAATCTGAGGATGAGAATATTTTCAAAAAGATTCTAGCTATTACTTTTACCAATAAGGCTGCCGGAGAAATGAAAGAGCGAATTTTAAATAATTTGCTGGATTTTTCTAAGGGGAATGCTGACAATGATATGCTGCGGTTACTTTCGGTAGAAACAGGCCAAACTATCAGGACAATAAAGTACAAATCGGGAAGGATCTTGAACAGTATTTTGCAGAATTACACCTCCTTTCATATAAAGACAATAGATAGTTTTACAAATAAGCTTATTAAATCCTTTGCTTTTGATTTGGGACTGCCTCTGGATTTTGATGTTGAATTGGACCCTGAGTCTATTCTTAAAGAAACTATAGATCTTGTTATTTCAAAAATTGGAATCGACAAAGAGCTTACGAATGCGCTAGTTGAATTTGCTAAACAAAAAACTTTGGAAGATAAATCGTGGGATATTTCTCGGGATTTAAAAGAAATTTCTACGCTTCTCTTAAAGGAAAATGATGCATTTCAAATTCAAAAGCTAGAAGACAAACAAATACCGGATTTTAAAAATTTAGAAAAAAAACTTAAGGCTAGACGAATTGTAACAGAAAAACAATTTGTTGAAATAGGAGAAAAGGGATTAGAAATAATCAATAACCTTGGTATTGAACATAAAGAGTTTTATTATAGTCAGTTTCCGAAGTTTTTTCAAGAATTTGATCGTTGACCCGTCTAAGATAAGCTTTCGAAATGATAAAGGAATAGGGAAAAGTATAGAAAATAATTTGTTTTACACAATGGGAAAATCTATTGAGGTCAAGGAAAAAATTGATGGTGTTATCGGTCCTTTATTGGAACTCTATCTGAAATCGGAAAAATTGTTTCAGACTTATTTTTTGAATAAACTTATCCTAAAAAATTTAACTCCTTTAGCCATAATAAATACTATATCCAAGACCTTGGCGGAGATTAAGTCCGATAATAACTTATTGCTAATTTCTGAATTTAATCAAATCATTAGTAAACATTTAAGGGAACAACCGGTAGCTTTTATCTATGAAAAAATAGGCGAAAAATACCGACATTATTTTATTGATGAAATGCAAGATACATCGATAATGCAATGGAATAATTTAATACCATTGATTGACAACGTGCTTTCCGAAGAAAATTCCAGTTTATTAATGGTTGGTGATGCAAAACAAGCGATTTATCGTTGGCGCGGAGGAAAGGCAGAACAGTTTATTGACCTATCAATTCAAGGAAATTCAAAAGAGAATAATCCTTTTCAAAGGTCTAAAAAGTTGGAAAATTTAGACACTAATTACAGAAGCCATTCACAAATTATTGATTTTAACAATAAATTCTTTAGTCATATTGCTAAGTATTTTGACAATAACGTCTATGGAGATTTGTATAGAATTGGGAATAATCAAAGAACAACTAAAAAGGAAGGTGGTTATGTACAACTAAGTTTTATTGAAGAGTGTAGAAATAATGAGGAGCGAGACGAATTATTCCCACAGGGAATTTATAGAATATTGCAAAATTTGGAAGGTAAATTTGAAAGAAATGAAGTTTGTATTTTAGTTAGAAAAAAAACACAAGGAATTGCGATTGCCAATTACTTGGTAGAAAGAAATATTCAAATTGTCAGTTCGGAAACATTGCTTGTAAAAAATAATTATAAGGTTGATTTTATAATACAAACATTAATTTTATTAAAGGACGAAAATAACGGAAATGCTAAATTGAACGTTTTATACTTTCTGCACCATCATCTTGATCTACAAGTTGATAAACACACATTTATAGATGAATACGTACATTTGAACAGCGAGGATTTTTTTCAGAAATTAGAAAGATTTCAAATCTTTTATATGGCGAAAAATTTTGAACAAAATCCTTTTTACGAAAGTATAGAAGAAATTATCAGAAGCTTTAAATTGGCTCCGGAATCTGATGCATATATATTGTTTTTCTTGGATTTTGTGTTCGATTTCACCCAGCGTAAATCACAGGACAATACTGATTTCTTACAATATTGGGAGCAAAAAAAAGACAAGTTAAGCATTGTGGCATCGGATAATAAAAATGCCGTTCAAATAATGACAATTCATAAATCAAAAGGGTTGGAATTTCCTGTAGTAATTTATCCATATGATTTAAATATATATTATCAAAAAGATCCTAAAACCTGGTTTGAAATAAAGGATGAAAGTGGATATAATAATTTTGATAGTTTTTTAGTTAGTGCATCTTCAACAATTGAAAACACAGGGACAAGGGGTAAGAATATTTTTAAAAAACAGCAAAGCGAATCAGAATTGGATAATTTTAATTTGCTCTATGTTGCTCTTACACGAGCAAAGGAACAATTGTATATTCTTTCTGAGAACAAAAAAATTCCTGAACAGCTAAAATGGTATTCAAATTTTTTCATAGATTTTTTATTGAAATGTGAGAAATGGGAGGATGGAAAAATGGTTTATGAATTTGGAGAAAATTTGAGGGTGTCAGAGATCAAAAGTGACGAAATGATAACCGAACTGCAAAGGAATTTTATAAGTACTTCCTGGCAGGATCATTCATTTAATATCGTCTCAAATTCCTCGGTGATATGGGATGCCAATAGGGGAGATGCAATTAAGTTTGGAAATATAGTTCACGAAATAATGGCGAGCATAATTAATGTGAATGATATTTCTAAGGAAGTGAATAGATTTTATAATAAGGGTCTTATTAAGAAAGAAGAACTTGACCAAATAGAAAAATTAATTGATAAAATTGTACATCATGAGGAGTTAAAAACTTATTTTAGATCAGGGAAAACTGTTTTTACCGAAAGAGAGGTCATTACGAAGGATAAGCAAATTTTAATTCCGGATCGATTGGTTTTTAATGACAAAAATGAGGTTATAATTATAGATTATAAGACAGGCAATCCGGATAAAAAACATCATGAACAAATTAAACGGTATGGTCGTGTTTTGGAGACTATGAATTATATAGTTTCGGAAAGAATATTGGTGTATATAGATAATGAAATTACCGTAATAAAAGTTTAATATAAATTAATTAGGAATGAACATAATAGATATAGTAATAGCATGCCTTTTACTTTTTGGGTTGGTTATTGGATACAAAAGAGGCTTATTTGTGGAATTAACATCTTTAGTTGGTTTGGTTTTAGGTGTTTATGGTGCAATACATTTTTCCTACTTTTTATCCAATTTCCTAGAAAGTAAAGTCAGTTGGGATCCATCATTGATTCAAGTAATGGCGTTTACAGGCACTTTCATAATCATCGTAATTGCGTTGGTTTTATTGGGTAAAGCTCTGACAACAATAGCGGAAACTATTATGCTTGGATTTTTTAATAAAATACTGGGTGCCGTTTTTGGGGTACTTAAATATGCGCTTATTTTAAGTGTTGTTTTAATTATTTTCAGTGAATTTAATAAGACATTTAAATTTATGGATAAGTCCAAAACGAGAAATTCTGTACTTTATGAACCAATAAAAAATTTAGCACCGTATATTTTTCCAAAATTGGTTACCATAGTTGAAGATGCCAGTTAAAAATATTCACTATTTTAGCATACCAAAATTGAAGAATTATGTCGGCAATTAAAAAAGATTATAAAAGAGTAACTACCAAATCTTTGGTAGAGATGAAAGCTAATAAAGTAAAAATATCCATGCTGACCGCCTATGATTATACCATGGCTAAGATAGTTGATCATGCCGGAGTTGATGTTATATTAGTTGGGGATTCGGCATCGAATGTCATGGCTGGACATGAAACAACTCTACCCATAACTTTAGATGAAATGATCTACCATGCTTCGTCAGTTGTAAGGGCGGTAGACAGAAGTTTGATAGTAGTTGATCTGCCATTTGGAACATATCAGGGAAATTCCAGAAAAGCACTTGCTACCGCCATAAGAGTAATGAAAGAATCCGGTGGACATTCGGTAAAGATGGAAGGTGGAGAAGAAATAGCAGAATCTATTTCAAGAATATTAACTGCAGGTATACCGGTAATGGGACATTTAGGATTAACTCCTCAATCCATTTATAAATTCGGAACCTATACAGTTCGGGCAAAAGAAGAAGAAGAAGCCAATAAGCTAAAGAAAGACGCGAAATTATTGGAGGAATTAGGCTGTTTCGGAATAGTCCTGGAGAAGGTTCCGTCCAATTTGGCCAAGGAAGTTGCGGAAAGTGTAAGCATTCCGGTTATTGGTATAGGTGCGGGAGACGGTGTTGATGGTCAAGTTTTGGTTACTCATGATATGTTGGGAATGACCCATGAGTTTAGTCCTAGATTTTTAAGAAGATATTTAAACCTGTATGCTGATATGGGTGATGCAATAAAGAGATACATAGCTGACGTAAAATCGAGAGATTTTCCTAGCAAGGAAGAACAGTATTAAAACCGAGTTGTCTCGGTTTTTTTATTTTAGGCACTAAAAATCAACGAAACCCTTTATTTTAACCAAATTTTAACAAGATAAAATTTCATTTAAATGTAGTTTTGTCAGGCCAAAAAAAGAACATATTTAATACTTATTATGGAAACACAAAATACCAATATTGATATTAGAGCTATCAATGAAAAAATTGAGAAGGAAAGTGCCTTTATCGATTTACTTTTTTTAGAGATGAATAAAGTAATCGTGGGTCAAAGACACATGATGGAAAGACTACTTATAGGGCTCTTAGGAAATGGGCATATATTACTAGAAGGTGTGCCTGGTTTAGCAAAAACATTAGCAATAAATACCCTTGCACAAGCGGTCAAAGGATCCTTTAGCAGAATTCAGTTCACGCCGGACCTTTTGCCAGCGGACGTTATCGGTACCATGATTTACAATATGAAGGAGAATGATTTTTCTATTAAAAAGGGACCAATTTTTGCAAATTTTGTTTTGGCAGATGAGATCAATCGTGCGCCTGCAAAAGTACAATCTGCATTATTAGAGGCCATGCAGGAACATCAAGTAACCATTGGGGAAACTTCTTTTAAACTGGATCAACCCTTTTTGGTAATGGCAACACAAAACCCTATTGAACAGGAAGGCACCTACCCTTTGCCCGAAGCACAGGTCGATCGTTTTATGCTGAAAACTATAATTGATTATCCTAAATTAAATGATGAGCAATTAATTATGCGCCAAAATTTACTTGGCAGTTTTGGAAAGATAAATCAGGTTATTTCGGTCAAAGACATCTTAAAAGCTCGTGAATCTGTTAAAGAGGTTTATATGGATGAAAAAATCGAAAAATACATACTAAATATAATTTTCGCAACCAGATACCCGGAGGATTATCGCCTACCACAACTTAAACCTTTAATTAGTTTTGGTGCTTCGCCTAGGGGAAGTATAAATTTAGCCATGGCCTCAAAATGTTATGCTTTTATTAAACGTCGTGGCTACGTAATACCTGAAGATGTGAGGGCATTAGTTCATGATGTTCTAAGACATAGAATTGGAATTACCTACGAGGCTGAAGCGGAAAATGTTACTTCGGTCGATATAATTAATAAAATTGTAAATGAAGTTGAAGTACCTTAAATAAGGAAAAAGTTGAAAGTTAAAAGTTAAAAGTGAAGAAATACTTCATGATAAATTACTTTGTCTTTTTTTACTTTATCCTTTTTACTTGAAAATGGATACCAAAGAAATACTCAAAAAAGTTCGTAAAATTGAAATCAAGACAAGACGCTTGTCTGATCATATATTCTCAGGTGAATATCACAGTTCATTTAAGGGAAGGGGGATGACTTTTTCGGAGGTTCGGCAATATCAATTCGGGGATGATATTAGATCAATTGATTGGAATGTGACTGCAAGATACAATGAACCATATGTAAAAGTTTTTGAGGAGGAAAGGGAGTTAACCATGATGTTGATGGTGGATATAAGCGGTTCTGAGTTCTTTGGCACTACACAACAATTTAAGCATGATCTGATAGCCGAGATCAGTGCAACTTTGGCCTTTTCGGCAATACAGAATAATGACAAAGTTGGATTGTTACTTTTTTCGGATGAAATAGAATTGTTCATCCCACCTAGCAAAGGGAAAACACATGTTTTAAGAATTATTCGTGAGCTAATAGAGTTTAAGGGAAAAAGTAAGAAAACTGATCTGACACATGCTTTGAGATATTTGTCAAATGTTATGAAAAAGAAAGCCATTGTTTTTATTCTTTCTGACTTTATGGATGATAAATATGACAATGCCTTGAAAATAGTTGGTAAAAAACATGATGTTACAGGCTTTAGAATTTATGATAAATATGAAACCGAGATACCTAAAATAGGAATGGTTTCAATGAAGGATGCAGAAAGTGGAAATGTGATCTTGGTGAATACAAATTCAAAAGCAATTCGTAATAATTATAGAGCCAATTATCTAAAAATGGTCGATTATTTTGAGAATGCATTTACAAAAAGTGGCTCTGGAATAATTAGTAGCCGAATAGATGAGAGCTATGTAAAAAAATTATTAGGATATTTTAAAAGAAGAAATTAGTGCTTTGAGATTATTGCATTCGAGGAATTTGATGAAAAAAAATAAAATGAAGAAGATTTATTCTATACAAGATTCAACCGATAAATTCTACGGAATTATACGGAAGTCTTTTGGGTATGGATATTTGAAATTTTACTTGTTTTCTACTTTTATCTTAATTGGGTTTTTGGGTTTTTCTCAAGTAAGTACGGAAATTGACACAACCCGCATACGGATCGGTGAGCAAATGCAATATCAGATCATAGTTAATGAGACCGATGAGGTACAATTTTCTAAGCTCATTTTAGATAGCCTTAAGAGAATTGAGGTTGTTGAATCTTTTGAAATAGATTCTCTCAAAAATAGATTGATCAAAAAATATGCTCTTACGAGTTTCGATAGTGGCAGGTATGTGCTTCCGAGTCAAACGGTATTTATTCGAAATAAAAAATTCTTAACGGAGTCCGTTATTATTGACGTTGCAACGGTTTCAGTAGACACGATCAAACAGCCAATGTATACTATAAAGGAGATCAGAAAGGAGCCGTATACCTTTAGTGATATTTTTTCTGAGTATTGGTGGCTTTTAGTATTGTTGATAGTTATAGCTGTGATATTGTATTTTGTTTTAAGAGATAAGGTAAAACACTATGAAAGAATAAATAGAATTCCTCCCTTTGACATGGCAAAACAAAGATTGAAAGAATTGGACAGTAAGAAATTGCTCGAGGAGAATAAGATCAAATTGTATTATGTGGAGTTAACGGATATTGTTAGGACGTTTATAGAGCGTGAAATGAATATTCCGGCTCTGGAATCTACAACCGACGAACTACTCGAAACAATAACAGATTTCAATGCTAGTAGTAAGCTGAATATTTCGGAAGGAACAATAATAAAATTACAAGGGTTACTACAAGAGGCTGATCTTGTGAAATTTGCAAAATCAAAACCATTAATTGATGAAATAGAAACGCACCGAAGTAGCGCGGAGGTTATAATAGATAATTTACATCCTAAGACTAAGGAAAAAAATACTGAAGAAGATGATGGGCAATAACTTAGAATTTACTAATCCAGAGTTTTTATGGTTGCTTTTGGTTATACCCATATTAGGAGTGTGGTATTTCTTTACAATCAAGAGGGATGGTGCAACTCTAAAAATGGCCAGCACCAAAGGATTTGTTAAGCAAGACATCTTTGCAAGATTGAAACCTTTACTTTATTTGCTTCGGTTATTAGCGGTTGCCTTACTAATAATAGCTTTAGCCAGACCTAGAAATGTTGAAGTTAGTCAAAGAACAAAAACTACCAGAGGGATTGACATTGTTATGGCTATTGATGTTTCGGCAAGTATGCTTGCGAAAGATTTGAAACCAAATAGATTAGAGGCCTTGAAAACCGTTGCTATAAAATTTGTAAATAAACGCCCAAATGATCGAATAGGAATAGTGGTTTATGCAGGAGAGAGTTATACCCAAACACCAATAACAAGCGATAAATCGATCGTTGTAAATACCATCAATAAAATAAGATGGGGGCAAATTGAAGATGGAACAGCTATTGGAATGGGCTTGGGATCAGCAGTAAACAGGTTGAAGGACAGCAAAGCCAAAAGCAAAGTAATTATTTTGCTGACCGACGGAGTGAATAATTCAGGATTTGTTGATCCAAAGACCGCTACAGAATTGGCTAAAGCACTGAATATTAAAGTGTATACTATTGGATTAGGAACCAATGGCACAGCCTTGTTTCCTGTGGCGAAAGATCTTAATGGGAAATTAATTTTTAGGAATGCACCTGTAGAAATTGATGAAAAGCTGCTACAATATATAGCGGCAGAAACCGATGGTAAATACTTTAGAGCAACGGATAATAAAAAACTAGAATCTATTTATAACGAAATAAATAAATTGGAGAAAACAGAAATTGAAGAGTTTAAATATTACAATTATCAGGAGAGATATCGTGCTTTAGTTTTCTTAGCAGCTTTTTTAATAATGATAGAGATGCTTTTACGATTTACTGTTTATAGAAGTTTTATTTAGAATTTGTGGTATTGTTTAATAATTAAAGTGATTTTAAAATTTCCCCTTAGGGGAATTAAAAGGGGCTTATGTATCAATTAGAAGAACCAAAATATTTTTATCTATTCATAGCCATAGCTATTTTAGTGGTTATGTTCATATTGGTTGCTATATGGAAACGGCATAAGCAACGAAAATTTGCAGATTTGGCATTGTTTGATAAATTGAGTCCTCAAAAGTCCAAGTTTAAACCTGTACTAAAGATAGTTGTAATTGCCATAGGATTATCTTTTTTGATAATTGCAATGGTAAATCCTAAGATGGGAACGCAGCTAAAGACAATTAAGCGAGAAGGGGTCGACATTGTTTTCGCTTTGGATGTTTCTAAGAGTATGTTGGCTGAAGATATCGCTCCTAATCGATTAGAAAAATCAAAGCAAATAATCACAAAAATTGTTGATAAATTAGGTAGTGACCGTGTGGGTATTATTATATACGCCGGTAGCGCTTATCCTTTATTGCCAATTACAACAGATCATGCATCTGCCAAAATGTTTCTTCAAAATGCGTATCCGGACATGGTTTCATCACAAGGTACTGCAATTAATGAAGCGCTCAAATTGGCCAAGACCTATTTTGATGACGATACGCAAACGAATAGATTTTTATTTATTATTTCGGATGGAGAAGATCATGAAAAGAATTCTAGTGCAGTTGCCAAGGAAATATTGAATGAAGGAATTATTACCTATACGATTGGTATAGGAACTAACAAAGGAGGTCCAATTCCTATAAAACGAAATGGAAAACTTTTAGGATATAAAAAAGATAAGGAGGATGAAGTTGTAATTACCAAGCTTGATGTTGGAACATTAAAGGATATTGCACAGAATGGGAAAGGAAAATATATCTATGGAAATAACACTTCAAAAACTATTGATGTTATTGAAGAGTTATTGTTAAAAGCAGATAAAAAAGAATTCGAAACCAAGCAATATTCAGATTATAAGGATCAATTTCAATGGTTTATTGGTTTGGGATTATTATTTTTAGTTTTGGATATATTTTTATTGAATAAAAAAACAAAATGGGTTCAAAAGTTGAATCTGTTTAATGAGGATTAAGATGAAAAGACACCTATATATATTGTTTTTCTTGCCTTTTTTAGTTTTTGCTCAGGAGCAACAACAGGTTCAACAACAAGGTTCTAAGAACGATCCACAAGAAGAGATTAAGATAAAATTGGCAGATAAACAGGTCTTGCGAAAAGGTAATGATTTGTATAAAGAAAAAAAATATGCGGATGCAGAGGCTAAATACAAAAAGGCCTTGCAGCAAAACCAAAATTATAAAACCGCATATTATAACCTTTCTAACTCTATGTATTCTCAGGATAAATTCAAGGAATCGCTCCCGGGGTATGAATTGGTAGCAAAAACAACGGATGATAAGGAGTTTAAAGCACAGTCATTTCATAATATTGGAAATGTTTTATTGAAGGAGAAGCAATATGCAAAAGCCGTTTCTGCATTTAAAAACTCTTTAAGATTGAATCCAAAAGATGATGAAACGAGATATAATTTGGCCCTGGCACAGGATTTGTTGAAAAAGCAACAAAATCAGGAGAATAAAGACAATAAGGATAACAAAGATAAAGATAAGGAGAAAGAAGAGGACAAGAAGGATCAAAATAGTGAAAATAAAGAAGAAGAGGGAGATGAAGATAAAAAAGATCAAGAGCAAGACAAAGGAGAGGATAACAAGGATAAGCAAGATCAAGATAAAGGAGGAGATAACGAACAGGAGAACAAGCAGCCACCAAAACCTGAACCTAATAAGTTAAGTCAGCAACAAATTCAGCAGCTTCTGGAAGCCATGAATAATGAGGAAAATAAAACGCAGAAGAAGGTAAATGCCAAAAAGGCGAGCGGTAAAAAAGTGAAGCAGGAAAAAGATTGGTAGCATTAAGAGATAATTAAATTATTAAAAGATTACAAGATTGAAAGGTGAAAGATTGAATCATTAAAATGAAAGGAAAATATTTCAACATATTAATTTTATTATTATTCACACAAGCTGTGCTTGCTCAGGTTACATTTAAAACTACAGTAAGTAAAACGCAATTGGGTTTGAATGAACGATTAAGGATTGAATTTTCAATAAATAAACAGGGAGCTGATGATTTCACTCCCCCGGATTTCAATAATTTTAAGGTGTTAGCCGGTCCAAGTCAATCCACTAGCTTTTCTTCAATTAATGGAAGAACGACCTATAAATTAACGTATTCCTATGTAATTCAACCTACGTTAAAAGGTACATTTACCATTCCATCTGCCAGCATTACTTATGATGGGCAAATAATTAAAACGAATACGGTAAGAGTTTCTGTTATCGATGCAATTGATATTCCTGAAGATCCGGATGATCCAAGATTTTTAGCATCTCAAAACATACATTTAGTGGCTGAAATTTCTAATTCAAATCCATATGTAGGAGAGAGTATCTCTGTTATTTATAAGCTATACGTAAATATAAATAAAGTAACTGTTCGAAATGCTCGTGAATCGGAGTCTCCTTCTTTCAGTGGCTTTTGGAACCAGAATATTGAGGTGAAAGGATGGGAGTCGAAGAATGGATCCTATGGTGGCGTTCCCCACAAGTACGCAATGGTTAAAAAAATGGTCCTAATTCCACATAAAGCTGGGAAAATGACGCTTGACCCTATGGAAATGGAGGTTACGGCTGGTGTACCCATGGGTAGAAGAGATTTTTTTGGGAATATGTTGATGAACGATATTAATTTTACCGCTACTTCTGGCAAAAAAATAATTAATGTTAAGGAGTTACCTTATAAAAACAAACCTGCTAATTTCAATGGGGCGGTTGGAGATTTAAACTTCACGGTTACCGCGAGCAAAACTGAACTAAAAGCTAATGAAACGGCTCAAATAAAGGTTTCACTAACAGGTAAGGGAAATTTAAAATTGGTAAAACTACCAGGCATAGAAACACCACAGGAACTGGAAGTTTATGAACCGGAGCATAAAGAAAATATAAAAACAACTTTAAGAGGAATGAGTGGTCAAATTTCAGATCAATATACGGTTGTTCCACAGTTTAGAGGGAAATTTAAAATTCCACCGGTATCATTCTCTTATTTCAACCCGAAAGATGAAAAGTACCATTCGGTGGCAACCGAACCTATTATTTTAAATGCACAGCAGGGCAAAAAACTAGTTTTAGACGATGAAAGTGGAACTGGTATAAGTAAAATAGATATTATCGGAAATGAAAATGATATAAGGTATATTCATTTAAAATCTGAGTTCATTTCCGCTAATAAAGAGGAGGATTTTTACAGTTCAAAATCCTATTATTTATTATTGTTATTGCCGTTACTGTCTATACCTCTGGGAATATTTATAGGGAACAGGAAAGAAAAAAGGGATAATGACGTTGCGGGTAATAAAAGAAGAAAAGCTAATAAATTAGCGAGAAAATATTTATCGCAAGCAAGAAAACAACTTGGCAAAAAAGAAGACTTTTATATTGCTTTAGAAAAAGCACTGCATAATTATCTAAAAGCAAAACTACGTGTTGAAACAACAGAAATTAGTAAAGAGAGGATATCTGAAATTTTACTTGATAGAAAAGTTGATGCGGAAACTGTTGTAGAATTTAGTGATGTTTTGAATAATTGCGATTTTGCGAGATATACACCATTTACAAATGTGGAGATGAAAAAAGAATATGATAAAGCAAAAGAAGTAATTGCCAAAATCGATAAACAGCTTTAAAGAGATTAGAGACAAGAGAAATCGGATGAATAATAAAAGAATCAAAATTTGGTTTTCAGAAAAAATAGATAAATGAGAAAATTAATTTTCTTTTTAATGTTAATAGTAGGATTAGCTGCTCAGGCGCAAGACATGGACAGTTTGTTTGTGCATGCCAATAAGTCCTACCAACAAGAGGATTATTTAAAAGCATTGGAAATGTATATGGAGATAGAAAATCAAAATGTTGTTTCTGGGGAGTTGTTTTATAATATGGCAAACGTCTATTATAAGACAAATAAAGTGGCTCATGCAATTTATTACTATAATAAGGCCCTGAGCATAGAACCAAATAATAAGGACATTCTTTTTAATTTAGAATTTGCAAAACGCATGACTTTAGATAATATTGAAGAATTGCCAAAAAGTGTTTCACAAAAGTTCAGAGATAGTGTTGTTTTAAAATTTACTTATAATACCTGGGCTATTATATCCGTTAGCTTTGCATTTTTATTCGCGATTTTATTTCTTTTATATCATTTTTCTTACAGTACGAGTGTAAAGCGTATCTATTTTATAACCAGTGGTATAACCGTTATATTTGTGTCACTGAGCCTCTTGTTTTCTTACCAGAATTACCGATATGTTACTAGTACCAGGACGGCAATAATTTTTGCACAGCAATCACAAGTGAAAAGTGCTCCTACCAAGTCAAGTGAAGTTAATTTTGAACTTCATGAAGGCACCAAAGTTTTTGTATTAGAATCATTAGACAATTGGGTAAAGATCAAAATTGCTGATGGTAAAATGGGCTGGATAGAGGAAGAAGATATGAAGGAATTATAACTGCTATTTTTTATAGCATACGGGTAAGATCTCGCCTTCAGTCAGTCTAAATTTATCCATTTTTTCTTTGGAAATAGTTTTTGAATAATCTAACTCTTTAACAGTAAAACCCCCCTTTCGCAATCGTTCAAAATAGTCTTTACCATAGATCCTCACATGATCATATTGTCCGAAGTGTTTTGTACGTTCCTCAGGAGTAGCGATATTAAAATCTTCATAGGTCTTATCTAAATGAAGATCTTGTGGAATTTGAAATATACCCATACCACCGGGTTTCATCACTCGGTATAATTCTGATATAGCTTTAGCATCGTTTTCTATATGTTCTAATACATGATTACAAAAAACAATATCAAAGCTGTCATCTTCAAAAGGCAGATCGAGAATGTCGGCTTTTACATCTACAATTGGAGAGTAAAGGTCAGCAGTAGTATAATCTAAATTTTTCTGATTTTTAAAAAGAGATAAAAAACATTGCTCGGGTGCCATGTGCAAAACCTTGTACTTTTTTGAAAAAAAATCTGTTTCGTTTTCTAAGAACAACCATAACAATCGATGACGTTCCAATGATAAGGTACTTGGTGATAAAACATTTGGGCGTTGTTCTCCATAGCCGTACGGTAGGAATTTCCGAAAACTTTTTCCATCAATTGGATCAGTATACTTATCTCCCTTTAACCAAAATGCCAAAACCGGTCGGACCCAATAACTGAATTTGATCAGATATGGGCGGGGGATGGTGTTTAAGATGACACGGATTACACTAATTTTCACAAAAGGATAAGTTTATAAAATAATTCTTTTATAGGCTAAACTGTCTTCTCCAAATTTTATTAGAAGACCAAGTCTTGTTTTTGAAGCTGCCAAATAATTTAAAGTTTGTTTTACATGACTGTTAGTTAATGATTCTATGGCTTTTATTTCTAATATAATTTTAGATTGAATTAAAAAATCTGCAACATAATAGCGAGGTAATAAATTGTTTTTATATGTAATGTTAAAACGTTCTTCTCTTGAAAAAGGAATTTTACATTTCTCAAACTCAATTTCTAAGGCATCACCACAAATAATTTCACTAAAGCCTTTACATAATTCTTTATGAACATCCATACAAGCTCCTATTATTTTATAAGATTCTTCTTTATATAAGAGTTCAATATTCATAAAAAAATTAATAATTGAAGATCCGAGCAATTTCGTTCTCCGATTCCTGTATTCTAATTGCTATTATTTTTTGTGCAAATTAGTGCAATTCGTGTCTAAATTCATCCTCTTCATCAGAAGAAATCCCCAAAACATCATAAATATATTTAAAAGTTGAAAGTAATTCCGGTTTGCCATTAACAATGGCTACATCATGCTCAAAGTGGGCGCTCGGTTTGAGATCTGCCGTCTTTATAGTCCACCCATCTTTTAAATGGTTTATTTTATGCGTTCCCATATTAATCATTGGCTCTATGGCAACGACCATTCCTTCTTTGAATTTTTTCCCTTTTCCTCTTCTCCCGTAATTAGGCATTTCAGGGTCTTCATGCATTTTTCTTCCTAAACCGTGTCCAACCAACTCACGTACCACGCCATACCCGTGTTTTTCCGTATAGTTCTGAATGGCAAATCCAACATCTCCAACTCTATTCCCTGCTCTGAATTCCCTAATTCCTAAATATAAACTTTCCTTAGTAATTTGCAGAAGTTTTTTCGTTTCTTCCGCAACTTCACCAACTTCGAAGGTGTAAGCATGATCGCCATAAAATCCATTTTTCAAGGCACCACAATCCACCGAAATTATGTCACCTTCCTGCAGTGGATCATTGTTCGGAAAGCCATGTACAACTTGTTCATTAGGGCTCATACATAGGGTATTAGGAAAATCATATAGCCCTAAAAATCCAGGGACAGCACCCTGATCTCTAATATATTCCTCAGCTATTTTATCCAATTGTAATGTTGTTACACCTGGTTTGATTTCTTTAGAAATTATGCCTAGGGTTTTGGACACGATTAATGAACTTTCACGCATCAGTTCTATTTCTTCCAATGTTTTTATTTTGATCATTTAAAGCATTTTATAATCGGCGACAAAGATAATCTAAAAATTGTAAAATCTATTGGTTAATGAAATGTCAAGAGTTCAATTTTCGTTAATTTTGTATTTTATTAATTTACGAATTATGTACAAATCTATTAGTGCTGAACAGGCAGTGAAAATTATAAAATCAGGGGATCGCGTTTATATACAAGGGGGTGCCGCCGCACCATGGACTTTAATAAAAGCAATGACTAATCGATCTGACGAACTACGTAATGTGGAGGTTTGTCATTTACATACAGAAGGAGGAGCTCCTTATGCGGATCCTGTATTAAAAGATAGTTTTATGGTAAATTCTTTCTTCGTTGGACGCAATGTCAGGCATACTTTGGAAGCGGGGAACGGTTCATATACACCGGTTTTTTTAAGTGAATTACCTATATTATTTAAAAGAAATATAATAGACATTGATGTCATTTTAATACAAGTTTCACCTCCCGATAAACATGGATATTGTTCTTTAGGTACAACAGTAATGGCAACTATTGCTGCAATTGCCAATGCCACTCATGTAATTGCGCAGATCAATCCACAAATGCCAAGAACGCATGGCGATGGAATCATTCATATTTCTGAATTAAACATTTTTGTTGAAGTTGATGAACCGATCCATGAGATACAGATTCCGGTAATCTCAGAGGTTGAGCATAAAATTGGAGGCTTTATTGCAGAGCTGATCGATGATAGAAGTACTTTACAGATGGGTATAGGAAAAATCCCGAATGCAGTTCTTCAAAGATTAGGTAACCATAAGGATTTGGGCCTGCATTCCGAAATGATCTCTGATGGCGCAATTGACTTAATTTTAAAAGATGTTATCAATGGAAATTATAAGAAAGTGAATCCTGGCAGAGCTATGGCAACTTTTTTATTGGGAACGAGGAAACTTTATGATTATGTGGACGACAATCCGTTTATTGAAATGAGAACTTCTGATTTTGTTAATGATGCAGCTATTATTAGACAAAATCCAAAAATGGTTGCTATAAATTCGGCAGTTGAAGTTGATCTATCCGGTCAGGTTTGTGCGGATTCCATTGGCACTAAACTATATTCAGGAGTGGGAGGTCAGGTAGATTTTATTAGAGGAGCTTCTTTAAGTGAGGGTGGAAAAGCAATCATCGCCTTACCAAGTACAACAAAAAAGGGATTGAATAGAATTGTGCCATTTTTAAAACGGGGTGCGGGAGTTGTTACTACGAGAGCTAATGTACACTATGTGGTAACGGAATATGGCGTGGCAAATTTATATGGAAAAACATTACAGCAAAGAAAAAAAGCCTTGATTGAAATTGCACATCCTAATTTTAGAGAAAAAATTGATCGAGAATATTATGAACAAGTTTGATTTTTAACCTTTTAAAAAATTAAAAATTCCTCTCTTAGCTTTTCTCTCTTTGGGTTTTTCGGTATTGAGCAATTGTTGGTATATTTCTCCCCATCCTAACAGGCCTCCAACATTTCTATCGTCAATAAAAAAGTCAGCATTTATTTTTCTACTAACTTTACCATCGAATTTCTCCTCAGGATAACTTTTGTTAACCGCATAAAATTCTAATCCATTTTGGTTGCAAAATTCCACAGCTTCTTCTAGTCTTTCACCATATCTATAAGTCCACAATATAAGACGATGTCCCTTTTTTTGCAATTCCATTAAGGTATCAAATGCAAATATTTTTGGTGATCCAATTCCAGGATAATTATCATCCACTATCGTTCCGTCAAAATCTACTGCAATGGTAAGGAGGTTCTTGGGTATCATTTTTATATCAGTTATCTTATGGTGCTTATTGTAAGTTAACAAGGTAATACTTTATTTATTGTTTTATTAATAAGGATTCTCGAGTCATACTTTTTGGTTGATCTATATTCAAGAGATCCAAAATAGTAGGTGCAATATCTCCAAGAACACCATCTTTAATAGTTTCATTTTCATTTTTTTCCACTAGAATTAATGGAACCGGATTTGTTGTATGGGCTGTATTAGGCGAACCGTCAGGGTTGATCATAGTTTCACTATTGCCGTGATCCGCAATTATAATACTGGAGTAGTTATTTTCTAAAGCGGTTGTTACTACCTTTTTAAGACAGGAATCAACTGCTTCAGCAGCTTTTATAGCGGCCTCCATTACACCTGTATGGCCCACCATATCAGTGTTAGCAAAATTCAAACAAATGAAATCCGCTACCTGTTTCTCAAGTTCAGGCACAATGGCATTCTTAATGTCGGCGGCGCTCATTTCTGGTTTCAAATCATAGGTTGCAACTTTTGGAGAAGGGCAGAGCAATCTTTTTTCCCCATTGAATTCTAATTCTCTCCCACCTGAAAAGAAAAAGGTAACATGAGGATATTTTTCTGTTTCTGCAATTCGAATTTGTTTTTTGTTATTTTTTTCCAGTACTTCTCCCAGAGTTTCAGTTAGGTTTTCTTTAGGATAAATTACGGAAATATTTTTATAGGAATTATCATAATTTGTCATTGTAACATAATGCAAAGGCATTGAATGCATATTATACTCATGGAAATCTTCTTGAGACAAAGCCCTGGTTAATTGCCTGCCTCGATCTGTTCTGAAATTAAAAAAGACTAATGCATCGTTATCCTGTATTGTGGAGACCGGATTTTGATTTTCATCAACCATCACAACAGGCTTTATGAATTCATCCGTAATGCCTTCATCATAACTCTTTTGCATGCTTTCAACGGCATCGGTAGAATATTCACCTTCTCCGTTTACCAATGCATCATAAGCTAATTTCACCCTAGCCCAGCGCTGATCTCTATCCATTGCATAATATCTACCAACTACGGAAGCCAATTTTCCGGTAGTATTTTGCATATAATTTACAATATCTCCAACAAATTCTTTACCGGATTTTGGATCGACATCTCGACCATCAGTGAACGCATGTAAAAAGACATTTGTCAGACCATAATCATTCGCAGCTTTTAGCAGACCCTTAACATGGTTTATATGAGAATGCACTCCGCCATCGGAGAGTAAACCTAAAAAATGGAGATTTTTATTGTTTTCTTTTGCATATTTAAATGCATTGACCAAGACTTTTTCTTTTGCGATAGATTCATCTTCAATGGCATTATTAATTTTTACAAAATCTTGAAATACAATTCGGCCCGCTCCAAGATTCATATGTCCAACTTCTGAATTTCCCATTTGTCCCTCTGGTAATCCCACATGAAGCCCATCTGTTCTTAAACTGGCATTGGGGTAGTTTTTTATTAAGGAATCAAAAAATGGTGTCTTCCCTTGTTCAAGAGCCGAAACCTTAGGATCTTGGGTTTCTCCCCATCCATCAAGAATGATTAAAATTACTTTCTTTTGCATTACTATAACTTATAAAAAGTGAAGCACAAAGATAAGGAAGAATAAAGATTTGGACTCTAAATATTAGGTTAAATAGCAGCTAATAATAGTAATTGAATATTAATTAAATCTAGTCGATATATTAGATGTTTTATTTAGGAATTATTCGGACAATTCCCAGTTGTTCAATGGAAACATAAAGATAACCATCTGGAGCCTGCCGAACATTTCGTACTTTACCTACCATATTTTCCATTAACTTTTCCTCTTTTATAACTATATTATCTTCAATTACACAACGGTTGAGATATTTAAATTTTAAAGAGCCAACCATAAGATTTCCTTTCCAGTCCGGATATTTATCGCTAGTTACAAACGCCATTCCGCTTGGTGCAATTGATGGAACCCAATAATGAAGAGGCTGTTCCATTCCCGGAAGGGAAGTGTTATCGGTTATTATTGTGTCATCATAGTTAATTCCATAAGTAATTTTTGGCCAACCATAATTTTTTCCAGCCTGAATGATGTTAATCTCATCACCTCCCTGAGGACCGTGTTCATGGGTCCAAATTTGGCCTGTTACAGGATGCATTGTCATACCTTGTGGATTTCTGTGACCATAAGAGTAAATCGCTTTCATAGCTCCTTCTGTATTATAAAATGGATTGTCCAAAGGGATACTTCCATCATCATTAATTCTATATATTTTCCCGTTATCCCTTGTAATATCTTGAGGGTTAACATCGCGGTTCTGTCTATCACCGATAGAGATATACAAGTATCCCTCTCGGTCAAATTCTAATCGCGATCCAAAATGCCCTCCCTTTTTAGTGTTCGGAGTGGCTTCGTATAAAATTTCTTGATCAACTAATTTGTTATCAGCTAATTTAGCTCTCATTATAGCAGTATTTGCACCCTTACCCTGATTTGCTATGGTAGAGGAAAATGAAAGATAGATCCATCCATTTTCTTTATAATTTGGATGAAGTTCTATGTCTAGTAGACCTCCTTGATTTTCATAGTATACCTTTGGTACACCTTGAACCAATGTTTTATTGCCATCTTTGAAATGTATTAGATCTCCTTTCTGTTCGGTTATTAACATGGAACCATCCGGTAAAAATGCCATACCCCAGGCAACCTCTAAACCATCAACTACTGTTTCTATCTCATAGCCACTAAAATTTCCTGGATCAATAGATGCGGCAATATCTTCCTGATTGTTGTTTTTACAAGAAGTAAGAATAACCGTAATTATAACAAATAAAAGACTGATTTTTTTCATTGGTTTTTTTTCATTGGAATTTATGTTATAAAAGTACAAAAAATTAGAAATTATATTTCAAGTTAATTCCTAAATAATAATTTATAGGTTCACCGGGATAATAGTATCTCGGGGCATTATTGCCAAAACTGCCTGCATTTATCAATAGCATCGATGCATATTTTTCATTAAAGATATTATTAATTCCTATAAAAATATCAAATTGAATCTTTTTTGAAATGCTATATCTATATCCAAATTTTGTATTTACCAGTTGATATTTTTCAGAATAGACCGAATTGTCATCTCGCATTGGGATTTCGCCTACATAGTAATAATTGAGGTAAGCATAAAAACCAAAATTGGTATTCAGATGAAGATTTGAATTAAAGGAAAATTTAGGCATGCCAGTAAGCTGATTGCCCGAGTAATCATTGTCTAAATAAACGAATTCTTTAAATTTGAAATCATTAAAGGTAGCGGAATTAGCAAAAAGGAGGTTTATTTTTTCGGACTGAATAATGTTGTAGTTCAAGGTAATTTCTAAACCATTGTATTGTGTGCTGCCAGCATTAATTCCAATAAATTCATCCTCAGATGTCCTTTGCGCAACTAACAAATTATTAACGTTCATTCTATATAAAGCCACATCGTAAAAAAGTTTATTTCTAATAAAAGACCCTCTGCTGCCAATTTCAAAATTCCATCCGGTTTCGGGCTTAATATCTGTATTTATTAATCCATTGGGCAATAAAGTTTCTTCTAGAGTTGGGGGAGAAAAACCATGACTTATTGTTGCATAAATGCTTACATTTTGAGTAAATTGATGTGTGAGACCAATTTTTGGAGATAGTATTGGGTCAAAACTGTAATTCCCTGAGAAATCTTTACTATCGTTTTGGTATTCATCTTTTAGCTTATAAAAAGTTTGATTAAAATTTAACCCTATAGATAATATGGTCTTATTTGTGAGTAAATATATTAGATCGAAAAACAAATTATAATAGGTTCTGACTTCTCTAAAATCACTTAGAATATCACCTTGTACGCTACCAGTTTCCGGTGGAAAGTCCTTATACAAATTTTCAAAAGTTTTATAGGCGTTTTTATCGTAAAAAATTTCTCCACCTAGAGTCCATTTTAGTAAGTTGTTAAATACTTCTGCTTCCGACAAAACACGTGTTCTTAAACCTATGGCTTTAGTTCTTTCCTCTAAAATATTAAAGGGTCTGGGTTCATAAGAATCTAAGAAAGAGGTAAATAAACTTGTATATTGTTTTGTTTTTGAGTTATAGTCATGCTGCCATGAGAGTCCGAACAATGCTTTTTTATAATCTTCATATCCTTTTGCATCCCCCCAGGCCGGAGCTGCAGATTCGGGATTGTTTACATAGTCATTCTCGTTAAGCGAGCTTGGAATAAATGCTTTAAGATCTATATAATTCCCAATGAAAACCAGTTTGTTGTTATCATTGAGAAAGTGATTGGAAGCAATTGTAAATACCTGTCTGTCCAATTCATTATTTTCACGATAGCCGTTGCTGTGTGTATTGGTATAATTAATATTAGCGGAATTTTTTAGATTACCTAAATTTAAACCAAGGCCATATTTTTGTAATCCAAAAGATCCAAAAGTGTAGCCGCCATCAATGGAATATTGGTCAAATTGTCCTTTATCGGGTATCAGCTGAATAGTACCTCCTAATCCAGCTCCATAGATACTCGATGAAGGTCCTTTCCAAATCTCAATTCGTCCGAGGCTACTCATTTCAATATCTTCTATAGTTGATTCTCCGGAACCATTGGTTAGAGGAATATCTTGATAATATGCCCTAATTTTACTTGTGCCGAATAAATTCCTAGAACCAATACCTCTGATCGTAATTCGGTTGGTGTTTAAAGTTCCATTTTGCATAAAAACACCGGATACCGAATTAAGTATGGGTGCATAGTTAATTAAGTTATTACTAATAATTTCCTTTTTTGAAATAGCAGCTACCGCTGTGGACATTTTTTTCAGTTCACTTTTAAAATTACTGGTTGTAATTTGAATTTCCTCTAAATATTCAGGTTTTGCTTGAAGGGTAATAACTAAAAAAGAGCCTTTTGTTATAGAAATGGTTCTTGAGTTAAAGCCGTTTTTACTGAAAATATAAGTGTCTGATTTTGGAATTGTAAATTTTCCATTTATATCAGTTGAAGTAGAGAATGTGAAATGTAAATTTGTAATTTGAACATTTTCTATTTCTATTGCGTTTTCAACATCAATAATTTTACCTGTAATGTTTTGAGCATAAAAAGGAATGGTTGCTATAAAAAGAAATATAAAAAGAAGGGATTTTTGCATAGTTTAATTTTCCTATTTGCTAAAATCGTAAATAATACCATTAATTATTGCATAACTCAATTCTTCATTTTTTGTTAATAAAAAGGTAGGTCGACTTCCTAACTGTAAAGGTGACCTAGGAATTGTGTTGTCTCTGGTGATAACAATGTCTTTAACAGCAATAAATTTAATTGGATATTTTGTAAAAATTAGATCTTCAGGAATTGAATCCAAGGCCAATGTTGTATATCCATCCTGCAAAAGATCCTCGAAATTTAATTTTTCAATTTCATCCACATTTGATAATATTTTGGGATAGGTCTTCCCAATTTTGAAAATCAGATTTTCTGCATCAATATTTTTATATCCATAATAAGTGGAAAGATCTCCAATTTCTCGAAGGAAGCCAATTTGATAGGAACTGTTCTTTTCTTTACTTTCAATTTTTGTAGTATTGATTCCCAGATCAATTGTGTAGTTTTTTCCAAGGTATTGGATGGTAACATTGGTCAATTTCAGATCAAACAGTTTTCGATCATTTTTGGGGATTTCAGAGTATTTTTTTATTGGGATATTTTCGTAGTTATTTGTTGAAATAGAATGAATAGCCCCTAGTATGGATACAAAATTCAGTTTTCGAATAAATTGTTTTTCGGGATCATCCTTGTATCCCCCCGATTCGATCAATATTGTACTCGTACCCCATTTTTGAATATTATCACCAAAAGCTCTGGGTTCAAATTCATCGGTATATCTTCCAACCTGTCCCGGAGCATATTTTTGAATGATATCATTCATTTGAACAATGATTTTCATTGCATTTCCACGGGTTTTATTAATATCTTTTTTATAATTATAGGCAGGAGCTAGAAAGGAAATAGTTGCAGGTTTATCTGTTCGTTCTGCATTGTAATAACTACTTTGGTCGTGCAGATTAAAACCAAAATCAGCATGTAGGCTATCTCTTGCCGCTTTTAATATTTTTGATTCCGGGCTTTGTAGACGCAAAGCATCTCTGTTAATGTCAATTCCAATAGCATTTCTTCTTTTGAAAACTTCGGCGCCATCCGGATTTAACATGGGAATAAAATGTAAGCTTAGGTTATTCAGTATTTCTTTATTTTTTTTCAAATAATTAAAAATATCAAAAATTGCCATGGTTGCAGTCGACTCATCTCCGTGCATTTGAGACCATAGCAAAACATTCGTTGCACCATTTCCGATACTAACCATAGAAATGGATCTGCCCTGAATAGATCTGCCTAAAGCTGTTATACTAAATCCTTTTTCTGATCTTAATTCATCTATTAAGGGTTTTATGTCACTATGTTTAAACCTTCTATGTGTAATAGTTGATTCCTTATAAGTTTCGTATTCCGTAAATAAGCTTTCACTAATTGATATTTGTTGAGCTAAACCGAAAAAGGGAATGATAAAGAATAGATAATATATATTTTTCATAGATGTTTTTATTTTTTTTGTGGAATGGATTTCCAATTATTTTCTGAAGTTCTTTTTCGAATTGTATTTATAAAATCGATGCCAGGATCTGTTTTTTCAGTTCTGTAGCCATCATCTTTCTCCAGCCATAATTCATGCCCTTCAAAATAGGTGTATTCAAAATGACCAATTACGTATTCAATATCGGGATATTTCTTTTTTAAGTGACGGATTAATTCAATATTGGATTTGAGTTGTTTTTTGGTTAATTGTTTGTCGCCAGTACCCCCAACGTTTTCAATACCTATGGCACAATGATTTAAACCTATAACATGCCGCGCCATAGTGGTTTCGGGTAGCAACTGATAAATAGCTCCATCTTGATCAATCAAAAACTGGGCAGAAACATTTAAAGCACTTGCCTTTGCAATATCCGGACGCCATTCGGGAAGTTTTGAAGGATCAAATGCTTCAAATGATTTCTCGAGCGTTGGAATAACTGTCCAATGAACAACTATCATTTTTGGGATAATGGTAGGATCATTTTGCTTCAGGTTATAATGTTGTTCTAAATATTCAAGAGTTAAATTGCACCTTTCTTCGTTAAAAGTAATAGGCTTGTCGATTATTTTTAAGGTATTACAGGAAGCTAAAGAGAGAAAAATAATTAAAAACAAAAGAAAGTTATTTTTCATTATAAATTTGAAATTTATATGCTTCTCATTAAAGAAACATCATATTTTATTAAAAATAACAAAAGTAAATTTACAAAAAAATGAAAAAATATTATTGTTCCTTAAAGTATTTATAAAAAAGCAAATTCTTAGAAAAACATTAGCTTTACATTTATTGAGTAATTATGGAAAACACAGAGTTGACGAATAGTGTTTTGGTTAAACTTCCAAATCATTTAAGAGCTTTTATTAGAAAACAGCCATACGATGAATATACTGCGCAGAATCAAGCAGTTTGGAGGTATGTAATGCAAAAAAACATTGCTCATCTGACCGGTATTGCACATAAATCTTATCTTGAAGGGATTAAGGAAGCAGGAATAACCATTGACTCCATACCAAGGATGGAAGGGATGAACAGAATTCTAAAGAATATTGGGTGGGCGGCTGTTTCGGTGGATGGATTTATACCTCCAAATGCCTTTATGGAGTTTCAAGCATATAACACTTTGGTTATTGCTGCAGATATCAGAAGTATTGATCATATTGAATATACACCAGCACCCGACATTATTCATGAAGCTGCTGGACATGCTCCTATTATCGCAAACCCTGAATATGCAGAATATCTGCGTCGTTTTGGTGAAATCGGGTCCAAGGCCATAGCTTCAATAAAGGATTATGAGCTATATGAAGCAATCAGACACTTATCGATTATCAAAGAAAATCCCAATACAGATAAAAAGGAAATTCAATTGGCGGGAGAGGTCATTGCATATATTTCTTTAAACATGGGAGAAGCCAGCGAAATGGCTAAAATTAGAAATATGCACTGGTGGACAGTAGAATATGGGTTGGTAGGAGAGTTAAATAACCCTAAGATCTATGGTGCAGGATTATTATCGTCTATTGGAGAAAGCAAATGGTGTATGCGGGCGGATGTTAAAAAATTGATGTACTCGATAGATGCGGCAAACGTTGACTTTGATATCACCAAACCACAGCCGCAGCTTTTTGTTACCCCAAATTTTGTTCATTTGAGTTTTGTTCTGGAAGAATTTGCAAATAAGATGGCGTTGCGGAGAGGGGGACTTAAGGGAGTAGAAAAGCTGATTAATTCTAAAGACCTAGGAACAATTGAACTAAGTACGGGAATTCAGATATCTGGTAAATTCGTAGAGGTTATGTCTGATGAATATGGGAAGGTTGCATATATTAAAACACTTGGACCAACCGCATTGGCATATAAAAATAAGGAGCTGATCGGACATGATAAAACTTATCACAAAGACGGGTTTGGATCTCCTGTTGGGAAATTAAAAGGCATTAATATAGCAATAGAAGATATGTCTCCTACCGACTTGGAAGTATACGGCATTTACGAGGGAAGATTTACAAAATTGCAATTTGAGGCAGGTATCACAGTTGAAGGGGAAATTATTACTGGTAAGCGTAATTTACAAGGTAAAATAATTTTAATTTCATTTAGAAATTGTACCGTTAAAATAAGAGAGGTAGTATTATTTCATCCTTCCTGGGGTATTTTTGATATGGCCGTAGGTGTTTCCGTCGTTTCCGCCTTTTCCGGCTTGGCTGACCCAAATAGTTTTGGTTTACAATTTGAACCACCTAAGGAAAAAACACAAACAATTAATTACACCACCAAAGAGAAGGAGTTGCATAAATTGTATGCTGAAGTGAGAAAGTTAAGGGAAAAAGGAATAATAAATATTGAAAGACTAAAAGTTATATTTAATGATCTCCTAATTAAATTTCCACAAGATTGGTTACTTCCTTTAGAAATATATGAACTGCTTTTAATCGAAAAAGAGGATATGATGAGTTCTCAGATTTTAATCCATCTAAATAATCTGTCTGAGCAAGAATCAGTCCGGCATTTAATTCAGGATGGGATTAAAATAATAAATGCTAAAAATTAAACTTATAATTGAGAAATTCTTAGGGTGTTGACCATCCCTTTTTCGTGAACAGGCATTGATGTTAAATTAATAACGAAATCACCTTTTTTTGCATATTTTCTATTCAAAGTGATCTTGTTCAGGTCTTGAACCGTATCATCTGTACTAACCATTCTGTCATAAAACTGTGCCTTTACACCCCAAAGCAGGTTTAACATGGCCAGAATTCTGCGATTGTCCGAAAAAGCCAAAATATTAGATTTTGGTCTCCAGGACGAAATCTGGAAAGCGGTGTAACCACTGTTTGTTAAAGTTGTTATTGCTTCCGCGCCAATTTCATCTGCAAGATTTGCGGCTTGCCGACAAATAGACTTCGTTATATATCTTTCATTTATGCACTCCACCGAATTAACCGGGCTATTTATTAACTCAGAATTTTCTACGCTCACAATAATATTTCTCATGGTTTGAATAACCTCTCTCGGAAATTCACCTATAGATGTTTCTCCGGAAAGCATTACCGCATCGGCACCATCCATAATAGAATTTGCAACATCATTAACTTCCGCTCTGGTTGGTACTTGACTTTCAATCATGGATTCCATCATCTGTGTAGCTATGATTACGGGTATCCTGGCTTCTTTAGCTTTTCTGACTAAGGTTTTTTGAATGATAGGCACTTCATGCATTGGCACTTCAACTCCTAAATCGCCTCTTGCTACCATCAAACCATCACAATTACTGGTAATTTGGTTGATGTTTCTAACGGCTTCAGGTTTTTCAATTTTTGCAATAATAGGAATTTTATGGTCTGAGTTTTCTTTAACTAAATCGTTTATTTTATTAAGATCTTGTGCTGTCCGAACGAATGAAAGTGCAATCCAATCTACATCCAATTCAATTGCAAATAAGGCGTCTTTAATATCTTTTTTAGTAAGAGCGGGAAGAGAAATATTTGTGTTAGGGAGATTAACCCCTTTTTTTGATTTTAATTTTCCTCCACGAAGAACTTTTGTTTTCACTTCGGTTTTTCTGTCAGTAGTAACGACTTCGAATAACAATTTTCCGTCATCAACTAAGATTTGTTCCCCAACTTCCACATCCATTGGGAAGTTTTGATAGGTCATATATGCCTTTTCCTTGGTTCCGATGCATTTTTCAGTAGTAAAAATAAAAGAATCTCCCTTTTTTAATTTCACCTTATCATCCATAACTCCTACACGCAACTTCGGACCCTGTAGGTCGGCCAGAACTGCAACGTTAAAATTGCGTTTTTCATTTATCTCTCTAATCTCTTTAATTTTTTGAGCAACATCATCATAATCTGCGTGTGAAAAATTAACTCTAAAAACATTAACCCCCAATACCATCATTTCTTCCATCATTTCTTTTGAATTAATGGCAGGTCCCAAGGTGGCAACTATCTTGGTTTTTTTTCTTATTTTCATTTTTAAAATATTAAATAATCCTTCGATATTAAGTCATTTGGATTAATTGTATATGAAGTTATAATTTTATTGGTATTATTTATTTTTGTCAAAATATTTTGCAATTCATCTTGATTAATGGCTCCATTTATTTTTATAAAATAATCAACTTTCTTTTTCTCAGCGATCAAATGATAGACCTTTGTTTCTTCTCCAAATAAGTTATCGCCAGATGGAATGACATCCGAAACAGTAACATGCCTATTTGCAATTAAAGACCAAGATGTGAATGTTACTTCATCCTCACAATTGAATAATGAAAATCTACAATTTAAACTGGTGAAATCAAGATCATCTTTAAATCTTTGTAAACGTAAATTTAAGTTTTTGTTTAAATAATAGGCCAGTCTATAATCTTCTAAAGCAGAATGAATGCCGATTAATGTATAATCATGATCATATTCAAAATCAAAAGAATGAATTTTTTGCACAACTGAAAACATTAATATTTGCAAAAATAAAGATACTTTTGAAACTTATGGGATAAATTTTATAAAACGTTGAAGATTATTTAAAAAACTAATTTAATTTATAAAGATATTTCATCAAATTGAGATTACACATTAATTAAGTGCTTTAATTTATAGTAAGCTCTTTTAGAAGCAATTTCTTCTGCTTTCTTTTTAGAAGTTGCTCTTCCTTTGGAAACTGTTTTACCATCTAAAATTAGTTTTACGCTAAAATGTTTTAGAGAATCGTTTCCTGTATCTTCATATACATTAAACCTTAACTTATTTTTACTTTTTTGACACCATTCGATTAATACACTTTTATAGCTGGTGATCTTCCCCTCAAGTCGTTCAATATCTACATAGGGTTCGATCACATTTTTGAAAATAAATCTTACTGCAAAGTCGAATCCTCTGTCATGATGGATAGCTCCTATTATTGCCTCGAAGAGATTTCCATGAATATTATCACCGAAGTTATGGTTTGGAATGTTACTTCTGATAAATTTTATCAAACCGAAATCTTTTCCTAATTCATTTAAATGTTCTCGGCTCACAATTTTTGAGCGCATTTGTGTTAAGTACCCTTCATCTCCCTGAGGTATCTTTTTAAATAAATAATTTGCTATAACAGCCCCGAGAATTGCATCTCCAAGATATTCCAGACGCTCGTAATTCATTGGGTAACCCTCAGAGGTAAGATATTTCAGTGAACTATGCGTGAATGCCTCATAGTAGATATCAAGGTTTTTAGGTGTAAACCCAAGAATTTTTTTCATCGCAAAATTAAAATTCTCATCTTCAATGGAGGGAGAACCTATTATTTTGCGTATAAAATTCATTCAAATACTATTGCTCTATTTTTTTAAACAAGATACAAGCATTATGACCGCCAAAACCGAAGGTATTGCTCATAGCAATTTTGACATCCCTTTTTTGTGCTTTGTTAAAAGTGAGATTCAATTTTGGATCGATTTGATCATCGTCTGTAAAGTGATTGATTGTTGGAGGAACCATCCCATTTTTAATGGCAAGAATAGATGCAATAGCTTCTATTGCTCCAGCTGCACCAAGCAAATGGCCAGTCATGGATTTGGTTGAATTAATGTTCAGATCATAGGCATGTTCTCCAAAAACCGCCTGGACTGCTTTTAACTCAGCAACATCTCCGAGTGGAGTAGAAGTTCCATGCATATTTATAGCATCCACTTCTTCCGCTTTTATGCCTGCATCGGCCAGGCAATTTTTCATTACAATTTTCGCGCCCAATCCTTCCGGATGTGGAGCGGTTATATGATGAGCATCTGCAGATAATCCACCGCCTATAACTTCGGCATAAATTTGTGCACCGCGAGCTTTTGCATGTTCATACTCTTCAAGTATTAACGCTCCGGCACCTTCGCCTAAAACAAAACCATCGCGATCTTTATCGAATGGTCTGGATGCGGTTTTAGGGTCATCATTCCGAGTAGATAGCGCATGCATTGCATTGAAGCCTGCCATACCTGCCATGATCACTGCAGCTTCAGAACCTCCTGTGACAAAAATATCGGCTTGACCTAATCGAATATAATTTAGCGCATCGATTATTGCATTAGATGCGGAAGCACAAGCAGATACAGTTGCAAAATTTGGACCGTGAAGTTTATATTTAATTGAAATTTGCCCGGATGCGATGTCAACGATCATCTTTGGAATAAAAAATGGGTTGAATCTAGGAGTTCCATCTCCTTTGGCGTGTTCTAAAATTTCATTTTGAAAAGATTCTATTCCACCAATACCCGCACCCCAAATTACACCAATTCTACCTCTGTCTTCTTTATCCAGGTCTAATTTCGAATCAGCTATTGCTTCATCGGCAACAATCATTGCATATTGGGTGAATTTGTCCATTTTACGGGCGTCCTTTCTGTTAAGAAAATCTGTAACATCAAAATTCTTAAGCTCACAGGCAAAACGAGTTTTAGATTTGGAAGCGTCATAGTATGTAATTGGTCCTGCCCCGCTAACGCCGTTAACAAGACCTTGCCAATACTCATCCAAATTATTACCAATTGGAGTTAAAGCACCCAATCCTGTAACAACAACTCGTTTTAATTCCATAAAATAAGGTTTAATTTTTCAATTATAATACAAAAAGCACGAGCATTACCTATGAAGTAAAGCTCGTAACTGTTCTGTAAATATAATAATTACTTTTTAGCTTCTTCAATATAGCTAATAGCTTGACCTACTGTGCCAATATTTTCAGCTTGGTCATCCGGAATTTGGATATCAAATTCTTTTTCAAATTCCATAATTAATTCTACTGTATCTAGTGAATCTGCTCCTAAATCGTTTGTAAAGTTAGCTTCGATAGTAACCTCATTTTCGTCAACGCCTAATTTATCAACGATAATGGCTTTTACTCTTGATGCAATGTCTGACATAATTTTTAATTTTTAAATTTAAATAACGCTGCAAAAATAATATATTTTAGAACTAAATCTATTAAATCCGATAAAAAATAAATTTTTACGATTTAAAAATAAACAAAAAATAAATTTTTCTTATTAGATTGTTAATAATTATTCTTTTTTTTGTGTTATAACTTATCAATATCGTAAAATGATTCGATTAATTATTTTGGCATCAGGCTCGGGTACAAATGCGGAAAATATTATTAGGTATTTTAATAGTAGAGAAGATTTTAAAATTACATATGTCTTAACCAATAATGCAAGTGCAGGAGTAATTGACAGGGCTAATTCGCTTGGTGTCAGATCCAGAGTTTTTACTCGAAAAGAAATTTACGAAACCAATGATATTGTTGAATTTTTGAAAAGGGAATCGGATTTCATAATTCTTGCTGGTTTTTTATGGAAAATACCTGAAAATATACTCCTTGCTTTTCCAAACCGAATTATTAATATTCATCCGGCATTGTTACCTAAGTTCGGAGGAAAGGGCATGTATGGAATGCATATCCACCGTGCAGTTGTTGAACATGGAGAAAGCGAAACAGGGATCACAATTCATTATGTAAACGAAAATTATGATGAAGGATCAATTATTTTTCAAAAAGCAGTAAAACTTACAAATGTGGACACTCCGGAAACTGTGGCGGAAAAAATTCACATTTTGGAACAAGAAAACTTTCCGAAAGTGATAGAAGAAGTATTATTGAAAGAATTTTAAGGATGGTAAATATTTATACCGATGGCGCATGCAGAGGAAATCCTGGAAAAGGAGGTTATGGTATAGTCATGGAATGGGTTGGGAAACCATATCGTAAAGAGTTTTCTCAGGGTTATCTTAAAACAACGAATAACCGGATGGAACTGCTAGCCGTGATCGTTGGACTGGAACAATTAAAGAAACAAGGATTAGAAGTTATTGTTTTTTCCGATTCGAAATATGTTGTGGATTCCGTAGAGAAGGGCTGGGTCTTTAATTGGATAAAGAAGGGTTTCAAGAATAAAAAAAATCCTGATCTCTGGAAACGATTTATAAAAGTTTATAAAAAGCAGCAAGTGAGATTTCAATGGATAAAAGGTCACAATGACCACCCTCAAAATGAACGATGTGATGCCCTGGCCGTAGCAGCTTCCTATGAACAGGAATTGCTCATTGATGAAGGCTATGAAAGCTCAAATACAGCAGATGGAAAATTGGATATATAAAATTTAAATATCTAAATATTTGATTTAAAAGTAAATTTATCCCAGATCTTACCATTAGTATCGATCATTTCAAAAGTAACTTTTTTCTTATTTATTTTAACAGAAACGACAAAGAACATGGGTTTATCAAAAAAGGTTTCCTCACCTGAGGCAGGGTGGAACTTGAACTCTTCAGAATCCATATCTTTTATCCTACCATAATAAGAATCCCCTGAAATAGCATCACCTTCACGTTTTAAGTCATATATAGTAGCACCGGCACCGGCAGATACTATATAATTAACACCCTCTCTTTCTGTTCTATAATAAATATGATCATGCCCTGAGAATACTGCATCGACCTTATATTTGGTAAACAATTTAGTTACGATATTGGTTTTTCCTTCAACATCATTATAGCTCTTATGACCAACGGTGTAGTAAGGTCGATGTTTAAAAATAAAAATATGCATCCCCTGAGCTTCTTTTAATTCTTTCTCCAACCATTCCAATCTCTCCTCGCTATTTGAAACTTTTATCCAATCCAATGCAATGAATTTTGCATTTCCATAGGTAAAACTATAAAGAGGACCTTTTAAGCCAAAAAAATCGCCAAAATTCTCCACTCCGGAATCGTAATTTTCCTGTCCTGTATTAGTTTTTGGTCCACCAATCTCATGATTACCCAGCGTTGGCCATGTTGGATATTTTCTAAAGAACCACCCAGCATCCTTATCCAGGTCTTGGTATAATTGTTCGCCAATATCTCCACCTCCTCTATTAACTAAATCGGCAGTGGTCAAGCAGAATTGAGGTTCCAATTTGTCTGCTATTTTCAACACACCCGGCAGATGTTCACTTCCTTTCGAATCACCAAAAACAACAAAATGTATTGGTTTTTTTAATTTTATCTTTCCGTTAGATTTTATTTTCTCATTTTGTTTTCTGAGTTCTTCCATCCCCGGTTTTGGACTGTAAGGAGCTTTGTTGGTGATAGAGCTAATTTCCATATCAGGATTAGCTTTCACGTCATTTGTAGAAGAATTTTGTTGAGCACTGGAAGTTAGAATAGTGACTAGAAAAAATAGGGTAACAATTAGTTTTGCTTTCATTTGTATAAGTATAAAAATATTTTTTGCAAAGATAAATAATGAATTCTGAAAAAGATAGATTTTCTTCTGTTAAAAAGTGTAAAATAGAATATAAATTAGACTAACATATTCTTTGCACGGATCACTGCTTCAACAAAAACATCAATTTCATTTTTTGTGTTATAAAATGAGAAAGAAGCTCTGACTGTTCCGGGAATATTATAAAAGTCCATAATCGGTTGTGTACAATGATGACCTGTTCTAACGGCGATACCTAATTTATCTATTATAGAACCTATATCATAAGGATGAATTCCATCAATATTGAAGGATATTACAGCAACTTTGTTTTTCGACGTTCCATAAATCTTTAACCCTTCTATCTTCACAAGTTTTTCTGTCGCGTAACTCAATAGCTCATTTTCATAAGAAGCAATATTTTCAAAGCCAATTTTATTCATATAATCAAGTGCAGCCCCAAAAGCTATTCCTCCTGAAATGTTCGGTGTTCCGGCTTCAAATTTATGAGGAAGTTCTGCATAGGATGTTTTTTCGAAGGTGACTTCACTAATCATTTCTCCGCCTCCTTGATAAGGAGGTAATTTATTAAGCCATTCTTCTTTGCCGTATAACATACCAACCCCCGTAGGTCCACAAACTTTATGCGCAGAACATACATAGAAATCACAATCTAATTTTTGCATGTCCGGTTTAATATGTGGTACAGCCTGGGCTCCGTCTATCAAAACTGCAGCTCCATATTCATGGGCCTTCGCTATTATTTTTTCTATAGGATTTATAGTGCCTAAAGTGTTTGAAACATGCCCTACGAACACAATTTTTGTTTTTGTAGACAATAATTTTTCGTATTCTTCAAGTATTAATTCCCCTTTAAGGGAAATAGGGATCACTTTTAAAATAGCGCCGGTTCTTTCACATAACATTTGCCAGGGAACTATGTTGCTGTGATGTTCTAGAGCAGAAACGATAAGTTCATCTCTCTTTTTTAACAGGGAATCAAATCCGGCAGCAACTAAATTGATTCCAAAAGTAGTCCCTGAGGTTAAAATTATTTCGTGTGATTTGGAAGCATTAAAATGTTTTTGAATTATAATTCTTGCGTTTTCGAAGGCATAGGTTGCTTCCTGACTTAAAGTGTGAACTCCGCGGTGAATATTGGCATTATAATTACTGTAGTAATCAACTATTGAATCAATAACGGGCAAGGGAGTTTGAGAAGTTGCTGCATTGTCAAAATAGATTATAGGCTTGCCATTTATTTCTCTCTTTAATATCGGAAAATTCTCTCGGATTTTATTTACATCAATCATATTTGTTCTTTAGAATGATTCTAAATACAAAAGTACAAAACTACTTTTGAATAGATTAGAAATTAGTTTATTAAGTGATAAAAAAATAGCAAATAATTTTTTAATGGTATTTTAATTGTCAATATCACTTCGACAATTGAAGAAAATCAAACTATGTTGTATGTTCTATATACCGCTGTTCAAATAGCCAAATTTATCCTTAATTTTGTACTTCTAATTGAAGGCCGATGAGAAACCTAATTTTAATTTTATACTTAGCACTATTATCATTAGTTTCCTGCACAAGTGGAAATGATAATCAGTTAAATATTCCTGAAGGATCTATTACAAAGGATCTTACAATTTTTATTGTTAATGATATTCATGGACAAATAGATAACTTTTCGAAAATAAAGTATATCATCGACAAAGAAAGAGAAGTAACAAATGTAATTGTTACAAGTGGAGGCGATATATTTTCAGGTAATCCGATTGTCGATAATTATCCCGAAAAAGGATATCCAATTATTGATTTAATGAATAGAGTTGGGTTTGATATTTCAGTTATTGGCAATCATGAATATGATTATGGAGAAGTGAACTTAAAAAACAGAATAAATCAAGCTAACTTCGACTGGGTTTGTGCCAATGTAGATATGGACAAGTCTGGCATTCCTCAACCCTTTGAATATACAACAGTGAGTGTAGATAATTTAAAAGTTACTTTTTTAGGTTTGGTAGAAACTAATGGAAAAGAAGAAGCTATAATACCATCAACTCATCCTTGGCGAATAAAAAATATCATTTTCGAACAACCGGAAGATGTGGTTATGAGATACTCGAATATTAAAGTTGAAGAGAATTCTGATCTCTATATTGCATTAACTCATATTGGTAATAATGGTGTTCATGGAGAATTAGGTGATCATCAATTAGCCGAACAATTCCCTTATTTTGATCTAATTATTGGCGGACACTCACACTCTAAAGTAAATGATATTGTAAACAATATTCCGATATTTCAGGCTGGATCATATTTAACAAATATCGGGGAAAATAGAACTGACCATAACAAATAAAAATATAGAATCTATTGAATATGAGCTCATTGATTTGAATAGTCGTACTGAACAGGATTCAGAACTAAAAGAGATGATTAATGAATACAATGATTCTCCTTACTTTAACGAGGTCATTGGTTTCTCACATCTAAAACATGAAAAATCACAAGTAGGGTGTTTTATTACCGAAGCTCTTAGAAAAAAAATAGAAGTAGATCTCACATTCCAGAATACGGGAGGAATTAGGGCCGACCTCGGTCATGGCGACATTACAACAAGAAATATTTTCGAAATATTGCCTTTCAATAATTCTATGGTAATATACAAGATGACAGTATCAGAAATAAAAAGTTTTTTGATAGGTTCTGGTTCGGGATTCTATTATTCAGGAATAATTTTTGAAAATATTGGAGGTGTTCTCAACGTGAAAGATCTAGATGGAAGGATACTTCCGATGAGAAAGTATTATCCGTAGGAGTTAATGATTATATTCCTGCAGTTTTTGACGCTTACTTTCCGCCGAACGGAATAGTTATGCCGCAAACCGATGCTGAGACCGTGATCTCATATTTACAGGAAATCGATGATCAGGTAAATTATCCCAATTGCGATAATTATTTTCGGTATAATTAAGCTGTTAATAGATTAAAAAAGAAAGCTTTAACCTTTTTTGGTGTTGTTTATTGCCATGTTTACATATAAACAATCTTTATAATTTTTGTCATGTCAGCATCTAATTCAAAACTTGCTTTAGAGAATTTGGGCTTGTTGGAAAACCCTATAGATGTATAATTAGAAAAGCCAATTCCTTCTTTGGGCAAGATGAATTTTTTATCTATTTGCCCATTTTCATTCTTGGTATATCTATCGCAAAGCAGATTGAATCTAGATATAACCTATTTAAGAATTACATTTCAAATCCAAAATCTACTTTCAATTTTTTAGCAATTAACTTGCTGATTCTAGTTTTGAGTGCTGGAATTTTTATTTTTTCAACAACATCATTTCCAAAGGCAAATAATAACAGAGCTTTGGCCTCCTTTTTTGGAATTCCTCGGCTTTGCATATAAAAGAGAGCATTTTCATCCATTTGTCCGATGGTGCATCCGTGGGAACATTTAACATCATCAGCAAAAATTTCCAGTTGAGGTTTGGCATTAATAGATGCTTTGTCTCCTACTAAAATATTGTCATTTTGCTGATATGCATTTGTTTTTTGAGCTACTTTGTCTACAATAACTTTCCCATTAAAAACGCCTGTAGAGGCATCATCGTAAATACCCTTATACAATTCATGGCTTTCACAGTTTTCAAATTTGTGGTTCACTAAAGTATGGTTATCCACATGCTGTTTATCCTCAATAATGGTAATCCCATTTAAATTTGACGTGATATGTTCTCCTTCGTGATAAAACTCTAAATTATTTCTTGTTAACTTTCCACCAAAAGAAAAAGTACTAACACTTACTACACTACTTTCCTTTTGTTGGATATAGGTATTATCTATTAATGAAGCTGATTTCTTGTCATTTTGAACTTTATAAAAATCAACAATTGCACGTTTATTAGTAAATATTTCGGTCACAGCATTTGTTAGAACCACATTGTTATTTAAACTTTGGTGACGTTCATATATTTCTACATGAGAATTTTCACCGACAACCACTAAATTTCTTGGCTGAAGCATAATTTCAGATTCTGCTCCTGTTGAAAAATTAATAATTTGAATAGGCTTTGGCAAGACCGTGTTTTTAGGAATATTGATAAAAGCCCCTTCTTTAGAAAAAGCCGTGTTGAGAGAAGTAAGACTCTCATTCTTTGATGCAATTTTCCCAAAATAACGATCAATAACCATTTTATATTTTGGTCTTTTTAATGCGGACGATAGGATACAGATATCTGCAATATCATGGGTAGTATCAGACAAAAATGAACTGTAAACACCATCAACAAATACAATTTTATAAGATTCAATTTCATGTAAAAAATAGATCTTAACATCCTTGTATTCCACGGATTGATTGTTTTTAGGAAAGACACTATAGTCATATTTCAGTATGGAATTCAAAGAAGTATACTTCCATTCTTCTTCCTTTTTAGTAGGAAACCCTTTAGCTTCGAAATTGGAGATTGCATCACTTCGTATATCATGCACATTTGAATCTACATCTACATCCGTATTATTTTCAAATGCCATGAATGATGATATCAATTTTTCTTTTAAATTCATTTTTTCAGAGTTTAATCCGCCTTCGCGTTCCGCTTATTCGGACGAGAAGATTTGGTTTAATTCCCCGACCCAGTGGGTCGGAATTTAGGATATTTGCATTGCAAACTCAATTTAGCACCTTGTATGCTTATGTTGAGGTAGTTTATTAATAAATTGATCGATCTATTTTAACCAGTCATAACCTTTATCTTCCAGTTCGTGAGCCAATTCCGGCCCGCCCGATTTAACAATTTTACCATCATGTAAGACATGTACAAAATCCGGAACTATATATTCAAGTAATCTTTGATAATGTGTAATCACAATTACAGCATTATCTTCATTCTTTAATTTGTTAACTCCGTTAGCAACAATTTTCAAGGCATCAATATCCAGGCCTGAGTCTGTCTCATCTAAAATAGCCAGTTTTGGTTCGAGCATAGCCATTTGAAAGATCTCATTTCTTTTTTTTTCGCCACCTGAGAAGCCTTCATTTAGTGAACGGGATAAAAATTTTCTATCCATTTCCAGGAGGTCAGATTTCTCTCGAATTAATTTTAACATGTCTTTCGCCGGTAGATCCTCTAAGCCATTTGCTTTCCGTTTGGCATTAATGGCAGTTTTGATAAAATTTGTAGTGGTAACCCCGGGTATTTCAATAGGATATTGAAAAGAGAGAAAAACCCCTTTATGTGCACGCTCATCCGGAGATAATTCCAAAATACTTTCCTCATCCAATATAATATCACCTTCCAAAACATCATAAGTTTCATTTCCAGCAATTACCGATGCGAGTGTACTTTTACCCGATCCGTTAGGTCCCATTATGGCGTGAATTTCCCCCGCTTTTATTTTTAAATCAATGCCTCTAAGAATTTCTTTGTCCTCAATTCCGGCGTGTAAATCTTTTATTTCTAACATCTTAATTTTGTACTTAATCGTTTATTAATGTTTTTAATCTTTCATAATCTTTGAAAGAATGTTGAATAAAAACATCTGCATTATTTGATTTAGCAAAAGCTTCAAAAGCTTTCATACTCTTTTTAGTTTGATCTATATTATAATTAAAAATTGGAACTCTTTGATATGTCCTGTTTTCTTCGAAATGATAAAGATCTCCGGTTAATAAAATAGGTTGATCCAGTCCTAAATCCAAATATAAGACCTGATGTCCGATTGTATGTCCTGGCATCGATTTAATAACAACCGTGCTATCTCCAAATACATCATAATCTCCCGTAAGTTTCGATACTTTCTTCAAGTCCTTTAACAGATTGTAAATATCTCCGTGTTTAATTTTTGCAGAATCATTTAAAAAATAATCATATTCACTCTCCTGCACAAGCCACGTTGAATTTTTGAAGGAATTGGCGTGTCCGACATGATCAAGATGTGAATGTGAAAGGGCAATATAATCTATATCATTGATGTTTAAACCAATTGATTTTAATTGATTCTTAACCGAGTCTTTTCTTGAAACTGTAAACCCACCACTAGGATCAGTTAATGGTTCTACCCCAACTAAATTTTCGGGTAACCCTCCATCCCAAATGAGTTTTCCTTTTGGGTGAATTACAACGTAATATGGGTCAGCTAAAACTTTGCTTTGACCCTGATAGGTTGTATCTTCTGAGAATAATTCTAATTTATTCACAACAATTTTGCCACCGTCTAAAACATGTAATTGTACCTGTACTTTTTCTAATTTGGTTTCTTCTTTTTTATCAGCATTTCGACAGCTGAAAATGCTTATTAGAAAAACAGTCAAAATAATATATTGTCTCATAGTTACAACTTTATCCTACAGATCCTTCCAGACTTATTTCTAATAATTTTTGTGCTTCTACCGCAAATTCCATCGGTAATTTATTCAGTACTTCTTTACTAAATCCGTTTACGATTAATGCTATTGCTTTTTCCGTATCTATGCCTCTTTGATTACAATAGAAGAGTTGGTCTTCACCGATTTTACTGGTTGTAGCCTCATGTTCAATATGAGCCGTTTTATTTTTTACTTCAATATATGGAAAGGTATGAGCACCACATTCATTACCCATGAGCAATGAATCACATTGTGTAAAATTTCGAGCGTTGTCTGCACGCGAATTAACCTGTACCAATCCTCTATAGGAGTTTTGTGATTTTCCAGCCGATATTCCCTTCGAGATAATCGTACTTTTAGTATTTTTTCCTAAGTGGATCATTTTGGTACCAGTATCTGCCTGTTGGTAATTATTGGTTACAGCGATGGAGTAAAATTCACCAACTGAATTATCACCTTTTAAGATGCAACTTGGATATTTCCATGTGATTGCACTTCCTGTTTCCACCTGTGTCCAGGATATTTTAGAGTTTTGATGACAGATACCACGTTTGGTTACAAAATTAAAAACCCCGCCTTTTCCATCTTTATCCCCCGGAAACCAATTTTGAACTGTAGAATATTTAATTTCAGCATCATCTAAAGCTATCAATTCTACTACTGCCGCGTGCAACTGATTTTCGTCTCGAGCCGGTGCTGTACAGCCCTCTAAATAGCTAACATAGCTACCCTTGTCGGCAATGACGAGAGTTCTTTCAAACTGACCGGTACCCCCTTCGTTTATTCTAAAATACGTGGACAATTCCATAGGACATTTTACCCCTTTCGGGATATAACAAAATGAACC
>PVMK01179952.1_pt1 | contig 80540 bp, 87 predicted proteins | sample 1853481 | NCBI WGS metagenome assembly PVMK01 (sample SAMN08533507, study PRJNA380276) | Marine sediment metagenome, whole genome shotgun sequencing project.
AGTAGGTGTCTCGACAGACTCAGGCTTCCTTTCGAGCGGAAAATGTCCCTGTTCAATAAGATGGCCAATGATGCGAGACACTACACTATTGGAAACTCCCATTTCAGTCGCAATAGTTTTGTGTATGTGGGTTGGCCAAGGCCGTTGTGGAAGCATGTCGAATACAGTATCAACAAGTTTCTGTGGCATTTGCCGACGGCTCCCTTTAGGGATGCGCAGGTTTGCGTCTGATGATGATTTGGAAAGAAGCAATTGTACGTCGCACGAGTTACACGTGATAGACACCATCGCACCTGCATAACTAGGAACCTGCTCACAGATGTTGGAACTGCAAAGCGGGCACACTCCAGTGAATTCGTACATTGGTACGGGCACAATGTCCATTTCACTATCGTCGATTAGTGTCACCTTGGAGTACATGGTGCATGTAGGCCACTTGACCAACTTTCTTGCGCCCTTGCGGGGACGCAATCGGACTTGTATTTGAGCCTCGCAAGAGGCACAAGCGACGGTAATATCTTCCTTTTTCGCTTTTGCCACCTTAGGGTGCACCTTGAATGGCAAAGCAACGATTTTTTCGGTCAGCCGTTTTTCGGTTTCCTCAATGCGGCTTTCAACAGCGGCTAGATCGTCTGGTGAGATAACATCGGTACTAAGCAAGGCTCGTTCCCGTATTTGCTTATACAATTCGGCCCTCAATGATTCAATTTGTTTTTCAAGAATGTGTTGACGTTCAATCTCTTCGCCAATAACGCCACGCCAGTCACTCAGGAATGTATCATTCATTGACTTGAGTGTTTCCAAGTTATGGATGGCTGCAAGGATGCGTTCGCGAAGCAACATTGTAGACTGCTTGGTGTCTTCTGTGTTTTCGGCGTCCTCTATTGCGGAGGTCAGAGCATCAACAAGCCGTTGTAATTCGCTTGAGAGATTCAATACCTTCTCAGCGGCACGGACGCCCATGCTACGGATATTCTCGGTATTAGAGTCGGTTGCCTGTCGGATCGTGTCGCGGAGACTGGTCTGCGAATAGAGATGAGTTACCAGCCAAGACACAATCATTGAGGCTGCAGATAACAGAATACCCAAGAGAACTGATTCAGTCGTTGTCAACTCACGGGTACCGGCAATTAATAGCGCGATCAAAATTCCCGCAGCAAGGCCGAGCGTAACAATGATCGGTACTAATCCTGATTTGGCGGACGGTTTCTGATATGCCATAGAGTAAAGCTCCTTTCTATCAATTTAGGAACAGAACATTGAGTTAAGCTGCCGCATCTTTTAAGCGGCTGTCTTCAACGTTTGGTTGTATTTCGTCTTCGCTTTCTGCTCTATCCCCCATGTCGATATGTAGACGCCCCCTTCTTGCGTAAACAACAATAGCATGTTCCCTTTCCCAGTCTCCACCGATATTATAGAAAGGACAATGTTTTTTATGGGTATGTGCCTGATAATATCCAGGTCCATTGTATCCACAAAAAATACATGGGGGGTCTAATAATTCATCTATATTAAATAATGTCATTTTGTCTCCTTAGAAATACAACAATTTAATTCACCGGAAAAAATTCTTTAATTTGAACTATAAGCTAATATTGCAGAAAAGTTTCTGTGTTGACATATTCTGCAATAACAATATATGAATAAACTACAGAATAAAAACATGTAACATTTATGGAAATACTATGCGGAAACCCATTGGTCATGTCAAGGACAATAAAGAGCAAAAACCAAAGAAATTATTAGAACTTGCAAGGGAAATATTTAGACGCAAGCATTACAGCATCCGAACGGAGAAGACCTATGTTGGATGGATTACCCGATATATATATTTTCATAACAAACGACATCCTAAAGATATGGGTGTCCCTGAAATAGAGGAGTTTCTTACCCATCTGGCAGTGGATAGAAATGTTTCTCCATCTACCCAGAATCAAGCATTTAATGCCCTCTTATTTCTTTACAGAAATGTTTTAAATATTTCACTGGAAGGTGAAAAAATTAATGCAATCCGCGCCCGAAAAAAAAGGAATCTTCCGGTGGTAATGACCAAAGATGAGGTTAAAAACGTCATTATGGCGATGTCCGGCGTAACCCAGTTGATGGCAAAAATAATTTACGGAAGTGGGTTGAGATTGATGGAGTGTATCCGACTTCGCGTCCATGATATCGACTTTGAAATGAATGAAATTACCGTGCGTGACGGTAAAGGATTTAAAGATCGAATCACCATGCTTCCTGAACCGGTTAAACCGGCACTTTCCGAACATTTAGCGCATGTTAAGATAATCCATGAAAACGATTTGGCTAAAGGATGTGGCCAAGTGTACCTGCCATATGCTTTGGAAAGAAAGTATCCCAATGCTGACAAGGAATGGGGCTGGCAATATGTATTCCCGGCAAAAAGTTTATCTGAAGATCCACGATCAGGCAAAATCCGGCGACACCATATCCATGAAAGTGCCTTGCAAAAAGCGGTCAAACAGGGCGTAAAACGTACTGGTATCGTGAAAAAGATCTCTCCACACGTTTTCCGTCATAGCTTCGCGACCCATCTTCTGAAAAACGGCACCAATATCCGTGTCATTCAGGAACTGTTGGGCCATAAAGATGTCTCAACAACAATGATTTATACCCATGTTTTAAGAGATCAAGGCATCCAAACAACGGTCAGTCCCTTGGATTTTTAGCGTTTAATCTGGAATTTAACTATTTCCTATCGAACAACCGGTTATTTCTGTGTATAGATTTTAAAGGAAAAAACCCTTGACTCAAAATGAAAATTTCAAAGCATGCCCAGAATTTTGTGCATCCATGCACATTTTTCTGGGCATTTTTATTTTTTCCCCTCAAATTTTCCCATCTACGCCACTTATTATTCATCGATTTTAAAATAAGGATCATTTCCCAATTCGTTGTAGTTAATTCGGGTAAAACAAGTGTGTCATCTTTAAGTGTGTCATCTTTAATGGAGGAGGTGTGATCTCAGAGGATTCAAGGATTCAAGGGGTCCCCGTAAAATTCAACGGGATCTTCGACAAGGATTCAAGTGAAATGCTAAAGAATTACAAAGATTTGAAAGTCTGGCAAATGTCATACGGACTCTGTTTAGAGATATATACAATAACAGCAGAATTTCCAAAGGAAGAATAATATTTTGAAAGCGGGACAAGGTATTCAGGCGAGGCCGTAGAAAGGTGATTCTACTCTAACAAAATCAAGAAGCTCATTTCAAATGCCCCCTTGTTTAAAAAAGATTCTTTATGGCACAGGTATTGCTGAATAGCTTTAGGTTAACCGTTGTGCATTCATTTTTCATACTACTAATTCTCATTTTGTCAGTTACTTTCGGATTACTAATGAGTTCATAATTATTTAGACATAAAGCCAAAAAGTGTTCTGACAGGATTAACAGGATTGACTTGATTTTTTTCACGGCTTCCAGCCTCCGGCCCATAGGGTCTACTCCCCAATGGGATGAGCCGAGAAACCGCAATTCCGCTTCAGAGGTATCAGCCAAAGATGGACTGAAGCTGAGATGTAAAAATGTGAAGTTATTTTTGCGCGACCCCTTAGCAGGGCGGGGAAGCGTACCCCGTGAACATGTACGATAAGGAGATAATTATGGAAAAGGATTTTCATTTTTTTGTAACCTATGCCTTGGCCAATAAGGCCGGGTTCAGCGATGACGATTCATATATTATTGCTTATACATCTCAGTATGTAGATGACAATAACGAAATTCAATATCCCAAGAAGGGCGCTCTGCCACAATTTCCATTTGGCATAAAGTCTAATGGCGGATTCTTCCGGCCTGTTATGACACAGTCAATGTCGGTGAAATCGCTGGTGTATGAGATTCAAAAATTCGTTTATGTTCCATTTCATTTCTTGCCCGGCGACAATAATCGTCCAATAAATGGCAAGTATAATAAGTACAGCACAACTCCAGACTCCCAAAACGCCCGAAAAATACTGAAAACAGCACTCACCTCCGGCGATCTTTATAGGATTGGAATTGCTCTTCACACATTTGCCGACACATGGTCGCATCAAAATTTTACGGGATATGAGGAAGATTGGAACTCCGTTTTCCACTGGCTGAATCCGTTTAAGGCCTTAGCGCCGGATATCGGCCATGCTGATGTCGGTCATTTGGCGGATGAGATATCCACTACCTGGAATGACTACCGCTTTGACAAGCCGTATCGGAAGAGAAACAACCAGGAAATAGCACTTCAGGCTTGCAAACGAATTTTTCAGGAATTACGAAGTGCACGAAGAAGCAATATCTACTGGACACATGTTAAAAAAGACTTCAAAAGAATTATCAATTCTGAAGATTACGATGACCGAGTCAACAAGGTTAAAGACTATGTAAACAAACCGGACCTCAGCTATGACAGAGAAGTATGGGTTGACGAGGCGGTTAAAGACCGGGAAGGAGAAGAGATAGAAGCCTCTGACAACTTTGAAAACACCCACTGGTATAAATTTCAGTTGGCTGCCAAAGCACATTTGGTGGTGGTTATGGAGATGTTAAAGCGCTATTGAAAAAACAGGAGAAAAATGAACTTACCTGAAATCGGTAATATTATAACCGCAACAGAAGCATTAGGATTATGCCGACATTTCGGCCTGGATTATCTGGTTAAACGTATTGAATCCAATCCGGATGGCTATAAGGACTGGAAGTTCGACGGATGTTCGGGCTTGCCGGATGAGTTGATGGGGTTATTCACGAGCTGCAATTGGGAAGATATCACCTATAAAAGATTATGTTGATATTATAGAAAAAACATTTTAAAATTGCGTTTGATATGCTTTTATTCTGGCTTGCCGTAATCTCTCTTTTATTGACGATTGTTTGTACCCTGGACATCGCCCTGGGAATGCGGCGAATGACTCACATTGGTAATGTTCCGCCCATCCAGCAGAAAAATCTTCCAAAAGTCTCTGTCATCATCCCTGCATGCAATGAAGCGGCAACTATTGAACCTGCTTTGCGGTCCGTGCTGACGCATGGATTATGCCAATCTGGAAGTCATCGTCGTAAACGATCGGTCGACAGACGAAACCGGTACTGTCCTCAAACGGATTCAAAAAGAATATCCCCATTTGCAGATCCGTCAAATCCTCCACCTTCCCAAAGGCTGGCTGGGGAAGAACCATGCCCTGCAGCACGGTGCCGAGCACGCTCAAGGAGAATATCTCCTTTTCACCGATGCGGATATCATCATGGAAAAAACCGCTGTTGCCAGAGGTATTTCCCATATGCTTGAAAACAGGCTGGATCATATGAGCATGTTTTTTAAAAATATCGCTCCGGGGGGACTTTTAAATGCGCTTTTTCTGGACGTGGGCGTCGGGCTCCTGTTGCTGTTCAAACCCTGGAAAGCCAAAGATCCAAACAGCAAGCGATACATCGGGGTCGGTGCATTCAATCTTGTCAAGGCCTCTGCTTACAGAACCATCGACGGCCACCGATCCATCGCCTTGCATCCCATAGACGATATAATGCTTGGGAAAGTGATTAAACACCACGGTCTTTCACAGGATTGCCTTCTTGGCCACAATTTTGTACAGGTTAAATGGTACGCTACGGTGCGCGAGTTTATCGATGGCTGTATGAAGAATGGGTTTGCATTGTATAACTACAGCTTTTCCAGAGTGCTGTTTGGCGTCCTTATTGTCGTAATGTTAAATATTATGCCGTTATGGGCGTTCTTTTTTACCTCCGGCATTACCCGCGGCCTCTTTGGTGCGGTGATCATCATCCGTATTTTATCGTATGCCCATGGACTTTCAAATATCGGAATTACCCCGTGGTATTCGATCTGGTCGCTGGTCACGCCGTATATCGGCATATACATCGCGATCAAAGCTGCTGTGGTCACCACAAGAAACAAAGGGATTGTTTGGCGGGGAACATTTTATCCCCTGGATGAATTAAAGACGAGCCAGATCTTACCGTAACTAACGTTGCGAAAGTCGAAGACGCTGCAAATCCAAGAATGGAGGTGTGTGTGGAAAAACTGAAAGGTTATCAGAAGAAATATCTGAAAGGGCTTGTCCACGGCATGAAACCTTTGGTTTTTGTCGGGCAGAAGGGACTCTCCCCCACTCTAACCAAGGCCGTAGATGAGTCATTGGAAAAGCACGAGCTGATCAAGGTCAAATTTATCGATTTCAAGGAAAAAGATCAGAAAAAAGAGATCATAGGCGTCGTTGAAAAAGAAACCGAATCCGAGTTGGTAGGGATGATCGGCCATATAGCAATTTTTTATCGTCAGCAGAGGGATCCTGAAAAAAGAAAGATCAATATTCCAAAGCGGTAGACGGCATAAGCCCTGTCGTTGCATAAATAGTGCCTGAACGAAAACCCAGAAATTTGTTTTCTCCATTCAGGGTTGGAATTATTAACATATTGAAGTTGTTCCTATTCCCAATTCAACATTTAAAATTAAACATTCAAAATTGTGGCTGGACGGACTTTTCGTTCGAACACTAAATAACATGGCAAAATGAGTTTAATACAACATTGCAAGCTTGACATGACACTAGACGCTGAACCGGATATTCAGGATATCTCCGTCCTTTACTTTATAATCCCTGCCCTCCAAGCGGAAGCGTCCATTATCACGGACACCCTTTTCTGAACCGCAATTCATCAGGTCATCGTAGGAGAAGCACTCGGCCCGGATAAATCCCCGAAAAAGGTCGGAATGGATCGTTCCGGCCGCGTCCACCGCCGTGTCGCCGTTGTGGACCGTCCAGGCCCTCACCTCATCGGTGCCCACGGTAATAAAACTGATATGGCCGAGCATTTCATAAGCAAAGCGGGTCATGCGGTCTCGGGCCGATTCAGCGATTCCCATGTCCTCCATAAACATACCTGCCTCCTCGGCGTCACTGAAAGCGGCAAGATCCATTTCGAAATTACCGGCAAATTCAATAACCTTATATTTTTCTTCAATTTTGCTCAGAAGATCATCATTGTTTCCAAAGTTTTCTTCACCGGAGTTAAGGATAACAAAAAAAGGCTTTTGGGTGATGAACTGAAATCCGCTGATCAGCTTTTCTTCGTTATGATTCAGGACAAGATTCTTAATGTGCCGGCCGTTGTTCAATTCTTCTTGTATTTTTGTGAGAACCTTTTCTTCCATCTCCATTGTGTTGGTCTTTTTACCCCGCCTGGAATTCCACTCGATCCGCTCAAGCCTGTTCTCGACAATGATCATATCAGATAGTATAAACTCGGTGTCCATAGTGTTAATATCCGAAAGCGGGGCTGGATTGCCCATAAGATCATCGGTAAAATTTCGGGAAACCAGCGCAACGGCATCCAAGTTCCGGATAAGGTTCATCTGGGCGCTTGAAAAACCGCCATCACGAGCAGAACCCTCTGAAAAACCTGGAAAGTCAACCATTTCAATGGTGGCATAGGTTGTTTTTTTAGGCTTGTAAAATTGCGAGAGGCGGGTCACGCGTTCGTCCCCCACCTCAACAACGGCAATATTCGGTTCTGCTTTTTTGTTGGCGTAGGCGGCCACCTCCGCTTCCGATCTTGTAAGCGCGTTAAAAATGGTTGTCTTTCCGGAATTGGGCAGTCCCAACAATCCGATCTTCATTGTAGCTCCTTTTCTAAACCCCTATTCGAGTCGGTTTATTTCAAAAATTGAAAAGATAAGACCCATCTTAGGGTTTGTCCAGCATTATACCCTAATTGATCGTAAACAAACTGAGAGGAATATTATAAGAGTTTAATTTTTTATACATCTTGAAGATTTAAATGTACTGTCATAACGGTTCTATAGATGAGATAATATAAATTTTTTAACGCAATCCCATTTTGTTTACCCTTCGGGAAAGCTTATGATACCCCATTTCCTTTGTTATCAAGGGCTCGCAGTAGACGACTACGGCTTTGTCCTTGATGCCTCGGAACTGGGGTATCCTAAACTTTAGCTCAATTAGGGTTGTTGTGAAATCAGGAATACGATCCCAAATTTTTCTTGCATGCAGACCGATGCCGTAATACTATCTGTGCCGCCAAGACTAAAATCACATGGTTTGACCGCCTTTGGATGAAGGGATTTTAAAAGGGATCAAATCAGATTCAAAATGAAATATTGCATACCAATCGATTCTTACGAATAAATGAAAACAGAGATCGTTCAGCCATGCTTTTGTCTCCGAAAGACGCCTTTCGGTCCTGTGGCTGTGCTTTGGTCGGTCTATGGAGGTGGGCCGAAGATCCAGCGCGATCGTTCTCCCCGAGCCTGGATTCTCAGCCCAAAAAATTACCAAAACAGTATTCCCCGATCTTGTCTCTGCTTCGTGCACTGAGGTCGATGCGGTTGCCGACCAAATCGCTGCATTTCTGAACGGAGATGACATTTGCTTCACTCTGGACATGGTTCGCCTGGATCTGTGTACCAAATTTCAGAAGAAGGTGTTACGCGCCGAACATGGGATTCCTCGAGGACGCGTGAGCACTTACCAGCGAATCGCCAGGCATATCGGCAATGCCAAAGGCGCCCGGGCCGTCGGCACAGCCCTGGCCAAAAATCCGTTCCCTATCATAATCCCATGTCACCGGGCCGTTCGATCTGACGGAACCCTCGGCGGATATCAGGGGGGTCTCGAAATGAAACGCGCCCTGCTGGAAATGGAAGGAGTTTATTTCGACACATTCGACCGTGTCATTAAAAAAGTGTTTTTCTACTAAGAAACAGAGGGGCCAGGCCGTTAAAGGTGGCAGGACAACAGTGTTTCTGTTGAAGGTCAAAAAAGAGGTGGACCAATGATCAAAAAAGTTGCCGTTGTAACAGCTGCAAGCAAGGGGATGGGGGCTGCCTGTGCCGCGGAGTTGGCACAACGCGGGTATGATATCGTCCTGATGTCACGTTCCGATGCCGTACTGGAACTTGCAGATAAACTTCAGGGGATGGGAATGAAAGGTGACGTCACGAACCCGGCCGATTTGGAACGGGTTGTATCCGCTGCCTACCAGCGATTCGGCAGAATCGATGCTGTCATCAACAACACGGGTCATCCGCCGAAAGGAGATCTTTTGGAGATATCGGATCAGGAATGGCATGATGGTCTCGACCTTCTGTTGCTGAACGTGGTCCGGATCGCCAGGCTCGTGGTTCCGATTATGGAAAAGAACGGTGGTGGTTCCATTGTGAATATATCCTCGTTCGGAGCTATAGAGCCCAGTCTGGCCTTTCCCTTGTCTTCAGCATTGCGGGCGGCACTCTCTGCGTTTACCAAGCTTTTCGCAGACCGGTATGCAGACCGGGGAATCCGAATGAATACGGTTCTCCCCGGTTTTGTGGACAGCTATCCCCATAGACAACGATACCAAGGCCCAAATCCCGATGCAGCGCTCAGGATCGACAAAAGAGATCGCAAAAACCGTGGCGTTCCTGCTCTCAGACGATGCCGGCTATATCACCGGACAAAGTATCTGCGTTGACGGCGGCTTGGGCCGTTCATTTTAAAAACGTCGGGACGCCCTGCATGAAACAGCCTGTTATGCCGGTCCGATCCATCTAAACCAGTAGACAAAAGGATGCCACATGTCACCAAAGAAGACCCAAAAGCCGAACCAGGTTATAGCCGAGGCTCGGCGCCACCAAGAGCGTCGGGAGAAGACCTATCGGGAGCGAGCGCTCAAGATTTTTCCGTGGATCTGTGCCCGGTGCGGGCGAGAATTCTCGGGGAGAAAAGTTCGAGAACTCACGGTCCATCACAAGGATCATAACCACGACAACAATCCGTCTGACGGCAACAACTGGGAGCTGTTGTGTATCTACTGTCACGAAAATGAGCACTCTCGGGATCAGGTGGCGGAATGGTATGGCGAGGCGACGCCTGGCGGTGAAGAGGAGCCGTCTTCTAGCCACCGGCCGTTCGCTGCTTTGGAAGAATTGCTGAAAAACAAAAAATAGAGAGAAAGAATGTTTGAACAAATACTGGCCGCTAAAGAAAGATTGAAAGGTTACGCCAATGTTACCCCGGTTATGACATCCCGGACACTAAACCGGCGGGTCAAGGCAGATGTGTATTTCAAGTGTGAAAATTTTCAGCGGATCGGCGCATTCAAGTTTCGCGGGGCATTCAATGCCATCTCTCAGCTTCCGGAATCCCAAAGGTCCTGCGGTGTTGTTACGTTCTCTTCGGGGAACCATGCCCAGGCGGTTGCCCTGGTGGGTCAGATGCTGAACGTTCAAACCGTAATTGTAATGCCGAACAACGCCCCTGCAACCAAACGTGCGGCTACCGAGGAATACGGCGCCACCGTTGTTGAATACGACCATAGAGAAACAACCCGTGAAAAAGTGGCAAAAGCACTTGAAATCGAGCACGGTTATACGATGATCCCACCGTTTGATCACTCGGACGTTATCGCCGGTCAGGGGACTGCTGCGTTGGAATTGTTTGAAGAGGTCGGAGATCTCGATATGCTGCTGGTTCCATGCGGCGGCGGCGGGCTGTTGAGCGGTTCGGCGGTCTCGGCCAAAGGAATGTCACCGAACTGTCGGACCATCGGCATCGAACCGGAACTGGCCGACGATGCGACCCGGTCATTTCAAACAAAAAAGCTCCACAGGGTGGAAAATCCCCCGACCATCGCTGACGGAACCCGCACCGAGTCGTTGGGCAAAATTACATTTCCGCTGGTACTGGCCTATGTGGATGACATGAAAACAGTGTCGGAAGAAGCCATTATAGACGCTGTAAAATTTCTATTTTACCGAATGAAACTGGTGGTTGAACCGTCCGGTGCACTCGGGCTGGCGGCATTGCTGTGTGGGGCCGTGATTCCGGAAGGCCGGGTCGGAATCATTTTGAGCGGGGGAAACATCGATTCAGCCACAATGACATCCATTTTAAGCGCCTGAATAGGGATCAGAGCGTTACCTGATTATAGTTTTCTGGGTAACTACTCAGGTGGATAGGCTGAAGGCTGAAGACTGTTAGGAAAAAGCGTATTTTAAAGCCATGTTTGATGCAAGAATCAGATATTTTCCGCCAAAGTACGGCAAGCGTGCTTTTCTGACCCTTTCAGCCTTCGGTCTAAACAGCTTCAGCCTGACTACGTGAGTAGTTACTTTTCTGATTATAGTTTTCTGGATCGAAGAATCATAACGATGAGCCAAAGGGCAAGGACAGTGGCAATAACATAGCCGGTCAGCCCCAAAATTGCCGGTAGAGAAATCTTCTGCCCGCCAAAAATTTCGACTGTAAACAAGAACATATTTTGGGGGGCGTTCAAAACCATGGCGCCGGCAATCAGGGAGGCGGAAATAACCAGACCGACAATCAGCCGGTTAATGCTTTTCACAAACTGGGTATTGACCTCCTGAAAGCCGTTGTGCTGAAGTTCTATTCGCTGTTTGCCCTTGGCGGTTTGTTTAAGAATATCATGGACAAGCTTTGGCATCGATTTCATATGACCGCCCATGGCAAGGGTATCTTTTCGAAAATTTTTCAAGGCATTTTTTGTTAGATAGCTCCGTTTGATCAGCGCTTTGGCATACGGTTTGGCCACTTCCAAAATGCTTGCGTCGCTTCCCAGTATCTTTCCGAGGGCTTCTGTCTGAATAAATGTCTTCAGGAGCAGCAAAAGATTTCTCGGCAGCCGGATCTTATATTTGTATATCAGCTGAATGACCTGGTCATGGACCTCCTTGACCGAAACGGTCTGCAAAGAACGTCCGTAGAAAGGCTCACTGATATCCTTAAGATCTCTGCGAAAACTTTTGAGATCCATGGTTTCTTCGTCGATCAGATCCGCATCCAACAGCGCGTCCATGACCATATCATAATCGTGCTCGGCAAAGCCCAAAAAGAGATTTGCGATTTGCTGCATGGTTTCGTCATCCAGATAACCGGTAATGCCAAAATCCACCAGGCTCACACGACCGTCGAACATGACGATGGTGTTGCCGGAATGGGGATCTGCATGAAAAAAACCGAAATCCATCAGCTGGCGGGAGAAGGAGCGCAACCCGATCATCGCGATTTCTTTTGGATCAATACCATGGTCTCGGATGACGTCCACCTGATCCATTTTAATGCCGGGGATGTGTTCCATGGTAAGGACTGATTTTGTGGTGTAATCCCAATGGACTTTGGGGATATAGATTTCATCGTCCGCTTTGAAGTTAACGGCGAATTTCTCGATACTCCCGGCCTCGATAAACATATCGAGTTCTTTGAAGATTATCCGCTCGAATTCTTTGACCAGATTAATGGCACCGATGACCCGGGCGATTTCAAAAGCCTTTTCAGCCCGTTTCGCAATGGCGTACATCAGGCGGATATCTTTTCGAATCTCCTTGTCAATGCCGGGCCGAATGACCTTAACCGCAACCTGTTCTCCGCTGAAAAGTTTCGCCATATGAACCTGCGCTACGGAAGCGGCAGCCATGGATTCCGATGTAAACTCAGCGAAAATTTCTTCCAGTGGACGTCTCAGTTCTTTCTGAATGATATCCCTGATTTTGTTGAAAGGTACCGGCGGCACCTGGTCTTGAAGTTTTGTAAATTCTTCGATGTATTCCGTCGGGAAGATGTCGGCTCGGGTGCTCATTAATTGGCCGAGTTTAATAAAACTGGGCCCCAGTTCTTCGAGAGCACGCCGAACACGCTGAGGGGAAGGAAAACCGTTTTTGGCCGTCCATTCCTTTGCTTCCGGATCAACCGGCCGCTTTTTCTCCCCTTTGAAAAGCCTTTCGGTAATATCTCCAAAGCCGTGCTTTCCCATGATTCGGATTATTTTCCCGAGTCGCCACAATTCTTTCACACTGTTGTCCCCTGAAAATATGGAATTTTGAAATTACGATGTTAGATTTCGATAGAAGTTGTTGATATGGCCGTATTTTGCCATTGTTTTTGATGGGCTTTGCGAGACATTCGGCTCAGGCTTCTTCCCTGGAAGTCTCACTGACCTTGGGCCATTTTTTAACGATTTCTTTCAGTTTTTCGGCATCTGCAATGTAACGTTCGAGATAACCGCAATCCGTGCAGACATAATTGTCAAGTGCGGCAATGGAAACGATACTTATGGGAATGCTGTTACTGCCGAACGGACCGCTTTTCGGTAACACCTCAAAACCTGAATGGACCTCTTCCGACCCGCATCTGGGACATTTTCCTTGTTTCACGTTTACGCCTCCTTACCCGGAAAAACCGGAAATTCATGCGAAGCATGTTTAACAAAAATTTTTAATCCCTGCATCAACCAACACCATTGGTCAAGTATGTGACAGGAGCATTATTAGCACGCTTTGATGCTTAAAATCGATAAAAAATTTTAATGTATCATTGCCCATCCATCCACTTTTAGCAAATATTATATTTGAAGGCTTCGTAAAAAGTCTTTTGTGAGCGACATCGAGTAATTTTGGAGAAAGATTCATGATGCGTCTGGCGTTAAAAATTGCAAGCTGTTTGAGGGCGTTAGCCCGAGTTCTTGCATTTAGCCAAGCGAGTCATGAATCCTAAAATTGCTTGCGGAGTGAGCAAAATCAGATTTTTTACGAGTTCATCGTATTTCCCCGTTAGAATTTCTTCAGCTTTTTTTTAAACGCCTTTGCAAACCTCCCGGTGATCTGTTTTTGAGTTTTCCGTGGGAAAGACCGCCGGTGGATCAGAATCGAATACCCTGGACGACGAAATAGATCCCCACTGCTATCATTAGGACGGAGCCGATTTTATAAATCATGTCTCTGGACCTCAACCATCCCATACCGGTAAGCCTGGCAACCATTAGCAGGGCAGGAATTGTTCCGATGCCAAATACTGCCATCAGCCCCATTCCTGCCAAAACAGCTTTAAACGAGTTTTGGATCTCCATACCTGCCCTTGCCGCTGCAACCAAGGCCGTATAAACCGGCCCGCACGGCAATAGGCCGAGCAGCATACCCAAGGGGAGGAAAGCCGCGGTAGATTGTATGCCGGACAATTTGCGAAAGCCGCGGCGGATCACACCTTCGGGGTTGCAATAGTCGCCGAAGATCCGTCCCAGGGGAACCCATCCGGTCATACCCAGCCCCATGACGATAATCATGAGACCGGCAAAGATCATGACGCCCTTCTGCAACCCGCCGATGCCGGCGGTTATACGCGTGAAGGCTCCGCTCGCACCCATGACTCCGCCGAGAACGGCATATGTCGTTATTCTTCCGGCATGATACAGCAGATTCGGGGCCATCACCCCTTTTGCCCTTAAATTAAGCGAAAAGGAAACTACAATCGGGCCGCACATGCCCATGCAATGTCCGAATCCAACGAAAAAACCGGTTGTAAAGAAGGCGATATATAAGGTCTCAATAGATGACATTGAAGATAAACTCCGCGGTCCCCATGTTTGGAACGGTGACCGTTGCTTTCCAAACCTTTTTTCCGCTGGGACATCGCACGATAATGCAGGTTCCCTCATGGACGCCGTTTCCGACAGATTTAAGGGGCACCCGGTTGGGGCCCATTTTCATGCCCGGCATTCCGAGATCAATATACGGTGCCGCCACCGGCTGTTTTCCCGTCAGGATTATCCTGAACTTTAAATCGGTCATGGCTTTAACCGGTTTAGGGCTAATATCGAGAACCACCTTGGTGTCTGAAAGTTCTTGGGTGCAGGAAGTATGCTGAATGTCGCAGTTCACCAGGGCGGAATGATCGTTTTGGGCCGCTTGAACCGAAACGCCATGGGTGACCACAGAGAGCAAAAACATACCGGCAAAAAGTGTCCTGAAAACTCCCCCTCCTGCCTGCAGAAACGCCATTCGGCCTTGATGTATCACTTTTTCAACACCTGAAGTCAGCATGTTCACCTCCAAAGTTACGATGTTTATTGAATGCCACACCACAGTATTGGAAAGGGTGTGGTGAAAAGATATACGTTCCTTTAGGGTTACACAATGAATTTATCATCTGAAGATACAGGTAATAATATACCATTAAATACGCATCAAGTTTTTATTTAAGGATCATCTCCCTATCACCTCCATACGGTGTCTTTTTCCGATACATCTTCCTGAAGCAATCTTCAATTATTAGCCTTGTGATAACCCTTGATAGTTATTTTGCTGTTTGCTATGGTGCCCCAAACATTAAAAAAACATACCGAGATATTTATGAAACCAAGAAAATGGCTGGATAAAAATAACCCGCAAAATCGAACGGCAGACCCGGAGCACCCTCAAAAGACGGCTTTTTTTGGATACCAGAAAGTTCCGGAAGATAAAAAGGCTCAACGAGTATTGCAGCATTTTAATACGGTTGCCCGAAAATACGATCTCATGAACACGCTGCTGAGCTTCGGGATTCATCATCTATGGAAGCGTACTGCCATTAAGACAATGGCCTTGAAACCAGGAGACCGTGTGCTCGATGTATGTGGCGGAACCGGCGATCTGGCCATTCTGGCCGCCGAAACCGTCGGCGAATCCGGGCGGGTGATCATATATGACATTAATCGGGCCATGATCGATGCCGGCTTACACAAGGTGAACAATTCCGCTTCGAAAAAACGCATAGGATTCATTCAGGGAAATGCCGAACAGCTTCCTTTACCGGATGGATATTTCGATGCTGCTATGGTGGGTTTCGGGATCCGTAATGTAACCCGAATGGATCGGGGATTTAAAGAGATGTGTCGCATATTGAAACCCGGTGGGAAAATGATGTGCCTGGAATTTTCAAGACCGACGGCGCCCCTGTTTCGTTGGCTTTACGACATCTATTCTTTCCATGTTATGCCTCTTCTCGGCGAACTCATTGTGGGATCCAGAAAGGCATATACGCATCTTCCCGAATCGATACGAACCTTTGCATTGCCCGACGAGTTGACGGCCATTCTGAAGCGGGTGGGTTTTTCACAAGTGACCGAACATAAACTCACCAACGGTATTGCCATAATTCATTTAGCAGTCAAAGGCTGAAACATACGGTGTAAAAATGAAATTGAACTGGGCGGAGCGCTGGGTGGTCAATAATCCACTGAGGGTTTTCCAGCAAAAGATTGAGATTAAATGGCTCAGAGGCATGATGCCCCTGAAGCCGGGTGCAAATATCCTGGAGGTGGGATGCGGTCGGGGAGCGGGAGCAAACCTCATCTTCAAAAATTTTCAGCCGTCCCAGCTGCACATTCTGGATTTGGATTTGGAAATGATTCAGAAGGCAAGGACTCACCTATCCCTTGCGTCGAAAGATGCCGTGAATTTGTACGTGGGAGACGCCGTCGTTCTTCCCTTCAAGACAGGCAGCCTGGATGCGGTCTTCGGATTCGGTTTTTTACATCATGTACCGGACTGGCGCCAGGGTCTCTCTGAAATCGCCAGGGTTCTGAAACCCGCCGGCGTCTATTACATCGAAGAGCTCTACCCTTCCCTTTATCAGAACGTTATCACCAAACGAATTCTCCTCCACCCCGAACACGATCGCTTTACCAGCAACGATTTTCGAAAAGCACTGGATGAAGCACATCTGCATCTTGCGGATTCTTTTGAGCTAAAAAAAATGGGCATCCTGGGCGTAGCCACTAAAGATTCGCTCTGAAATATTTAGTTGATTATTTAGCCGGACCTATACTTGACCCTATAGTTGCATAAATAACGGCTAACGGTTGCAATAGAGCGTAGCTTAATAATCAGATCTTATTGAGAGCTATTTAAAAAACCTCGTTCTAAAGCTATTTGCCTTGCCAGGTAGATTTTTGCCAGGCTCTGATAAGGAACATCTTTTTTGTTTGCGAGTATCTTGAGTTCCGCTAACATATCCTCAGGCAAGCGAATCGAGATTGATTTGAGGGACGGTTTCAGTTTTGGAAATGAGGCTCTCTTTAACTTTTTTGAATCAAAATAATCAAGGGAAGAATGAGTCGCCCAAAACTCCCGCTCTTCATCTTCGTTTTTGAACTTCGGAATTCGTTTATCCGTTCTTTTCATAAAACTTCCTTTCCTTCCGATTCATATCTCTTGCAGATATAATCCTGAGCAATTTTTCTCGTCTTGTAAAGATGATGGTAAGAAACCGGCCTCCATCGGTCTGGCCGAATGCCGCCCATCTTTTTTCTGAAAGTGAATGTTTTGGATCATCAAAAACAATCAATGGTTCATTAAAGAAAATTTGTTCACATTCCCAGTTCTGGACATGGTGTTTGAATAGATTCTTATCAATGTTACCCTCATCCCATTGAAATCCGGTAAATTGCTCAAATTCATTTATCATAATGCATTATTGTATATTATTGTCATATACAATTCAAGTTTAATTTTGATATCGGTTTTTCCTAAACTGAAAATGCGAAACTTTGTGCAGTTTCTGCGTATTGGTTCGCTGCAAAAGAATTACAACCATAAATTAGGAGGATTCCCATGAAGGGAATAAGGACCGTGAGACGTTGCTTTCTGAAAAGCTCATATCACCAATAGTTCGACAACAACAATTAAGAGCAGCGCCAGGGGGTAATAACTGGCCATGTTGAAAAGGGCCATGGCATACCGGGGCGCCTTTGGTTGTATAAAGAAGGGCGGCGGGCAGTATCAAGAAGCAAAGACCGGTTGCCATGGAAGCCACCGCAAACGGAAATTCAAAAGGGATCGGAGAAACGTAGAAAACGACCATAGACAGCATTAACGTAATAAGTAGAAACCCCAAAATAACGGTATTGGCCCGGTCAGGACCCAGTCGAACCGGAATGGTCTGGGACGGAAAGATACCGGTCTTCTTCGATGTCGGCCCAGTCATTTGGAACGTTCTGGCCCCCAATCTCCCATGAGAATAACCAGAAAAACAGCATCGACACGAACAAGGGTGAAGGATTAGGATCCACGGCAAATACGCCGGCAATCGCCCCCGCCGTTTTAACGCCCCCGCTGATTAGGGTTCGCAGATGGCTGACTTTGAGTAAAAGGCAGTAAACCGTCTCCAAGGCACAGCCGACGATAAAAATCGCAATGCAGACGGGGTTTAAATAGTACGCCCCCAATATCGCCACCATCGACCAGGCCGTGGTCCAGAGCACCCCCTCTTTAAAGCTCAAATATCCCTGGGCCATGGGATGACGGATCATCACAGCATCCAGGTCACATTCGGTGCCAAAGTCCCCGCAAAGTCTTAATTTTTCTTTGTCAACGCGATAATCAACGACATCGTTAAGGGCATAAACCGCCGTATAACCGGCAAATGTCGTCACAAGGCCTATAATAATCACTTCAAAAGATGGGAACCGGCCGAGCCACAGCAATGCACCCAGCGCAGGGGTTGCCATGTCCAGCAATCCATGGGGTGTTCTGGAGAGCGCCAAGAAAAGTTTTAACCGGGATAGACCTGTATATGAATCAGCTGGTTGTGTCATATCGGTTTACGTTTGTGTTTCAAAATTCATTATGAGACAAAGATGTCTCATAATACAACAATGGAACGCTCTTTTTAATCCATCGATCTGTAGAAAAAAATAAAAGCAACCTATCTTGGACGATCTTCGATTCTGATTAACCCCAAATCAAACCGAAACTCGATTTGGGGTTAATCCTCGATGGTTATGGGTTTTCGATTCGCGATGATCCATCATCTCCATACGAACACCTAAATTGAGGATTTCAAATCGCGCCAATGTATCATAAATATAATATCTTAACAAATTCATCTTCAAATAACAAATAATCGATAATGCCCATGGAGGGAATAGGCTTGGCCCCTGGCTAAAAAGATCGTGGCATGTTACTTGCTAACCATATGTTCATAAGCATTAAGCGTGACGGCTTCGTAAAAAGTCTTTTGTGAGCGACATCGAGCAAAATCAGACTTTTTACGAGTTCATCAAGCATCATATTTCAAAAAGGAGAGATTCTATGATGGGATTAGACGATATAAAAAATAACATGGCCCTTTTAAATGCCATAGACTGGGACATGACCCCGGAGGAGGCGGTAAGGCTTTATCTTGAATGGGGAAACAACTGGGCCGGAGGAAATTATGTTATCAGGTCCAAAGATGATACAGCGCATTATTTTGTTGTAAATACCTGGGGGAAATCACCAATAATCTACCTGATACAAAGAAATTCCGAGGATGCCAAGGAACTGGCACAAATCGAAATGCCGGAAGAATTGAAAAAGCGCTATATTGAAGCCAACGGCAACATCAAAGGTGTTTTTGCCATCGAGGGTAAAATAAAAGAATGGTTAAAAAAGAACCTTATTCAGTAACATCATACAACATATTCGGAGGAAAAAAATGGAGACGAAAGTGCTGGATGCCATGAAAAAAGCGGGAAAGCCGCTGAGGCCCGGTGAAGTGGCCGAGATGATCGGAGAAGAAAGCAAGGCGGTTTCAAAGATAATCAGCGTGCTGAAAAAACAGGGAAAGGTAACATCGCCCAAAAGATGCTACTATGCACCCAGCGATTAGCACCCGGATCCTGCAGACAAAATGTTTAACCCTAATTGATCGTAAACAAACTGGGAGAAATAAGTGGGCCATCTCCAATTGAGCAGGTGTGATCCCAGGGGGTTCAAGGATTCCCTCCGGGCCGTAGGCCCTATGGGCCGGAGGCAAGATTCAAGGGTTCGAGTGAAGAACCAGAAAATTAAACATATGCCTTGCCGGGCTTGACGCCAAACAGTTTTACTATTTTTGCCAGGGGGCAGAATCCTGTGAAAGCAGATTGAAGAAGGTTGGCACCTACAAACGCAGTAAACCATAACCAGTTTGGGTTATGAAACTTATATAGCAGAAGGCTGATCAGAATCATGCCGCCTGCAACGCCGATAATAAAACGATCCACATTCATGGAGGCCTCCTATTTCAGTTTCATTTATCGAGAATAATTAAGTTGATAAAATTTAGATCTCTTGTTACAATTTTAAAAATTCACTTCTTTGAGCTTAAACGAAATCTTAACAGATTATTCCATATTCGGGGTGTAAATTCAAGCCTCAAAAAAATACTTTTTTTCTTCCGCCTCACGCGGATGGAAATTCCCTTTATACTCAAACACAATTTCAACAATTTTAATCGGAAAAAGAAATTTTTAAAGGAGGATGTTATGAGTTTTGAATCTTTTGAGGAGCTAGTCGAATTTGCAATAGAAAAAGAAAAAGAAGCTGCGGCTTTTTATACGGATCTCGCTGGGCGAACTTCTTTTTCAGGTGTAAAAGATGCCTTGGAAGAAATGGCTGAAGAAGAAAAAAAGCATGAGAACATGCTTAAAAATATGGAAAATAATCAGGCGCTTGTAGAGGAATACAAGTTCAAATGGATTCCTGACATAAAGCGAAGCGATTATATGATAGACATGAAATATGAGGATGGGATGAGCTATACAGACATCCTGCGACTGGCCATGAAACGGGAAGAACAGGCCTTAAAAATGTACAATGAACTTCAGAAAAAGACTGACAATGCCGAACAAATAAAGCTCCTCAAAGTGCTCTGCCAGGAAGAAGCAAAACACAAACTCTTTTTAGAAAGTCATTATGATGACTATATGGCGGAACAGGGAGACTAAGCCCCTAAGTTCTTTTCATGGAACAACTGGTCCATTTTTATAATCATCAGGAAGAAAAACTCGCAGGAACGCTCCATCTACCTGATGAAATCAAGGGTGGCGGCGTGGTATTCGGTCATTGTTTCACCTGCTCCCGTCACACCCGTATCATCCGTCTTATCTGCAGTGATCTGGCGGCGGCAGGATTCATTGCGTTAAGGTTCGACTTTTCGGGCAATGGCCAGAGCGAAGGTGATTTTGCGGGCGTCCACCCACTCCAAACAGATAGCTGAGATTCAGAAATCCATCGACATTATCGCTGACAATGGCGCCGAATGGATCGGCCTTGCAGGGCACAGTATGGGTGCTGTTATCGCCATTCTCACAGCTGCCAGGATGAACCGCATAAAGGCGGTATGCGCGCTGGCAGGGCGTTTATCAGGGTTAAATGCCACCCATTTTTTCAGTAAACGCCAGCTCAAGGAACTTCACGACACCGGAAGGGTTTCTTTCAGCAGCCGGGGACGTCCACTTCAACTTTCAACAACCTTTTTCGCCGATGCCGAGCAATATAATCTACCGGAAACGATTAAAACCTTACGGGCACCGCTGATGGTTGTCCACGGTGACCACGACGAAATCGTTCCGGTAAAGGAAGCTTATCTGGCTCAGGAGTTGAATCCCATAAATACAAATCTGGCCGTTATACCGGACGCGGATCATATGTTCAGCAACCATGAACATCGCTTTGAAGATCTCTAAATTAGTAGTGAAATGGTTCAAGGAACGTAACTACTCAGGTGGATAGGCTGAAGGCTGAAGACTGTTAGGAAAAAGCGTATTTTAAAGCCATGTTTGATGCAAGAATCAGATATTTTCGCCAAAGTACGGCAAGCGTGCTTTTCTGACCCCTTCAGCCTTCGGTCTAAACAGCTTCAGCCTGACTACGTGAGTAGTTACCAAGGAACAACACCATGGATATACCTGAAACCTTGAGCAAAGACTATATCGATGCTCAATACAAGGTGTGGAAAGCAGATCCAAAAGCGGTTTCCCGGGACTGGCAGTTTTTCTTTGAAGGCTTCGAAATAGCCGGTGCCGTGGAACGGGAAACCACGGATGTTTGCGACAAGAATCATGTTTTACGTCAATCCCGAGTGGATGCACTCATAAACCGATATCGCGATATCGGACATTTTCTCGCCTGCCTCGATCCCCTGACTGCATGCCCCACCGATCATCCTCTGTTGAACCTTTCAGCATTTAATTTAGGCATAGAAGATCTGGAAACGCAATTTTATGCTGAAAGCCTGGTCCATAACGATCGGGCTTCACTAAAGGATATCATCCGGATCCTGAAAGAAACTTACTGCCGCTCCATCGGAGTGGAGTTCATGCATCTGCAGGATCCTGATGAACGCCGATGGCTCCAGAACCGTATGGAACCCAGGCAAAACCGTCCTGATCTAAAGTCCGAAGATAAACTCAGGATCATGGAAAAACTTTATCAGGCCGCCCTTTTTGAACAGTTCCTCCACAAAAAATATCTGGGGCAGACGCGCTTTTCCATAGAAGGTGCGGAAGTGATCATTCCCATGTTCGACGCGCTTGTCAGCTGGGCCGGCATGAACGATTGCCGGGAAATTATCCTCGGAATGGCCCATCGAGGACGTTTAAATATTCAGACCCACATACTGAACAAATCATATGAAGAAATTTTCAGTGAATTTGAAAGCTGTTACGATCCTGGCGACACCTTCGGCGCCGGCGATGTGAAGTATCATAACGGCTATATGGCAGATATTAAAACCCACCGGGACGTGTCATTACGTATGTTTCTGGTTAACAATCCGAGTCACCTGGAGTCCGTCGATCCGGTGGTTCAGGGATTTGCAAGGGCCCGCCAGGACATTCTGGGAGACACCAATAGAAACGCCGTTTTACCGCTTCTTATCCATGGCGATGCCGCTTTTGCCGGACAGGGCATTGTTGCCGAAACCCTGAACATGTCCCAGTTAAACGGTTATAAAACCGGTGGCACCATCCATCTGGTCATCAATAATCAGATCGGATATACCACACTCCCTGAAAACGCGCGTTCCACCCGCTACGCCACAGATGTGGCCAAAATGCTGATGGTCCCGATCTTTCATGTTCACGGCGAAAATCCGGAAGCCGCTGTTCACGTTGTCCGGCTTGTCGCCGAATACCGAAAAACCTTTAACAAGGACGTTGTCATCGATGTTATCTGCTACCGGCGATATGGACACAACGAGGGAGACGAGCCCTATTTCACCCAACCTTTGATGTATGAACGAGATTCGAGGGCGACGCCCTTTGAACGAAGTTTATGCTCGGCTGCTGCTTGAACAAGGTCTTACCAAACCGGAAAATCTGGATGTTCTGGAAGAAAACATAAACAAAGATCTGGAAGAAGCGTTAGAGGTGGTTCGGGCAAGTGTCTGCGTTTTTCCCCAAGCCCGTTATTATGAAAACTGGAAAAATTTTCACGGGAATTACACCCATGATCCTGTGGAAACAGGCGTCTCCTCCAAAAGACTCACATCCCTTGCCCGTAAGCTTAACACCGTTCCGTCTGATTTTTCTTTGAATACAAAATTGATCCGCCTTCTGAAAAATCGGTTGAAAAGCGTTGAAACAAAAGAGAACATCGACTGGTCCAATGCAGAAGCGCTGGCTTTCGGGTCTTTGCTTACAGAAGGTCTACCCATCCGTTTAAGCGGTCAGGACAGCGGCCGCGGCACTTTCAGCCAGCGCCACAGCGTTCTCATGGATACCCAAACCGGTGAAGAATATACGCCCCTTAACGCCCTCGGAAAACGCCAGGCTCCCTTTTCTGTGTATGACAGCATGCTTTCGGAAGCCGGCATCATGGGATTCGAATACGGTTTTTCCATGGCTCAACCCTTAGGGCTCGTCATCTGGGAAGCACAGTTCGGCGATTTTGCCAACAACGCACAGTCGATTATCGATCTTTATATTGCCAGCGGAGAATCCAAATGGCAGAGACTCAGCGGCCTGGTTCTGCTGCTCCCCCATGGATGGGAAGGATTGGGACCGGAACATTCCAGCGCCCGCCTGGAGCGTTTTCTCCAGTTGTGTGCCGGGGACAACATTCAGGTGTGCAACCTCACCACACCGGCCCAGTACTTCCACCTTATCCGCCGACAGGCTAAAAGTAATTTTCGGAAACCACTGATTCTTCTGGCTCCCAAGAGCCTCTTGCGTCATCCGCTGGCGGTGTCTAATTTAAAAGATATGACTTCAGGATCATTCAGGGAAGTTGTTGACGACCCGGACCGATTAAAATCGGTACGTCGCATCCTTTTTTGCAGCGGCAAGATATTTTATGAATTACTTCAACGACGCCGGAAAATAAAAAATTCGGACGCCGCCATCGTTCGCCTTGAACAATTCTATCCTTTCCCGAGACACAATTGAAAGCCGCCGCTCAGAAGTACAAACAGGCCAAAAAGTACTTCTGGGTCCAGGAGGAGCCGGAGAATATGGGCGCATGGTTTTTTGTCCGGCCTCGTCTTGAAAAGTTAACCGGAAAATCCATTGAATATGTCGGCAGAAAAGCCGCGCCCAGCCCGGCCACCGGTTTTCCCAATATCTACCGTAAAGAGCAGACCGCCATTATAGACAACGCACTGGGTCCTGCAGAATATGAACGATAATTGTCGGACAAGCGGACAGGGTATTAATCAGGATCATTTCCAAAAGAGTTGATGATTTTGAAAAAAAAGGAGCATCTATGAAACTAGAGATTAAAATTCCGAGCGTGGGGGAATCGGTTCAGGAAGCAGTTCTAGTGGAATGGTATAAAAAGGACGGAGACAACATTCAAAAGGATGAGCCCCTCTTTGTGATGGAAACCGACAAGGTAACCCTCGAGATCGTAGCTGAGGCATCAGGGGTTTTAAAAATTCTCATATCCGAAGGTCAGACAGTGGGTATCGGTGCGGTGGTCGGAACCATCGACACCGAAGCGGCACCCGCTCCCCCTCCGGAACCGCCCAAAGAAGATAAAATACCGCCGGAACCGCCTGTGGAGCCGGAAGAACCGGCTGTGCCTGTGCCTGAAGAAGCATATATGGAACCGGAACCGGCGCATGTCCGGCAAATCCTGTCGCCCTCCGTCCGACGGCTGGTCGCCGAAAGAAATATCGATGTTACCGCCATTGCCGGAACCGGACCCGGAAACCGGGTGACCAAAGGCGATGTCCTCCTGTATCTTGAACAGACCCCGCAAGGTGCTCCCAGGATGAAGGATGTTGCCGTTTCTGGGCGTGAAATACCCGTCAAACCGGCTCCGTCCCTGGCAGAAGACGTTACCCGTAAGCCCATGAGCCCCATTCGGCAACGGATTGCATCCCGACTTTTGGAAGCCAAACAGAAAACCGCCATGCTGACAACGTTCAACGAAATCGATATGAGTCGAACCATGGCCATGCGGGCACTGTTCAAGGAACCCTTTAAAGAAAAGTACGGGGTTTCCCTGGGATTTATGTCTTTCTTTATCAAAGCCGGCATTGAAGCTCTAAAAGAATTTCCTGAGATTAACGCATTTGTCGAAGGGAATGAGATTGTTTTTCACAATTACCACCATATCGGCATTGCCATCGGTACGGGCCGGGGGCTGGTGGTACCGGTTATCCGCAATGCCGGCGTTTTGAGTTCCGCCGAACTGGAACAGGCCATTGTCGACTATGTCGACAAAATTAAAAACAATCGTCTGGAACTGGCCGACCTTGAGGGCGGCACATTTACCATTACCAACGGTGGTGTATTTGGATCTCTGCTCAGCACCCCCATATTGAATACACCCCAAAGCGGCATTTTGGGAATGCACAAAATTGAAAAGCGGCCCGTGGTTGTCGATGACGAAGTTCAAATCCGTCCCATGATGTATGTGGCGTTAAGCTACGATCACCGCATCGTGGACGGTAGAGAAGCAGTCAGATTTCTGGTAAAGATCAAAGAATGTATTGAAAATCCGGAATTAATCATGATGGAGATATAAAATGGCGAAAAAAGAGATCTACGACCTTATCATTATCGGAAGCGGTCCGGGAGGATATGTTGCAGCGGTTCGCGCAGCCCAGCTGGGGCTGAAAACGGCCTGTGTCGAAAAGGAGACCCGTTTGGGCGGCGTATGTCTGAATATAGGCTGCATTCCCAGTAAAGCCCTCCTCGATTCCAGTGAATATTATCACCTGGCAAAAGATCACTTTGCCGAACACGGCATTAAAACAGGTAGACTGAACATTGATCTGCCCGCCATGATGGCCCGCAAAGATCGGGTGGTTGAGGAACTCACCGGAAATATCCGAAAGCTTCTGGAAGGGAATACCATCAAAATTATCCACGGAACCGCCCGCCTTGCCGGAGAGGATCGTGTTGAAGTTCGACAAAATGCCGGCGCCTCCGGCGACAGCAGACCCTGGAGGCAAAATCGATTATACTGGCTACCGGCAGCACTCCGGTCCAGGTTCCGGGCCTCGAGTTCGACGGAGAACACATCGTCACTTCCACCGAAGCCCTTGAATTTAAGGCTGTTCCCCGGCATCTTGCCATTGTAGGCGGCGGCTATATCGGTCTTGAACTGGGATCGGTGTGGCTGCGTCTGGGTTCAAAAGTGACCGTGGTTGAAATGCTGCCTCAAATCGCATCCACCATGGATGGTCAGGTGGGCCGGACTCTGGATCGTATCCTGAGAAAACAGGGGACTGGAAATTCGTCTCAACACTCGGGTTTCCGGAGCCAAAATTTCGAGAAACAAGGTCCGAATGACTTTGGAAAACGGCGATAAAAAAGAGGTGTTATCCTGCGATCGTCTCCTGGTCTCTGTGGGCAGACGGCCCTTGACACAGAATCTCGGTCTGGAAGACATCGGCGTTAAAACCGATTCTGACACCGGTCATGTGCTGGTGGACGAAGCCTATCGCACCAATATTCCAACCATCTATGCCATAGGAGATCTTACTCCCGGCCCCATGCTGGCCCATAAGGCCTCGGCAGAAGGGATCGCTGCGGCCGAGTGCATCGCGGGTCTTCCCGGTGAAGTCAATTACGATGCCATCCCGGCAGTGGTTTATACCTGGCCCGAGGTTGCCAGCGTCGGCCTTACTGAAGAACAGGTCAAAGAACGCAACATTGCTTACTGTGTGGGGACCTATCCTTTCTCCGGCGCAGGTCGCGCCCGGTGTATGGGAGAAAAGGACGGCTTTGTCAAACTCATCGCCCATTCTAAAACCGATCGAATTTTGGGTGTGCACATCATCGGCCCGCGGGCGGCCGACATGATAGCGGAATGTGTTCTGGCCGTTGAATTCGGTGCAAGTTCCGAAGACATCGCCCGAACCGTTCACGGCCATCCGACCTTTTCCGAAGCCTTGCAGGAAGCGGCCATGGCGGTTCGAAAATGCTCGATTTATGCATCCTGAGCCGGGAAAAAACCGGTTTTTTGAATGCACATTTTTTACAACCAAGTAAAGAATCCCCCGCAAAGCGGGACAGGCTTGGCCCATCGAAGACCCCACCACGCGGAGGAGAACCCGGCTTTGGTGTCACTCCAGAGGGGTGAAGTCTACCGTACATGCCGGCCGGAATGATGGAGTGCTGGAGTATTGGAATGTTGGGTATTAAAAGCGAAAACCATCTTATTTTAATCATAGGGTTCAAAACCCATTACTCCAATATTCCAGCTTAACCGATTGATGCCATAGCCGTTGTTTTTAACTCCCGCAATACGGGGGTTTTTTACAACCAAATAAAAGGAGTCGATTATGGCCACTTATGAATATGATATCGGCGTCATCGGAGGTGGAGCGGCCGGCCTGACCGTCACATCCGGATCCGCCCAGCTCGGAGCCAAAACACTACTCATTGAGAAGGAGAAAGAACTCGGTGGCGATTGCCTTCATTTCGGATGTGTCCCCAGCAAAACGCTTATTAAAACGGCGCATGTTTACCACATGATGAAAAATGCTGAAAAATACGGCCTTCCTCAAATAGAAGTCCCTCCGGTCGATTTTAAAAATGTATCTAAAAGAATCAAATCAGTGATAGACGTCATTCAAAAGCATGATTCCGAAGAAAGATTCTGCCGGCTGGGCGCAAAAGTTGAATTCGGAAATGCAAAGTTTATTGATGAACATTCGGTTCGTCTTAACGGAAAAACGTATTCGGCAAAAAACTGGGTGATTGCCACCGGATCTTCCGCTTTTGTTCCCCCCATACCAGGCCTGGATAAAACCGATTATATCACCAACAAAGAAATTTTTTACCTGGATCATTTGCCGAAATCGATGATCATTTTTGGCGCCGGCCCCATCGGAAGCGAAATGGGACAGGCATTTAACCGTCTGGGAACAAAAGTCTTTATTGTTGACCGGGGCGATCAGATTCTGGCCAAAGAGGACAAAGACATGGCCGAAACGATCCAGAGCGTAATGGAATCCGAAGGTGTTGTATTTCATTTAAATTCGTCTATTGAAGCCGTCAAAGACCTTGGCAAGGAAAAAGAAGTGACCGTCAAAGACCCGGGCGGCAGGACCAGACACTTAAAAGCAGAGACCATCCTTGTTGCTGTGGGAAGAACACCCAACACCGGTGTCATGGGCCTCGAAAACATCGGTGTAAAAACAGACAGAACCGGCATTACGGTAGACAACAGGTTGAGAACAAATCACAAACATATCTATGCTGCAGGGGATGTCAACGGCGGCTTTCTATTTACCCATGCGGCCGGATACGAAGGGGGAATTATCGTCAGCAATGCAATTTTCCATCTTCCCCGAAAAACCGATTACACCTATTTGCCGTGGTGCACCTATACCGATCCTGAGCTTTCGAGTATCGGAATGAACGAAAAAACAGCAAAAGCTGCCGGGATTGATTATTCGGTCTGGGTCGAAGCGTTTAAAGACAATGATCGCAGCCTTGCAGAAGGTGAAGAGATCGGAAGAATCAAAATGATTTTGGATAAAAAAGAAAAGCCCCTCGGCGTCCAGATCTTAGGGCCCCATGCAGGAGATCTGATCAGCGAATGGGTGGCGGTTTTAAATGGAAAGGTAAAGCTCTCTACGCTGGCGGCGGCCGTGCATCCCTACCCCACCATCGGAGAGATCAATAAAAAGGTCGCCGGAACATTCTTTGCGCCCAAAATTTTTTCGGAAAAAATTAAAAAAGGACTTAAATTCTTTTTCAATCTAAAAGGGCGGCCCTGCGGCCCTGAAGACCGATGATACGCAATTAAAGGAATAATCGAGGAGATACACAGAATGCAGAGAGAATTTAAACTTTCGCTCAAAGGGTATCAAACCCTTTGAAAAATTTAACAGAAAGGATGTACAAGGATGGAAACATACTACAAACCTGAAGATCTGTCGAAATTTGAAGAAATCGGAAAAGATTCACCCAAGTTGGCCCAGAAGTTTTTTGAGTATTACGGTGCCGTATTTGCAGAAGGTGAACTTACGGAGAGGGAAAAATCGCTCATCGCCCTTGCGGTGGCGCATACAGTACAGTGTCCATACTGCATCGACGCTTATACACAGGACTGTTTAGAAAAAGGCTCCAACCTGGCTGAAATGACCGAGGCCGTCCACGTTGCCACAGCTATCCGAGGCGGAGCATCGCTGGTTCACGGCGTTCAGATGCGCAATATTGCTGAAAAAATATCCATATAAGACAGACAACATGCGGTTTGATAAATGTTAAACGAACACATATCAGATATATCATCGATTGAAAGCAAAAGGATACCATCAGAAGAACATAGCGGTGTTGAGCCTTTCAGCCGAACTTTGTCCCGTCACGGCCTTAAATTAAACCGGAACAACACCCATACATTACAGGTTAATCTCGGCACTCTCTGTAACCAGACCTGTAGACACTGTCATCTTAATGCCGGGCCCGATCGCAAAGAAAATATGGATGCGGAAATCATAAGGGAAGTCATATCATACGCACAACGAAGCAAATTTGAAACCATCGATATTACAGGTGGTGCGCCTGAACTGAACCCGAATATCGGCATGCTGATTGAAGAAGTCTTTTCTCTATCATCCAGAATTATGCTGCGCTCAAACCTGTCAGCCCTGAACGACGGGGGAAGAGAATATCTTTTTGAATTGTCGAAAGCGCATCGTGTCGTAATCGTGGCTTCTTTTCCTTCCTTGAATGAAGCTCAAACCAATTCACAAAGAGGCGATTGTATTTTTCAAATAACCATCGATGCGCTTAAAAAACTGAATGGCATGGGTTACGGCCACGAGGGTTCCGGCTTGGAGCTGAACCTGGTATCCAATCCCACCGGCGCGTTTCTCCCGCCCAATCAGGCCCAAACAGAAAAGCGATTCCGACAGGTTCTGAGAAAAAAATGGGGGATTGTTTTCAACAACCTCTTTAATTTTGCCAATGTGCCCCTGGGCAGGTTCCGCCAGTGGCTGGCCGAAACGAACAATTTAGACAAATATATGGAAAAGCTCTATTCGAGTTTCAATCCATGTTCGGTGGACGGTTTGATGTGTCGATCCCTGGTTTCCGTCTCCTGGGACGGCTATCTTTACGATTGTGATTTCAATCTTTCCAGGAAACTGTTCATGGGAGGACATAAAATCCACGTCTCTGAAATGTCAGGCCCTCCACCGCTCCACAGTCATATTGTCACGGCCGACCACTGCTACACCTGCACCGCAGGTTCGGGATTTACCTGAGGCGGATCTATTGAATCCTGAGTTCAGGACAATCCCATGGTAAATATATTTGATTTCCGTGCAGCGAAGCAACGGCGTGTTTCTCTTGGAAACCGACTGACTGTTTGAAGGGCTTTAGCACGCGTTAGACCGAGCCGAATGAAATTATGATTTATAACATCAAATTGAATGCAAGCGTCGGAGAAAAGGAATTATGGATAAGAAAGATTTTATAAAGCAGATAAACGTTAACGGCAAAGCATACACCATCTCAGATATCACGCTTCTGGAACAAAAAGGGATCGCTGACATTAAAAGACTCCCTTTTTCCATAAAAATTCTGGTGGAAAATCTGTTAAGAAAACTCGATGGACGGACGGTTAAAAAAGAAGATCTGATCAACATCGCCCGCTGGCAAAAACAGTATGACCGGCCCGTGGAAATACCCTATCACCCGGCACGGATCCTGATGCAGGATTTCACCGGCGTGCCTGCGGTGGTGGATCTGGCCGCCATGCGGGACGCTGTTAAAGACCTTGGCGGAGATCCGATGAAAATAAATCCCCTGGTTCCGGTGGATCTGATTGTTGATCACTCCGTACAGGTAGACTACTACGGCACAGCAGATTCTTTAGAAAAGAATGTAGAAAAAGAATACGAACGGAATGGGGAACGATACGCACTTTTGAAATGGGCTCAGAAAAGCTTCGACAATTTAAAAGTGGTACCTCCCAACTCGGGAATATGTCACCAGGTAAACCTTGAATATCTCGGACAGGTGGTAATGTCCGAAGAAGAGAACGGCCGATGCACAGCCTATCCCGACACCCTGGTCGGTACGGATTCACATACCACCATGATCGATGGAATAGGCGTAATGGGATGGGGCGTCGGCGGCATTGAAGCAGAAGCCGTTATGCTGGGACAGCCCTACTACATGTCGATTCCTCAGGTCATCGGCGTCCGGCTGGTCGGGGAACTTAAAAAAGACATTACGGCCACAGACCTCGTACTGGTAATCACCGAGCTTCTAAGGAAACACAATGTGGTTGAAAAATTTGTCGAATTTTTCGGTCCGGGAATGAAGAAACTCACGATTCCTGCCAGAGCCACCATCGCAAACATGACGCCTGAGTACGGTGCCACCCTCGGCTTTTTCCCGGTGGACGAAAAGACCGTTGAATATCTTAAACTGACGAATCGGGAAGATCGTTCCGCCCTCGTGGACGTCTACACCCGCTCCCAGGGTCTTTTTTACACCGGTGATGAAGAACCGGAATACTCCGAGGTGATCGAACTCGATCTTTCCAGCGTTGGAGCTTCGGTGGCCGGCCCGGCCCGACCTCAGGACAGAATCGAGCTACAGGCTTTAAAGAACAAATTTGCAGGGATTCTGGGATGTGAATATGACAGAAATGCGGATATGAGCGCGCTATCCACATTTCACGATGAATCGGGCTGCCAAACAGCCCGGGCATCGGTTTGCCGGCCCATAAAGTCGGCAGCTTGTGAGGTAAATCTTGATGGAAAGCCCGCGGCCATCGGAGACGGGAACATCGTTATCGCCGCCATAACCTCATGCACGAATACTTCAAACCCTTATGTTCTGCTTGGAGCAGGACTTTTGGCCAAAAATGCAGTAAAAAAAGGTTTGAAAGTTCCGCCGTATGTTAAGACGTCTCTGGCGCCGGGATCCAAAGTGGTCATTCGATATATGGAAGCCGCCGGCATGATGCCGCACCTCGAGGCCCTCGGCTTTCATCTGGCAGCCTTTGGGTGTACAACCTGCATAGGAAACAGCGGTCCGCTGCATCCTGAAATAGAAAAAGCCATCGCCGAAAACGACCTCACTGTGGCATCCGTTCTTTCCGGAAACCGGAATTTCGAAGCCAGAATCCATCAGAGTATCAAAGCCAATTTTTTGGCGTCACCCATACTGGTGGTGGCATTTGCCATCGCCGGAAGGATCGATATCGATTTAACCCTGGAACCGCTCGGGATAGATAACAGCGGCCGACCGGTATATTTGAACGACATCTGGCCTTCCGAGGATGAGATCGAAAACCTGGTCAAAGAACATGTAAGCAAAGAGTTCTTCCAGCAGGAATATGGGAAAATCTTTGATGGGGATCAATTCTGGCATTCCCTTGCCGTCACTGAAAGTGCGACGTTCAACTGGGATGAAGCGTCCACCTATATTAAGAAACCGCCGTTTTTTAATGATTTCAGTCTCGACCGGCCAGAACCTTCAAATGTGAATAATGCCGGCGTGCTTTTGCTTCTCGGCGATTCGGTGACCACAGACCACATTTCTCCGGCAGGTGCAATTTCACCGGATTATCCCGCCGGAAAATATCTTATGGAGAAGAACGTTACCCCTGAAACATTTAATTCTTACGGATCCCGCAGAGGAAATCATGAAGTCATGATGCGGGGAACTTTTGGAAATATTCGCATTAAAAATAAGCTGGTGTCCCCAAAGGAAGGAAGTTTCACCTTAAAGTTCCCGAACAAGGAAGAAAAATTTATCTATGATGCAGCCATGGAATACATCGATGAAGGAAGGTCGCTGGTGGTCCTGGGCGGCAAGGAGTACGGCACAGGGTCTTCCAGAGACTGGGCCGCCAAAGGCACGGCACTCCTCGGTGTAAAAGCAGTTATGGCAACATCTTTTGAAAGGATACACCGAAGCAACCTGGTGGGAATGGGGTTGCTGCCTCTGGTATTCAAGGAAAATGAGAATCCGGACAGCCTGGGCTTAACCGGTTCGGAAACCTTCTTCATTACCGGAATTGAAGATATGCATCCGAGAAAAGTATTATCTGTAAGGGCCGTGAAGGAAGACGGCAACAAGATTGATTTTGAAGTCATTGCCCGTCTGGATACAGATATCGATGTCGATTATTATGCAAACGGCGGCATTCTCCAGTACGTGCTGCGCAAGATTCTTTCCGAGGGATAAAACCGGGATGCTCCACAACCAACTCGGATTTCCAAATACTCGGGGGTAGGATTCAAAGAGGAGGGGCATTATGAATGTTAAACACTTGTTGAAACCTTTTACGCTGAAGGCCCTGTCATTGCCCAGCCGGGTGGTTATGGCCCCGATGACACGCAACAAATCACCCAACAATATTCCAGGGTCCGACGTGGCGGATTACTACCGAAGAAGAGCGGAAAACCACGTGGGACTTATCATAACAGAAGGCACCGTTGTAGACATCACCGGCCATGCCTATCCCGATGTTCCTAATTTCTATGGGGAAAAATCTTTACAAGGCTGGAAAACCGTTGTTGAAAAAGTTCACCGTGCAGGAGGCAAAATATTTCCACAACTCTGGCATACCGGAAGCGTTCGCCAAAGCGGAATGGCACCCGACCCTTCTTTGCCGGGATATGGTCCTTCCCCAATTCTTCATCCTTCCATAGAAGACGGCGAACCGCCCAAAGAAATGTCCATCAGTGATATTGACGATGTCATCACGGCATTTGCCAAGGCAGCGAAGCAGGCCGAGAACATCGGGTTTGACGGAATAGAAATCCACGGCGCCCACGGATACTTGATCGACCAGTTTTTTTGGGATCGAACAAACAGAAGATCGGATCGCTACGGTGGGGATACAATTGGTGAACGGACCCTTTTCGCTTCTGAAATAATTGGAGCCATTAAAGAAAAAGTAAGAGAAAGTTTTCCGGTTTGCCTTAGAATCTCTCAGTGGAAAATGGGTGACTTTGATGCAAAGTTAGCCCACACCCCCCAAGAACTGGAACAGTTTTTAAATCCTTTGTCAGAAGCGGGTGTGGATATTTTTCATTGCAGTACACGGCGTTTTTCCCAGCCTGAATTTCCCGGCTCCCCGTTGAATTTAGCCGGATGGACAAAAAAAATAACAGGAAAACCCGTCATTACGGTTGGCAGCATCGGTCTCGATACGGATTTTGTCAGCATGCGAATAAAGGGAGAAACGGCCAAGGGGTCAGAGGAAACGATCCATGATTTATTGGCTTGCCTGGCGCGGGATGAATTCGATCTGGTGGCCATTGGACGGGCCTTGCTGGCCGATCCCACCTGGGTAACCAAAGTGGTTCAAGGGCGATTTGATGAAATAAAAACCTTTACCATGGGATGTCTGGATACGTTATATTGAATTATCGTAACTACTCAGGTATTTAGGTTGAAGACTGAAGGCTGAAGTATATCAATCATCTCGCAACGCTCGAATTAAACCATTCAAGACCTTCTCTGTTTCGACAATCTTTGCTTCAAGCAGAGATGAATCCTGGTTGCGCAAGAACCCCAAACGCTTCGACAAACTTAGCTGAATAACAGGTCATTAGGCTGAAGACCGAAGGCTGAAGTGATCTAACAGTCTTCAGTCTACTCACCTACAAAATAATCTGCCTGACTGTCACGTGCGCAACCTTCAACGATGTTAGAAGGAACCGAAACCGCTGCTCGCCGCATTTGAGAAGTTAGACCATACAACTCTTCTCTCGGAAACCCTGCGGTCACCCGATAAACCAATACTGCTACCTCGTCAGCCAGCTCAAATGCCCTAAGTTTTGTGTGATCGCGCATGATTTGTCCCTAAAAGCCTTCAACCTTCAGTCTATCCACCTGAGTAGTTACGAATTATCAAAACAAATTGAATTTTTCGTAACCGTTCAAGGGTTCAAAGATCCAAGGGGTCAAGGATTCCCCGATGACGGGATCTTCGTTTCACTCCGACAAGAAATTGTTTTTTAAAGGCTTTATCAGCGCCTTTAACATTCTTACGATTTCTGCGATGTCTTTATTTTATGTAAAGCCTCCTAACGTAATCCAAGGTTGCCTTTCTTCCATATCCTTCTGCTATATTAGAAGGAATAGATACAACAGATCTTCTTATCTGTGAAGTTAGACCGTCATCTTTCTTCCCTTGGGATTGATGATTGTATATTGGAAGACTTCTTTATTCAATTTTTCTTCTTCTGTGTTCATTTCCTTTTTCCAATTTTCAATTCTCAATCTTCCCCGATAAATCGGGATCTACGCTTCGCTCCGTCATAAAATCAATGACATTTTTCTTGACAAATGCCATTTTTAATACCATATTTGCATTATGAAGACGGTCACACAAATCGATGCATCAGGACGTTTAGTAATTCCCAAAAATCTCCGCAAACGTTACGGCCTTGAATCAGGCCAACGCGTTCGTCTGGTGCCGGGAGAAGAAGGTGTAACACTGGTACCCGAACGTCCCCAACGCCGTTTTATTAAACGCGGTCCAATTCTTACAATCGACACAGGTGCGGGAACCGCTCCCATAGAAATCTTTGACGTATCGGATCTGCGCGAAGACCACCTGGAAGAGAAAACAGATGAAAATCGGCATCGATAGTTGCATTCTCGTTGCCGGAGTACATGCCAATCATCCCCTTCATGCTGTAGCGGCCAACTGGCTTATCCGTAATATACCCCTTCACGAATTGATTGTTACGCACCATTCCATCCTTGAAGCTTATGCAATCCTGACCCGTCTTCCGGGTGAGTTTCGTATAGACGGTATAGAAGCACGGCAACTACTCGAATCCACCATTCGGCCCAATATGATAATAGCAAAATTCGACGCCGCTTCCATCTGGGATTACATAACTGCTCTGGTTAACCAGTCTTCAACGGGAGGGCATTCGTATGACGCATTCATCGCCGAAATTCTGATAAACCATGGCATTGATGCCATAGCCACCTTTAACACAAAACATTTTATCAGGTTTGCGCCCCAAATATCTATTATTGACCCGTCAAGTCCTATGGAGCCTTGAATTTTTTGCTTTTTTCTTCCCGGAGAAAGTCTACACGGATATGTGATAACGTTCGTGCAGAAATTACAGAAATAAAACATGTTCTGCACGAACGTTATTACCTGAAACATCACGAAAGACCAATACAACATAATCCTTGCCAAGAAAAAGAATTGAAATCGGTTCGTTATTTTTAAAACTACTTTCTGGCCAGGTTACCATTTTAGTCATATTATAAAGAAGGCCGGCTTTAATCTTATTGGCTTTTGATTTGTCAATGGTCCCAGCAAAAACACCTCCCCTAATGAAGGACAAAATTATAATGACCAGCAGTATATGGGTTTGTCCCTAAAAGCCTTCAACCTTCAGTCTATCCACCTGAGTAGTTACCTTGTTTTCATCATATCCTGAATATTTTTCGTTGAGCGCATCCCGTTGAAAGCTCCGGAAATTTTAAAATCATATACAGCGGATAATTGAATATTCTTTTTTGTCTGTCACAACCGAATTTATTGCCGGTAAATTTTACGGCGTAAACCGGATTGTATTTGTTTATAAATGCTTGCAGGCTTTTAGCTTTGGTATTAAATCCGGCTTTTACCTCCACCGGGATGATGCTTGCGTTTATTTCAAGCACAAATTCAATTTCAGAAGTCCTGCCGTACCAGGTGACAATTTTATCCAATCTATAGGAGCACAATTCCTGAAGCACAAAGTTTTCAGCAAAATAGCCCTTATAGGATCCATAATCATAGCGCAGAATGCTTTCAGGTTTCAGGTTTATCATGGCTCCGAGCAAACCGATATCAAACAAAAAGAGTTTAAAGCTGTTTTCCTTTGCACCTGCCATAACAGGTATAGACGGATGTAAATTCGTATTCACTTTTAAGGCAAGTCCCGCCTTGACTAACCACTCTATCGGGTCCGCCAGGTCATCATAGCTTCTGTATCCCTTGGAGATAATATCCTTAAATTTAAATTTTTTTGATTTTTTATCCTGTGTATTTGACAGTTGAAGGGGTATCGCTCTGAATACGCGCTGAATGTGACGGGAGTTGGTACTCCCGGCATATTTTGAAAAATCGCTTTCGTAATGGAGAAGGAGTTGCTTCTGGAGCTGCCGTACAGCCCTAAATGCTTCAAGGGGTTCTTCTTTTCCGGCCGTGTATTGACTTATGACTTCAGGCAATCCCCCCGTAACAAAATATTTTTTCAGCAAATCAAAAAGACGCCTGTGATAGATATCGTCAGTCTTTCCGCCCTTAAAGTTTTCCAAAAACGACAACGCCATTTCTTCGCCCGTTCCGGCAAGAAATTCCTCAAAACTCATTGGGCACATATGAAGAATTTCAACTTTTCCTACGGGAAACGGCTCCTCGCTATGCGCAACACCCAGATTTGAACCGGCGGCCGCAACTGCCAGTCCGCTCATGTGCTGGCTAAAATACTTTAGAGCAGTTATTGCTCTGGGGATTGCCTGTATTTCATCGAGGATTAATATATCCTTTTTAATATTAATTGACTTCCCCGATACAAAACTGAGTTTATCTATCAATTGTTTGGGATCTAATGAAGAATCAATAAAAATTGGGGCCAGATCGGTTTTTAATTCTTCAAGATCAAAATAATGCGAGTGATCAAACTGGTTTTTGGCAAATTTTTCAAGGACATATGTTTTCCCCACCTGTCTCGCCCCTTGCAGCAGGAGGGGTTTTCTTGATTTCTTGTTTTTCCATTCAAGTAATCTTGATTCAATTTTCCTTTTCATAGTCAGTGCTCATCTCCATCTTTAGCAACCTGATAGATTTTTAGCTCGATTAGGGTACCATGCATATCATTGAACAAAGATAATGGCAAGGAATATATTCATTGTCATAAAGAATTTGACAATGAATATATTTGCAAGCATAAAGATAAGTACAAATCAAGGGGGCCAAAGGTTGTCAACCGTCAGTCAACAGCCATTTCCAGACAGGCACTATATCGATGCGCTGATCAGACACATCTTCATCCAGCCAGGTAACGATGGTGCCTTTGCTTAGCCCCAGTTCCTTCATGGCCGACTGAAGAGCATGGACTTCCCTTTTTTGCGTTGCAGATGCGTTGATAATATGTCGAATAAGCACCCTGAGCGCCACGGTGTTACTGGTTATATTTAACATTACAGATAAGAAGCGCTGTCGCGGACATTCCTTCAAGTATAGCAGCAGATGAAAGGAAACTTAAAACGATGATAAAATTGTTTGAAAGCAAGCACTTGACCCTTGGTAATCCTTGGACCCTCTTCTCCAACTAAATTGGAGAAGAACCAAATATTAAAGCTCACATACCACATATAAGGTCTTTCCCACTAAAAAAACACTATATATAGCGGTCAAAATATTTTCGGGCGACTTGTTGCGAGACCATCACATTTGGATTGTTGACCGCTTCAGCATTCTCTCTGCTTCTCTCAAGTTCCCATTAGTTATCCACGGGAAGATCCATGTGAAACTTCGTATACTGTCCGGACTCGCTCTCAAAAGTCAATTCGCCATGGTGATCTTTGATAATACCGTAGCTGATAGAAAGTCCCAGGCCGGTTCCGACCTCCTTTGGCTTGGTCGTATAAAAAGGATCGAATATCCTTGCCTGAACATCAGCATCGATTCCTGCACCATGGTCTTCCACAGTAATGCGAATCCAATCTTTTTTTCCTTTTTTAACAAGCTTGCGAAAATTACGATCTTTTTGTTTTCGTCGTATTCGGGATATTTTTCATTGAGGGCGTCCCGGGCGTTGGTGACCAGATTCATGATCACCTGCTGAACCTGCTGGCTGCGGCATTTGATCTTGGGGAGATCCTCCGGAACATTTACCTCCAGGCTGATCTGGTCCCGCTTAAACACTGTCTGAATTAAAGACATTGTATCATCGACTATATCTTTTAATTTTGCAGGGACGTGGGCCTCACCTTGGGATTTTGGATTTATGTCTTTTGACTGGTGATTGGAAAAACAATCGCCAATCATCAATCATCAATCATCAATCCAAAATTATCAGTCCAAAGTCATCAATCATCAATCCAAACCCTTGACTTTTAACATCTGTCTCCGTATAAATACATTATGGAACAGACCAGTGAAATCAAGACATCGCTAAAACGTGAATATGACCTCTATTCAAACGCCATGGCCTTTTATAAAAGCGCTTTGAAGGAGTTGGAGCAAAAACACCAGCTTAACACTCGGACTTTCCTTAAAAAGTTTGAATCCGGCCAGGTTGGGGATGAGTCCGATTTTTTTGACTGGTATGCATTTGCAAAACTCCTTGAGCGGTGGCGAAAGGCCCAGTCTGCAATTCGATCAGCAATCCGGTGATACGAAAGTTCATCTCAGAAATTGAAAAGTCCATCAATTCATCCTCTATCGTCCTGTCCTCAAATATTCAAAAATATTTCGGCCCCGGTGAAGAAACGGCCTATCTGAAAGGCCACATTACAATCATGGATTGCTCAATTCTGGAAATCGCCATATTCGCCATTGAATCCCGTGGGTCATTATCCATAGATAAATATAGACGCATTATATGAACAATGCCGGACAAATGTTGTTTCGCTATGATAATTCACCGCATCATCGCGAAATAGATACTCATCCACACCATAAACACACACTCGATAAAATAGTTTCATCAAAAATGCCTTCTCTAAAAGACATACTGAACGAGATAAGCGCCATCATCGTTGGAGGAATGTTTTAGATCTCCAGTTTCAAAAGCCCCCAATCATCAATCGCCAATCCAAAAGTCATCAATCCAGACAATCTTCAATCAAAAGTCATCAATCCAGACAATCATCAATCATCAGTCAACAGTCATCAATCCAAAGTCACCAATCGCCAATCAACAGTCATCAGTCAACAATCCAAAAGTCCCCAATCATAAATATTTTTTAATTTCCTCTACAAAGGTGGCGGGAACAATTGGTTTGCCAATATACCCCGCGCACCCCGCCTCAAGAGTCTTTTCGCGGTCCCCTTTCATGGCGTAAGCCGTTATAGCAATAACAGGGATTTTAGCTGATTTTTCATCTGCCTTGATCCGCCTGGTGGCTTCATAACCGTCCAGTTCAGGCAACTGCATGTCCATGAGTATCAAATCCGGGCTTTCCCTGGAGGCTTTGTCCACGGCTTCAAGCCCATCTCTGGCTTCGATTACCTCGTAGCCGTTCTTTTCCAAGATAAACCTGGCCAGGTAAAGGCTCTTTTCATCATCAACAACCAGTATACGCATTAGCTCTTCCTTTCCTCAAGCTCCCATCCATTGTCCACCGGAAGATCCATATGAAACTTCGTGTATTGACCGGGCTCGCTTTCAAAGGTTAATTCACCGTGATGTTCCTTAATGATACCATAACTGATGGAAATCTCCAAACCGGTTCCGACAGTTCTCCTTTTAGTTGTAAAAAAAAGGATCGAATATTCTTTCTCTCACCTCAGGGTCAATTCCAACTCATAGGTCTTCCCATCCAGTTGATCTTAGGCGTGCGTTCTGCACTCCAGCGGTTTGGAAAGTCATTCCTGACGGAGGGCTGGCCCCGGGAGGCGATTTCCAAAGCGCGCAGCTGTTCAGAATGCGGCGAATGCCTGGAGCGATGTCCCTAACAACTTCCCATACCGGACCTGATCAAAGAAAACCTTGAATGGGTGGATGAAGTGCTCAAATCATAACACCATTTTTTGGCATCTTTTTTGGTCGTTCATGTATTCTTGCGCGCTTCTGACCTCAATCTCATATCTTACCCACGGCTCCTCCCCCCGATGAAATACAACACTATTTCACCGGGACAGCACCATGGACTTTTGCACCATTAGGTCTGATGGTCTATTTATGGCTCAGGCTTTGCGCATGCCGATAATTTTAAACAACCATCGGCAAACAGAAAAAAATCAGGACATCCTAACAGTATGCCGGGAAGAACCGCCCGAATCATATTATCCTAAATATTTTCAGATAAATACATATCAGCTCCTTCCTTTTTGCCGGGTGCTTTTACCCGGTTCTCTTTTTCTTCATCCTTACCTCACATGATCCTTTTGATCAGAATAATAAAAACAACAAGCATTTCAATACATTAAAAAGAACGTCGCTATGTTGGCATGTATTCTGCCTTGACAGTTTGTATGATGAAGCTTTTTACAATATATTTAATAAAATTTTTAAAACGAGAGATTCATAAAACCTTGGGCGCCGCGATATTCTTTGCAATCGTGTTTAATGTAAGTACAGCGCGTTGTGAAGAAAAACGTTTTGCGTTCCAATTTGTTGTTAAGTTTTCAAGCAACATTTCTACCGCCATCGGCGTACACGAAAGGTCTCACATTCTAAGTGAAAATCTGACGAATGCCGATATGGAACGGGAAGATGGAAACCGCCAACAACCCATCGCATTCACGGAAAATGCCGACGTTAATGTAAAAGGATTCCCCTTAAATTCCACCGGTTTAATCGGTCAAGAGACTGGATCTGGAGTGATTTCTCAGTTTGACAAGATCGATAAAGATGATTCATCTGTGCAAAGGATGAAGAGGTGGAAAATCGTGGATCCCATACGATATGCCTTGGATCACTGGTTCTCAGGGATAACGAACAAGAAGGAAGGAAACACCTATCGAGGTGATCTGCAAGGTATCGAACATTATTCAAATAAAACGACGTCCAATGAGGTTGGGTTATCCATAGCATCCATGAGCATGTCTCAAGGTTGCCGTTTTCTTCAAACCCAGAACTGGGCTCCGGATTGGATTAAAAAGGAAACACACCATCTGAGTTTTTCTCTCACACCTGATGGAGGTATCTCCGCGACCTATAGAATTTCTTTTTGAAAGAAGGTCGGCAGGAAACAGTCGTAAATTGTTCTAATGAATACATTAGAATGATGTTTTTGGGTGTAAAGCGCACATTTTTGAAATGGCGTCTAATCGCATCAGGTTATTCGTCTTTTCGGGGGGGCTTTAACTTTAAAGCCGAAGATAAACACAAAGGCCATTCCGATCATACCGAACAGGCCTGCCTTGCCGACATCTTCAAGGTCGGCATATCCTGAAATATAGCGGTAAAAGAAGTATCTGGGATCGATTTCCGCAGCCTTTTTGAAGCTGGCGTTGGCCGACATATCTTGACCCAACTCCTGGTAAACCTTGCCCCGGGTTCTATAAACGTCGGACAAAATTTGCAGATCGCTTCCCAGGGCAATGGCCTGTTGGGCGTCCTCGAGGGCTTCGCTCAGTTGACCGTTCAGACGAAAGGCCTCCGCCCGGTAACTTAAAGCCGCGCTCATATCCGGTGCCAAATCGACGGCTTTGTCGAAGTTGACAATGGCCTTTTCATAGGTTCCGATTTTGAGGTAAGCCATCCCCAGCATCCGGTAGGCATCGGCTTTATCGGGAACCAGCCGGATATAATCCGTAAAATCCTCAATAACCTTGTCGTATTTCTCCTGAAAATAATAATGCAATCCTCGTTTTTCATAGGCAGGCGCGAGCCTCGGGTTCAAGTCCAAGGCCGTGGTAAAATAATTGATCTTTTCATTGGCCATCGTGCTTTTCAATCCCAGGTTAAAATACTCCATGGCATTGCCGTCAAAGGCGTAAACTTCTTGGTTATTCTTTTGCCACGATATCAGCGCAAAGAGCACCAGTATACAGATGTATAATTTTTTCATATCGGCTACCTCTCTGAATATATAACTCCTGAATACCCACCTTTACGGCTTAGGCAGTCAGCGGTTTTTCAAAAAAAAAGAACGGAACGCTATAGTAAAATAATCGGTTGGAATCGAGCAGAAATCTTCGGTCGTTTTTTCCAATCTAGCGATAACATAATGCCTTGTTTGTCGATTGCAACCCTCAAGACTGTTTCTTTTTTGCTCAGATATTTTTTTAATTTTAAGATTGAATTTGCTTATAAATCAATATATTGCCTGGATCTTGTACAGTGCTGAGTTTCCAAAGGACTCTCGTTTAATTTGTCCTATGGTCTTATCGGGCTATTCTACGCTGTTCTCTTGGCTCGACTTCGACCCGGGATAGCCACAAAGCATATTAATGTAATCCAAATATCTCTAAACAGATCACTCTAACCTTGCCCCTGCCTCCGGCCCATAGGGCCTACGGCCCGGAGGGAATCCTTGAACCCTCTGGGATCACACCTGCTCAATGGGAGATGATCCTAATTTTTTTCTTGTCAGACGGTAACCGGCAAGATAAAACAGAGAGAAAAAACCATAAGCCATTGCAAAACCTTCCATTCGTTGACTTGAGCCTTTTTAAAAGGGCTAAAAAGATATTGCTAAATTGAGATAATGCTCTCGATTGCTAAATAGTGGATAAAAATGATGAATACTGAAAAATTCGATTTGCCCGACGGGGTGAATATCAGATACAGTAAACCGTCAGATCATCCAAGAATTATAAAGGTAATGAAGGACTGGTGGGATGGTCGTGACTTAACACCCATGCTGCCCAGACTATTTCTTGAACATTTTTTCAATACATCCATGGTAATGGAAGATCGGGAAAATGAATTAATCGCTTTTCTAATCGGCTTTCTGTCCCAGTCACAGGCCAATGAAGGTTACATACACTTTGTGGGCGTTCATCCGGAATATCGCGGATCAGGACTCGGCACCTATTTATATCATCGGTTTTTCCAAACATGCAGAGAAAACAATCGGGCAATCGTCCGGACCTGTACATCCCCTGTAAACAAAGGATCCATCGAATTTCACAAAAAAATGGGGTTTCAGATAGAACCGGGAAACGGACAGCAGCTCAATGTAACGGTCACCTTGGATTATAATAGCCCGGGTGATCCAAAAGTGCTATTTGTAAAAAAAGTAAGTGATCATGTCTGAGAACTTATCCAACATCGTTCTCATCGGAATGCCCGGGTCGGGCAAGAGTACGGTGGGCGTCATTTTGGCCAAGATGACATCACACGACTTTGTGGATACGGACGTTCTGATCCAGACATTAGCCGGTCGCTCCCTGCAAGATATCGTTGACATGGAAAGCCATTTGGCTTTGCGCAGAATCGAGGAGGACGTTCTCTTGGGGCTTAACTGCCGGAATCACGTAATCGCCACCGGAGGAAGCGCGGTATACAGTCATGCCGCCATGATGCATTTGAAGTCAAACGGTCTTATGGTATTTCTTGACGTGGATCTCTCCACACTTGAATCGAGGGTCATCGATTTTAATACGAGAGGTCTGGCAAAACGTCCGGATCAGAGCTTCGCAGACCTGCTCCATGAACGTTTCCCCTTGTATACGAAGTATGCAGACGTCACGGTGGCATGCTCGAAACTCACCCAAGAAGAAGTTTGTGCAAAGATCATCAAAGCGCTGCGGGGAAGAGGGTTAATTTAACTTCTCGATAAAGTCTCCGATCGATTTGTGGACTTTGCTTGCGCCCTTGCCTAAAAGAATGCCGTGGCGGTCAAAGTTGTAAAGGATGTACGTTTTATCCTCTGATCCCATCAGGTCGAATGCTCTCCTCGATCCGCTGGGTTTGACAACCGGATCTCCAAGGGATTGGATCACCAATGCGGGCATGTCTATGGCGGGCAATTTTTTTTCAAGAGATTCCATAAACCGTTCCAGTTCCAACACCCCGGAAACCGGATTGCGAAAATAGTTGATGTGGGGATTTTCAGGAAAGTTTTCAACAAATTCTTTTTTAGCACCTTCAAAGCGAACCTTATCCATCATACGGTTCCACACATCCACTGCCGGAACGAACTTTGAGGAAAAGTCTTTGAGTCTCATGGGCGGACATACCGCGAAAACACCTTTAACATCTTTCACTCTTGCCGCCAGATCCAGTGCCATTCCGGCTCCGACAGAAAATCCACCCACCACAACCTGTTTACATATGTTACTGATAATTGCATAACCTTTTTCAACGGAAGCCACCCAATCGGCATGCGATCGTATAGCCAAATCATTAGGAGAAGTGCCGTGTCCTCTTAAACGAGGGGCATAAACCCACATCTCCCTTCGACTCAGATAGTCCGCCAGGTTCCTGACCTCAAGGGGAGCGGCCATATATCCGTGAATAAGAAGCACGCCCATATCACGGGATGCTCCCTTGATCAGAAAAGGTTTGCCGACATCTCTCTTCTTTGATTCTCCCTCAACATAAAAGTCCTTATAGTCCTGCTCAAATTCGTGAGCCGCTTTTTTCATGAGGTATCCGACAATCCGTTTTCTCATCCAGAAATCAGGAAGCCAGGCGATATGTCGTATCCTGCGCTGCAGCCTTATCAATGGTTCCACCTCGTTTGCGATAACCGCAACAGGATTGTCGATGCGGATCCGATGAAAATCGAAAGCAGAAATGAATTTCGAGGTGTCCTTTAACAGCATATTGCCCTTTTTCTCTACAACGCCTTTTTCTTCAGCCACCTTGACAAAATCCCTGAACTTGTTGAGCCGATCGTTTACCAGCAGGTGGGATTGATCCAAACGGAGATCGTCATGGAGATATACCCCCGTCTTCTCGAGGTTGTCCGTAATTGCAAAAAATACCCTTCGACTCAGATCATGGGTATCGATCTTTTTAAACGGAATCAACTTGAGCATGGATGCAAAAATATGATCGTGATTAACCGTTGTCATGCTGTAAATGGCAGACATGTAACGCTGCATAATCTTCAGGGCGACGTTTCGCATTAAGCGCTTTGAAGGGATGGGATCATCAAAGCGGATGCTATGTTTTGAAGAAATATCCTGTTTGATGGCCGACCGTTTCATAAACCTCTTGATTTCGATCGGTTCTCCAAATCGAATATCCATATCGACTCCGGATAGCAGCATGGAGCCTTCTGTCATAATCTCTTCCACGGCATGTTCCGGAATACGATCCGCCAGGTGAACCGCCAGGCTGCTGAGAATATTCTCATGTGCTCTGAGAGGGTAATAGGTAATATTGACAGGAACGATACGGGTATGGCATTCCAGAACCGGTTCCAGTGAATCGATCTGAAAAAGTTTCATCAACCGTTCTGCTTCTTCAGGGAATTCCCGGGACATGATGCGCAACCGCTGCCGGTAAAATTCCGTCCGGAGTGCCAGCGTGGCGGCCCCTGTGTGAGGAGGGTGTTTGCCTCCGGCATAAGAAATCATGAACCGTCCTTTTTCAACGATTTTCTTATTTTTGACCATACGGCCTTCGGGAAAAATTATCCACTTGGCTTCATCGGTGAGTAAACTCTTGATAATGAGAAGGTCCCGGTGAGGATTTTTTGTGGATACTGCACCCACCTTTTCGAGAAAAATACCCAGCGCTCCTTCAAAAAATTGATAATCGGCAAGGGACCAAACCGGAATTTTTACCAGCTTATGAATGTGATATGGAAGGAGAAGAGTTTCGATCCGGGTAAAATGATTCACGACAAAGATGACAGAACCTTTGGGGATATTCTCTTTGCCGTGAATTCGTATTTTGGCTTTTGAAAGGCCGGCCAGTGTTTTGATGGCGAGTCCTGTTGTTCGGTAGGCAAAAGGGTTCATGGACGGGTTCCCTAAAATGGTTGTTCAAGTTATACAATTGCTTCGCGTTTCTATATAACGCCCCGCTTAAAGCGGGACTCAAAAAAAATGAAATTCCGCTACCACTCCGGTTGAATTTCAGGTTGCAGTTGACAGGACAAGTAACTATAATTAAATTAATATGTTTTTGATTAAAAATAAAGAGCTATTAGGAGGCCGCCGTGTATTCCAAAATATTGATTCTCCGCTTCCCAAAGACCGAAGTGGCAAAGCCGATCGTTTGTTATCTTGTAAAAGATTACGACCTTACTTTCAACATACTCAATGCGTCCATACTTCCCAGAAAAGAGGGGGTCATGGTTCTGGAACTCACCGGAACCCGAAAAAACTTCAAAGAAGGGGTGAATTTTCTTGAACACCGGGGCGTTCAGGTACAGAATGCATCCCAGGAAATAAAGCGCATCCGAAAAAGATGCTCCCACTGCGGCACCTGCACGGCTGTCTGCCCGACCCACGCCCTTTCCATCATACGGCCTGAGATGTATGTGGACTTTAATCAGAAAAAATGCAGTGTGTGTGAATTGTGTGTAACGGCTTGTCCCACCCGGGCAATGGAAGTTCGTCCCTCAAATAAAACTTTTTTTAAATGAAGCCGTTAACAGCCATTGCCGTCAGTGGGGGGATCGATTCTCTGATGGCTGCCTATCTCTTAAAGAAAAAAGGGCACAACGTTATCGGAATTCATTTTGTTACAGGATATGAAGACCCATTTTCCCATAACGGTCAAAGCGCCCATCTTCTAAAATCCCATAAAATTTTTTCCATCGCAAAGCAGCTTGGAATCGACATTAAGATCCTCGACTGCAGTATCGAGTTTAAAAAAAATGTTGTCGATTATTTCATTCAAACATATCAGGCCGGTAAAACCCCCAATCCATGCATGGTATGCAATCCTTCAATTAAATTCGGAACTGTTTTCAACTTTGCCCGCAAGCTGGGTGCATCAACCCTTGCAACCGGACACTATGCCAGAATAGAGAAAGATAACCGTGGCAAGTTTCATCTTTATAAAGGCATTGACCCCAAAAAGGACCAGTCCTACTTTCTGGCCCGATTGACACAACAACATCTGGCAGGCGCCCGATTTCCACTTGGAAACATGAAAAAGTCCGACGTTATTCAACTGGCAGACATGAAGGGATTTAAGCCGGTTAAAGCCAGCGAAAGCCAGGATGTGTGCTTTATCAAAGGCAAAAACTATGGAGATTTCCTTGCCCGGCATGAGGGGTTTGAACCCAAACCCGGACAGATAAAAGATGTCAGCGGCAACATTTTGGGAGACCACAAGGGACTTCATCTTTTCACCATCGGCCAGCGGCGGGGGATTAACTGCCCGGCTTCAGAGCCCTATTATGTAATCCAAATGGACACCCAACAGAATGTATTGACGGTGGGGTTTAAAAAAGATCTATTCGCTTCACAGTGCAAGGTTGAGAATATTAACTGGATTCAGGAGGAACCGAGCCGGCCGATAAATATCCATACCCGCATCAGGTACCGCCACACGGCTGTGGCATCCAGGCTGACCCCCGTTGACGGAAAAACAGCGATGGTCCGATTTGAAAGACCCCAGTCGGCGATTACTCCCGGACAATGTGCTGTATTCTATCGGGATGATGAAGTGCTCGGCGGCGGCTGGATTGCGCCCATACAAAACATATGAATTTTAAAAACACCTTTAAATTTAGAATCACCACTCTGGGTTGCAAAGTCAATCAATACGAGACCGATGCCATAGCCCAGCAGTTGAAAGCTTCGGATTGCGTTCCCGCCTCCTCCGAGGATAAGGCAGACCTGTGCATTATCAACACATGCACGGTCACACAGAAAGCATCCATGCAGTCCAGACAGGCTGTGCGGCAGGCCATACGGTCCAATCCAAAGGCACGTATTGTTGTCACCGGATGTTACGCCCAGACCGAACCGGATGAAATTCTGAAAATAGACGGTGTTCACACCGTCATCGGTCATGGGGATAAACATAAAATTCCCGAGATTGTTCGATCGTCACCCATGGAAAATCACCACCGCCCGACCTTGCTCCGGCGTAACATATCATCCGAATGCGATTTCAAACAGGTACCGGTAACGGTCTTCGGGGAAAGAACCCGTCCTTTTTTAAAGATACAGGACGGTTGTAACACCTTCTGCACATACTGCATAGTTCCCTATGCACGCGGGCGCAGCCGCAGCATGGCGCCTGAAAAAGTATTGGAACACATCAGTCACCTAAAACACGCAGGATACCATGAAGTTGTTCTTACCGGCGTGCACCTCGGCGCCTATGGACTAGACCTTTCACCCAAATACCACTTGGCAGGGCTGTTAAGCCAAATTAATGAATCGAATCCCATCCATCGCGTGCGACTCAGTTCCATAGAACCCCATGAGCTGACAGAAGATATATTGGCGCTTTTGGCGGAAACGGACGTTTTTTGTAACCATTTTCACATTCCTTTGCAGAGCGGAGATGATTTTGTCCTAAAAAAAATGCACCGGCCCTACACACGCTCGTTTTTCAGGGATCTCATTGTCAAAATTAACTCATTGATTCCCGATGCCGCCATCGGTGTGGATGCGCTGATCGGATTTCCGGGTGAAACCGAAAAAGCTTTTGAGAATACATATTCACTCATCAAAGAACTGCCCGTCACTTATCTGCATGTTTTCCCGTTTTCAGTTCGAAAAGGGACACCGGCAGGTAAGTACCCTCAACAGGTTGATTCAAGAACCATCAAGGCCCGGTGTGAAAAAATGCGAACCCTCGGCAATCAAAAAAAAGAGGCCTTTTACAAAAAGTTTATAGGAAAAACGGTAAAAATTCTCATTGAAAGCAAAAGAGACGAATCAACAGGTTTATTAAAGGGAATAACATCAAACTATATACCTGTCCGTGTAACCGGAAGTGACAATTGTATAAATACGATAGTTCCAGCCAGAATCGATCGGGTAGTTAAAAACCAAACTGTATTCGGGACCCTTTCCCCTGATTTTGTTTTAGATCCTAAAACCGGTTTTCATTCCCAAAATTCATCGGAGCAATTTCCCAGGTATTAATTTAGACAAAATTACATCAAATTCTATAAGCAACAAATATCATTGAATTTATAACGACACTTGTTCCTTTGGTTGCGCATAGGTTGCATTTGGTTGCATGTCCAACTCATCGACTTCCGACTTAAACTTGCCTGGAATCCAATGGGTATAAACATTGTATGTTGTGGATATGTCGCTGTGTCCAAGCTGATAACTCACATCCCCTATGTTATGCCCTCTTAAAAGCCGTATAGTGGTATAGCTATGCCTGAGATCATGTATTCGGATATGGCGCAATCCTGCGGCCTCTAAGCATTGATTCAAGGCTCTTCTGAACATACTAATACAAAGAACATTACCTGCCATCCCTGAAAAAACCCATTGCGGAATATTCTTGCCAGCATATTTTTTCCATTGGTTCTGCTTTAGATCTCGCAATACCTCGGCAAGCTGTCTTGACATATCAACACGGCGGGTTTTATGGTTCTTTGTACTTGAGGTGATCCCTCTCCACCAGCTTTTGTTGATGTCGATCAACCTGTTTTCAAAATCAACATCGGCCCATTGCAAGGCTTGCAACTCACCTATGCGGATTCCCGTTCTCAACAAACAAAGCGCAGGTGGATATAAAGCACCGTCACGATATGCCAGCATTTCATCAAGCAGTGTCGATGTCTCTTCTTCTGTTAAAGGATCAACTTTATATACCACCTTCTTTTTGTTGGATTTGATATTGTTGAGCGGGTTGGATGCAATTAATTCACTGTCCACAGCATGATCTAAAACACAATTTAAGGGTATCTTGATGGTTCTGCAAGTTGAGAGTTTCACCCCCTTGACGGATAGCTTATCAAAGAACAACTTAAGATCCTTCCGCCCTATTCTATCGACCCTCATGGTTCCAATGTGCGGATAGATATGGTTCTGTAATTGTCCTTTGTAGATATGTTGAGTTGACTCCTTGCGTTCATGCGGAAGTGACAACCACATTTCGGCATACTCTTTGAAAGTCGGACATTTCTTGTTTGCCTGTTCAAGATCAAAATCGCCCAGCGTCAACTTCGCCTGGATCTTTTTAGCCACGTCACGGGCAAGTCTCTTGTCCTTGCCGATCTTCTTAGCTTTCCGCTTGCCCTGGTGGTTGATAAAGATCCACCAATGACCGGAACCTTTTGGTTTTTCTCTGACTGTTACCGCCATACGCCCCTCACTTTCTCCCTGTTTAATCCACGGGCAGGGGTCAGGGAGCCCTTTTCGGCCTGCAGCGCCTAGCCCGTAGTTTTTTTTTAAAAACATCTTGACATGTTACTTTGTGGTAGTATAAAAGATTTTTTTTAATAACCTGGTTCCTCATACGAATTTGTGGGTACACCTAAGTTCAAAGACTTGAAAGCATGAATCAAATCCGTTACTTCCTGTTGGTGAAAAGCCGATAGGAAGGAGGATAAGATTCATGCTTATTGAAAGTATAGTCCGAAAGACTCTTGGACTCAAGAGACATTGTGTAAAAAAAGTCCTTGAAGACGAGCAAAATTTGGTTGTTTATTTGATTCCCGACAATCGATTTAAACTGATCTGTTCCTGCTGTAATGCTAAAGGACCTGGATACGATACGTTGAAAGAGAGGCGTTGGAAACATGTTCCGCTTTGGGGTATTCCCGTCATCTTGGTTTATGCGCCTAGGCGTGTCGAGTGTGTAAGCTGTGGCGTTAAAGTTGAGGCGATACCCTGGACACAAGGGAAAAGCCCGCTTTCCCTTCCATTGAGTATGGTTTTGGCCACTTGGGCTCGGCTTGTGGCTTGGAAGGTTGTTGGTCAACTCTTTGGTTTCCATTGGAATACCGTGCGTAAAGCGGTTAAAGATGTCGTCGACTATGGCTTAGATAATCGTAATCTGGATGAGATTCCATATATCGGGATTGACGAAATCTCCCGCAAAAAGGGCCATGTGTATCACACCCAAGTCTATGATTTAACAAAAAAGAAACTGCTATGGTCTGGAGAAGATCGGACATCTGAAACACTGGAAACTTTCTTTGATTATTTGGGCGAAGATTGTTGCCAAAAGATTAAAGCTGTATGTTGTGACATGTGGGCGCCCTATACTAAAACAATTAAAAAGCGCCTTCCTAATGCGTTGCTTGTTTTTGACAAGTTTCATATTGTCCGTCATCTCATGAGTGCTGTTGATCAAGTTCGGAAAGAAGAAGCACAAAAATTGAATCCAGACAACCCGGACCTTCTCAAAGGAACCCGATACATATGGCTAAAGAATCCCTGGAATCTTACGGAAAAACAAAAAACCAGGCTTAGCGATCTTGAAAAGCTCAACCTTAAAATAAATAGGGCCTATCTGCTTAAAGAGGCTTTTCGAAATCTTTGGGATTATACTTATCCTGCATGGGCTAAAAAATATCTTGATCAATGGTTTTGGTGGGCCACCCATTCCAGATTAGAGCCGATGAGAAAGTTCGCCTGGATGATCAGGCGGCACCAAGAAGATATCCTAAATTACTTTAAAGTTAGAATTAATAATGGAGCAGTAGAAGGTCTCAATAATAAAGCCAAGTCAATCAGCCATAGAGCATATGGTTATAGATCTGCTGAAACCTTTAAACTCGCGCTCTATCATACAATGGGAGACCTTCCAGTGCCTAAATTAACCCACAAATTCGTATGAGGAACCTGTTTTATTTACGCAGATTCAAACAATAAGTGCAACCATCAATAAAAAAACTCAATAGTACCTGTGGGTATACCTTCCAGACGGCTTCCATCTTGTTATAAAATTTGTTATTAGCACTTCATCAGGATTCGCTTTTTGAAGGTGGAAATAACGAAAAGATCGAGTTTTATACCACAAACAAAAGAATAAATTGAAAACGAAGTTAAGAGAATATGAGATATTACACAATGGAATTTTCGTCTGGATATAGTACAGATTTCAAAAAAGATTATATCATCTTGGATATATTAAACTTTTAATAGTGTCAATTGAATTATAAATCATTTTAAATGGTTATGCTACTTTGTGGCATTGGCTGGTTAATTGAAACGAGGAAAGTTAGTGATGGGCTTGACCTGACACCAGAAAAATATGATATCTGTAAATCAATTGTTGTTTGGAATGGTTTCGATACTGGCAAGTTATGTAGTTAAAATTTATTATGTTCTTATTATTTAATTCTCCTCATATAGTTCTTTCATCTTATTCCTAAAATAAATTTAAAAATCCATCTAATTCTTCTAATTCTCTTCCATCCTATTTACTTTGCTGTTATATTATTTCTACGGCAGAGAGGTGATGGTCACGTGATAGACTGGAGCATTTTTGTGCCATTTGAAAATCCCTTTATTCAAGGCCTCGGGCATAAGGAGGAAGGTAAAAAATGGAACCAGATTGCCTGAGAAACAGGAACTTCAATTTCCTGATCGGAGTGGCCTTTAAGGGGTTACTGCCCGTTTGAGGCTAAACAGCAGGCGTGCCTCGACCATCAATAATTATGCTGTTAAACAATTTTGAGTTATGTTGCAAATGCTTGTAATGTGTTGTTATTAAACTATATATCGACTTGCAGGCCCGCAGTAGAAATCCCAATATATTTCAACTGGATAAGTGGATCCGCACCATATGGCAAGGTATCTGTAATCAACCACATCCCTCTTTTTCTATCGATTCATCTCACCAATCAATGCCACAAAGTGGCACAATTGTTTAAAATAATTATTTTATTGACACAATCAATATTTTTAAAATAATCTATTATTATAGATTCCCTTTTGAGATTGATCTTCCATTTCAATTCGTTTCCCATTCTGTAACACTTATTGTTCAGCTGACCTATCTTACGATTTGTTCCTAGCACCTAATTTTGTTGTTCTTTCCACTAATCTCTTCAATAGTTAGGCGCCTATACCTGCCTAACATCAATTAAGCAAGGAGGAACCACCATGCAGATTCAACAAGCAACTTCGGATACCATTACACAACTCTGGGACAAAAGTCGAACCCAGTGTCAAGCAATCACAAAGTATAGAGGCATCAGCGCAGGCGATGGCAGAGGCGTTGCATACCCAGTTTGAGGAGTCAGTTGTTCTCGCTCGCGTCTATCTGACATCTCCCTTCGACGCACTGCCTCAGACAAACAAGGACTTTGTCCAAAAACTAGTAGAATCAGCGGGGGCAGCAGATGACTTGAAGGCAGCTACGCCGGTGCTATCGCTCATCGGGACCTACGGCCAAGAGGCGGAATGGTGTGACCGTCGTAACTCCAAAGGTCATGTGGGAATCCCGTTGATTTCTTCTGCTTTCGTCGGCGCGATTCCCATGATTTCCCGCATGCTAGGGGAATTCGGTGTGCCGATGGGTTTTCTCGACAGCCACGACACTGGAATAATCATCGAGAACATTGGCAGTTCGGCAGGTTTGTTTTTCGTGGAAGATGCTGCAGAAGCTACCGATAGCGAAGGTCGTAAAATTATTGCAATGCAAGACTTTGTAGCCAACTATAGCGTGAAAAGTGTTTTCGGCATTGGCGGCGCGTATGATGGCGGTCAACTTCTCGTCATCGTTATCTTCTGCCGTGATGCCTTTTCGCGCATCACAGCCGAGCATTTCCTAACGCTGGCAAACTTTTTTAAGAGCCAAACCAACGCGCTCGTCAGCGGCCAGCGCATTTTTGCCAATGGGTAAAGCGCTACATCGCGATTTTTTCAACGCGTCACCTCTGTGAGATGGACGTCTTATTTCCGTCATCTCAAAGAAACCTCCAGAGAGAAGGAATCAGTGCGTTCTGTGTTTTAGTATCAGAAAGACGTGCCTAATAGAAATTAAGGAGACTTATCCTGTATATTAAGTTTTCCTGTCATATCGAACAAATTTTTATAAGGAAAAATCATGATTGCCAAAGAGGACGCTGCGTCAAAAAAAGAGAATCTGATTCATTATCTGGAGAAACTGGACTCTTTGTTGGTGGCATTCTCAGGAGGTGTGGATAGCACCTTTTTGTTGGCCCTATCACATCAAACCTTAATGGATAAGGTGGTGGCGGTCACCGAGAGTTCCACGACCTATCCCTCCAGGGAGCGGGAAGAGGCTATCAAGTTTACCAAAGACAGAGGTATTGAGCACATTGTTTTCCAAGCGGATGAGACGAGTATTGCCGAGTTTGTATCCAATGCTCCGGATAGATGCTATCACTGTAAAAAATCCCTCTCCAAGAATCTTTTGAATATAGCAAAAGAAAAGGGCATAAGTCATGTGGCTTATGCTGCGAATCTGGATGACCTTAGTGATTACCGTCCGGGAATGGACGCGGCCAGGGAGATGGGGATCATCGCACCCCTTGTGGATGCACATCTGAGCAAAGAAGAAATACGATTCCTGTCAAAAGAGATGGGACTTCCCACATGGGATAAACCTGCTATGGCATGCCTCGCCTCAAGGATTCCCTATGGGGAGCCCATTACCACTAAAAAGTTAAAAATGGTGGAGGAGGCCGAAGATTTCCTCGCAGACCAAGGCTTCAGGCAATACCGAGTCAGACATCACGGATCCGTTGCCAGGATAGAAGTGGCGAGCTCAGAGATCAAAAAGATTACTGGACCCGAGCTGAGGAAAAATATTGTCGAGAAATTCAGACAGATAGGATTCTACCATATCGCCGTTGACCTGGAAGGTTATTTTTCCGGAAGTATGAACAGGGTCATTAAGAACAAGGTATAGATGTGTCTCAGAAATTAATATTTAAAATAGTCGAAAAATAAGGGGCATGTACACGGAAATGCGGGAAACTTATTTGATAATGTTACGACTACTAATCCCGAAATTATATATTCAAGACCTGTTATTTCTGCTTCCAAATTCTTTACACTCCCCCAATAATTACGATGTTATAATACCGGCTATAGTCAATATAACGGCAAAAAGTTTTTACGATGGATGTCCACCTCATTTCTTTGAAGGAGAGCGTGATGAATAAGGAAATTATATCGACAAATTTAGCCACCGTTCAGGTGCACTTCGATGCAGAAAAGGCCGGTGACTGGGAAAAGATTAAGGAGATGTACACGGACGACATAGTATGGGAACGTGCCTGTGTAAAACAATTTGTTGAGGGTAAAGAAGAGGTGGCTGCCGCTTATGTGGAGCTATTCTCTGGACTTAGAGATTGTGATTTTCATTCTCTTGATCGGTTCGCGACCGAAGACCGTGTTGTGGATGATTGTATTTTTACCTTCGTGGTAGCGAAAGAGGGAATTATGCCCCTTCCAGTTGGTACAAAGGCTAAGATGAGGCTCGTACACATTTTCGAGATGCACGAAGGTAAGGTTTCAAGAGAGCTTGTAATGGAATCATCGCCCGAGCCGCTTGAAGAAAGTGTGGCATAGATAAATAGAGTAAAGTTTTTAGCTTTCCCTTACTCAGTTTTTGCGATTTTTATGGCGTAATATCAATAGATCTGCACTTTTGATGATGCTGTTCTAAATGAAGGGCACTACTTTTCAAGACTGACTATCAGATTATTTTTTTTCATGTGGCAATATTATAAAGTCGTCCATTAAAATGCGCTATATGGAACAAAAACAAGACGTCTATCTAATATTAATGTTGGGCCGACGGAACCACCGGAAGTAGCCCAAGAGCCATAGGAGGCGAGATGTTGTATGACTTCATTGTAGTTGGTGCCGGATCGGCAGGCGCGCCTGTGGCGACACGCCTCTCTGAGGATCCAGACTGCGTGGTATTGCTGCTCGAGGCGGGTCCAGATTACGCGTCGCGGTCTGAAATGCCACCTGATCTCATGGACTCTATGGATCTCGCAGGAATGCAGCATGATTGGAATTTCGTGGCGACCCCGGTCCCGGGCCGAACCATGCCCTACCGCCGTGGCAGGGTCACCGGCGGCACCTCGGCGATCAACGCAGCGGCGGCGCAGTGGGGCAGACCTGCGGATTTCGCCGCCTGGGTGAAGCGCGGCAACACGGAATGGGGTTGGGAACAGGTTCTGCCGTTCTTCAAGAAGATCGAGTCGGACGCGAGCGGAGAGGCAGACATCCACGGCAGGAGCGGCCCGATTACGATAAACCGCTACTCGAATGACGAACTCATCCCGATCCAGCGCGCCTTCTACGACGCTTGCCGAGAGATCGGATTCGAGGCCGTGCGCGACCACAACGCGGTCGGTGCTAGCGGCGTCGGTCCCTGGCCTATGAACCGGGTAGGGACGACCCGGATATCGACTGCGCTTTCGTATCTCGAAGCCGCACGGAAAAGGCCTAACCTCACTATTCAGCCCGAAACCGTCGTTAGCAGGGTGCTGTTCGACGGCAAGCGTGCGCTCGGCGTTGAACTCGCGGGTGGCGTCGTGGTGTCGGCAAAGAGGATTGTGCTGGCAGCCGGGGCCATTGGCTCGCCTGCGATTCTGCTTCGGTCTGGAATTGGGCCAGCGGAGGATCTGCGCGAACTCGGAATCGAGGTGCAGGTCGATTCTCCGGGTGTGGGGGCACAGCTCTGGGATCACGCGGCAATCCCAGTGTACCTAATACCTAAGCCGGGCCAGTGCGTACCGGGCCGTGATCCCCGCTTCCAAGTGATGGCTACGTTCACCGCTGACGGCTCGACGGAACCCGACGACATGCAAGTGGTAATGACTACCCACTTGGACATCAGCGGTTCGCCGTCGCTACTCGCTGCCGCTGGCGTTCCAGTCGTGGCCGTGCTGCGAGCCGCGTTAATGGTACCGCAGGGTCATGGACGTTTGCGCTTCAAGAACGTCGATCTGGAGCTGAAGCCCCGGATTGAACTCAACTACGGATCCGATCCCGAGGACATGCGGCGCCTGATGATAGCGACACGTCTTGCCTGGAGGCTCGCCAACTCAGGGCCCCTCAAGCGAGAGACCCAAGGCGTTATTGCTCTTAGCGAGGAAATCGTCTGTTCCGATGATCTTCTCCGCAACTATATCCTCGAACACGTCGGTACGTACTGCCATGCGCTCGGAACGGCGCGGATGGGACCGGAGGGCGACGCCGGTGCCGTCGTCGATCAGTATTGTCATGTCCGCGGCGTCGAAAACCTCTGGATCGTTGACGCATCCGTGATCCCGGCGGTTCCTCGTGCCGTCCCGAATCTCACGGTCATCATGTTGGGTGAGCGGGTGGCAGGGTGGCTGCGCGCATGGCTAAACCCTGGCGTACAACCGATGTCCGCAAGTAGGCGCGAATGACACCGAACGTTATCCAGCTTTCGATATCCACTATAATACACACGTATTGTGACCAATAAAATCTACCACATTGTCTTTTTTATACACATTTTTTAATAAATATCGGAGCTTACTTAACGGGAGGATTATAAAAGTTCTCCTGCAGTGAAACGAAAGTTTTAAAGTTAGGTTTTTTATAATTTTCACAAATGAAAGGATACGTTGGAATAATCACCAGATTTGAGAGGCATCATTTTCGCGTGATAACCATGACATATCTCCACCCTCGGTCCACCCGGATGAATGATGATATCACAAGCTTTACCTCGGTTGACATAAATACCAGCTACCCGCAATCAAAATATACTGCGGATTAGTTAGTATGCAAACTAATTTTGTTAAAAGTCGGATTTAAGATTTACATAAACGCTCAACAGAGCCAATAGCAACTGGAGGAGGTTGGAAATGACAAAATCAAATATTGCAGCGAGTCAAACAATTGTAAATGGCGTCGATACACAGATAGTAAAAAGTCTTATTAAGTCCATACAAGAAGATCCAGATCTTGCAAAATTTAAGTTCCACTTAAAAAACAAATGGATAAACAAGGGGTATAATCGCTCAACTGTCAAAAGTTTTTATGGGTGTAAGCAAGAAAATGAACATAAGCAAATATTAAATCTTGAGGCAGATGAACATGCCTCGTTAGCAGGAGACGACAATGCCGCTAATCCTGTCGAACATCAATTGCATGCCTTGATATCCTGTTTAACATCTTCGCTTATTTACCATGCCGCGGTACGCAACATTAAGATCGATGAGTTAGAGTCAGAGTTGGAGGGAGACATTGATGTACAAGGGTTTCTTGGTATGTCAGATAAGGTCAGGAGAGGATATGAGAATATTCGGATAAAGTTTAAAGTAAAAACAGATGAAAAAGACATGGAAAAATTAAAAGAGTTGAGCATGTTTTCACCTGTACTTGATGTGTCAAGTAATGGGACGAAAATAGACCTTCGAGTGGAAAAGGTATAATTTAGTTATCAAATCAGTTTCTTATTTAGAGTTATTAAAAAAGTCCGGCGCAAGCGCTTCGATCGTGCATGGGCCGATGCCACCCATGCACTGACATCGTCGCGGTTTTAGGTAGAATGGATATCAGCCCGAGCGCCCAACTATACAGCTATTGCAGTTGTGGATGACGGCTCTTTTGTTCGTGCCGTCATCCAGCACATTTTCTAAAATCGAATGTCACCAAGACCTGCGATATCATTAATTCAGTTCTTAGGGCCTCGGTTGGAATATCAGCAATTACGTCCAACTATCAAGTCCCTGAATTTTCTGAAATACCTTGGTATCTTATCACCAATTCATCAATATGATGATATTGAGTGACTGATAGGTTATTTACATACCCAATTGAACCAACACCCGTGTTATACGTTAGAACAATCAATATAAAGAAATAATTTAGGAGGAGAATGTCATGCTTGATGAAACAACTATAGAGAAATTCAAGACCAGCCTGGGTGGTGAACTTATCCAACCCAACGATAAGGGTTACGATGACGCTCGTAAGGTATGGAACGCAATGATAGACAAGCGGCCCGCCCTCATCGCCCGCTGTAGTGGAACAGCCGACGTGATCGCCGCGGTCAAATTTGCTCGCGAGCAAGGTCTCCTCATCTCAGTCAGAGGCGGCGGCCACAACATCGCTGGAACCGCTCTCTGCGATGATGGGCTGACAATCGACCTATCGAGAATGAAAGGACTTCACGTGGATCTGAAGACTCGAACTGTCCGCGCCCAGCCGGGCTGCAGACTGGGAGATCTCGACCGAGAGACCCAGATTTTTGGTTTGGTGGTACCCGCAGGCATTGTCACAGATACCGGCATCGCCGGGCTAACCCTTGGCGGAGGCTTCGGCTGGCTCACGCGTAGATACGGCTACACCTGCGACAACCTGCTCTCCGCCGATGTTGTGACCGCCGATGGCTCTTTCCTTAAGGCCAGTGAAAAAGAAAATTCTGACCTCTTCTGGGGCCTACGAGGAGGTGGGGGTAACTTCGGCATTATCACTTCCTTTGAGTACCAGGCCTATCCACTCGGCTCCCAGGTAACAGCCGGGATAGTGATCCACCCCATCGAAAAGGCTCGCGAGGTGGTAGGGTTCTTCCGCAAGTTTTCCGCCAGCGCTCCCGAAGAGCTTTGCTGTCTTCTGACCCTGCGTCTGGCCCCACCTGCACCGTTTTTACCTAAAGAGGTGCATGGCAAGCCAATCGTGGGGATTGCCGTTTGCCACTCCGGAAGTCTCGATGATGGAGAGCGCGCCATAAGGCAGTTGAAGGAGCTCGGGGATCCATTGGCGGACACCATCGGACCCAAACCGTTTGTAGTTCACCAGACGCTGTTCGACGTCGCCATGGCACCGGGACGCCACTACTACTGGAAATCCAATTACCTGCCCGAGTTCTCGGAGGCTGCAGGGGACGTTCTCATCAATCATGCGACGAAGATTACTTCTCCCCACTCGTCGATCTTGTTTTTTCAGCTCGGTGGTGCGCTGGCACGCTTCGAGGAGACCGACACGCCGGCAGGAAATCGAAACGCCGCTTATGTGCTGAACGTTGCCGCTTCCTGGGAGGACCCTGAACAGACCGACGAACAAGTCGCATGGGCGCGGGGATGCTGGTCGGCCATGCAGCAATTCTCCACCGGTGGCGTCAACGTAAACTTTCTGACCAGCGAAGAAGGAAACCAGCGGGTTCGCGCTGCTTACGGTTCAGCCAACTACGAACGTCTCGTGGAGATCAAGAACAAATACGACCCGCAGAACATATTCCGACTGAATCAGAACATTCCACCGAGCGTTTGATCCGGCTAAAGAACCAGTAACTGTAGCCAAAAACTCCACAGCCAGATTGCGCTCGCTATGCTTCGCTCAGCCCCACCATTCATGTGGATTCCCTGTTCTGCTGAATCCCTGTGGCCGAGCTTCTCATTTTGCAGAGGTTGATAAATGAAAATAAAGATTAAACGAGCTTATGATAGTCCTAACGATGATGACGGTTATCGAATCCTCGTTGATCGTCTTTGGCCCCGGGGTATTTCGAAAGAGAAGGCAAAAATAGACTTCTGGCCAAAAGACCTATCCCCTTCATCTGAGCTTCGTCGTTGGTATGGTCATGATCCAGAGAAATGGTATGAGTTCAAGTCTCGCTACTTTGCAGAGTTAGATGGTAATACAAAATTGTTAAACGAGTTGCTGGAGTATGTACATAAGGGGACAGTAACTTTTATTTATAGCTCGAAAGAGCAACGGCTAAACAATGCGGTTGCCCTAAAAGAGTACTTGGAGTCTTCAATACGCTGAAAGACCTCAGATTCCGATTGTCGAATCTAATATCGTGACCTTCTCGAGTGTTAATAGTGTGTCCGCAAACCAAACCAGGATTTCATGGCCAAAGACGAAGCTATTGAATAGCCTATGATTGCAGGCCGAGTGAAAATAGCTTTGTTGCTTTGTGATCGGCTGGGGGCGAACTATATTTGAACGAACATGGTTGGTGATATCTGCAATAACGTCCAAGTATCAAGTGCCTGATTTTTCTGTGATACCTCAATACGATATCACAACCTGAACTAAACTTTTGATTTCTGCTATTTATCCAAAATCTTAACAGTGAGTTCAGAACCTGTGATATCGTTTTTCAATAGGGCAAATCTTTTTTCGGGGATTTGCCTTTTTGCTTTTTACTGGAAATTATGCGATATATGTAATCAGTAAGAATTGGCTTCGGGTTGTGCTTTTGGCAAGGTAAATGCGCATGCCCATTTTCTAATTGACTTAAACATTTCATAAATTAAGGGAAACTCTCCGAAAGGAGTCGAAGATGGAAATGAAAAAAGTACTGGCGTGGTGGAGCAAGGTCTGCCCCGGGTGCAACATCGGGCGCAAATATCCAGAATCATTTATCGGCCAGAAAGTAAGGAATCACTGGGAAAAAGGATGCCCCTCACACAACGCTTATGTTGAGGTGTACGATAGCGAGGAGCCTTCGCCGAAGAAAAGCAAGGGGAATCCGATAATAAATGAGATATTTGACGTTACGGCTACTGCTATTAATGTTCAATTCTATTATTAGAAGGGTTGTGAGGATTATCAGTTCCAAGGTAAACTTTTTAAATAGCCGATTGCATGTATCTGCTATTTATGGCAGTAATTTAAAGCCGTAAATATTTGGGATATCATTTTCAAAGTAATACAAGTAATCCGAAACCATGTGTCTTACATTAACGGTTTGAATAAATGTATTATTCTTTTTTTTCTGACATTGTTGTTTTACTTCACTTTATTTATGTCATATTTGCTGTAGCTGGGGGTATTTTATTGATTTGGTGGCCGAAAGTGATTTGGATACACTTTCCAGTAGCTTTATGGGCCGTCCTGATTTCATTTGTGGGGTGGATTTGTCCGCTAACGTATCTGGAAAATTGGCTTCGTATCAAAAGTGAGGGAATAGGTTATTCAAAAGGATTTATTATCAAATATATAGAACCTATCTTGTACCCTGCTGGTCTCACATATTATCATCAAGTGGTTTTAGGCATATTCGTTGTTGTGTTGAATCTGGCAATATACGGATATATTTTTAAACCTATTGGATGGTTGCAACCCAAAAGGAAAATAACGTGACAATGAAGGGCTAATCCATGCAAACAATCCTACAAAATGTTTGACTTTTTGTGATATCGTTTTCCAATAAGGGCAAATCCATTTGACAGGGTTTGTCCTTTTGATTTTTTATGAAATATTAGATATATGTAATCGGTGCTAATTGACGCTGATTTGAGGTTCGACAAGAAATCATAAAAATCGAATAGCTCAAGTTTTGATGCTGATAGGATTGGATCTGGAAGTTGATAAAACTTGGCATTTTGGTAGGATAACAAATTTCTTAGCGAGCTTATTTAAGGTTTGACTCCTATTTCCTGGGGATGACGTCGGCTGTTTGCACACTCGCTTGCAAGGGAAATGGATCCGCTTTGGGTCTTCCTTAAAGAAAATGACGTTGACCCAACCAACCATCTTACCGAGAGGGCCTGGCTGAAGGCTATTTAATATCTGTCCCAATGAATCTTTACAAATTTTTTACCTGCCGGAGATGAAAACTAGCAAAACGAAAACCATAAAAACCCGAACTTGGTATGGCATGGAGGCTACCGTGACTATTGGGCCTGGCTTCCTGCATAAGGTCGGTTTCAAAAAATTGTTAATTCCTCATCCTCCTGTGGTTAACTGGCTGCTGCGCCGAGGTTTGACAGAAAATGCACGGTCCTCACTGAGCTTCACGCATGAAATCGGCCACCTGGAGAGTGGACCCCTGGCCGTGTTCTACGCAGCGGTGAGCTTAGCTGTAATTTACTCGACGGGCCAGGCAAATTTAGCAAAAATTATTCTTGTATTTATCAGCACCCACGCTGCTTGGGAAATTATATCCGAAATTTTTACCATTATCCGGAGCGGCGATTTGTATCGTAAACACTATGAAAGAGTTACGATAATCCCCCGAACGATTTTTTGGACTTTTGCTATCGTCCTTACTCTGGTGGGCTGGATTATTGCCCTGCCTTAAGTACAAATATCTGCTATGAACATGTAAATATCAGAGGCCTCAAAAACCTGTGATATCGTTTTCCAAGAAGGCAAATCTGTTTTAGAGGGTTTGCCTTTTTTGCATTTCTGTAAGAAATAAGATATATGTACTTGAAACTGAGATGCTTTGACCTTTGGTTTTGGCAAGTTATCCGAAATTTGAAAATTTAAATTGCCGATTAAAGAAAATTTCTGTAAAAGCCATGATATATTGGGATATACAGAATTAATTCAGTATAGTAATCGTTAGGCAGAGACAAAATGGCAGAACTTACGATACGTCCAATCGAGAAATTGGATCTGTACAAAATGGACTACACTTTCAAGAGTGAGTTCGGGCGTACTCATGCCGATGATCTTCACGATCAATCGTTATCCAATATTTCCTTTATGGTTGCCTGGCTGCACGATAATCCTGTCGGGCATGCGTTAGTCAGATGGTTGGGTCCAAGAATTGAGATAGTGAGGAAAGATTACCCGGATTGCCCTGAAATCTACCGTTTAGAAGTATTAAAAGAATTTTGGTCGCAGGGAATCGCTACGGCGATCATCAAAGAATGTGAGAACGAGGCACTAAAAAGTACAACAAAATGTGCAAAAGACTTTTCTTGTTTAAAGGGTCAGAATGAATTTTGTAAGATTGAATATTGTGTTTCTGATACGGTCTATTTTGTCAAATGTAAAGAACATACTTATTGTAGCTATAAGGATAAATTTGGAGGTTCTTTTTATTGTACTTGTCCAACGAGAAAAGAAATTTATAGTAAATATAAATTATAGTGTTATCCACACTTTTGATATCTGCTATGTATCAAACATCTTAACAGTGGGTTCATAACCTGTGATATCGTTTTTTAATAAGGGCAAACTTATTTCGCTGGGTTTGCCTTTTTGATTTTATGTGGATTTTGCAAGATAGTTCATGTCGCCCGTGAAGCTAATTCTTCCACAGCCTGAAATTGCGGGATAATTCCACCAACCAGGGATTCGTAGATCCGATACTGAGTTTTTTCGCCTAATAAATCATCGACCTGTTTTTGAAGTGCCATGCGTTGTTCGCTTTGCAACCAGCGGTTCCAGTCGTCAAGGCTGTTCCAGGTGCTGATAACCAGATATTCACCGGGACAGTCCAGGCAACGTAATGTCCTGCCGGTAATGTAACCGGGCTGGATTGTGGCCTGAGATCGGATTTCTACAATCAGTGGAGCCAGCTTGGCTGCTTTTTCCTTGTCGCTAAATGTGCGTTGGATCATAACTGAAATTGCCATAATGCCCTCCTTTTATCAAAATTCAGAATGTCATCTAATTATAACTCAATTTTTCAACAAAAGGTATATTTATTCTTGTTTATAAGGGTGAACTTTTCCTATTACTCCAAGATACCACAAATATCATCTCCAAAAAAATTGTGTGATATCGTTTATTCAATAAGGGCAAATCTGTTTTAGAGGGTTAGCTCTTTTCATTCTGATGATATATGTAAAATGATTAAAGTTGATTCAGGTTGTATTTATGGTAAGAAATCACATTAAAGTATGATCACTATTATGCAATTTTTTCCCTTTTAGGGATTTTATTTAGCCGACTAGATAAAGAACCTTATATGGAACAAAAAATCACCGAACAGTTAAAATCGAATGTTATAACGGATGAGAAATGAAAAAAAAGAATCCATACCTCGGCAAGTGGCGAATAATAGAAATGGAAATGTGGGGTCAAGATTTTATTGATATGGAAACCGAAGGATATTTTTCGTTTGAAACGGAAGAACTGGGATATTTTCAATTTGGTTTAGTTCAAGGGCGAATTGACTATAGGATTGAAAAAATAGGTGATATTGAAAGGCTTGAATTTACATGGGAAGGGCAAGATGAGAATGATGAAGCATTAGGACGGGGATGGGCAATGATAAAAAATAATCATATTGAGGGTAGATTCTATTTTCATTTAGGAGATGATTCCTGGTTTAAAGCTCAGAAATACAAGTGATTTTTGAGCTGCTGAATCATTTCCATAAAATTGTGTGATATAGTTTTCAAAAAGGGCAAATCCATTTCACAGGGTTTGCCTTTTTTGCAATTTTGTAAGAAATAAGATATATGTAATCAGCATGAACTGACTTTGGGTTGTAGTTATGGCCAAATTATGATTTCGGTTGACCATTGCAGAAAAGCTGAGATGGGCTGACTATGATTAATAGAACTATACTGAATTCGTCTTTCGTACAATATGGTGATACCTGTATATTAGGGAGCTACGCAATAGTTTCAAACTTTTATACAGAGATACCTTTTTTAGACTTTTTTAAAGATTTCTGTAAAGATTTTGATATTGGAACCGAGGAAAATGATTTTAAGAAGTATTTCTCCGAACATTTTAATTCGCAGCATCCTGATTATACACAACGAATAACGAGATGGTTCAATCTGACTGAATTGAATAAATACGAATTAGCATGTTATTATTCCTTTCATAGAGAATGTAGCTCGCGCAATGTCAATGGTCTAAATCTGATGAAGGAAATACATGAGATTTCCAAGCAAAACTCATTTGAGTCCTCAAGAAATTCCTTCAGCCTTTCTTACATTCCAGTCGTAAAAAATGATATCGTCAATGTCATTGAGTGTCTTGCTTGTGAAGAATCTTTATTGATGATCGCATTCCAAGGCGAAAGAGGCGGTAGGCACATTTCTGTTGTAGGTTATGATAATAATGGTTTCTATATGATTGAAACCAGACCAAATAAAACAAATGGCGCAGTTAGCATCTCACATATTCCTTCTTTACCAGACGTCGGCGATGCACTTTTAGCAATCCAAATTAACGATAATGAAGAAAAAGGCAGCTAACATCGTAATCAACAGACCAGCTACAACCCGAGGCTTTCGCTGTCTTGTGATTGCGGGCGTTAAAATTCAGATATCTCCAACGAACATGTAACGAGTCACGATTGCAGGTTCTGCTATGAAAATGTAAATATCGTGTCTATAAAAATTCGTGTGATATCGTTTTTTCAAAATGGGCAAACTTATTTCGCTGGGTTTGCCCTTTTCATTTTTATGATATATGCATAAAACAATAATTGGCTGCAGGTTGCTAGACTGGCATTCTTAATTAGCCAACCCCTATTTCCTCACCAATTAATACCACAATGTAACACATAAGCCTTTGAAAAACCTAATAATTTATCATTTGACATAAAAACCTCCTTATAATATTGGAATTATATAGATTCCCTTTTGAAATTTGTGCTCCATCTCAATTCAATTTCCATTGTGTAACATCTCTTAACCGTACGCCGATTAACTCAGATGTTGGGCAATGATAATTAATACTCCATCGGTCGTTTTTAGGCTAAAAGAGGGAGGTGATACCTATGATTGTCTGAAGGAGGTGAACTGGTGAGTTGTGTTGGAACACGGCTAATGACTACAATATATTTAAGAACAAAATATAGCAAGGAGGTATCAAATGCCTAAATATCTCATTCGAGGTTCTTATACAAGCGAAGGATTGAAGGGCGTACTAAAGGAGGGTGGCTCAAAACGTGTGGAAGCAGTGAAGCAGTTAGTAGAGGGATTGGGGGGCAAACTGGAAGCCTTCTACTTTGCCTTTGGTGACGACGACTTTTTTATCATTACAGACGGGGGAGATAATGTGAGTACCCTTGCAGGAACTCTGATAGCTAATGCCAGCGGAACTTCCAAAGTCAAAACCACTGTTCTGCTCACCCCCGAAGAGGTCGACGAAGCTGCCAAAAAGACCGCCACCTTTCGCCCACCTGGACAATAGCGGTAACGATTAGATTCATCACTAAAAGCATGGGAGGGCAGCTCAAGCGGCTGCCCTTTCTTTGTGGATACCTGCTATGTATCCAAAATCTTAACAGTGAGTTCAGAACCTGTGATATCGTTTTTTAATAAGGGCAAATCTTTTTTCGGGGGTGTGCCTTTTTTTGCAATTTTGTAAGAAATAGGATATATGTATTGAACGAGACTCGGTTTCAGGTTGTACTTATGGCAAGGTATCACAAGTTTTGACAAGCCCAATTTTCATGGGGCAATCTCAATACATCTGAATTTTTTAGGTTTTAGGCGAACCGCAATATGTGGGATTCTCCATAATTCCTATAATCAACACCATCTATTGTATGCCACTCTTGTAAGTTGGTATTGATCATCGACCACTATGGCAAGAGCAGTCTGCGATTAGGCACTTTTACGGTTAGGAGGAATTTAATGAAACAAAGTTCTGTTATATGGTTTGGCTATTTGTTTTCTTTTGTTTTTCTGATTATTTCTTGCGCTGGCACTGAGACCGAACTCACCCAAAAGCAGGTAAATGAGGCCTTTAAAGGAAAGCCCGTATCTGAGATTCTTGTAATTGCAATAACGGGCAATTAAGATTCTCTTCGATCTTTTGAGCGAAAATTTGTTGCGCTGTTAAAATCAGCGGTAGTTGAAGCTATCTCGAGTGAAGAAACTATACCCTATGCCTGCAGATTTAGAACTGAAAAAAGAGATGATATTAAGTGCTGTCAAGCAATTTGAAAATGACGCTGTGATCATCACGCACTTGGTTGGCAAAGAAGTAAAAGAATCCTATACACGTGGCGGTCATGCACGTGGAGGCTATTACGGTTTTTATCATAGCCGATACAGTTATTCGCGTGATCCGGGATATGCAAGCACAAGCAGAACCATCCGATTGGAAACGAATTTGTACGATGTAAAAACAGAAAACCTCATTTGGTCTGGGCAATCAAAAACATTTAGCAAAGACTCAAAAGATCATATCATTAATGATGTGATCAGGGTTGTGATTAATGATTTGCAAAAGAACAAATTGATCTCGCCAAAATGAATGTGACTGCGCATATGGCCGAGGCTCAAGCCACAGTGCTGGGATAGTGCAGAATAATAGTACCCGTTTAGTTAATTATCTCCATGTATCACAACTTGGCATCAAATTGAGACACTGGCGAGATAACGCAAGTTTTGGCAATACCATTTTTTGTAAGATGTTCTCAATGTATCTGCAATCGGTGTTTTCAGCTTAACAGTGAGCCCCAAATTAGATGATAGGTTGAAATTTGCTATTTTTTGTCCATATTGGAGTTGTTAACAAGACGTCTATTTAACATTCCTATATGGGACACAAACAAGACGTCTATTGAATATCAATGTTAGGTTTTGTGAGAATATTCCAGCCCTGGAATTTACAATAACCCTGCGGAAAGTTCCGCAATATTACAGGAGATAAAACGATGAGTACTAATCTCAATTCCGCCAAGCAATTCTTTGAAGCTTGTGAAACAGGTAAAGGCTGGGAAGCTTGTAGTTCATTCTGTCACCCTGAAGCCACATTCTCTTCGCAAACAACAGTCTTGTCTGAAATATCCACTTTAGAAGGTTACTGCGAATGGATGAAGAACCTTTTTACCCCAGTGCCAGATGGGCATTACGATCTTAAGTTTTTTGCGGCTGATGACGCCCGAAATTCGGTAGCGGCGTTTGCGGTTTTCCATGGAACCCAAACCGGGCCGGGCGGTCCGGTACCGCCGACTGGTAAAACGATTGCTGCTGATTATGTGTACCACATGGAGTTTGAAGGAGACCGTATCAAACATATGACGAAGATTTGGAATGACACGATCAGTCTCCAGCAGCTTGGTTGGGGATGAAGCAGGCCGGTGTCCGTCTCAAATCCTTAAAAGTATGAATCTTGATAAGATACTTTCAATGTACCTGTAGGTATGGCTCTGTTGTGATAAGGTTCGATCTATCTGTAAAAAATCCGAGTGATTGAAACTGCACATATCTCCAACTTATCGTCAAAAAAAGAACAGCTTGAAAATTTGTGATATTTTGGATATCTGTAGTCAAGCTCACCCTGTGTTAATCCCAATATATCAAAACTTGACACCTTCCAAACAAATGGCAATATTCTCAATATATCTGTAATTTTAACATATAAGACAGATCACACTATGTTGTGTTAGCTATATTTTTCCGTTTGAGAATTATTGGTTGATAGCTAAGTTTTTATTATCACCAGCACGGAAAATGACAAGCGGTGTGAAAATCCGTCACTGTATTTACCAGCCCATTTCCTACCGGGAAAACCTAAATTTTTTTTAACCCCTATTCCACCGAAAAAAAGATGCTTATATCTTGACATCAAGATTTATTGCCTTAATTTTATTTCATGGAAACCGGACCTCACATACGGTTGGTATTATGGAAGGCTGCCAAAGCTGTTGAAAAAGTTGATAAGGCAAGCATTGCTCGAACCGGGCTAGGATTATCAGATTTTGCCATCATGGAGGCTTTACTGCATAAAGGCCCATTACCCATAAACCAAATAGGTGAGAAGGTACTATTGACCAGTGGGTCAATGACGGCTGCAATTAACCGGCTGGAAAAAGTCGGGCTTGTGAAGAGGGTACAGGATCATTCCGATGGCCGTTATTTTTACGTGCATTTGACGAAATCCGGCCGCAAGGTCATAAAAGAGGCTTATCGCAACCACCAACTGAATCTCGAAAAAATTGCTGAAATCTTAACAAATGAAGAAAGAAAGGAACTGATTAGACTTCTTAAAAAAATTGGATTTCATGCTGATAATCTTGTCATCAGCTAAATGGCACATTTTTTTGTTTAAATATCTTTAAAGCAAGATATTATTAGGAGAAATATGATGAATAAAAAAAGGGAAATTCGCATGATATTGAAAAGTAAACCGGTCATCGAGGGTGCCGGTGTTCACCTGAAACGAGTTTTTGGTTTTAGTGAAGTTCCGAATTTTGATCCATTCTTGATGCTTGACGATTTTCGTTCTGACAATCCGGAGCATTTTCGCAAGGGGTTTCCATGGCATCCTCATCGGGGGATAGAAACGATCACATACGTGTTGAAGGGCGATGTAGAGCACGGAGATAGTATGGACAACAAGGGAATCATATCTTCAGGGGACGTACAGTGGATGACCGCTGGCAGTGGGATCATCCATCAGGAAATGCCCAAGGGTGACGCTCAAGGCTCCATGCACGGTTTCCAGCTTTGGACCAACCTACCCGCTTCCCAAAAAATGATGGACCCGCGATACCGTGGAATCACCGCAAGCCAGATACCAGAAGTATTGATGGATAACGGTGTACGGATTAAAATCATCGCGGGAACAGTGGGCGGTACCACCGGCCCGGTCAGGAATATTGTTATCAATCCTGAATACCTTGACTGCACCGTACCTGACGGAGTGGATTACGTACATACTACTAAACCGGATTACACTGCTTTTATCTATGTCATCGACGGAAAAGGTGTGGTCAACGACACTGAGGTTCGAAATCAGACATTGATCCTTTTCGACACCGGAGAGGAATTTGCGATTAGAGCCACTGGCGAACACATCAGATTTTTACTCCTAACGGGCGAACCATTGAACGAAACCATCGCCTGGCGGGGTCCTATTGTCATGAATACTCAGGCTGAATTAGAGACAGCTTTTCGCGAATACCAGGAAGGAAAATTTGTCAAACACCGGTAATTTAAAATTTTATAATATAAATTCAATCAGGGAAATGGAGGACTCCATCATGAAAATATTAATTGTGTATTACTCAACATATGGACATGTCCACACAATGGCAGAAGCTGTTGCAGAAGGTGTAAGGGAAATAGATGGTGCCGAGGCAATTCTGCGTCGTGTGCCCGAAACGCTACCGGAGGAAGTGCTTGAAAAGATGGGTGCAGTTGAAGCACAACAATCCATGACAAAGGTGCCGATTTGTACGGTAGAAGAGCTTGCTTCAGCGGATGCCGTTATTTTCGGGACGCCGACAAGGTTTGGCAATATGTGTGGACAAATGCGCCAATTCTTGGATGCAACTGGTCAACTGTGGGCTCAAGGTGCGCTGGTAGGTAAAGTCGGAAGTGTTTTCACAAGTAGCGCAACGCAACACGGGGGACAGGAATCAACCATATTATCATTTCACATAACGCTTCTGCATCATGGTTTTGTGATTGTGGGGCTACCCTATACATTTCAGGGGCAGATGCGAATTGATGAGATAACAGGGGGATCTCCCTATGGCGCCTCGACAATTGCAGGCGGGTCTGGTGAAAGGATGCCAAGCGAAAATGAACTGGATGCTGCACGTTTTCAAGGAAAGCATGTTGCCACCATTGCTTCCAATCTGAAAAGGTAAGCGTGCACTCTGAATTTATAAAATCCATTTATATTGAAGTCATAATAACAAAACCAGGTGCTGGGATAATCCAGTTTCGATTAGAATGACCGCAAACACATACCGATTCATTGTGTTTCATTAATTGCAACAATGTTTATTGACAAACCCAAGTTTATGGTCACTTGATTTTAGGCGGGTTAGCTCAGAAGTTAGCGCTAAACTTAATAATTGGAAAAATTATGAGCAATAAATCAAATACATCATCAAGCTCGGTCTTATACATTTCTCATGGAGGAGGTCCTTTACCCTTGTTGGGAGACGAATCCCAAGAACTCACCTGGATTCTCTCTATAGTACTCAATTATGATTTTTATAATGTCAAAGTGTGCCTCCCGGTTATAAATCAGAACCTTGAACTTTTTTGTGCAATGCTTAACGTTTATCTTATTGGATCAACTTCATATTTGTCAGGCAGATTTTTACAATGCAGTTTATCGGAGGGAATATGAAAACAAGAGTACACTCCAGATCTTATCTGGTAAATATAATGAAAATGTCATTATTATTGTCATTGGTTGTCTTCTTGGCTGTGAGCCGGAATGCGTATGCGGCAGGTGCTCCGGCAAAACCCAGCAAATCTGCAGCTGAAAAACGCACAGAAGCTAATGTGTATTTTAAAATGGGTGAGAAACTTCAGGAGACCGGGGTCTACAAGGGAGCTTCAAAGAAATACGAAAAAGCGGTTAAAGTGGATTCCAAATATGCCGAGGCTTGGAGCAACCTGGGATATACTTACCGGAAACAGGGGTATTTTAAAAAGGCAGTAAAAGCATACAAAAAAGCCATTAAGCTTGCCCCTGACTTGGCTGAAGCTCATGAATATCTTGGCGAAGCCTATGCTGAGCAAGGGAAATTCGATTTAGCTGAAAAGGAGTTGGAAATCCTGCGTGAGCTCGGTTCTGAAGAAGCGGAAGAGCTGGAAGCATTTATTGCCAAAATGAAAGCAAAGCAGAGTTAACGTTGTTTTTTTGATTCGAAAACCCCTGATTATCATTAATGAAATCTTAACTAATTTTGGAGACAGCAAGAAACGTTAATTATAGGAAATCGGCAAATGGTAGTCGCTAAATCACTCTTTTACTTTGTATTAGCTGGATTATGCGAGATAGGCGGTGGATATTTAGTATGGCTCTGGTTACGAGAAAATAAGAGCCTGTGGTTGGCATTCTTTGGGGCCATTGCGCTTATCTTTTACGGCATTATCCCAACATTCCAACCGGCACACTTTGGCAGAGTTTATGCTGCCTATGGCGGGATCTTCATTGTTATGTCGATGCTGTGGGGCTGGCAGATAGACAAGATACCACCAGACAAATTTGACTTGATAGGAGCTTTTATCGCACTTATCGGTGTCTGCATTATCATGTATTGGCCGAGGAGCTAATTTTCATCCTGTAAAGTGATTCAATATTTTATCTATTGTCGTCTCACGAAAAGAACTTAAAAAGAACTTGAGAATCTCCTTTTATCATATGTTCATAAACTATTTCCCGGGATGGTGATAACTGCAATGAAGTGCGACTATCAACTCTCCGAATTAATGTGATACTCAAAAGATATCGTCAAAATATCATTCAGATCAGACAGTTGCTTTCTTTGCAAGATATCAACAGGCTTATATGAATTATATTTCTATAAAGTACTCTCAATATATCAAAAGCTTGAAGGCTGAAAGGCGGACCACAATATATGTTACCCACCTTATTTTTTCCGAATGAGGCATATTGCCATTTATCCTTATTCTGGGAAAACACATCCAATCTAAATGTAACATAGATTTATCTAAACGCTACTGCCGCTATTGACATTTTGAATCACAGATATAACTTAAATTTAGAGCATAGACTGATCGAGAGGGATTTGAGAGATTGATTTCTACTATCATATAAAACTCTATTCAAAGAGAAAAAAGAATAATGGGTTTGTCCAACTGTTTAGAAAGCGAGGGACAATTCACCTTCATATAGATCTTTTTGCTCAATAGGGGTGTAGACATAATATAAAATTAAACAGAGATGAAAACATGAAAAATTCGATTCCCATAAAATCGCGTGATTGCTGCTTGAAAGAAAAAAAGCGACTCGTAAAGACCCTAAGAACCTGTGACCTATGGTCCCCCGGTTCTGAGGAACGGCATAATTGTTATCGAAATGAAGCACGGGAAAGTGGTCAGCATTCTAGGCAGTGTATTCTTGAATAAGTTTGATTTCAAAGACCCAGATTTCCATCATCCTTATCAAATAAATCGGTGATATGTTTTCACAGACTTAGGACATGAGCAACTGGGTTGATGACAAATAACATTATAACACTACTCCATTATAGGAGCCAAAATGAAAACCGCAGAAGACATTATAAAAGAAAAAAATAGGGAAACGGTTTCTATTTCTCCCGACCAGGCAATCCGTGAAGCAATACGGTTGATGACAGTAAATAAAATAGGGGCGATAGTTGTAAAAAAGGAAGATAAAATTGTTGGGATATGGACAGAGCGCGACCTTTTGTACAATAGTAATCAGCCCGGTTTTGATCCGGATACTCATTTGATTGGCGATTATATGACCACCTCACTCCACACAGCTCGACAAGATACATCTATTCTCAAAATCAAGGAAATGTTTTTGGGATTGTTTATCCGTCATATTCTCATCGAAAAAGATGGCGACTATATCGGCCTTCTTTCCATTGGTGATGTCCTTAGGGCCACCCTGATAGATCAAGATCGTCAGATTAAAGAGTTGAATAAGATTGCCAGCTGGGAATACTATGAAAACTGGGGATGGCATCGAAACAAGAGATGAACCGAACCGAGATTTCTCACATCAAAACCATGGCAGCCGCTTTTGCCAGATCGATCAGGTGGGTGGGAAAGATTCCCGCCACGATCATTACACTGATTAATATTCCGGTGAGTACCCTGATTGATGGAGATATCTTCAGATCCGGCAACTCCTCTGCAGGTTCCAACAGGTAGGCCGCCTTGACCACCAGAAGGTAGTAGTAAAGGGAAATGAACGTATTAAACTACTTGATAGAATATGGAAATTAAAAAGAGATGGTTATCCAATTGTATTATCTCGGGCAGCTTATGTCGCATTGCGTAAAAATAATTGGAAACGGCCAATTCCCCAGATTGAATTAGGAACAAATGAACACATCTTTAAATGCTGTCATGACGTGGATAATACATCAGTTTGTAAAAATTGTGGTTACGCAAACTGTGTTGAGATTTCGCAGATTCTTGATATGAAACCTTCTGCGCTATGGCAGTTTTTGCGATTGGTAATGTAAAGCAAGATTTTATTAAAGAAAAGACCTGTGTGTCGGGTAGACCGGAGGAATTTCACCTCCAGTCCCCCACAGCACCGTACGTGAACCTCTCGATTCATACGGCTCCTGTCAGCCATTCTCTTGAAACCTCTCGGCTCCAAGCCGACGCAGAAAGAAATTAGCTCCTCCCAGTTTCTGGTTGGCTGAATCTTTCTTCGAGCTGACTCATCCCCTTCGCTCCATCTCCATTACAGAGACTTCATCACTACTACAGAATGATCCGCCCTGTGCCTCGCATCGGTACTCTCATTCTCGTGGGATCTCCACTTGAATTTCTCCCTTAACATCGAGGCGACAGGTTCCCACGTTCCGCACAAAAGCCTAACTCAGAGTCACGCCATCTTTACGCCGGAGGCCGCTTAGGCAGTAAGCAGGTTCCCCCTAAACTCATCCTGAACCCAATATAGAAGCCCAGTTTTGACCTCGTCCATAGTCTTTCGACGCCTCATCGAGTGGTTCGCTTGCGCTCGTCTCTCTGAGTCGTACCTGCCACGATCCTAAGCCGTGACTTTTCCTAAACGCTCACCACCCTGGCTCTTTACCAACGCAGCTTTAGGTGGTTTGAAGCCTGCTCCTGCAAGCCGGCTCCGAGGGGCCTTCCCTCATCTTCTGTGCAGTTACACACACCTTTATATATTTAAAAGTGCGCTCGTGGCGCACTATCAGAAATCAAAACTTTTGGAATGGAATGTATATATCAAAGGGTTTTAGGAAGACCAAGTAAAGAATGCATCCGATCATAGAAAATCTTCACATTTTGCGAACTGAACTGAGAGAACCCATTGACCAGCTCAAAAACGAAATCACCCTTGGTGGGCACTCTGAATCCGACGATAAAGCAAATATACCATTTCATGTCGGATGCAGCCCAGACGAATTCGAACATGTCCTCAGATCAGGGAATCTCGGCCGGTAGTTTCGTTTTTTAACTGTTGTTATACGATTAAAAAGACAGGGGCTATGAGGCCCCTGTCTTTCGGAGTTCAAGAGAAGGCAAACGGGAAAAATATGTATAAAGCGATGAGGAAGCATCTTATTCTGGAAATTTTATGGTGACTTTTTTTTCATCCCCCTTTTTTTTCATTTTGACAATTAGATCAATACTGCTATCACGGATACCTAACGCCAGCTGGGTTTTTCCTTCATCCTCCTCGATATGAGTAATTCCGCTCATCGCTTCGATGATTTTTTCGGCCACTTCGGGCCCTGGAGATGGAAGGTCCGTTTTACGGTATTCAGCAGTTACCTTCACCTTTCCGTCATTCGATCTTGTGATGGAAATTTTTTCGGCATTGTTATTGACACCGTGCAGAGCAGCTAAAGCCATCCATTTTAATGCGGCTTCCTCCTTATCTGCGTCATTTTTCACGACTGACATCTCTTTGAGTGGATCTGTGGTTGCGAAGCAATCACACAGTTCTTGAACTTTCAAATGTAAACTCCCTTTATCTTTCATGACTCAAACTCCTTTCAAAAAAGCAAGTCTATATTTACACACCACGGTATTAAAGCTCCCAGCAGCCCCGTTGAAACGGGATCTCCGTCTTTGCTTCGACAAGCTGCAGTCCCGCACCGGCGGGATTCGACTGTAAGGAATTCTGACAATTATTAATGCGTTCGCTATACCAGTTCAAATATCCTCTTGGGCTCCGAACAGTACGACATCATGACACACGTTGAATTCATAGCACACCACTGTAGAAATTCTCACAAATCTGGAAAACAGGTTTCCGCCTCATGTCGAGGTGCAACAGCTACCTGTCCAATCAGCTGATAGCTGACGGCTTGCAGAGATGGCCCTCTTCCATGGCCACGCGGCCGCATCCATCACATGCATATTTCATGGCTGCCAGTTTATCTTTGCACATATGGCTGGTTTCCACCTCAGGGGTTCCGCAAAAACTGCAATGGGACTTATCTCCGCAGGGGTTGCACAAATGTCCCGGTTCGTCTGCTACTGCTCCACAATTTTTACACGCATATGCCATGGTCCTTCTCCTTTTTTATGCGATCACTATAATAATTTTATGTTATCTCTTAGTTGGGCGATTTCGATGCCGATACTGACACATTGCTTTCCTTCCATACACAATTCAGCGTCATTGTCTTCGAGAAACGTTTTAAGTTTGTGATGATCCTTTTTAAGATCCACGACCCACGTTTTTTGTTCTGCATCATAACCGACGTTTACATCGATCCCGCATTCTCCGATATCCGGATATAATTCTGTGATCTTTTTGAACAATTCATTTTAATCATACATGAGTCAACACTCCTTTTTTCGTATTTATCCAAAAATTTTAATTATGAATTTAATATAATACAGATTATGACTGAGTCAAATCGGTACTGCTGTATAAATCTATTGGATATATTTTGCACTTATTGGCCCGGTTTGATCGGGCATACCCTTAATTCCAAAAGACTTTACAACTACCTTACAAAAGTTATTATATGAGGAAAGTTTATTTTTTTGAATTGCAACAGCGAGCGCATTCCCCGCAGCGTGTTGGAGCACGGCCGAAATCCAGCGCCAGCGGGGATGCGGGGAGCTTCAAGTGCATCACAACAATTCCCGATCTTCTTTTGTAATGGAAAGCTTAGCTTCATTAAAAAAGGATTGCCCATACAATAAAAATCCTTCGAAATCATATTAAATCTAGGTTAGCACAGCCTTGTATTTCCTGAAAAGATCCTTATAATATACAATTGCCTGCGCTTACATGAAGATCTCGTTTTCATTGATCTTAAAAAAATGAAGAAACATAGAGTATTTGAAATGTAATTACAGACGAATGAAACTATGCTATTCCCCATCCGGTATGGATATTTAAATAGAGGATATAATCATGCTTAAAAACATCGGATTTGTTTCCACCCGTTTTGCAGGCACCGACGGCGTGAGTCTGGAATCGAGAAAGTGGGCGGAGGTTTTTGAAAAAAGCGGCCACAATTGTTTCTGGTTCTCCGGTGAATCGGATCGGAATGCCACAAGGAGTTTGCTGGTCCCCGAAGCCCACTTCAAACATAAACAAAACAAGTTGATAAATGAACAGGTTCTGGGACGAAAAGGCAGAAAAAGTAGTGTCACCGAATCGATTCATGAACTGAGATCGTTTTTAAAAGCCAAGCTTTATAAATTTATTGAAACCTTCAATCTTGATCTGTTGATTACCGAAAATGCGCTCACCATTCCCATGCATATTCCTTTGGGTTTGGCACTGGCGGAAATCATCGCTGAAATTCAGATTGCTACAATCGCGCACCATCACGATTTTTTTTGGGAAAGGACGCGTTTTGCAGTTAACGCGGTCAGTGATTACTTTCGTCTGGCCTTTCCGCCCAATTTGCCGAACATCGAGCATGTAGTGATCAACTCGGCTGCAAGGGAGCAACTGGCGCTTCGCACGGGCATCTCATCGACAATAATTCCCAATGTACTTGACTTTGCGAATCCGCCCATTAAGGACACTGATCATACCAAACGATTCAAACAATCCATCGGGCTAAAACAAGATGATTTCATGATTCTGCAGCCCACACGAATTGTGAAGCGGAAAGGTATTGAACACGCCATTGAGTTGGTTAAAGAACTAAAAGATCCTCGTTATAAATTGGTTATTTCCCATGAAGCCGGTGATGAGGGGTTTGAGTATGCCCAATGGATAGAGGAATATGCTTGTGAGCACAACGTTGATCTGCGCCTGCTAAATACCCAAATATCGGGCCCCTGGTCTGACCACAAGAATCTCGAGTATACATATTCACTATGGGATATTTATCCTTTTGCGGATTTCATTACGTATCCCAGCCTGGATGAAGGCTTCGGTAATGCTTTTCTCGAGGCTATTTATTTTAAAAAACCAATCCTGATCAATCGTTACGCCACATTTGTCCGTGATATCGAGCCCCAGGATTTTGATCTGGTAGTCATGGACGGATTTCTTACCAAACAGACGGTCCGGGAAGTGAAGGAAATCCTGGTATTACCGGAGCGTAGACGAAATATGGTCGACCATAATTATGAAGTGGCAACCCAGCACTATTCCTATTCCGTACTCCGAAAACATCTCAGTACAATCTTGATTCATTTCTTCGGTGATTCTGTCGGACAAATCTCCGAGGAATCGATCTCTAAAAAATCTAAAGACTTTATGAAGATTGCCTCTTCTCACCTTAAGTATCGGCACATTGACGGTCGAAGCTGTCAACCACGTATTTAGTAAAAATTCAAATTACAGATTACCTGCCTTAATGCAATATTTGGCGGATTAATAAAATTTGGGATGCCCAGATAATATATGAAATGTTTAAGAAGTGCAGATATGGAACAAATCTGTAGAAAATTGATGATTTTAATAACATTACAAAATATGAGGAGCGTAAATGGGATTTGATCGACTTCGTTTTCGAACCTGATTTTCGAGTTCAAGGATTTGGTTTTTTCGATGACAATCAATGATTCTCACAGCCGCCCACTACGCCGTAATCTGCGATTAACCTGCCGGCGATAAACTTTTGAGATCATCGGGCGAATCAACGGAAGACCGATGAGCCATGCCCAAGGTCTCAACAAAGGCACTTTACTCATAAGCAGGATGTAAGCATCGATTTCTGATAAGATCTGTTGATTCTCATTTTTTACATGAAGCTCCATTAAGGCTTTTTGAGGATCGATGCCAATTTCACGCAACCGTTCCTCTTGACCAGTAATATCAAACCAACATACCTTTTTTCCTGCACGACCAGAGAGCTTTTCATAACTATACCTGTCCTTGACACATTTTGGGCAAGCACCATCATAATAAACGGTAACCATGCCTTTATCCTGGCAAGGAGGTTTTTGAGGCGGATTGTGGATGTGCGTTAAGCACGAAGGGGGCCCCTTAGTGAGCCCCCTTTTATGATTGGTACCGTTGCGCATTATAACACACACTCGTCGAAACAGTTTCGCTCGCGGGTCTTGCATATGGATGCCCCGTCTTCTCTCTCAATGCATTCGACATATTCATTTACACAGCGACTATCGCATCCGTAGTCTGGTTCGCGGATTTTCTTACTTTTTTTCATGATAACCTCCTTGCCTCCGGGGCGGATTTCCGACGCCGCCGGACTAAATCCAGGAAGGATTATGTCAGTGACAATTTTCCCGACCTCTTTATCATAAAAATAAACTTAATCACTGTATTGGCCGGTGGCAACCTGATAAATGAGGTGGTATCCTAAATCTGAAAAAATTCGTCTGTTGACGATCCGTACTGGGCCCCGGCTGTTCGTCATATGTTGGGAAAGCAACAATAGGCGGGGCATTGGCCTTTGGCCGCGGCTTTCGTTTCACATCCCACAGGTCAATGTGTTGCGCCTAGTTACAGAATCTCTTTTTGAACGAATTGAAAATCGTTCTGTTTGTTTTACGAATTTTAAGCAATCCAATCTGAGTGATTTATTCG